>Ga0265595_1000304_pt1 | contig 46689 bp, 43 predicted proteins | sample saktaG_15_FD_190148 | JGI IMG/M metagenome (GOLD analysis project Ga0265595, IMG submission 190148) | Saline water microbial communities from Sakinaw Lake, British Columbia, Canada - sak_2013_06_06_50m | ecosystem: Environmental > Aquatic > Non-marine Saline and Alkaline > Saline ...
CTAGAAATCCGGCCGGAAACCGGGGATCTGGGGCACGCGACCACGAACTGACGCGGGGAAGACGAGATGTTGTCGCCGTTTCACCTCGCCGATGAGATTCGGCACGAGAAGCAAGAAGAAAGTCAGTTGTAGCAGCAGACTGAAGGAAAAAGTCCCAAGACCAGGCGAAGTCCCGGTCGCTGACTCCCAGGCAGCCACCAGCACCAGATTCGCCACCGCCGCCGCTAGCAGCAACTGCCACCTGGTCTTATGCCGACCAAAGTACCGCGCCTTCCGTATCCCCAACTGCACCAGCCGCGCCAGCCGGTGCTCCACTGTCTGCCGCAGCTTGGTGTCTTCCCGAAATGCTGCCGTCTCCTGATAGGCCCGCGCCTCCTGCAGCAGCCCTTCCTCAGGATGCAGCACCACGCTCCGCCCTTTGCCCAGTTTGCTGCTCACACATTGCCGATAATGAGCACAGCCACGACACCGCTCCGCCGCAAACTCGAACTGCTTCACCGCCACGCACTCGCCCCGCACCCCTCTACGTACCTTCTTCAGCTTCCACTTTCTCGTTGTCTGCCCGGCCGGGCAGGTTACGCAGTCGTGTTCCAGATCAATCTTGAAGTCGCCCTTGGCATAGTACCCAGGTTTCCCACCACGCGGCACCTTCACCACCAGCTCACAACCGTGCTCTTTGAACACCCGCCGCGTCGCACCGTCGCCATAGGCGCAGTCGCCAATCACCTTCGCTACCTCACAACCCGTGTTCCGGCGCGTCTCCTGCACCAACTCCAGCGCATCGGTGCGGTCAGGAGCGTTGCCCGCCAACACGCCCGCCGCCGTTATCACCCCGCTCTCCGTATCTACCGCTATCGCCCCCTTGTGCCCGGTGAACTTCCGGCTCGCATTCTTCCGCCCGTGCCGCATCTGGGGGTCGGTAACCGAAGGAACCCGGTCCGGCGCCACACCACCTTTCAAAACCGCCTTGCCTTCGGTAGTCCGCTCAACGTCCTGTACCAACAACTGCTTGAGTAGCCGGGCCGCCTCATCAATCCGCCCCGACTCCGCGCTGTCCGGCGGATACCCGGCTCGGACCCGCTCGGCTACTGCCAGTAATCGCTCCGCGTCCACTACAATCCCGTCCAAGAACGCCTGCCGCGCTGCCGCGTTATCCCAGTCGATTTCTGCCTCACCCTTGATGCTCGTGCCCCAGTAACGGGTAAGGTCGTGTTCCCGCGCCCAGACCTCGGGCGCCTGCCCGGACAGGAGCGCCAGCGCCCGCACCAACTGCCGGATGCCGTCCGCCAACAGGTTGTAGGTGTCCTTCACCGCTCCCTTACCGAAGATCGGCGTCGTGTCCAACGCCACCTTCAGCTTCCGGCTCGCGAGCAGCCCGGACCCCTTAGCCGCATCAATCGACCGCTGGAAGATTGCCTGCTCCACCTGGTGCAGAACCAACCGGGCACGGAAGGCCTGCAAAGTGCTCTTCACAAACGGCTGATCGTCAATCCCGATGCCCAACGCCACCTTCCAGCGAATGTCGAACCGCGCACGATCGGCCGCCTCTTCGTCGCTCACCCGGTCGTGGCTCTGCAATAGCAGCGCCTTAGCCAGAATGCTCGGCGGCACGCTCATCCGACCGTTGTTCTGGGTGTAAAGCGAGACGAAGTCATCGTCCCGGAACAGCTCCGGCCGGTGCCGGGCCAGAAAGCCGTAAAACGTATCCTCGCCCACGAACTTGAGGTACTGGTTGTCACAGGTGTACAGGTTACGCTGCGGATCAACGTGTCCGACCAAGACGCCTCCTCTCGGAAAACCTCGGGCTGTCTACCGGCTGCTCAGCGATGACCCAAGACTAACATATAACAGGACGCTTGTCAAGACTTTTCGGCCGGACTCCTAGGCGGGGTAGGTGACTTTCGCGAACACGCAATAGCCCATTGATGCTCAATCGCTTAGGCCGAATTGATGCCGGGCGGTCTTGTATCCTATCACTAAACTTCCGGGCACAACTGACACTGCCCCGGCAGGACCATCTTCGCGCTGGACTTGGGGGCGGGCTTGCGCCCGCCCCTTAGCTGTCTGCTGTTCTACAGCCTTCTGTCTTCCTCTCGCGCGCTACCTCGTCACCACCGCTTTCTTCACGTCACTAAAGCCCGGCGTGTCGAGACGGATGAAGTACACCCCGCGCGCGGCGCGATTGCCGTGGAGGTCCAGACAGTTCCAAACGACCGAGTGTTGGCCGGCGGACTGCTTCTCGGCGACCAAACGCCTGACTTCCCGGCCCATCAAGTCGTAGACCGACAGGTCCACACGACATGGCGAGGCAACGGAATACCGGACGTCAAACCAACCCGGCATCATCTGCAACTGCAAGCCTGCCACGGGGCGCGGTCCCGACGGTTTGGATTCAGCGACCCCGTATCCGGTGTCACGCAGGACGTAGATGTCATAGGTGTCGACCCCGACGACGAACATGCGCTGGCGAACCGGATCGAGTTGTATGTCCTGAATCCCCGCGTTGTTCACCAGCATCTGCTGCACTATGAACGTGTCGGTGTTGCAATCGAGCACCTTTATGCAACTGGTCCAACCGGGGTGAGAGGTGCCGGTCACGAGATAGAGACGGTTGCTCCACGGCACCCAGCACACGAGCCACGCACCCCCTCCTGGCCCGTAATCGATCTTTCTCAGAACCGAGTCCGTGGCGCAGTCGACGACCCACAGCGTGTCCGGGTTGTAACCGGCATCGTCATCAGCGAAATAGACCTTGTCGTCCCGCTCGTCAACGGCTGCCTGGCCATATAGCCCGCCCCAGATTCGCACGGGCACGGTGCCGACCAGTATATCGCGTTCCGTATCAATGATACCCACATTCGCAGGTCCGGGCTCCCCCTGGAAAGGCGCCAGATAGGCCTTGTTGTAGGTGTTGTCGAACAGAAGAGCGTCGGGCTGCATCGCGCTCACACCCCTCACGTCAATCACCTTCAAGACCGAATCGGCCACGTAGTCGTAGACATAGAGCTTCTTGTCGCCCCCCTGCCCCACGTAGAGCTTTTGGTCGGCCGAGTCCCATGACGCGTTCGTGCTTACCCCTCCGAGCGTCACCCGGCGCACGACCGAGTCGGTGGCGCCATCAAACGCATAGAGGGTCTCCACTGCCGCCTTGTACAAACGGTCGACGTCACTCAGATAGACCTGCGAGGGCATGTAACTGCAAACGTGCAGCCGGCAAATGATCGTGTCGGCTGCTGCGTCGATGACCAACGTGCTGTCTCTTATGCCTCGACAGAGGGCATAGAGTTTCTGCCTGCGCCAGTTCCAGGAGTATTCGACCTCGCCATACACCTCAACCGAAAGAGAGTCCACCACCTGATACGTTGAACAATCGACTACGTAGTACCGATCGGGATCGCTGGCGACGTAGAGCTTGTTGAGTTCCGGAAGGTAAGCCGCGGTCCTCAACCGGGACTGTGAGGTATGGGGAAGCCTAATGACCGCGACTATCTCCACCTGCGCGAAGAGCGCCAGAGGAACGAGCAGTAGCAGAAGCTTCTTCACCAGCACTCCTATCTCGGAGGAGCGGGTTCCCCGCCCGTCTGAATGCCTAACCTATCTGACCACGGCCTTGAGCATAGTCTGCTCCGTACCCATGTCAAGCAGCACGAAGACTGGCAACGGTTCGAGCGGACGCTATAATCCTGCATCATGAAAGGAGCGGCGATGGCCAATGAGTTCCTGAGAATTGACCCGTACAAGTTGAAGGACAACGTCTTCAAGCTGATTGACAAGGACTGGATGCTCGTGACCGCGGGCACGCCCGAGCGGTGGAACACGATGACCGCAAGCTGGGGCGGGCTGGGCATCCTCTGGAACCGGCCCGTCTCGTTCGTCTTTGTCCGGCCCACGCGCTACACCTACGAGTTCATGGAGAAGCACGAGCGGTTCACGCTCTCGTTCTTCTCAAAGCGGTACCGTAAGGCGCTGGTCTTCTGCGGTTCGAAGTCGGGCCGGGACTACGACAAGGCAGAGGAAACCGGGCTTGAGCCGGTGACGCCGTTCAAGGACGCGGTGACGTTCCGCCAGGCGCGGTTCGCGCTCATCTGCCGCAAACTCTACACGACGGACATCGACCCGAAACGGTTCCTCGATCCGAGGACCGACGTGCACTACCCGAAGAAGGACTACCACCGCGTATACATCGGCGAGATTACGCGCTGCCTGGTCAAGCAGGCGAAATGAAGAGCTGGCACACGCGCCACCCGGACAGGGCGATTACCGACCCGACCGAGATCGCCCGCATCGTCGCGGGCCAGAAGTACCTGACGCTGGCTATGTGCGCCGAGAACCGGCCCTATCTCGTCGCCCTCAGCCACGCGTTCGACGCCGAGCACGACTGCTTCTACTTCCACTGCTCCCCGTCCGGCCGCAAACTCGACGTCATCCGTGCCAACCCGCGGGTCTACGGTCAGGTGCTCGAGGACTGCGGGTACGTGGCCGGCGAATGCGAGCACCGGTACCGCACGGTCCAGTTCGAAGGCCGGGCGGAAGTTGTCGTCGACCCGGACGAGAAACTCCGCGCCCTGCGACTGCTCATCGAACGGCTCGAGCCGTCACCGGAGCCGGTCAAGACCCGGCTGCTCAAACCGGAGCGGCTCGACGGCGTGGCCGTCATCCGGGTGAAGGTAACCGGCTGGAGCGGCAAGCAGGGGAGCTAGCATTCGCTTGACTAATTTCAATCCGGACATAAGCTGAAACGGATGAGCCAGAAGACCATACTGGTAGTTGATGACGACCTCGGCTTTCGGTTGATGCTGCAGAAGCTGCTGGAGTCGGCCGGCTACCGGGTCATTACCGGCGAAGAGGGACAGTCCGCGCTCAAGGCAGCATGGGATTCCCGGCCCGACCTGGTCATCTCGGACATGGACATGCCGATTAACGACGGGTACAAGACAATAGAAATGTTCCGCAATGACCCGGACCTGCAGGTGCCGATGATCATCGTTTCGGGCATGGTCGACGTACGCGACACCCAATTGGTCCTCGACGCCGGCGCCTGTGCCTTCTTCCGCAAGCCGGTAGACCAGGCCGCGCTGCTCGCCCGGATTGCCGAACTGCTCCGGGAAAGCTGAATTCCGGTCCGGCCGGCGCCGCCCGCGGAGCCGGCCAAGGCAACTGACCGCAGAGGTTGAGTAATGCTGAAGACATACTGCATTCGTGACAGTCGGATCGTCGAGGCCCCGGACGGGCCGATAATGGTCTATCTCGCCCCGGACGAGGCCGAACGCCGGTTCCTGGTCGACGCGTGGAAGCTCGACGAGCACACGCTCGCGTCTGCACTCGACCCGGACGAGTTGGCCCGGCTCGAGTTCGAGCCCGACCATGCCGCCATCATCTACAAGCGGCCGCGCAACTACTCGGGCAATGATGGTGTGATGTTCAAGGTCGTCTCCGGCGGCATCTTTCTGTTCAAGGACCGGATAGTCATCGTCCAGGCCGAGGACATTGCCCTGTTCGAAGGCAAGCAGTTCAACAAGGTCGCGACCCTGCCCGAAGTGATGCTTAAGCTCATCTATCGCTCCATCTTCCACTTCCTCGAGCACCTGAAAATCATCAATTCCATCTCGGTCGAGCTCGAGCACAAGATCAACGAGGCGATGGAGAACCGCTACCTCATCAACCTGTTCGGACTGGAAAAGAGCCTCGTCTACTACGTCAGCTCCATCAACTCCAATGACCTGCTCATCGAGAAGATCAAGTACAGCGCCGCCAAGTTCGGTTTCACGCCCGAGGAAACCGAGTACCTGGACGACACCATGATCGAAAACAAGCAGTGCGGACGCCAGGCTGAGATCTATTCGAACATTCTAGCCAGCATGATGGACGCCCGCGCCTCCATCGTCTCGAACAACATCAGCGTGCTGGTGAAAACGCTGAATATCATCACCATCGGCATCATGGTGCCGACCCTGATTGTTTCGATATTCTCGATGAACGTCCGGCTGCCGATCAACAACACCCATCCCCTTACGTTCTGGGTAATCATGGGCATGTCCGGGGCGGCGCTCGCGATCTTCATGTACTTCTGGTGGCGGAAGAAGTGGTGACCAGCGGTTCCCGGACTTGACTGCCGCCGATGCCGGGCTAGACTGCCCTGTTGTGGAACGCAGGCATATCCTGGCGGTCGAAGATGAACTCCCGACCTTGATGCTGTTGGAGAAGATACTGGCCTCCGCTGGCTATCGCGTAACCGGGGTCCGGGACGGAATGGAGGCGCTCAAGGCTGTCCGTACCGACCCGCCCGACCTGGTCCTGCTTGACCTGATCATTCCGGGCATTGACGGCTACGGGGTATGCGCCCTGCTCAAACGGGACAGGACTTTCCATGCCCCGATTGTCATCCTGTCCGGCCGGACCAAAGAGAAGGACATCAGGGCCGCGGTCGATGCCGGCGCCGATGCGTTCATGACGAAGCCGGTTGACCGCCTGGCCCTGCTCGCCAAAATCTCTGAACTTCTTGCTGTCCGGTCGCCGTCCGGGACGGAGGAACTACCTTGACTCAAACCAAAGACCAGCTTCTCGCCGGGCTGAAGGAAGCGATCCTGACCGAACAGACCGGCGTCCAGTTCTACACCGTTGCCGCCGCCAACACGACCGACGCGCAGGGCCGGGAGGTATTCCAGCAACTGGCCCGGGACGAAGCCGAGCACCTGCGCTGGCTGCGGCGGCAGTACGGCCACCTCGTGGCGGGGACGCCATGGGAAACTTGGAATCCGGAGCCTGGCGCCGGACTCTCCGGACCCAGCCCGATTTTCTCGGATGCGTTACGATCGAGGATCGGCGAAGCGCACTGGGAAATGACCGCGCTTTCGGTCGGGCTTACGCTTGAAGAGGCGACGGTTATCCGTTATCGGACGCTGGCGCAGGCCAGCGACCGACCGGAGGTGCGGCAGTTCTTCGAGCAACTGGAGAAATGGGAAGAGTCCCACGCCGAGGCGCTGCGCCGGCAGTCCAACCTGCTGAGGGAATCGTACTGGCGCGAAGCCCGCTTCGAGCCGTTCTGAGTTCTCTCCCCGTCCCTGACCCCGGCCCCTGACCGCTGGCTACCAGCCCCTATTTCTTCGGCGCTCGGCCCAAGTCGGAAATCAGGTTCCGCACCACCCGCTCACCGTCGCGGACTTGTGCCTTGATGCTGTCGCCCTTGGTCCCCGGCTGATCGACTACGGTCACGGTAAGCTGGCGCAGCCGGATTATCTCGGTGCGAATCTGCGTGATCAGTTTCGTCTGCGCTGGACTCGGCTTGTCCTTGACAACCTGCTGTCTAACCAGGTTGAATCGCTGGTCGATCTTGTCGATCTCGTCGGTCAGAACTGCGCCCACCTGGTTCCGGATGGTTGCCTTCACCGTGTCGCGCCGGGCCCGGGTTGCCTCGCGGCTTGAGTCGCGCAACTGCGCCTGGCGTTGCTTCTGGGCCTCGGACCGTGTCTGCTTCGTCCGGCCGGAGTGCATGATGATAAACCCGACGGCAACAACCAGCACCAGCGCGCCGGCAAAGAGGAAGATGGACGCGTTGACGGGTTGACCATGGCGGCGGACGCGCCCTCGGGCTTTCTGTCCGCAGGCAAAACAGAGTTCCTGGCCCTTATCGACCGGCTCACCGCAGTGTACGCATTTTGGCACTATTTCCCCCCTATCCGAATCAAGCTAAGGTCAATCTCGAACAGCGCCGTCGGCTGGGTTATCCCGAACGACTCCAGCACCGACGGATGGACCTCCCCCAACACACCCCACACCGTCACTCGGTCGGCGGTTCGGACCGAGACACGGGCGCACCGGCCGGCGATGAACGTCGGGCATTCCATCGGCTCGAATTTCAGCTCCCGCCCGAGCTCGCGCGCCAGCGCATCCAGCGTCTGCTTCGCGTCCGCGAACCCGGCCCGGGGACTGGCGATAGCGACGCCGAGCTTGCGCCGCGTCCGCACGCCGGTCTCCATTTCGGGCGCCGCCTCAAAACAGTCGCCGGCCTCGAATATCTGTTGCGGCATCTCCCGTGTCGTGTTCACTCTGAGAGTACTCAGAAGCCCCGTGATGAGCTGCTCGCGCGCCATCGTCTGCTCGACGCTTATCGGGTTCTCCAGCCGCACGCGCGGTTCCCGGACCGCAAGGCCGAGCAGTTCGAAGTGCTCCTTCTCGGCGGTTAGCGCCGGGGTCATGATTTCAAGGAACCCAAGCCCGGTCATCACACGCCGGACAGTGGTCGAGAGCTCCTCGATCGGCTGGTGGCTGCCCACGGTCATGCTCGGGACCAGCTTCGGTGAGATATTGTGATAACCGTAGCCGATGGCCACGTCTTCGAAGACGTCGTACTCGTGCATGATGTCGGCCCGGTACGCCGGAATCCGAAGCACCAACCTGCCGCCTTCGCGGTCGGCTCCCCGCCCGAGCCCATCTGTGGAATCTGTGTAATCTGTGGATTTCCACTCCGTGCCGTAGCGCATCCGCTCGAGCACAACCGGCATGTCAGGCACCTTCACGCCGACGAGCTTCTCGGCCGCCTTCGGGTCAATCATCATCGGTTGCGGGGAAAGGTCGGGCGTCGTCTCTTTCGCGCCGTCCGGGTAGACGACCTGTACGGTCTCAATCTTCGCCCCAAGGTCAGCCAGGCCCGTGGCAATCACCGCCAGGGTCTTGGTGATGGCGTTCTTGTCCGGCCCGGTCACGTCTACGAATAGGTTCCGGGTCTTGGACGAGACCCGTGTGTCCTCGCTGTTGATGATGGGCGGCATCGAAAGCACCTTGCCGTTCGCGTCGCAGAGCAGCGGGTAGTGGTCGAACGACGCGAGCAGATGCTTGTACCCGACGCCCTTCGGGTGCTTCTCCAGTATCTCCCTCGGCGTCACGTCAACCATACCCTCCGGCATACCGAATAGCGGTATGAACTTCACGCCGTCCGGTGCCACCGGCACGTACTCGAAGTCCGGCTCGACCGTGTCAAGGTCATATACGCCGATGGACGCACGCCGCCGGTTCCGGCCCAGGGCCCAGTGCAGGTTCTCCTGCATCTTCATCACAGTTTTCACCGTCTCGTCGTCCATCGAGAGCCCGCGCACCACTCCGGCGACGATGAACGGCCGGATGCTCTCGAGCCCGGACCGCACGTTCACCTTGAACCCGGACGGCTCCATGCGATACACCGGCAGGCCGGTCTCGATGCCGAGATAGCCGCGCAGCGCGCGCGCCAGCCCGGCCGCATCGAACATGTCCGGCCGCACCGGCAGCAGGCTGATGCGGATTACCTCGGACGAGCCGACGTCAACCACCGTCTTACTGCCGCACCATTCGCACGCACCGTTGAAACTCTCCTGCTCAAGGACCTCGGTCACTTGCCCGCACTGCTCGCAGCGCCAGGCGGTGATGCTGGCCGTGCCTTCGACGTTGTTGCCCAGTTGTTCAAGCGCGGCCACCAGTTCGTCCCGGCCCAGGCTCTTGCCGATGAGCCGCTTGAGCGTACCGGTGGCAACACTGACTACCGGCACATCAGCCTCCGGGCGATTTCAGATCCTAGATTGCAGATTGCAGATTGCAGATTTTCGTCCGGATTCGACACTTCTGACTTCCGCAATCTAGCTTCTAGCTTCTGACTTCGTCTCATTCTGAAAGCCTCGCTCTGCGAAGCCAATCAATATCCGCCAGGTACAGTTTCCGGATGTCGTCGAGGCCGAAACGCAGCATGGCAATCCGCTCGACCCCTCCGCCCCAAGCCAGCACCGGCACCTTGCACCCCAGCGGCCGCGTCACCTCGGGCCGGAATACGCCGGACCCGCACATCTCAATCCAGCCGAGCTTGCCCATCTTGGCGAACACCTCGGCGCTCGGTTCGGTATAGGGGAAGAACGAGGGCCGGAACCGGACTTCCTCCGCGCCCATCTTCTTATAGAACGCCTCGAGCGTGCCGAACAATGTCGCAAGCGTCGCCTGCTCGTCGATGATGATGCCGTCAATCTGCATAAACTCAGCCAGGTGGGTCTGGTCGGTCGCCTCCCGGCGGAAGGTCTTGCCGATGCAGAAGACCTTGCGCGGCGGGTTCGGATTGGCCGCCAGCGCACGGATGGAGGCCGAGGTCGTGTGAGTACGCAGCACCAGTTGCCGCGCCTTCTCGATATCCCACTTGTACCGCCAGCCGGTCGAACCAGTGTCGCCGCCGTTCTCGTGCGTCCGGGCAATCGCCTGCACCAGCTTGTCGTCCGGCAGCCGGCCGTACTTCGGCTCAGCCATGTAGAAAGTGTCCTGCATCTCGCGCGCCGGATGGTCCTGCGGCTGGAACAGGGCGTCGAAGACCCAGAACGCCGTATCAACGGTCGGTGACGTGACTTCCTCGAAACCCATCTCGAAGAACGCCTGCCGGATTTCCTGAATCACCCGCTGCAACGGGTGCTCCTTGCCTGGATACTTCGGCGCCGTCGCCAAGCCCGGGTCGTACTTCCGGAACACGACGTCACCCCACTTGTCCCGATGCCGAATCAACATCTCGGGCGTCAACTGGTTGACCTCAATGGCTTGCTCGATTCCTCTATCCTTGAGCAGCTTCCCTGCTTCCGTCAGAAACAGCGTCCGTCTGGTCCGTTTCTTCCGTTTGACCAAGTCATCTCGGCCCTTGAGCAGGTTGCTTGCGGCCTTCACATCGACATCGTCGGGAAACTGCGTGTCGGCCCATGGGTTGCCGTCCATTAGGTAGTGCAGCAGTCTCTCGTCCGGATCTTCGCCGCCCGGTGCAATAGCTCGCTTGCCGGTGACCGTGATGAAAAGCAGGTCCGCTTCGCGACTGCACCAGCCGCGTTTCAACAACCATCTCAGGTGTGACCTGACGTCTGATTCACCTAGGAGTTTCGGCAGTTCGGCTATGCTGACAACGCCATCTTGTATCTTGCTGATCTCCCGCAGCGCCCGCCGCTCCGGCAGCAGTTCTCTACTCCCGCCGGTAAGTCCGACTGCGGTGTCGGGGTCGGTCAGCCTGAACTCCTCGTATTGCGTCTCCTCAATCTTGACCAGCCCCTTCTGCTCAAGCTGTTTCGCCCCGGCCATGACTAGCGACTGGTCCATACCGGGTCCCGGTGGCAGACCGCGGTGTTCACGGGCTACCTGCGCGCCGACTACTTCAACGCCGCCCCCAATCTTCTTGCCTATCTCTTCGACCGACATGGCCTTGCCCGGTTCCAGCGCGGCAAGGATACGATATTCCAGTTCCGGCAGTCGTGTCATGGCCGCCTCAATATGCCGGAATGTAAGGGAAAGTCAAGGAAGTAGGCGCACAGCGAGTTGCCAGTAACCAGTTTGCAGTTGGCAGTAGCAGAAGGTGGCCTTAGCTTCCTTGTTCCCACTTTGCCATTTCACCTTTCCCCTTCGCTCAGGCCAAAGCTCTCGTCAAAGCTCACTCGAAAGCCTATTCGGAAGCTCCTTCAAGAGCGTGGTCGGAAGCTCCGCCCAAAGCACGAACAAGAGCTTCCGCCATCGCTTCGCGACAAGCTTCGATACAAGCTCGGGTCAAAGCTCGCGGCATTGCTCATCTGAAAGCTCAGCGAAAAACCCGGCTCAAAGCTCGTCGCAAAGCCTGCTTGGAAGCTCGGTCCAGAGCTTGCTCAAGAGCTTGCTCGGAAGCTACCCTGGGAGCAGGGGAGGGTAGAAAGCGGAAACTGTGAATAGTGAATTGAGAATAGGGAAGTTATGACGCCCGCACGCAGGCGCCGGAATATGTAGTATACTACATACGTGGAGAGCCGAGAATGAGCCGCAAGCCGTCGGCCGTCTGCCCCGCGCGCTTGACAAGCGCTTGCCGCTACTCTAAGATGCAGCCTATGTCAGCCCAGGCCGCCCGGCCTTGACGGAAAAGAGATAAGTACTGTGTCCCCGTTTCTCCTACTGCCGGGCCGATGGGCGTTCTTCTCACCTGACTACCACTGACAGCCTACAGCTCACGGCCAACGGCTAACGGCTTATGTGGCCTAGGCCAGCTTAGCGGTTCAGTTCGATTCCTGACCGACCTCTCTGACTTGAAATCGGCGCAGGCTGGCCTAGTCTTGGTGGTGCACTACCGATTCCAACTTCGCGCTAAGGAGACGGAATGAAGGCCATGTTGCTCACCCGCGTCGGCCGACTGGAAGACGCTCCGCTTGAGCTCGCTGACCTGCCTGCGCCGGTCCCGACTGCGGGCGAGCTGCTCATCAAGGTCTCGGCCTGTGGGGTCTGTCACACGGAGCTCGATGAAATCGAGGGCCGGACGCCTCCGCCACATCTGCCGGTCGTACCTGGACATCAGGTGGTCGGCACGGTCGCGGCGCTTGGCACGACGGACTTGGGACACGATCCGGAATCGCAGAAGGGGGACAGTCCCCGGCGCTCGAAGCGCCGCAATCCGGTACAGTCCCCACGATTCCGGCCATGTCCCGCGGTCCCGCGATTCCGGATCGGTGACCGCGTAGGCGTGGCGTGGATATTCTCAGCCTGTGGCGAGTGTGAGTACTGCCGCAGCGGGCAAGAGAACCTCTGCCATGACTTCAAGGCCACGGGCCGCGATGCCAATGGCGGGTACGCCGAATACATGACCGTGCCTGAAGGCTTCGCACACTCGATACCAGAGGTATTCACCGACGCTGAGGCTGCGCCCCTGCTCTGCGCCGGAGCCGTCGGTTATCGCTCGCTGCGGCTGGCCGGATGGGGCTTGGGACACAATCCCAATTCCGCGGCGGAATTGGGTCATGTCCCGCGCTCTACGCTCGGTCTGACCGGATTCGGTGCGTCTGGTCACTTGGTGCTGAAGACCGTGTGGCATCAGTACCCAAAGACGCGCGTTTACGTGTTCGCCCGCAGCAAAGACGAGCAGGTGTTCGCCCGCGAGTTAGGCGCGACGTGGGCCGGTGATACGAACAACGAACCGCCGGAGCAACTCGATGCCATCATCGACACGACACCAGTCTGGGGGCCAGTCGTGGCCGCGCTGGCCAACCTCAAGCCTGGCGGCAGGCTGGTCATCAACGCGATTCGGAAAGAGGAAATAGACAAACAAGGACTTCTGGGGCTGGATTACGCGAAGCACCTGTGGATGGAAAAGGAAATCAAGAGCGTAGCCAATGTCACCCGCCAGGACGTAACCGAGTTCCTTGAACTGGCGGCCAGGATTCCCATCAAACCCGAGGTTCAGGAATACGCGCTGGAAGATGCGAACCAGGCCCTGCTCGACCTGAAGGAGCGTCGCATCCGCGGCGCCAAAGTCCTCCGTATAGACTGACCAGCCGGTTCAACTTCCGGTCTTCTCGGACTTGGGCGCGGCCGGCGTGGGCCGTGGTCTATCGCGACGTGATGTGCGCAAGCCAGCGACGTACGTCCGCAAGGCTCATGTCGTGTGTGGCTATCCTGACCGCCACGTCGGGAATCTCGGCCGGGTCGGGATGCAGAGCATAGCCCTGCTCTCTGAGGAACTCGAAGGTGAAGATGGTCGCGGTTCGCTTGTTCCCATCCATGAATGCGTGGAACGCAATAAGGCCCTCTAGCAGAGCGGCAGCTTTCTCGATGTCGGTCGGGAAGAACTCGGTTCCGTCGGCCAGACCAATGAACGGACGCTGCAGTGCGGCCTCAAGTAGCCGCACGTCCGTCAGCCCTTTCGCGCCGCCGTACCGTTCAATGATGTCGTCGTGGAGCCGGACAACGCGGGCAAGCCAACCCGCTACCGGTTCGTCAGTTCCCGCCACGCTGCGTCGAACCGCTCGATGACCTCTTTCTGCGCCGGCGACCCGGGCGCGGTCAGGTTGTCGGCGACACCGGCCATGAATTCGCCTGTCGCGCGCTCGTAGAACCGCAGCAGTTCGTGGCTCTTCGCGGTCGCCCCGGTGCGAACCGCAATATCATCGCGCATCTCTGCGGTCACGCTGACGCCGGCTTCGGTCAGGCGTAGAACTTCATGGTGGTAGGGAACCCAGATCTCGTAACTCCGCCTCCTGTACCAGTCTTCAATCGCTTTCAGGCCGTCGAGACCGGCGATCTCTACTTCAAGCTGGCGGGCGTATTGCTCCATCTCCGCACCACGGACTGTCGTTGCCATAGACCAATCCTAATGCTGGTTCACAGCCGTGTCAATAGTCCGTTTCTCGAACTGGCTGAGAACCGGCTTCGCCAGAAGGAATGCGACCACGACGGCCGGGGCCAGCGCAGTGACAATTGAGAGAAGCAGCGCCGTCGAGCCGGCATGGGCCGGGTCGAACGAGAGATAGAGGGTCTTGAACATCGGCATCACCCAGATGAATACCGCCACAACCGCCACGACGTGTACCGCCTGGACCGTGTACCAGCCCCATTTCTTCCTTAGCAAGAGCCCGATTGAGCCGACGAGCAGGACGAGGCTGCCAACGGTCTGGACTCGGTTCAAAAGCGCGGTCTGCCGCATCAGGGTGCTGAACAGCGCGAGACTGGACCGGTCTATCAGCGATCCGTACTGGCCGAGCATCGCCCTCGGGTCGGCCATCGGCGCGAGCGCGATGCCCACAAGGCCGGTGACGATGGCAAATGCCGACTGGACGATGAGCAACCACGCGGCGACCGTCAGGGTGATGTGCCAGCGCCGGCGGGTCTTGTCTTCTCCGGCGCTGGTTTCCATTGTTGGCGGGCAACCCAACGGTTGCCGTTACTTTAGAAGGCCCTTCTTCTTGAGCATGTCGGTGAGGATGGCTTCGAGGTCCGGCTTGGACTTCTCCCTCAGCCGGTAGTTCACGCGCACAATTGGTTTGTTGGCCTTGATGATGCGCGTCAGGTCAATCGGCGTACCCGATAGCACGATGTCGCAGTCGGCCTTGTTGATTGCGTCCTCGAGTTCTTTGAGCTGCCCGGCCGAGTAGCCCATCGCCGGCAGCACCTTCTGCAGGTGCTTGAACTCTTCCATGGTCCTCGCCAGCGAGCCAGATACGAATGGCCGCGGGTCCACGATTTCCTTTGCCCCGAACTGCTGCGCGGCAATCTTGCCCGCGCCGTAGCCCATGCCGCCGTGGGTCACGGTCGGGCCGTCTTCGACCACGAGCACGCGTTTCCCTTTAATTGCCGCCGGGTCGGCCACGTCGAGCGGCGAGTCTGCGTCGATGATAACCGCTCCCGGGTTCGCCAGCTTGACGTTCGCACGCACCTTCTCGATGTCCGTCGCCTTGGCCGTGTCCTCTTTGTTGATTACCACGACGTCGGCTGAGCGCAGGTTCACTTCGCCCGGGTGATAGCGCAGTTCGTGTCCGGGCCGGAGCGGGTCAACCAGCACAATCAGGCAATCTGGCTTGTAGAAGGAGATTTCGTTATTACCGCCGTCCCAGACGATGACATCGGCCTCGGCCTCGGCGTGCTTCAGGATTTCCGCGTAGTCGCACCCGGCATAGATAACCATGCCGTTATCGATGTACGGCTCGTACTCTTCTCGTTCCTCAATGGTCGCCTTCTGGTCGTCGAGGTCCTTGTAGGTTGCGAACCGCTGCCAGACTTGTGTCTCAAGGTCGCCGTACGGCATCGGCTCGCGTATCGCCACGACCTTCAGGCCATGGTTCTTGATCACCTCGTACACGCGGCGCGACGTCTGCGACTTGCCGCAACCGGTCCTGACCGCGCAGACCGCGGCGACGGGCTTGTGTGCCTGAATCTGCAGGAATCGCGGGGAAAGCAGCCGCCAGTTCGCCCCGGCCGCGAGCACCCGGGACGCGAGGTTCATCAGGTAGACGTGAGACACGTCCGAATAGGCGAAGACCGCTTCCTCAACCTCGAGCTTCTTAATCAACTCGGGCAGTTCCTTCTCGGCGAATGTCGGTATTCCCTTCGGGTAGAGCTTCCCGGCAAGGCTCGGCGGATAGGTTCTCAGTCCCCCGGTCGTGCCGAGGTTTTGTTCAGCGGCCGCGGAGAATCCCACGACTTCGTACTCCGCGTTGTCGCGGAAGTACGTATTGAACACGTGGTAGTCCATCCCGGCCGCACCGACGATAATGACGCGCTTCTTGTTAGGCATTGTGTTCTCCATAGGTCCTATCAGAACCGCTCGGTCATTGATTTCGCCTGCAGGAACAGCAGCAGGTAGTCGCGACCACCTGCCTTGGAGTCGGTGCCCGACAGGTTGAACCCGCCGAACGGCTGCACGTCAACCAGCGCGCCGGTGCACTTCCGGTTGATATACATGTTCCCGCACATGAACTCCCGCTTGGCCCGGTAGATTTTCTCGCGGTTGATCGTGAAAACCGCGCCGGTCAATCCGTACTCGGTCCCGTTGGCGATGTCGAGCGCGTCCGAGTAGTTCCGCGCCTTGATGACCGCGAGCACCGGACCGAAAATCTCCTCCTGCGCAACTCGGGAGTTCCGCTTCGCGTCGGCGAACACGGTTGGCTGGATAAAATACCCGTCGCCGGCCGCCTTCTTCCCGCCGCACACCAGCCGACCCTCGGCCTTGCCGACCTCGATGTACGCAAGGTGGGACTCGAACGCCCGCTGGTTGATGACCGGGCCCATCCAGTTCTCGCGCTTCTCGGTCGGCCCGACCGTTATCTTCTTCACGCGCGCCGCAAGCTTCTCCAAGAACTCGTCGTATACCTTCGCGTCCACAATCGCACGCGAACAGGCCGAGCATTTCTGCCCCTGGAACCCGAACGCGGCAATCGCCGTGCCCTCGACCGCCTCGTCGAGGTTTGCCTCCGAGTCAACGATGATGCAGTCCTTGCCGCCCATCTCGGCCACGACTCGCTTGATCCAAATCTGACCCTTCTGGGTCTTCGCCGCCTTCTCGATGATACCAAGGCCCACGGCCTTGGAACCGGTAAACGAGATGAACCGCGTCTTCGGATGCTCAACCAGGAAGTCGCCGACCGAACCGCCCGGCCCGGTCAGAAGGTTTACGACGCCCGCCGGCATCCCTGCCTTCTCCAGCACATCCATGAACAGGGCCGCGAGCAGCGGCGCGTCGGACGAAGGCTTGAGCACAACCGTGTTGCCGGTAACCGCAGCCGCGGTCGTCATCCCCGCCATAATCGCGCACGGAAAGTTCCACGGCGGAATCACAATGCCCACGCCCAGCGGGATGTAACGGAGCTCCTGGCTCTCGCCCGGATACGGCGTCACGCCAACCGGCTGGTCGTACCGGATTGCCTCGCGGGCATAGAATTCGAGGAAGTCCACCGCCTCGGCAAAATCGGCGTCGGCCTCCAGCCAGTTCTTACCCTCTTCCAGGATCATCGCGGCGTCGAACTCGAACCGGCGCTGCTTCATCATCCGCGACGCGCGCAGGATGATGGACGCCCGCTCGATTGCCGGCATGAATCGCCAGGTTTCGAACGCCTTGAGCGCGGCCTGTATGGCCAGCGCCGCTTCCTTCACGGTCGCCTTCTGGAAAGTACCGACCGCTGACTTGTCTGCCGGGTTGTACGAAATGAACTGCTCTTTCGCCTTGAGGTGCTTGCCGCCGATGACAAGGTCCCAGACCTTGCCCGACTGCGCCTTCAGGTCGGCAAGCGCCCGCTCCATCGGCTGTTGGTTTTCAGGCTTGGAGAAATCCAGATACGGCTCATTGCTGAACTTCGGTAGCATGATGCCTCCTGCAATAAGTACTTGTACGAACTTACCTTATCGCAACGGCTATTATTGATTCCGGGCTGCTGCATCGCAGCACGCGCGGCCGCGGACCAGAGCGACCGCCGTTGCCGGGTACACTACTCTGAAATATCGGTCTGAAGAGCAAGAATCGCCCCGCAAACCACACCAAGGATAGCCACCAAGACTTCCCAAGTCAAATCAGGCCCGGAAGGAATAGAGCCGACAAGCGCGGCAAGGCCTTGATGGATCATTGAGACTTGTGAATAGAGGTTAGGAGCTGGGTGCCTGTGCGAAGTCTGGGGTTTGGGGTTTCCCGCTTCTCACGCGGGCGCTATTGGCCCGGCACGGTCTGGCCCGGCAGCGAGTCCGGGTGCGTCACCCGTTGCCAGAGCTGTCCGAACTGCTGCCGGTGGATGAAAATGTAGTAGACAATCGCGCCAGCGATTGCCAATGCGAGGACGAATAACAGGCACGACCAGTAGGGATTGGGCTTCCGGTACGGCGCGGTGGTTCGCTCAAACTCCAGTACCTTGCGCGCACGCTCTATGTCGCGCTTCGGAATTTCCGGCTCGCGGGCCATGGCTCAGCTACCTGCCAATCGCGGGTTTCCACGATACGACCAGAACACATCAACGCCGGACCCGGTCTCGATAAGACCGACCGGCTGATAGTCGTCCGGCTCGACGACGAGCGTAGCCACGTACGCGCTCTTCTGTCCTGACGAACGCATAAGCCGGACCGCGCCCATCGGCGCTGCCTCCAGTGCGAGGACGAGAAACAACGGACGGGCGTCCGGCATGGATTGATTGTCACCACGACCGCCTCGTTTGTCAAGAACCGACCGCGAGCCCGCCCCGAGACCGGCATGAACCTCGGTGCACTTGCGGCTCCCTCTGAAGGTTGCGCTGTCCGGTCCCCGGTTGTAGAATACACGTCCTGCCATGAAGTATCGAACACTCGGCGCCAGCGGCATCAGGGTTCCTGCCCTTGGTTTCGGCTGTATGCGCCTGCCGCTCCTGCCCGGTCGAAAAGACTCAAAGCGCCGCTGCGCCGTGGACGTACCGGAAGCGGTGCGGATGATGCACTACGCCTTCGAGCACGGGGTGAACTACTTCGACACCGCCTGGGGCTATCACATGGGCTGGAGCGAAGTGGTGCTCGGCAAGGCGCTCGCCGGGCTGCCCCGAAGCCGGGTGATGGTGACAACCAAGCTGCCGGTCTGGCTGGTGAAGAAGCCCGCGGATTTCAAGCGGCTGCTCTCCACCCAGTTGCGCCGGCTCGGCACCGACTACCTCGACTTCTACTTCCTGCACGCGCTCAATGCGAAGTCGTTCGAGCGGGTGCGGCAGATGGGCGTGCTCGACTTTCTGGACGCGGCCATGCGCGACGGTCGCATCCGACACGCCGGGTTCTCCTTCCACGACGACCCGGCCTCGTTCCGGCCGATTGTCGATGCATATGACTGGACCACCTGCCAGATACACTACAACATCGTGGACATCCACCACCAGGCCGGCCAAGCCGGCCTGCGCTACGCCGCGAAGAAAGGCCTGGGCGTCATCATTATGGAGCCGTTGCGCGGCGGCGACCTCGCCGGCTTCGTCGCGCCCGGTATCAAGGCGCTCTGGGACAGTTTCCCGCGCAGGCGCACGCCGGCCGAATGGGCGTTGCGCTGGCTCTGGAACCAACCCGAAGTGTCGATGGTCCTTTCCGGGATGAGCGCAATGCAGCAGGTCAAAGACAACGTCCGTTACGCAAACCGCAGCCGTGTCGGTGCGCTGACGGAAGAGGAACTCGCGCTCGTATCCCGGGTCCGAGGCGCCTACCGGAAACTGCGCGGCATCCGCTGCACCGCCTGCGGATACTGCATGCCCTGCCCGTCGGGCGTCGCCATCCCGCGCAATTTCTCGCTGTACAACGACCTGTTCATGTTCCCGGGCTCTAACCAAGCCCGGCTGATGTATCGAACCTGGATGGCGGCCGCGAACCGCGCCTCGGCCTGCAAAGAATGCGGCAAGTGCGTTGAGAAGTGCCCGCAGCAACTGGCTATCCCTGAACTGCTGAAGAAAGTGCACTCGTCCCTCAAGTCGAGGCAACCCGCCTCCCGATAGTTGTTGGCATGAACCCGCGCTGGCGGACGGAGACTCCCTCGAACTAGCGGCGTATCGGGCCGTAGTAGGATTGACTGGGCTCGGGGATCGGCAAGCTGAACATGTAAATCCGGTTGTCTCCCGGCTTGGCGGCGACCAGGTACCGCCCGGCGCGCGTAAGTGCGCTCAGCGGCATCAATGAGTAGGCGTCCGGCGCCCACTCAGGCGTAGGAAGGTCCAGAATCCACGAATCCCGAGCCGGACTGAACGCGAGAAACCAGGGGTCCCCCTTCAATCCGCTGTAGGTGAGAACGTAGATCCTCCTGCCTACCGGGTCGGCCGCAAGCCTGCACATCCAAATCCGCCCTTCGCCTGGTAGCTTCAGCGGCGGCCGCCACGCGCCGGTGCGAACGTCGTACCTCACAAGCGACCGGTCTACCGTCAGGGTGTAGAGGCAACCGTCCAAGAACGCAACATCGCCCGCGTCCCCACACGTATCACCGATCCCAAGCGGGCCTCCCGGTCTTGGCTGCCAGGGCACTATGCTCCAACTGTCTCCGTTGAGTGCGTAGCGGTAGAGCTCGCTGTGCCCCAGAACGTACACACCGTCGTTTCCGTCCCAGCAGACTCCGCCGGCCAAGTCGCACTTCCCTCCCCGTCGCATGGCGGCGATGCTCGGGTAGCTCGTGATGCCCCAGCGTCCGGCTGCGATATCGTATTTCATCAGGGGTCCAGCGTCATCCAGTTCGCAGAAGAAGAGCGAGTCGTTGACGACACATGCACCACCTAGAGTGGGACGCTCGGAGGGCCCGGCCTCGAGGTACGGCTCGAAGCTCGGGAGCCTGCTCCAGGTCCCGGCCGGGAGCGCGCAGCTCATAAACAGCCTCATGAACGCTGCTCCACTCCCGAGGCTTCCCGAGTTGCGGACGTAGATCCGTCCCTGCTCATCGCCTGCAATCGTGAAGCCTCCGCGTATCGTCTTTCTCGGAACTGGATACTCGCCCGGCACCGATTGCCAGAGCTCGCCAGCGACCGTGAACGGCACCACCAGCGTATCATTCTCCGGAAAGTCATCCGCGCCGTATCTAGCCTGCGCCACGAACTTGATGGTGTGCCTGCCCGGCCCCAGGTTGACTTCCCCGCTGCTCCTGTACGGCATGTGCCGGCGCGTGTGCTCTCTTAGGAGCACCTCTTCGTCTACGTCCCTGCCCACCTCGAACCTGACCGGGACGCGGCGGTGCGCCGGTACCCTGACTTGCTGAATGCCGATTTCCGTCTCGTCCAGCAGAGCCCGAACAGTGACATCCTGGTCGAAGCTGCTGCGGCTCCCGATCATTGCCTCCGCCGAGATCGAATTCGACGGTGGAAGGACATCGTTGGGTTGTGGCCGGAGAGACTGCATGACTGCCACGTCGATTGGAAGCAGCGGCAGCCGCGCATTGTTGATAATCGAAACGTTGTCGATGCACCAGTAGCGAAGATCCGTCGTATCGTAGACGTGGGCAACCCACGCGAATTGCACACGGCCGGCGTATCTGACGGGCGAGGGAATCGGCATGACGTCATATCCTACGAAATCGTCCCTGCCGTAGTCCCGTATCACGACCCAGTGAGAATCTCCATACGCCGTGGCGAGAATCCGGCAACTGGCGGCGGACGTGTTGCCCGAGCTGTGACTCCCGAAGCGCAATAAGGTCCTCACGCGTAGCGACTCGCCGCACGTGTCAGCGAGCCAGAAGATCTCGCTGAACAACGTGTCCCGGGACTCCCCTTGTGCGTTCCACCCTAGACAGAGGTAGCTGCCGCGGTTGCCTCGGTCCGGTCCGGAACCCCATGGGCCTGTCCCGGGAGCCATCTGGCGCCAGCCGCACTCTCGGACCGGCCGTCGCCAGGCGGCGCTCCTACGTTGCCGCAGGCTCCATCTGACCGCCCATTGCGGGAAGAGGATGTTCAACAGGAACGCAACAGCCAGTAGTACTGCGACGGCTGCAACTATCCAAGTCCAGACCGGGCTCTTGTTGATGCGTCTGAAATCTGTCATGGCGAGTTACATGGCCGCCGTGTCAAGATACTGCCCGAAAGCTGGCAGTCAAGCGGCGCCCGTCACGCGTCAGGATCTCGACGTGCCCGAGCGAGTTGCGCGAGGCCGGCTTGCCTAGCGGGTGAAGATGGGTTCGACCGAGGCTGACTCAACCCAGCCGCCATCGCCGCCCGGAATCTGGATAAGGACGTAGCCGGGGCGCTGCTCGCGCAGCATGACCTCGAGCCCGTCATGGACGACCGCAATCTCCTTGTACTCCGCGCCCGGGCCGCTGCGCAGGGTTAGCTCCGGCTGGACTACAACCGCATGTGCTGGGCTCGTAGTCGCGGCCCAGCTTGCCGCGGCAATGAAGCAGTAGATGAAAAGGACGCCGAGCCCCAGCGCAATCCAGCCGAACAGGCGCTGGCCCCGCACGAAAAGCAGCGCGAGCGAGACGAGGGCGAGGAAGAAGAAGAACCCGGCCAGAACGCGCGCGGAAGCCGCGTCAAGCAGGCGCAGGGCGTCATTGAGCATCCGCACCAGCGGATTCTCAAGCGTAAGGGTTTTGTCCGGCCGGAACTGGCGGGCAAAGGCGAGGTTGTGGATGATGTCCTTGTCGTGCGGCTTGAGCACGTATGCCCGGTTGTAGTCGGCGATGGCGCGGCCGATTTCCCCAAGCTTGAACCGGGCGTCGCCACGGTTGTAGAACAGCTCCGCGCTGGTCATGCCCGCGGCCGCGCTATCGTAGAGCGTGACGGCCTGCAGGTAATCACCGGCCTCGTATGCCGCATTCCCGCGAGAGAACAAGTCAGCAGGCGCAGCGGCGAAAGATGAACCGCCAAGAACGCCAAGAACGCCAAGAAGGACACCGAGTCGAATACAGGACCGGTTCCGAACCACTCGATCCCTCGATCTCTCGATCCCTTGATCCCTTGTCTTCACAACTTCTCCAGCACCATTCTCGCCTTCTCCAGCGTCTCCTGTGGCGTGCACTGCGTCATGCCGGACGAGAACCGGGCCGCGTCACAGGAGGCAATGAGGTCGAGCAGGGCCGCGACTGTACCCGCGTCCACGTTCCGACCGGCCAGCTCGGACTGAAGTTGGTCACCGGTCATGCCGGTGGACTCGATGTTGAACCGGTCACCGACGTAGCACACGACCGCCCGGTTGAGCGCGGCGTGGAACTCGCGTTCGTCGCCCTGCGCGAGCAACTTTGTCGCCTCGGCCAGACCCTTCTTCACCAGCCGGCTGGAGCGGGTCCGCCTGGCATAACCCTGATCCTGTTCAAGCTTGCGGCGGTGCCTGCCCAGCACTATGCCGAAGGCCAGCACCACGATCCCGGCCGGGTAGAAGAACCAGCCGACGGAAGCGAATGGCGAATGGCGATTAGCAAATGGCGATTGCGGACTGCGAGCCGGTTTGATGTGGAGGATGTCGGTGCCGAGCATCTTGACGCCGGATTCGGCATCGGCCAGCGGCGTCTTGCCGCTCGCGCCGGTTGCCACGAACTCAAGCCGCGGCGTCGTTTGCGTATAGTAGCTGCCCGTCTTCGGGTTGAAGAAACTCATCGACCCTTCGGGAATCACGAACTTGCCGTCCGCGGTCGGTATCAGCGGGTAGTTGAACGTACGCTCGCCCGCAACGCGGCCATCAGAAGTCCGCGTGTTCTGTTTCGTCTCCGGGCTCAGGACCTTGACACCGGAAATCGCCCCGAGTTTCGGCTCGCCCACGAGCCCGATGTTGCCGGTCCCGGAAATCCCGATCGCCAGGGTCAGGGGCTCGCCGCCGACAGAGCTGTCCCGGCTCAGGGACGCCGTAACCTTGAACTCGCCCACGCCGCCGTTGAAATCCGGTGGCCGGCCGGCTTCAGGCAGCGGTTTTACGTCAATGGCGATCGGGTCCGACGAGGCTTCAAACGGTTCAGCCGAGTCAAAGAAGAACCCGCCGCTGACCACAGCTTGCCCGGACACGGTCATCTTGTCAACCTTTAGCTCGCCGGACTGAGTGGGGAAAAGCGCGACCTGCTTCAAGGTCGCCGCGTTGTACCGCTGGCCGTCGTAAGTAGCGGTGCGCCAGCTCAACTCTTTGGCGTCAAAGAGCTTCTCGGCCCAGAACCCGGTGAACCCCGGCATGTTCTTGATACCGAGGTCGCCAATCTGGGTCTGCGTGTACAGCACAAAGGTAACCGTTACCTGCTCGCCCTGGAAAACCGAGGTCCGGTCCGCCGATGCGGTGAGGCGCACGTTCGTTCGGCCCGAACTGCGCGGCTGGGGACGATCGGGAAACCCGAACGGCGATTGCCGCTGCCGGGGCGGCGGGGGCGCGGCCTGACTTTCCTTCGTGACCGTTATCGCAATCGGCTGAGTCTGGTAGGTCGTGCCCTTGAAGTCGAGCTTGCAGGCGGGGATAGTCAGGTCGCCGACCCGCTTCGCGGACAGGAAGTAGATGAAACTGATGGTCTGTTGCTGCGTCATCCGGCCGTTGATGAGCGAGATACTGGTGGACTGGGACGAAGTGCTGCCGAGCTGGCTGAAGTCCTCAAGCGCGGGCAACTGCGGCCGGGGCACGCCGCCGATATTCGTACCCTCGACCGTTACCGTCAACTGTATTTGTTCGCCAAGGCCAACCGTGGTCCGGTCAACATCGGCGCTGAAGTTGAGCTCTGCCGCGAGCGCGGGCAGCAATAGGACTGATAGGACGGATAGGACATATCGGACCGATACCCGGCGCATTACCAGTCTTGCTCAACCTTTCTCTTTCCGCCTGCCTGCCGCTGCTTCTTCTGCTGTTCCTTTTCCTTATCCTCGACCGCTTGGACTACCCGTTCGGCCTGGTTCTTGTCCATGCCCTGCTTCGGCTGGTCTTGCTGCTGTTGCTGCTGCTGTTGTTGTTGCTGCTGGTTCTGCTGTTGCTGCTGTTGTTTCGAACTGTCAGGCTGGTTCTGCTGCTCCTGCTTCTTCTTGAGGCAGAACTCAAGGTTCTGCTTTGCCTGCTTGTCGTTCGGGTTGATGGCAAGAGCGCCGGCGTACGCCTTGATTGCCGGGTCGAGCTGGCCTGCTTTGAATGCCACGTTGCCGATATTATACATCGCATTGGCCCGGCGTTCAGGTTTCTTGTCAATCATCACCAACTCAAGCTCGCGGGCCGCGTCCTGGTACCGGCCCAGCCGGAAGAGCGCGTTGCCCAGGTTGTAGTGAATCGCGGTCGCGTCCGGCTCCAGCACCTCGGCCATCTGGTACCGGGAAAGCGCTTCATCATACTTGCCCCGGTTATAGAGACTGTTGCCCTGGCGCATCAGGCCGCCGACATCAGCGGACGCAGACGAAGTCAGAATGCAGATTGCAGATATCAGAATGCAAATTGCCGGCAACCGGACTTCTGCCTTCTGACTTCTGGTGTCTGACTTCTGACTTCGGTTGTTCATGTACCACGCTCCCCGGCGATTGCTCAGTCCCAGACCGGCGACGAAAAGGATGAGCGCGACGAGGAGAAACCACTGGTACCGCTCGACATAGTCGGTGAACTGGCCGCCGCCGATGTCCTTCTTGCGCATCTGATCCAGCCCAGCCAGCAGTCGCTCGCCCGAGAACCCTTCCACCCTCAGGAACCGACCGCCGGTCGCCTGCGCCATCACAATCAGCTCGCGCTCGTTCATCCGCGACATCACGACCTGGCCTTCTTTGTCTTTCTTGTACGCGCTCAGGTTACCCTGCGCATCGTAGTCCGGAATCGGCGCGCCTTCGGCGGTGGCGAACGCGACCGGGAATATCCGCACGTGCGCGTCGGCCGCGCGCTGGATCGCCTGCGCCGTGTTCTTGCCCAGGTCCTCGCCGTCGGTCACCAGCACCAGGGCCTTGTAGTTCATTTCCTTCGGATTGAAGAGCGAAAGCGAGGCGTCAATTGCCTTGCCGAAATCGGTTCCCGGCACCGGCATCATATCCGGGCCGATGATATCGAGGAATAGCTTGGCCGCGTCCGCGTCCGCGGTCAGCGGGCACATCACGTAGGCCTCGCCGGCGAAGGCGACTATGCCGACAGCGTTACCGGTCAGGCCGTCAATCAACGAAGCGAGTTCGGTCTTGGCCCGGACCAGCCGTGATGGCTTCACGTCCTGAGCAAGCATCGACTGCGAGCCGTCGAGCGCAATCACAACGTCAATGCCTTTGCCCTTATACATCTGGAGTCTCTCACCCCACTTGGGGCGGGCCGCGGCCAGCAGCAGGAATGCCAGCGCGCCGAGCAGTAGCAGCCCCTTGAGCGTTGTGAGGCTTTGGGACAATGACGGCGTAAGCCGTTCGGCAAGTTCCGGGTCGATCGCCCGGGGCAGGGCGCGGCGCCGGCTCAATCCGCGGAAGATGAGCAGTGCCAGGCCGACCGGCACGGCAAGCAGGAACCAGAGATAGACGGGCTCGGCCCACTTGATCATGGGAGCCTCCGGAAGACCGTGGCTGCGAGCGCGGCCGCCACACCCAGCGCCAGGACGGCGAGCAACAGCCATAGCCCAACCAGTTCATTGTACACGGTGTACTGCTTCACTTTGAACGTGGTCGGCTCCATCCGGTCAATCTCGTCGTAAATCTGCTTAAGCGCCTGTGCGTCGGTAGCAAGAAAGCTCTTGCCGCCGGTCATGTCCGCAATCTTCTGCAGAGTCTCGGTATCAAGGCTAATCTGTACCTGCACGTAGCGACGGCCGAACATCGGGTCGTTCACCGGGTACGGAACCATGCCCTTGCTGCCGACGCCGATGGTGTATACCTTGATGCCGAAGCTCGCCGCGGTCTGAGCCGCGGTAATCGGGTCAATATCACCGGTGTTGTTGACGCCGTCGGTGAGCAGGATGATGACCCGGTCTTTGGCCTTCGAGTCCTTGAGCCGCGCGACCGCGCTGGCCAGGCCGAGGCCGATTGCGGTGCCGTCTTCGAGCATCCCGAAGTCAACCCGGTCGAGCAGACCGTCCAGTATCTGCCGGTCCATGGTCAGCGGGCACTGGGTCAGGCTGGTGGCGGAGAAGATGACGAGGCCGATGCGGTCGCCCTTCCGCTTCTCAATGAATTCCTTGGCCCTTTCCTTGGCGACGTTCAAACGGTTCTTCGGCGAGAAATCCTCGGCTTGCATCGAGCCGGAGATGTCGAGGCAGAGCATAATGTCAATGCCCCGGGTTTCGACTTCCTGGAACTGGCGTCCACGCTGGGGCCGCGCCAAAGCAACAGTCATGAACACAAGCGCTAGCGCGTAGAGGCCGTGGACGACAATCCGGCCGAATCGGCCCCGGGGCGAAGCGCCGCGAAGGAAGCCCAAGTCGCTGTAAACGACCGCGGCCCGCCGCTTCACCAGTTGCCACCAAATGTAGACAGGCACCACGGCCAGCAGCAGAAAGAAGAATGGGTGCGCGAATCTCATGGCGTGGTCTGAACCGTCGGACTCGTCTGACCCGGCTCCGGCTTCGGCGTGGTCGCCTGCACCAGTTCGCGAGCCGTGGGGATTACCGCTGCCGCCTCAGTCGCCAGCGGCACGAACTTGGCGTATTTCACCATGTCGGCCTGCCGGAAGAACTCGCCGAACCCTTCGCGCTCCGGGGTCTTTGTGACCTTCATGGAGCGCATGATTTCGGTCGTGGTCTGGTCCAGGGCCGGGAACCCGAACCGGCGGGTCAGGTAGCGCTTGAGGACCTCGGAAACCGTGTAGTAGTAGCGTTTGAAATGGCCTGACGCAAGCCAGTCGTCGGCCGGCACTTTGTCGAGCGTGGCCAACGCCTCATCCCACGGGTCAGGCAGCGGCGCGCCGTAGAGTCTTATCCGGCGATAGCGGCGGTACAGGCGCCAACCAGTGTAGCCCAGCCCGGCCGCGGCGAGAATCGCGAGCATGATCCATATCGGTAGCAGGTTCGGGAACTGCACCTGCGGCTTCAAGTCGTTGACGTCCTTCATATCTTTAGGCATGACGCTTGCGACCTTCACCGGTAACGAGTCCGAGGCCGCGGCCCGGACCTCGCCTTCCGCTGGGTAGGGTACGATGAACGGCGGTATCTTCGGCTCGCCGGTTGCGAACGCGGCCATCGTCAGAGTGTGGACGTCAACAATCGTGTCGCCGGCATAGCGCGTGACGCTCTTCTTGTCGAGGATCATGAATGGGTCCAGGCTAGGGGCAAACGGCTCGCCGACCTTGGTATTGCGGTGGTGTCTTACGACCAGTTCAAGCTTGAACCGGTCGCCGACAGTCAGGTCCCGCTTTGGCCGGGGCAGTAGCCTGGCGCTGACCGATACCGGCCCGCCGGAGACGATATGGTATGCGGGCGCGGTATCGCGCGGGACGGAGTCCGCGGCTGCCGAGTCAGGCGCAGACTGCGCGGCAGCACCGACGCTCAGCAGCGCCAACAGCAAGAACCCCATACCCATTCCTGTCACCCTGAGCGAGCGAAGCGAGTCGAAGGGTCTCTTCGGAGAGATTCCTCGACTCGGCGCACAGCGCCTCGCTCGGAATGACAGAATAAGAGGGTTCACCGGCATCTTCGCGCTCGTTTCTGGAAGAACTGGTGGAGCTTCTTGGTGAAATCCTCGGCGGTCGAGACAGGGACATGGTCGATACCGAGCTGGCGGAAGAGCCGCTCTGCCGCATCCTGCCGCGCGGCCTGGGACGCGGCAAATCGCTTTCTGAGAATCGGATCGGACGTGTCCACTGTCGCCAACTCGCCGGTCTCGGCGTCCTCCATTTCTACAAGCCCCAGCTTGGGGAGTTCCTTCTCGGCCGGGTCACTGACCGAGACCACGACAAGGTCGTGCTTGCGCGCGACGATGCCTAGCGGCTGCCGCATTGTGTCGGGCCGGTACGAGTCGCCCAACAAGTCGGAAATCAGGAAGACAATCGCCCGGCGTTTGAGGACGTGCATCAGGAACTCAAGCGCCTGCCCCGCGTCGGTACCGCGGCGCTCCGGCTCAAAGTACAGGATGTCGCGAATCAGCCGGAGCACATGGACCCGGCCTTTCTTCGGCGGCACGTACTTCTCAATCCGGTCGGTGAAGAAGACCAGACCGACCTTATCGTTGTTGCGGATGGCGGAGAATGCGAGCGTGGCCGCGACCTGCGCCGCCTGCTCAAGCTTGAACAGCCGCTTCGTGCCGAACCGGTCCGAGCCGGAGGCGTCCACCAGCAGGATGACAACCAATTCCCTTTCCTCGGCGTACTTCTTCACGTACGGCCGACCGAACCGCGCCGTTACCTTCCAGTCAATCGTCCGCACGTCGTCGCCGGGCAGGTACTCGCGCACGTCGAGGAACTCGATGCCCCGGCCCTTGAACGATGACTTGTAGTCGCCGGAGAAGAGCGTGTTGACCAGTCGCCGCGTCCGGATTTCTATCTGCCGGATGTGCCCGGCGCTGACGCGGTCAGACCCGGTTGCGTTACGCTTCACGCTCGACGCCCCGGCCCGATTTCGGGCTTCGGACTTCGCCATTCGGGCTTTGCCCGTCAGGGCACCTCGACGCCTTCGAGCACACGCTTCACGACGTCGTCGGTGGTCAGCTCCTCGGCCTCGGCCTCATAGCTCAGTATCAGGCGATGCCGGAGCACGTCCGGCGCCAGCTCTTTGATGTCTTCCGGTATCACGAATCCGCGCCGCCGCAGGAACGCCATCGCCCGCGCCGCGGTCAGCAGGTAGATGGAGGCGCGGGGCGAAGCGCCGTAGCGAAGCAGCGGCGCCAAGTCGGCAAGGTTGTGCTCCTTGGGTTGACGGGTCGCGAAAACGATGTTCAGGATGTAGTCCTTCAGCTTCTCGTCAACGTAGATGCGCGTGCAGAGCGCCCGGGCGCGGATGATTGCGGCCGGTTCGACGACCGGCGATGCGGTCGGCTCGACGCCGGTTGTCATCCGGTCGACAATCTGCTTCTCCTCTTCCTTGCTCGGGTAGCCGACCCGCAGCTTCAGGAGGAACCGGTCGGTCTGCGCCTCGGGCAGCGGGTAGGTACCTTCCTGCTCAATCGGGTTCTGAGTCGCGAGCACGATGAAGGGGTCATCCATCTTGTACGTGTCGTCGCCGATGGTGACCTGCCGTTCCTGCATCGCCTCCAGCAGCGCGCTTTGCACTTTGGGCGGGGCGCGGTTGATTTCATCGGCCAGCACGAGGTTGGCAAACACCGGGCCCTTGCGCGCCGTGAACTCGCCGGTACGCTGGTTGTATATCTGGGTGCCGACGATGTCGGCCGGAAGCAGGTCGGGCGTGAACTGAATCCGGTGGAACTTCGTGGCTATCGCGCGGGCCAAGGTCTTCACCGCATAGGTCTTGGCCAGACCCGGCACGCCTTCGATGAGTACGTGCCCGTTCGCCAGCAACCCAACCATCAGGCGGTCAACGAGGTACTTCTGGCCGACGATTACCTTGCCGACCTCGCTGGTAATTGTTTGAACGAACAGACTCTCGCGCTCTATCTCTTCGTGGACTCGCTTGATGTCGTCTTTCAGTTCTTCCATGGACTAAGGTTCCTTTCGGCTTGCATGAAGTTAGTAAATAGACTTCGCGCCGGCCCAGTAGGTTGCAGACGAAGCACAGGGCAGCATATGTCTATAAACTATCAGACACTATCCACAACAGCCCTTGGCGTCCACGCCTGGTGCGTTCCTGATGGCAGAGCGGAGCAGGACAAGCCTGCTCCGCAACGTCGTTGTCGAGGTGAGGACTTAGCGGCCAAGTGTCTGAAGCGCCTGCATGTCCTGCTGGTGCCCAGCCACCGCCTGCTTGTTGGCTTCCGGTATCTGGGAACAGGCAGACTTGAAGGCGTCGTAGTCTTTTGCGCCCTTCTTGGCAGCCGCACTCGTGTCCGTTCTCATCTGAGCAATCATCTCCGGGGGGGCTGCATCGATGCTCAGCGCGGCGGAGGCCGCGAACACCCTGTACAGGGCCGGCCGCAGCGCGGCCCAGCTTGAACCGACCTTCTGCAGCGAGTCATCGACGCCAGGCAGGTTCATCCCTTCGACGAAGTTGGTGAGTGAGACAACCGGTCCATCCTCTTCATTGGGCGGCTTCGGCGTCCAATTTGCGGCTTTCAGCGCCGCGCTGAACGTCGGCAGGATCTTGAAGAACTGGACCATCTCGTCTTCAGTCAACGTGCCGGTCGCCTCGGCCGGCCACTTCACGGCCGCCATTGCGGGCTTGTTCGTCTGCGAATCAGGCTTGCCGCCGCCACAGAAGACGCCGGCGAGTACCACAAATACTGCGATTAACGCTACCGTTCTCATTGGGTTTCTCCTTTCGAGTAGCCGGACAGAATAGGCGTCTGCCGGAGAATGTCAAATCCTGACAACCGCGACGTGGCTGAACCCGGTCAGGTCTCAGTTGTACAGAATGAAGAAAACTCGGCGTGTGCGACCAACCAGCGGTTCAGCGGTGTTGCGGCCGTAGCCGACGATAGCGTACTCGAGCGGCGAGTCTCGGAACGCGGGTGAGGACCAACCCAGAATCATGATGGTACCAGGCACGTCGCTCCGTGCAGCCAGCCCGACAAACGGAGACCTGGCATCGCTGCGGTCGATTATCGCGTTCAACCCGGCGTCGGCCAGGTAGTCAGGCTGGTAGAAGAAATCTCTGCCCCGGTGGTAGCGCTCGCCGGTGTAGGGGTTGAACGGGATGCCGGCCACAAGCCCGTTAGGACCCTTGAAGTGCAGCAACATCCCGTCCTCGTCCTCCGGCTCCCAGGAAATGCCTAGCTGCGGGTAGCGACCGTCATGGTCAGTTGCGTAGTCAACGAACGCGGCCTGAAACGCCCGCATGTTTCGCTTCACCGCAGCCTCCCGGCCGAATTCGCGCTGCCGGGCAATCAGGGGCAGGAGCAGAGCGAACGTGAGTATCAACGTCCCGAATGCGCCGGTCACGAACCCGACGTAGGCCATTGCCCGGCCGGGCCGACGCCGCTTCAGCGCGATTGCGGACAGGATGATTGCCGGGATGCCGGTGATGAACGTCGCCGGCGTTAGCGCAACGAGGCCGAGTATGAGGCTGGCGAGACTCATGGCCTTGCTCTTCCTGAGCCGTCGGTGGGCAGCGGATTCGGGCAGTACCGCCGTCTCGTACGCGAACTGGGCCTTACCCACAACAGTCAGAACGGCACCGCACGTAGCGCAGACGCGCGCCGTACGCACGTTGACCGTACCGCAGGAATGGCAAATCATCGTCAGGGTTTCTTTAATTATCAGGTGAGCGGGCGTCGGTTCTTCGACGCCCTGCCGGGACACCCGTCGCTCTATTAAAGCACGGATTGGGCCCTCGGTCAAGCGGTGAATCGGTTTCGGCCCGCTTCGGGGGCGGGCCACAAACTTGCAGAAATCGCGCTAGTCCCTGCCTTCGACGGCAATCTCGTGCGCCTTCGACGCCTCGGCTTTGCACGGCAAGAGTTCCAGCAACACAGCCCTAAGTTCCGTGGGCGACCGCAGTCAAGCCCTCTTCGTGCCGACGACAATATCAACCGGCAGGCCCCAGGTCGAGCTCTCTTCGACCCGCTCCACGACAAACCCGGCCTGCTCAATCAGCACGCGGACCGGAATCGGCCGGCAGTCAACCGCGGAGGGGAACCGGTGGTGCGCCCATTCGTACAGCCGCACCGTCAGGCTGCCCGGCCGTCGCTGCGCCATGGCGACGACGCCGAGTCGCCCGCCCGGCTTCATCACTCTGCGGCACTCGGCGAGCACGGTCGGGATGTCCGGTGTGTCGAACAGCTCAAGCGTGAAGGCCATGAACACCGCGTCAACCCGGGCCTCAGCCCACGTCAGGGCCACGGCATCGCCCTGCACCAACTCGACACGACCGGCGAGCCCGGCGCCGTCGACTCGGGCCCGGGCGCGCTCGACCATTCGGTCCGAGATGTCAATGCCACAGACACGGCCGGCAGCTCCCGCCGCATCGGCCAGAGCGAGCAGGGCATGACCGGTGCCGAAGCCGACCTCAAGCACCGACTCGCCTTCGCGGACGGCAAGCGCCGAGAGGCCGCGGTCGCGCAGTCGGACCTCGGACCCACCGGCAAGCAGGTCGTACCAGCGCGCCAGCCGGTTGTACGCCGCCTGGGCGGCTGCTCTCGGCCGCAGCACGCGCGAAGTAGTCGGGCCACGGCTGCTCACGGTTGTATCGGTAAGCCAATTCCGCCCGGATGCGTCACGTCAGAATCTTGACTGCATCGGCCAGGTTGATGCGGTTGACGCGGCGGATGGCGGGCAGGGCGGCAAGGAACATGGTCGCGAGGATACCGAGCGCGGCAACCGCCATGTCGGCCGGCCCAACGCTGACCGTGAAGGTGAAGAGGTCGGACTGGAACGCGTCGCCCATCCGGCCGGCGACCCACCAGCCCAGCGCCAGTCCGGGCACAAGCGTTAGCAGCCAGAGGATGACGTTCTCGGTAGTGACCAGGAACGCGATTCGGCCGTGGTTCGCGCCGATCGCCCGCATCGTCGCAAACTCGCGCCCGCGCTCGAGCACGTTGATAGTCATGGCGTTGTAGAGCAGGGCGAAAGCCATCGCCAGCGCGAAGACGAGGACGACGCCCATGAACACATTGAGCAGTCCCATCAACGAGGCCCAGTCCTGCTCCACCCGGGTTTTAAGCTGGACTGCGGTCGCGCCGGGAATGGAATAGAGCCGGCGTTTGATGTCGCGAGCCTTGGCAGAATCGGCCGTAAGGTAAATGCCGTTGAAGACCGACCCCGGCGCATCCAGCCAGGCCCGGACGTCGTCAAGCGGGACGTAGCCGACCGAAGCCATCAGCTCGTCAACCAATCCTCCGACTGCCAGCCGGCGGCTTCCGAACGGCGTCTGCAGGTCGAGCGAGTCCCCGATCCTGAGGCCGAGCTTGCCGGCAATCGCCGGGGTGAGGACGATATGGCCACTCGACAGTTCGACCGGCCGGCCCGAATGGGTGATAAGCGCGTGCAGTTTCTGGCCGGGTTCCAGCGCGCTGAGCAGGATATCCCGGGTGCGGCCATCGCGCTCGAGTCGAGCCGGAAGCTGAAGGAACGGCGTGACCGCGGTAACGCCGGGCCAGGCTCGGACCGAGTCGAGCACCGCCTCAGACTGCGGAGTCGAGAACAGTGCGCTGACGTCCCAGCGTTCCACCTGGTGGAAGTTGCGGGCCATCATCCGCTGCATCGCGCTGATCATGCCCAAGCCGACCAGCACGAGAACGTAAGCGAGGACGATTCCCATGCCGGTCGAGAGCGACCGCCACCTCACCCGGAGCACGCTCCGCAGCGGCAGCCGCAGCCAGAGCGGCGGGCGCAGGAACCGTTCCAGCGCCGAGCGGTGTCCGCGAACCAGCGACTCGGAAGGGTTAAGCTGCATCGCCCGCGCCGGGTCGAGACGCGCCGAGGCGCGCGCCGGGCCAACACCGGCCAGGACCGCGACCAAGAGACTTGCGACCACGCCGACCGCGACCAGGTCGAGGTACAGGTGGGTTGTGACCAGCGGGATGCCAAGCTCGCCAGCATAGGCGGTCGTGATCGCCCGGTTGAGGGGAATGCCGCCGGCCGCTCCGACAATCGAACCGAGCACGGCAATCGCCAGCGCCATCAGCAGGTAGTGGACGACGATGGTCCGGTTCCGGTACCCGAGCGCCTTCATGAGCCCGATTTGCGGCCGCTGGCCGCGCACGAGCCGGCCGAGCATCACGTATAGCGCGAAGGCGGCGACTACGAGTATCAATCCCGGCATCAGATCGGCCAGTTCCTTGTAGCCCTCGAGGTCCAGCCGGAGGCCGGCCACCGAGGGCAGGTCCGCCTGCAGCGTAGTCTGGACGATGTTCCAGCGGGAGAGACGCTCCTGCAGCGCGCGGACCGTAGAATCGCGGTTCGCGCCGGGCGCGAGGATGACGCCGACGTCGTTGACCGAACCGGAACGTCCGGCAATTCGGCCCAACTCGTCGTCCGCGAGAAACAGCACCGCGAACGTCCGGGCCGAGGGCACGATTTCCTGCCGGCTCGGGCTGACAATGAGGTATTCCGGGCTGGCGACGACGCCGACGACCTTCAGCGGGACCCGCCGTCCATTCAGAACCGGTGTCACGCTGTCGCCCGGTCCTAAGTGCCAGGCGCGGGCGAAATGGGACTCGAGCAGCACCACGGCCGAGTCGCCCGGCTCGAAGTAGCGACCGGAAAGCACCAGCACGTCGTTGACGGCCGGGTGGTGCCCTTTGGGCAGGCCGATGAGCCGTGAGCGGATGACCTCGTCTTCGGCTCCGGTCCGGCCGGACAAGTCAAGTCCGGCGTCAACGACCAGACGCCCGGTCAGCGCCGCAACGCCCGGTGTGGCAACGACAGACTGAAGCGCGCTGTCAGGAGCATTATCGAGCGCGAACTCCACGTCGGCAAGACGAAGCTGGTCATAGGTGCGGCGATAGGAGCGGCCGAGGTCGCGGTAGGCGCCGGCCATGGCGATCAGGCTCGCGACCGCGAGGGCGACGATAGTCGCGAGAGCTATGGTCTGACCGAGGGCGGCCCGCAGGTCGCGCACCATCTTGCGCAGCAAAATGTGGTTGCTCATGGCACTACCAGGACAACTCGGCGACGGGCCGCGGCTGCGCGTTGCGCTCGTCCTGCGTGACCGCGCCGTTGTGCAGCCGGACCACGCGGTCGGCGGCCGGCGCAATCGCTGTATTGTGAGTCACGAGCAGGACGGTCGTCGACTGCTGTCGGTTCAGTTGGCGGATGACCTCAAGCACGTTCCGTCCGGTCTCGACATCGAGGTTGCCGGTCGGCTCGTCACACAAGAGCAGCGGCGGCTGGTTGGCCAGTGCCCGGGCGATGGCGACACGCTGCTGCTCGCCGCCCGAAAGCTGGGATGGGAAATGGTCGGCGCGGTCCGCGAGCCCGACAAGGTCCAGTAACTCGCCGGCTCGCCGTTCGGCCTCGCGCGCACCACGGGTCAGCGCCAGGGCGAACTCGACATTCTCCGACGCGGTCAGGGTGGGAATCAGGTTGAAGAACTGAAATACGAACCCGGCCGTGTCTCGCCGGAACTCAGTCAACCGGGCATCTTTCATCGCGGCGACGTCCTCGCCGGCAACGACTATGCGCCCGGCAGTAGGCCGGTCAAGGCCTCCGACGAGGTTGAGCGTGGTGGTCTTGCCGCAGCCCGACGGCCCGAGCAGCACAACGAACTCACCTCGCGCCACCTCAAGGTCGAGGCCACGCAGCGCCCGAACGGTCACCTCGCCCATCCGGTACTCCTTGGTGACCGACTCCAGACGTACCAGTATCTCACCTGTCATCTGCGACCTCCTTCGGCAGCCTGACTTGAATTCTCCGACGGGGCGGGACCGGCATTCGGGAGCAACGGACCTGCGGACTGGAACAGAAGATCGCTCCGGAACTGAACCGTCGCCCCGTTCAATCCTACGCCGCTCCCTCAGCCTGTCAATCTGGAAGCAGAACGAGGGAGACGAGGGTGATGATGACGCCCGGCCAGGAAGGGACCATGTCAGAGCCACCGCTTTCGTCGGAAGTATATGACCATCGCGACCACGACCGCGGCCATGAGGCCGAGGACGGCGAAGTAGGCCCAGGGCCAGCGGAGCTCGGGCATGAACATGAAGTTCATGCCGTAGACCCCGGCGATGAAGGTAAGCGGAATGAAGATGGTGGCGATGATGGTGAGGACTTTCATAACCTCGTTCATGCGGTTGCTGATGCTGGAGAGGTAGATATCGAGCATGCCGGAAACGGTATCGCGGAAGGCCTCGATCGTGTCGATGACCTGAATGGAGTGGTCGTAGAGGTCGCGCAGGAACACGGCGGTCGTCTTGCGCATGAGTTTCGACTCGGTGCGCTGGAGGGCGCTGAGCGCCTCGCGCAGGGGCCAGACCGATTTGCGCAGGTAGACGAGCTCGCGGCGGAGCCCGTGGATGGTGCGCAGGGCGTCCGGGCCGGGCGATGACACGAGCCGTTCTTCGAGTTCCTCGGTGTGGTCGCCGAAGGGCTCGAGCACGATGAAGTAGTGGTCGACGACGGCGTCGAGCAGAGCGTAGAGCAGATAGTCGGCGCCCAGCCGGCGGACCCTGCCCTTGTGCTCCCGGATGCGGAGGCGCACCGGGTCGAAGACGTCGCCGGGCTTTTCCTGGAAGGACACGACGAGGTTCGGGGCGAGGATGAAACTGACCTGCTCGGATTCGAGCGCGCCGTCCGGGGCGCGGCGGAGCATGCGGACGACGAGGTAGATGTAGTCGCCGTAGTCGTCGAGCTTGGGGCGCTGGTCGGTGTGGCAGATGTCCTCGAGCACGAGCGGGTGTAGCCCAAACGCCTCGCCCAGCCGCTCGATGAGCGGGACGTCGTGCACGCCGGTGACGTTGAGCCAAGTCACGGTCGGGCTTTCGCGCAGACGGGACGCTTCCCCGGCGTCTTCGAGGATGCGTTCATCGAGTTTCGTGTCGTCGTAGTCGATGAGTTCGACCCGGGCCGGCCCGGTGCGCTCCTCCCCGACGTAGACCGGGGTGCCGGGCGACAGCCCGACGGTCCGGGCGCGGCGGCGGAAGAGCCTCATGCGGGCGTTTCCTTTACGTCTTCGCCGTGGGGCCCGGCCCGGCCCACGAGCGCAACCGACTGACAAACGGATTTCATCACAACTCCATCATATTCTACCGACTCTAGCAACTGCCGGTGGCGAGTCAACCCGGGGCTGATGGGGCTGACGGAAGCTTCGCGGTGCAGGAAGCGGACGTCGGACCGGCCCTCCCGCTGTCTGCCGTGTTCTGTCTACCTCTGCAGCACCAGCTTCTCGGTCGCCCGGTAGTCGCCGGCAGTCAACCGGCAGAAGTAGACGCCGCGGGCCAGCGCCCGGCCACGGTCGTCAGCGCCGTTCCAGTTCAAGTTGTACCGGCCCGGCCGCATCACGCCGTTCGCAAGCGTCCTGACCACGCGACCGGTCAGGTCGTGCACGCGCAGCGTAACCCGACCTTCGGCCGCCAGCGAGTAGCGGATGGTGAGCGCGGAACGGAAAGGGTTCGGCTGCGGCGTGAAGAGCCGCGTCACGAGCGGACTCTGGTTCGGCGAGTACGCTTGCTCTCTAACTCCGGTTTGTCCTTCAGGCTGCCAGAAACCAATGAGCGCCCAGTAGTTTGAGCCGGTGATGAACCCAGACGCGGTCTGACCCGCGGTTGAGCCGCACTTGTACGCGGTGCCGGCCATCTCTCCGCCGCCGATGCCGACCACGCTCCAGTCGCATTTGTAGTTCTGGGCCGTGGCGAATGCACCACACAGCACACAAAGAACGCAGATAGTCCTTATTAGTATCATGTCGTCTCCCTACTGCTGTCCTGCCTCGCGCAGGTGTTGTTCCGTCCTCTCGTATCTTGCGCGGCCGCCGGCGGTGCGGAAGTCGATGCCCTGCGCCTTGCCCTCGCGCACGAGCTGGTCCACGCAGCCGGACAGGAAATCATCGTCCAGCATCGTGCCGGCAAGGTCTCCAGTCTTAGGCTGTTCCACCGGCATCATCCGGCGCGTCGCCTCGGCCGACACGTCCTTGCGCTCGCCGGTCACCTGCCAGTAGACCTCGGCCCCGGCCGGCCCGCCGATGACGAACCGGTTGCCTGAGACCTTCTCGGCCACATAGACAACCTCGCTCGTGCCCACGCCGGTAAGCTGCACTCGCGGCTTCCGGTTGAGTGCGTCGAAGTAGTCTGGCAGCGTGACGACCGCCCGCCCTGAGGCGTCGAGCACCGCTTCGCCGTCGTAGATATTCCGCATCTCCGGGCCCTCGATGAAGTAGTGGTTGAGGATTTTCCCGTGCGGGTCGAGCGGGTGGTCGATGGTGAAAGTGCCTGACGCCTTGGACAGCACGCCGACCCGTGTCTGGTTCGCTGCGGTCGCACGCTGGCCGTTGAACGCGGCCGAGTTGGTGTAGGTCACGGGCACGACCGAGTTTCTCCCGGTCGTGAAGCTCCACCTCGAAGCCGACGTATCGGCGTAGCCGCCGGCGACCGTCGCGAAGCTGTCGCTCGCGGTGTTATGGTCCCCGCCGCCGACCGTCGCTCTGAAGCCGCTCGCAGTGTTGCTGTATCCGCCGCCGACCGTGGCGGCATAGCCAGTCGCTTGATTGTTGTAGCCGTCGGCGACCGTCGCGTAGGTCGTGTCGGCGGCGTTGCTGTATCCGCAGCTGACCGTCGCGGCGTAACCAGTCGCTTGATTGTTGTAGCCGCCGGCGACCGTCGCGTAGGTGTTGCTCGCGGCGTTGCTGATTCCGCCGCCGACCGTCGCGTACTTCGCCGTCGCGCGATTCAGACGCCCACCAGCCACCACCGCGCCGGTGTCGACCGCAGCGTCACCGGCGACGTTGTTCCAGCCGGACAGCGCGCCGGAATAGACCGCCATCGCCGTGTCACCGTGCCCGCCGGCGACTGTGGCGTAGACGCCGCTCGCGGTGTTGTTGTATCCGCCGCCGACCGTCGCGTACTTCGCCGTCGCGCGATTCAGACGGCCTCCAGCTACAACCGCACACGTGTCGGCAGCCTGGTCACCGGCCACGTTGTGCCAGCCGGACAGCGCCCCGGAAGCATATCCCACCGCGGTGTCGACATACCCGCCGCCGACCGTCGCGCAGTACCCCCCCGCAGTGTTGCCCCATCCTCCACCCACCGTCGCGAGCGTGTAGCTCGCCGTGTTGCTGGACCCACCGCTGACGGTGGAGTACTGGCCGCTAGCCGTATCGTAGTCCCCGCCGCTGACCGTGGAGTGAAAGTTGCTCGCGGCGTTGCTGTATCCGCCGCCGACCGTCGCGTACATGACCGCGGTGTTGCCGTACCCGCCGCCGACCGTCGCGTAGGTGTTGCTCGCGGTGTTGTTGTATCCACCGCCGACCGTGGCGTAGGTGTAGTTCTGCCCGCTCGTCCCGGTCGTGCACTGAACACCCAGGTTGACGTGGGTGAAGCGCTGGGTGCCGTGGAGCACGTTGCCCGCCCTGGCAATGCCGAGGTTGTTGACGGTGTAGAGCACGCTGTCCGACCCGGACCGCACCCAGGCGTTGTCACCGGCACCGGCGCTGTCATTGGCCGGCGCCCAGGCCGAGCCGGTCCACTTGAGCACCTGGTTGGTCGTTGCTCCCATCTGGTTTAGCTTCGGGGCGGTGACCGCTGCGTTCTTGAGCTCAGCCGTGTTCACTGTCGTATCGCGGATATCGGCCGAGCTTACTTGACCGTCGGTTATCATCGCGCCTGTAACCGAGTTCGCCTGCGCCTCGTTCACGTACCGGCCATCGCCATACGTCTGGTCGAATCCCACCGTGCCGGTCGTGGTTATCGGGTTGGGCGTGCAGACCGCCCCGGTCGCCTGACTCACTGACGTCACGGTTCCGCCGCCACCACCGCCGATGCTGTCGTTGCGCGGGGCCCAGGCTGAGCCGGTCCACTTCATCACCTGACCGGTGCCCGCACCCATCTGGTTCAGGTCGACTGCGGCAATCGTGCCATTGGCTATCATCGCCGAACTCACCGAGTTGGCTTGCGCCTCGTTGACGTAGCGTGCGTCGAGCCCGGTCGTATCCTTACCCTGTAGTTGGTCAGAGTTCGCGGCCCGCTCGGCCAGGTACGCATAGGCCGCGCTGGCGATGCGCAGCCGCGGTGCCATCTCCGCCCCGCCGGCCACTACCATGCCGAGATACACCGCGCCCGCGTCCGGCATCGTGCCGATGGGCGTGACCGAGCCCAGGAGAGTCGAGAACAGCCCGCCGCGGGTCCGCACGGTCTGCGTCTCGTTCCAGAACGGCGAGCCGCCGGACGGCACGCTGTACAGCCTGAAGTCGACGCTGTAGGTCGTGTCCGTCACCGGCAGCCCGAACGTATCGGTCAGTTTGCCCTGGTAGGATAACATCCGTGGAATCGCGATTGCGTCAGTCTCGAAGCTTGGAGCTTGTGGCTTGAGGCTTGTGGCCGGACGGGGCGCAATCGCCGCATCGTCGGCAGCAAGTGCCGCGAGGCAAAGAACCGCTGCAAGTAGTGCTGTCGTTTTCATCTCATCCTCCTATTGCTATTCTGCTGCCTTTCTCATCCTCTCGTACCGCTGCCTGCCGCCCGCAGTGCGGAAGTCGATACCGCTCGCCTTGCCTTCGCGTACGAGCTGGTCCATGCAGCCGGTCAGGAAGTCGTCGTCGAGCATCCTGCCGGCGAGGGCGCCGGTCTTGGCCTGTTCCACCGGCATCATCCGCCGCGTAATCTCGGCGGAGACGTCCTTCCGCTCACCCGTAGCAATCCAGTTGACCTTGGTGCCCGGCTTCCCACCGATAGTAAACCGGTTACCGGATACTTCCTCGACAAGGTACACGTCCGAGCTGCCGATGCCGGTCAGCACAACCTGCGGATTCCGGTTCAGCGCGTCAAAGTAGCCGGGGAGCTCCACCTCAGCCCTGCCGGTTGCGTCAAGCACAACGCTGCCCCGGTAGATATTGAGCATCTCCGGCCCCTCGATGAAGTAGTGGTTGAGTATCTTGCCGTGCGGGTCGAGCGGGTGGTCGATGGTGAACGTGCCCGAGGCCTTGGATAGCGTGCCGACTCGGGTCTGGTTCGACGCGGTAGCGGTCTGACCGTTGAATGCAGCCGAGTTGCTGTAGCCGTCCGGAACCACGGAGTTCGCGTTGGTCGTGAAGCTGTAGTCCGCGGCCGAGGTGTCGTCCCCCCCGCCCGCGACCGTGGCCCAGTAGCCCGACGCGGTGTTCCGGATCCCCCCGCCGACCGTGGCGGAGCCGTCGCTCGCAACGTTGCTGAACCCGCCGCCGACCGTGGCGTAGATGCTCGGTGCGGTGTTCTGCCACCCGCCGCCGACCGTGGCGGCAGTGCCCGACGCCGTGTTCCCATACCCGCCGCCGACCGTGGTGTAGATGAACGACGCGGTGTTCAATTCCCCGCCGCCGGCCGTCGCGTAGTTGTTCGACGCGGTGTTCGATTCCCCGCCGCCAACCGTCGCGATGTTTCCCGCCGCGGCGTTCCCATGCCCGCCGCCGACCGTCGCGAAGTCGCCGCTCGCGTCGTTGGTGTTACCGCCGCCGACCGATGCGCAGTTGTTCGACGCGGTGTTCCCATATCCGCCACCGACCGTGGCGAAGTAACCCGACGCGGTGTTCGATTCCCCGCCGCCAACCGTGGCGGATTGGTAGTCCTGGCCCGAGGTTCCGGTCGTACAGGCCACGCCGAGATTGACGTGAGTGAATCGCTGAGTCCCGTAGAGCATGTTGCACGCCCCGCCGCGCGCTATGCCGAGATTCCCGACGGTGTAGAGCACGCTGTCCGGGGTCCCCCGCACCCACGTGTACTCGGGTGTCCCGCCGGCCAGTGCATAGTTGGCGGTGTCCGCCTTGTAGGAGTAGGCCGAGCTGGCGATTCGCAGCCGTGGCGTGAGCTCGGGGTTGATTGCAACCTGCAGGCTCAGGTACAGGGCACCGCCGTCCGGCACCGATGATATCGGCGTCACAGCGCCCAGCAGCGCCGAGAACAGACCGGTGACGACCGGTATCGTCTGCGCCTCAGTCCAGATGGCCGAGCCACCGGATGGCTGCGTGTAGAGCCGGAACGTGAGCTGGTAGTTGCCGTTCGGGACCGGCTGCCCGAGCGTGTCGGTCAGCTTGCCCTGGTAACTGAGCATTCGCGGAATCGTGATCGCATCCATCTCCAAGTTTGGAGCTTGCGGCTTGAGGCTTGTGGCTGCCTTCGGTGCAATCGCCGCATCGTCGGCAGCGAGTGCCACAAGGCACAGGATTGCCGCCAGCATGAATGTTCGCTTCATCTTCTACCTCCGTTTCAGTTCGGCTTTGAGTGCTTCGATTTCGGCCTGCTGGGCCTGGTTCTGCTCGTACAATGCCTGCACCGCCGCAAGCAGTACGCCGTCGGCATCGGCCAGGTTGATGCCGGTTTCGGTCCCGCCGTACCCAAAGGCGCTGTGGAAATCCTGCGCCACCGGCCCGATGTGCCGCGTACCGTCGTTCTGGTCCTTCATTTTGTAGTCGCGCACACGGAGAGCCGCGACTCTGTCGAGCAAGGCCTTGCGGTCGACCGGCCGGAAGTCCTCCTTGGTCGTGCTATCGCAGGCCGACTCCCACGAGTTGGAGTTGGGCGCCAAGTACGCGCCGGTCGTCATCCCGGAGTTGGAGAAGAACCAAGTCCCGCCCCGCGCCCGGACGCGCCACTGGTCGTCGTCCGTGGAGTACACCGAATCGTAGCCGGTGGACGAGTCGCTCCAGACAAAACAGCCGTCGTGGTTCGCCTTGGCGTGGCTCCCGGCAGCAAAGCTGTAGCTGCCCGCAGCGCGGCTGGCGTAGCCACCTGGGACCGTGGCACAGTAACCGCTCGCGGTGGTGCCGTACCCACCGCCGACCGTGGCAAGGTAGCCACTCGCAGTGTTGAGCTGCCCGCCGCCAACCGTGGTAAGCATGCCACTCGCAGTGTTGCTGTAACCACCGCCGACCGTGACATAGTTGCCGCTCGCGGTGTTTCGATACCCGCCGCCGACCGTGCAGTGCGAGTAGTTCGTGCCGCTCGTGCCGGTGGTGCAGGCGACGCCGAGATTGACGTGAGTGAATCGCTGAGTCCCGTGGAGCATGTTGCCCGCCCCGCCGCGCGCTATGCCGAGATTCCCGACGGTGTAGAGCACGCTGTCCGGGGTACCGCGCACCCAGGCGTCGTCGCCCAAGCCGGCAAGTGCGTAGTCCGCAGTGTCGGCCCGGCGCGCTTCGCCCGCCAGATAGCTGTAGGCCGAAGAGGCAATCCTAAGTCGTGGTGACAACTCCGGTCCACCCGAAACGGTCATCCCGAGATAGGCCGCGCCGGCGGCGGGCACTGAGTCTATTGGCGTAGTCGAGCCCAGCAGAACTGAGAACAACCCGTTCTTTACCGTGACGCTTTGGGTCTCGGTCCAGAACGGCGAGCCGCCCGAGGGAACGGCGTAGAGCAGGAACATCATCGGGTAGCTGCCGTTGGGCACGGGCGCCCCCAAAGTGTCGGTCAGCTTGCCCTGGTAAGAGAACAACTGCGGAATCGTGATAGCGTCGACGTCATCGACGATCGACGATTGTCGATTGCCGCTTGAAGACTGGTGATTGGTGATTGCCGGAGACGCGGCCCGGTTGTCGGCCGCAAACGCGAAGGCGCAGGACAGCGCCAGTAGCAGGGCTGTGACTTTCATCGAACCTCCTTATGCATCGAGACTTCCCGTTTTCGTGGCAGCGGCCGGGAACCGTCCCTACGTGAACTGTCCCAGAAGCCTAGAGCCGGTACGCGCGTCGCCACGCAACCCGCGCACGTTCAGTTATACCTCATGCTCCGTCCATGTCAAGCCGCGCCCGCAGGCGTGAACAAACTACAGACCGGCAACTGGAAATCCGCGTCCGCAGGGCGCGCGAAAGCTGGCCGGGAAGTGCCTCATGTCTCTCGAAGTATCTCTCGGTGTTCGTCTGAACGTATGCCGACCTGTGTCGCGACCTGCGTCGGCACCTGCGTCTACACCTGAATCTCTGCCTTAACCTTAACCTCAACCTCAACCTCTACCTCTACCTCAACCTTTACCTCTTCCTGTTCCGGAAGCCCAACGCGTCGTCGCTCGCGTCAGGGCTTGTTTCAGCCCTCAGTCCGGACCTTAACCTGAACCTCAGCCTTTTCCTTGCTCGGTTGCAGCCCCCGGGGCGGCCCCTGGGCCGGTGAGTGGACGGGAAAGTGAAGGTTTTTGAGCAAATCGGGGGTTGGCGGATACATAACTATATGAGGGCGGGCGGGGACTGTCCCTACGTGGACTGTCCCCAAAGCCTGCCCGAAGTCGGAAGTACTAAACGGTAAAGGAGTTACACTATGGAAGACCTCGCGAAACCAGTAGCGATGAACCAGGAAATGGTTCAGACCCTGGACCAGATCCGCGCCGGCGCGGAAAACGCGCTCTACGGCGCAAACCCGGCACAGGCCGACGAATTGTTCAAGAAGCACCTGGCATCCCTGATTGTCGGTTCGGGCATGCCCGTGCTGCAGGTGATGCACTACTAGTGGTTCCTGCGTGAGCTCGCGCGCCTGTGGCGTACCCGCAAAGGCCGTGACCTCGCGTTCCATCTCGAACTCTGCATCAGAAAATGGGTGAACCTCGGGCTCGAACCGCGCACGCTCCAGTTCCTAATCTGCGAGGCGCATCAACGGCTGAAGGGATGCCAACCGCCGACCGCTGACCGCCAACCGCTCACGGCTCCGCCCCTGAACCCCGGCCCCCAACCCCTGACCCCTGACATTGAAACCGCCAAGGCCGCCAAGACCGCCAAGGCCGAACCGGGCGGGGACATGACCGAAATCGGCTCGGAGATTTCGGATCGTGTCCCAAGCCCCGAGACACAATCTGTGGAATCTGTGGATGTCCGGTCCGGCACGGGTCCTGACACCGGAATCCTGGAATCCTCGATCCCTGGACCCCTAGGCGGAAAGGAAACCGCCAAGTCCGCCAAGTCCGGCCCGGATTCCGACACTGGACCCCTCGAATCCTCGACCCCTGGAGTCCTGTGATGAAGCCGACAGACAAACGTCGCGTGATAGCGGTCGAGTGCGCGGTCCGGCGCTACGCCGGTTCGGTCCGGCAGGGCTCAGTGCCCTGCCGGGCTGACGGCAACGCCGCCGGCCAGGCAGCAAACTACCGCGAAGCCGCCGAGCGTACCGAACTCCGTGCCGACCAAGTCCGCCGGGTCATCATGGCCCATGGCGTCCCGCTCATCCAGTTCATGATCTACCGCAACTTCGGCCTCCACGTGGACAAACTCTGCCGTGCCCATGCGGGTGAAACCCTCCGCGAACGCGCCCTCGACGCCATCCTCCGCTGGAAGTGCTACGGATGCAAGCCGGAAGTGCTCGAGGAGATCTGCGCGCAGGTCTTCGGATTGGGGGTATTCCACAGCCCCGATGCACAACTGGATTCGGCCGAACCTGTGGGACCTTGATCTACGTCAAACTTGACAAGGGGTAAGAAGGTGTATAATAAGTGCAACGTGACTGGGCACTTGGAACGTTCCTCTTACGCGTCGGGAACCAGCAACTCCATGAAGGGCTGCGACTTGGCGTTCGGTCGTCGCGCCCAACAACACAGCTTAACAGCGTCGGCGGTTCAGTAGCAGCAGTGCTTTGATCTGGGCAACTAAGGAGCAGATTGGATGAACTCTAATGGTAACTCTGTGAAGGAGAATGTGTGTGTCATTATCGACGTGCTGGCTCTGGAGCGATTTAACTCCTGGATAATCACGCCCGCGGCCAAACAAGCATTGAACGAATCGCATCAGCAGGCGGAGGAAGCCACGGCAATCCTCAACGAGGCGCGGAAGGTAGACGCCGACAGTCTCCATAAGATGGTCACCCTGTAGCTCCGGGGGATGGCCGCCAAGTCCCGGTTCGAAGTTCTTCCCTACAACATAGAGACCCTGAAGGACCTGCTTACTAGGTCTCGACACGCCGACAAACACGGCATCAGAGACAAGCTCCATCTCGTCTACTTTGAGGAGTACTTCCGCAGCATCGGCGTCGAGACCGTGGTAGCCGAAAATGACTACGTGGACCGAGATTACCTTGACGACTATGCAGGGTATTATGTGCGCTGCTTCCGCGAGTATCCGCGCAGATGCACGCGGCTGCATTTCTTCACGTCCAGGTTCACGGCCCGCAGTTTTCGTCGACTACTAGGCCGTCAGGCGAGCCACCGCATGCTGGACCGGCTGCGGGGTACGTACAGAGGCTTCATTGTGGTTAAGCCCCTGCCCAAAACTGTGGTGGGCAGAACTTGTCTTGCGTCGTATGACGACGACGGCGGCAGACGTCACTACCCCATTACCAGAGAGTATGACGCGAACCTCTTCGGCATGGATTTGTCCATCCGTTCGCTGGCCTTTCAGGAGCAAGACACGGTCGTCGCCGCCTGTGCAACTAGTGCCTAATTGCATAAATTAGCGATGGTATTTCTCAGTTGAGCTCCCCTGACTTCACGCTTGCGCCAGATGAAGGGTTTCGCGGTCGGGCCATAGGCGGCGATGAATGCCTCGATCGCTTCACG
>Ga0265595_1000309_pt1 | contig 46284 bp, 53 predicted proteins | sample saktaG_15_FD_190148 | JGI IMG/M metagenome (GOLD analysis project Ga0265595, IMG submission 190148) | Saline water microbial communities from Sakinaw Lake, British Columbia, Canada - sak_2013_06_06_50m | ecosystem: Environmental > Aquatic > Non-marine Saline and Alkaline > Saline ...
TTCAACAAAGGGCTCGCAACGTATAACCCCCGTGTCCGCGGGCTGATGATCGGAGTTTCCACAGGGGATAAGTGTGTGGATGTCCAGAAGAAGTGCGCAGAGAAGGGAGTCCTTGTCAACTGTGCGGGGGATGGAAATCTCCGGCTGGTCCCGCCGCTTGTAATCTCTGATGCGGAGATCGACCGTGTGATCGGGGTGATCGATGGAGCACTTGGTCAGGTCATGCTATAAACAGGGCGGTTACGTATTTGCGAAAAAGGCAGAAGAGATCGCACAGGAGTACAACATCTCCCGCATCGCACGGCTTGCAAGCAATGAGAACCCGTTTCCCCCGTCCTCCTCAGCAATAACTGCAGCGGAAAAGGCGCTCCGGCAGGCGAACCGGTATCCCGATGAACGTGTGGACATTCTGACCCAAGCACTTGTTGCATATCACGGGGATTACCCGTTTGTCACCGGTGTTGGGATGGATGGGGTTATCGAAACGCTTATCCGGACGCTTGTTGAGCCCGGTGAAACCGTGGCAATCGCCGCACCAACCTTCTCTTTTTACAATCTTGCGGCAGCCGCTCAGGGAGCAAAGGTCGTCACCGTCTCCCGGGAAAAGGACTTTTCTGTTAATGCGAAGAAACTCACCCGTGCCGGTAAAAAAGCAAAGGTCACGATACTGTGCTCCCCGAACAATCCCACGGGCAATGCGACACCGGCCGATGTTGTCCAGGAAGTGCTTGAAGGGATTGGGGGGGTCCTGTTCCTTGACAATGCATACGTGGAGTTCTCGGATGTTGACTATCTCCCACTCTTGAAAAAGTCTGAAAACCTCATTATTGGCAGGACATTTTCCAAAGTGCACTCACTTGCCGGACTGCGCATCGGATATGCATTTGTCCCGAGATGGCTGCAGCCGTATTACCAGCGGGCTGGTACCCCGTTCACGGTCAATTCCGTGTCTGCCGCAGCAGCTGCATATGCTCTTCTGGACAGGGAGCATGCAGTGCGCTATATCTCGCAGGTGAAGCGCTGGAGAAAACGTTTCTCTGATGAGGTGAAGTACCCGGTCCTGCCATCAGACGCAAATTTTGTCATGGTGGATGTTTCACCCGGCACGGGGGACCAGATGGTGGAGAAACTTGCCCGGCATGGAGTGATTGTCCGCTCGTGCAGGAGTTTTGCCGGGCTTCCTGACCACTTCATCAGGGTGAGCATCGGAGAGGACTGGGAGAACGAGCTCTTCATACAGGCGATTAACGGATTATGATGTGCGGTATCACCGGGACTCCCGGTACCGGAAAATCAATGGTTGCAGACGAGCTTGCCCGCCGCGGGCATACCGTTGTCCACATCAATGATACAGTGCAACCCTATGTCACCGGGAAGGACAAGGATCGGGATACGCAGGAGATCGATACTGAACGGTGGGCACGTGAGTTTGTGCCGGTGAACGGTTTTGTTGAGGGGCATTTTGCACATCTCCTGTCCTGCGACCGTATAGTCGTACTCCGGTGCCGCCCCGACGAGCTGAAAAAGAGGCTCGTGAAACGAAAATACCGGATAAAGAAGGTCCGGGAGAACGCAGAGGCTGAGGCGCTTGACGTCTGCCTGATCGAGACGGTGGAGATGCACGACCCCTCCCATATCCTTGAAATCGACACCACCGATCACGACCCGGCGTATTGCGCCACCCGAATTGAACGGTTCGCACACGATGAGATCCCGGCAGCGTTTGGCACAATCGACTGGTCTTCTTTTGTGGAGGCGGGACTGTGACCCTTGACCAGTACCGGTCATCTGCAAAAGTCTATTTCGATCCTCTGGTCTCGATCGCAATCCGGTGCAGGCTGACACCGAACTTTTTTACCATCGCCGCTCTCCTTGCATCAGCTGCTGCCGGGTTTCTTTTTTACTTCAGGGTGGAATTGTGGGCAATTGTTGCGGTTGCCCTCAATGCATTCTGCGATGCGATGGACGGGGCTGTGGCACGGGAGATGAAGACCCAGAGTATGAGAGGTGATTTCCTCGACCATGCGGTTGACCGGTACGCTGACATCTTCATCATCACGGGCATCTTTGCAGGGGGATTGGTGCCGTGGCAGATTGGCGTATTTGCCCTCACGGGGGTGCTCATGGCATCGTACCTCGGTACGCAGGCGCAGGCGGTGGGGGTGGGTCGGAACTACGGTGGTCTGCTCGGCCGGGCAGACCGGCTTGTAATGATCATCATTGTGGGCATCATCGACCTGCTCTTCCCTGCCGGATTCGGCGGGCTTGCATGGCTCGGGTGGATGCTCCTGATATTCGGGATACTCGGGCATTTCACCGCGTTCCAGCGGTTTGCATACGTCTGGGCAAAGGTGAAGTGACTGGCATTTTTAAAATGTCCGGTTGATTCCGGCTACGGGTGAAAATTCCTCGTGATCACCTACGGTCTCCTTCACAGGCAATCTTTCTGGTAAACTCCAGCGCCGCGACTGCATCCTCTCTCTTCTGGTCACAGCTGTTCTCCTCCACCCATGCGAGGAAGCGTTCCCGTGTCCTGTCATGTACGGAACTTCCCGCTGCTGATACGATCGCCGGATATGTCCGGGAAGGATAGAAGAGGGAGCGGGCTGTATTAAGAAGGGCAGCATGATCTCCGGCAGAGATGACCCCTGCCCCCTCCGCTTTTTTCAGGGTAAAGCGGATGTTGATCAAGGGCTCTGACAGGGCGCAGCCCGAAACAGGGTCAAAGACGAGCGCAACCTCGTCGTCAGAGATAAGCTCCCCGCTTTTATACATCCGGTAAATCTCACCGACCCCTTCCATACCCAGCGTGTCCATTTCAGCGGCACGGAGTGCCCCCATGCTCGATGCCCCGATCACCCGCACTCTGCTTTTCAGTGCAGAGAGGATCTCACGGTGGGCGACTGCGGATTCCTGGTGAAACACGCCATCGATCAGGCAGATGATTGTTGAACCCTCGCCGGCAGCTGCAAGAAGATCGCCGCGCTTTGCCGGCGGGAGGTACGTGGCGGAAAGGATTCTCTCTGCTACCTTGCGGTCAAGACTTGGTCCGAGAAAAACCGTGATCCTGTACATCTTTTACCCTCTCCCCCCGGCGCTCCCGGTCCATCGCGTATGATTCGAGGCCGGGGACGACCACCCGCACTACGGGGATGTCGATCTCCTCCCGGGTGAGGTCGACTACAATGACCCGGTCAAGTCCCTTCCTGCCGAGGGCGTCGGTCATAATACGGATATCTTTGAGAAAATCGTCGCTGTCGCAGGAAGGTATCGTGGTGTAATCAACCGTCCCGTTATCCTTAAACCAGTACGCATTCATCCGTTTGGCCCGGTCATACCCCATCTGCTTTCGCAGCTGTGCGATCGTTGTATCTTCCCGCGCACCATGGATCTGGGTGAGCCTGCTCTGTGCCACTTCGGTGAGCGCCCGCATGACCGCGATCCTTGCGCTGGTATGCGTACCCATGCCCATGGTGAGAAGGATGGGGTCCCTGAGGAGCACATCATCGGCAACTGCCGCCATTGTGGGGATGCCGATGTCGGATGTGATGTCGCGGATGGTTACCTCGACCTGTGCATCGGAAAATTTCTTCTGCATGTCGTTGATGAGCGGATCTTTTATATTTACTACTTTTGGCCCGGTGTTTCTGGATGCCTCAACGAGCGACCACGCGTCCCGCTCGATCACTTCGGCAAGGGCGTGAAAGACCGCCTCCTCCATAGTGTTTCCCGATGCCAGTCCATTGGTGCTGGTGCGAAACAGCGAGCGGTAATGGGGGGGCACGGGGTGGAATACCGCGTGGGCAGGGATAAAGACCGGCTCATCGTTTGCAATGTCAAACCCTTCAACCCATGGAAGGATTTGATCGGGGTCTGCGTCACCCGGGAGGATCAGGTCCCGGGGATCGACAATCCGCCCTTTCCCGAACATCTCATGATAGTATCCCCGTTCAATCCTGTGGTCATGCACTTCCGCACTATACCGCTCGATCCCTTCCATGATCGCCGAGATCCGGGACTCCTCCACGGTTGCCCCCTTACCATTGTATACCGTGATCGCCCCGTCTTCGGCGGTTGGCCGGATACAGGAGAAGACCGGGATGCCGACCCGGTCAAGGCTTGTGATGTCGGCGACCCGTGTTATACCTGCTGCCGGGACTTTCGGTTCGATCCGTGCAAGGGTATCAGCAAGTGGGGAAGCCCGCTGTGTGTCGTGTTTGTAGATCTTTTTACAGGACTGGAGCTTCATTGGATCACCGGATAATCATGTGAATCCTGCCAGATTCCACGGTTAGTACAAAAAATGCACCCTGCTGGGGTTTATAGGTGTTCATGGGGCCGGAATTTCATGGGATTATCATATGGGGTGGGTATGGTGGGGGGGCTCTTGAAAATAAAACAGGGGGGACTCCCCCTCTCGCCTGAGAAGGACATGGGGGTACCCCTCGTGGGAAATTGCGGGGGATACCCTCCCCTTTCCAGCGGAACCGGAGGGTGGGCCTGTGAAGCCTTCCACCGGAGATCGTTTGCCGATGGGGGAGGGTAGGCACCGGTCACCGGATTGAACTAAGGGGCAGGGTGGGGGTGCCTGCTGAAAATCCGGAAGGGGGGACTCCGGGTAGCTCCGGAAAATAGGAAGGGCCCCCCTCCCCCGTTCTGGTATTGCCGTTACCGTGATTCTCCGACGTGAAGTCTACGGGAAGCGAGGATTTTTATGCGTGCAATTGGGGGGGTAGGTATCCCTCTTGTGCTGAAAGGGTGGGATAGAGGGGGTGGCATTCCTCAAAAGGGGATATCCCTCGTTTAGATGCAGATAAAAATGGTAAGGCTTGTGAAAGTTTAAAGTAATTCTTTTCTTCTAGTCTATCCCATTTTGCTTAAACTGAATACGCCCATAATGGTTCGGGATTGCCTTCAAAGGCTTGGAAATTTCTCCGTTTTGCGGTTTTGAAATTTATTCAGCCACGCCCATACCCTATAAAAGCCTACACTTGTATGTCAAAGGGGCCCTGGAGACACAGAAGAAAAAATGGAGGTTCTGACGATCTCGGAACTCGAAGAATTCTCGCGAATTCTTCTCAACCTCGAGGTCTGAAGACCTCTTCGGAGAGACAAAACATGGCAGATTTCGTACAGAATACGAATATCAAGAGCGCGATTCGCAGGATTGCGAATCCGATAACCGACGTGGCCGCATTCGATGCGATCATCCAGTCGGTCATCCTGAACAACCCGTTCGGGTGTGTATCGTATATGAGCTCGGGCGTCAACCACCCGCCCGTAGAAAAGAGCAAGGAGACGTACTCGGCACGGTTCGACTACGTGGACACCAATGCCAAGCGCATCGGTGCAGGATCGGAGAGCTACAACACGATCGACGGCTACAATGCCGGGATCTCGGCAGTTCTCGCAAACACCGCCAACGCAACTGCGCACTGCGGCACACCGCTCCACAACGCGGATGCAGACACGTTTTCGGCAACCCTGAGGTGCCACGACCCCAACGGGGAGCTGTACTTCGTGAACTTCTCACGCCGGCAGGTGACGATCTCGTCATTCACCGATGAGTCGATCCAGACCGTGATCGAGACATGGGCCGATGGCGTAACGGCACTCGCGTAGGTGACACCGGTAGAGCAAGAGAACAAAAACGTGTAACGGCAGGGGAAGGGACCCCCCTGCCCCTCTTGTTCTTCAGATTTATCAGCGCGGTTAAAACCACCCTTCAAGGGTCTTCTGCCCTGCCTTTACCGTAAACCCTTCGAGTGCCTTTCGTACCCGCTCTTCGGAGAAGTCGTAGGTGCCGCAGAGGAGCTGCACAATGCCTTCCACATCAGGCCGTCCCCAGGTAAGTTCATATGAATCGGTCACCGCAGGGCGGAGGAACAGGTCACGGATGGGCTCCGGGTCAAAATCAGGCAACTTTTCCCTGATCTTCTGTAAAAATTCCCCTTTCTGCACAAGCTTGAGGGCGGTCTTGGGTCCGATCCCGGTCACCCCATCATTGAAATCAGTCCCGATAAGAATCCCGATCTCGATCAGCTGCTCACGGGTAAGATGCATCCCCCCGAGCAGATCGGAAAGAATGATGCGCTCAGGGTTGACGGTCACTGTCCGTCCCCGGATCTTTCGCTTTTGGCTCACTGTAAGGTTCCTGACAAGGGTGGGTGTTCCAAAAAGGAGCGTGTCATAGTCCTGTGATATTACATACCGCACATCTCCCTTTGCTGCCATGTACGCTGCCTGAGCTTCCCCCTCACCGGGTGCCTGGAGAAAAGGGATACCCATAAGCCGGAGAAGGTCCTGTGACGTCCTGATCACCTCAGCATCAACGCGGGTGGACGCCCGTGCCTGTTTGTATGCCTCCGCCTCATCACCCCGTTCGAGAGCTTCTTTCCAGCGCGTGCCCGCCTCGGTGCGGAGCTTCCTGCGCTGTTCGATGGTTGCCTGCTTGAGATCGGTCGGGACGCCATCGAAAACAAAGACCGGCCTGATCCCTTTCTCCATGAAATTGGTCGTGCGGAAGAGGATCCCTGAGAGATGGGACGTCACATGTCCGGTGCGATCCATCAGCGGCGTGCCATCCGGTTGCCTTATGATCGTCAAAAACTGGTAGAGCGCGTTGCTCGCATCGATCGCTGCTACACCATAAAGCGCGTCCCAGCTCACCGGTGCCTTGTAATCAAGAAGGATATCCCTCAGTGCGACGCCCATGAACTACCTCAGCCGCAGGAGCGGGCGTTACCGGTAAACCCGTTTGGAATATTCACCGATCAGTTCGTCAAGGTGGGTGATCGCCATGTCGTGCTTCTGCGCCATCCTCTTTGAGATCTCTTCAAGGTTATAACGCAGCATGCGCTCGCGCGAGACCACACTGCGCTCGAGTTTTCTGACCTTCACATGCATGGAAAGGAAGAGTCCGCCCAGGGAGAGCATCATTAAGATGGCAGCAATCGCGATAGTGAGGTCCTGCCAGAACCGGAGGATGAGCACGAGGGTGGAGACGATCATGACCACCGTGAGAACGATATCGATGAAGTATTCACGAATCTCCATGCTTTTAGTTGATGAAGATGTAGTTATTAAGCTAACGATAGTTGGAGACACCTCATGGACTTCAAACGACTCATACCGTTCCTTGCCATGCCCCTGTTGCTAATCCTCGTCGAGATCGGGGCTCTTGCGCTCTCGCTTCCGGTGCAGGAAGCCGGCATCACTGCATTCGAGGACCCGACATCAGTGGCAAACATCGGCATCTTTTTCGTCATCCTGCTGGTCTTTACCGGTTTCTTACTTCTACTCATCAGGTTCGGCCTGAAAAAGATTATCGCTCTGGTGATTGCGGTCTCCATCTTTTTCTCGTTTGGCTACATATTTTCCGCGATCATCTATTCCGCAATAGGCTCAACGGATGTTGCAGTCCTGCTGGTGCTCGCGCTCTCCATCTGTTCAACCGTCCTGCTCTATAAATACCCCGAATGGTACGTGATCGATACGCTCGGAGTACTCATCGCTGCCGGCGTTGCATCCATCTTCGGTGTCTCGCTTGAGATTCTCCCGGTGGTCATCCTGCTGGTCCTTCTGGCGGTCTACGATGCGATATCGGTATACAAGACAAAACACATGATCACGCTTGCGGAAGGGGTGATCGATCTCAAAACACCGATCCTGTTTGTGATTCCCAAACGGCGCGACTACTCGTTCATACGCGAGGGTATCGGGAAGCTGGAAGAAGGAGGAGAACGGGCGGCATTCATCATGGGGATGGGAGACCTCATCATGCCATCCATCCTTGTTGTATCTGCCAATGTCTTTATAAATGGTTACCGGGTGCTGGGGTTTATCAACCTGCCCGCCATCGGTGCGATTATCGGCTCGCTCGCGGGACTCATGGTGCTCCTGTATTTCGTGAATTCGGGGCGGCCCCAGGCAGGGCTCCCGCCCCTCAACGGCGGAGCGCTTATCGGGTTTGCTCTGGGGTTGGCGCTCTCGTCATTTTTGTAGGCGGGGGACGGTAGGAGAGAAGGTGATCGAGCACCTCATCGACACCCTCCCCGCTTTCCGTGGACATCGAAGCGTAGTGATCGATCCGGGTAATATCTGATTTGTTTGCGACCACGACGATGGGAATTTCGACGAGTCCCCGTACTTCCTCAAGCAGGTGCTCCTGCACCTCCGTGGGGTACCCGCAATGTCCCGACGGGTCGATGATAAAGAGGAGAACATCAGCAACATTCATGACGGCAGACAGTGCCTGCTGCTCGATCGCATTGCGCTTGTCGGCCGGGCGGTCGAGGATCCCCGGGGTATCGACAAACTGGACCCTCTCCCGGTCCATGGTCCGGTGCCCGACAATCACTCCCTTTGTCGTGAACGGGTAGGACGCTATTTCGGGGGTTGCCGTGGAGACCCGGCGGATGAATGATGATTTGCCAACATTCGGGTACCCGGCGATAACAACCGTAAACGTGTCATCGATATGGGGAAGTTTCCGCAAAACATTCCGCACCTCGTTCAAGAACAGCAGGTCCTTGTCGATCTGGTGGACCATGGAGGCAAGCCGGGCGACCGCCCGCTTGCGCACCACGAGCGGATCCGGGGCTTTCCTTGACTGAAATGCCAGCTCGCCACCAACCATTTTTGTGTGTTTTGCCGCCCACCCGACCGCCCCCAGTGCCTGTTTTATCCGGTCAAGGCCGTACAGGATCTCCACCATATCACGGTAGAATTGGGGGAGTTCTTCAAATTCCGGAAACCCGCGGATGATATATACCAGACGGTCGTGAATCGCATGGCTGACAGCCCGGACAAACTCCTCGTTCGCCCGATCCTTGTTCAGCTTCTCTTTTCTTTTCTTTGCCGCACGGCGAAAACTCCGGTCAAGAATTTCGTCCGCCGTTGGCACCGTCGGTAATTTTTCAAACTCCACGTATCTCCAACCTATATATTTATGGAATGTTATACGGTTTATCGTTATGGACTTGTCCCTTATCCAGAAAGATATCCTCATTACCCTCATCACTCTCTATTACCAGCACTCCCACTCGATCAAGGGAGAGGAGATTGCGGAGGTGATCCGGAGGAACCCCGGCACCGTCCGCAACCAGATGCAGGCATTAAAAGCAGTCGGGCTTGTCGATGGCGTGCCCGGTCCAAAAGGAGGGTACATCCCCACCGCGCTTGCATATAAAGAGCTCAACCTGAGTAACTCCGCGGGGGACTATGTGGTTAGTATCAGCCGGAACGGGGAAGTCGTAAAAGGGGCAAGTGTCACGGAGATCGATTTTACCACGCTCTGCCATCCTGATATCTGCCACGCGGTCATCAAGCTGATCGGGAGCGCCAAACTCTTTGAGATCGGTGACCAGATCGCGATTGGCCCGACACCGGTGAACAAGCTGGTCATCATGGGGGAAGTATTTGGAAAGGACGAGTCGGAACAGTCGCTTTTGATCTCCACATCAGAGATGGTATCCCTCCCGAAAAAGGCGATAAAATATTACATGAGTGCACCGTTAAAGACCCTGCAGAGCTCCGACACCATCTATGATGCGGTCGCCCTTTTCAACGCACATCACATCCACGGGGCACCGGTCATTGATAAGGGAAAATTAAGGGGGATAATCACCATGAGCGATATCATCAAGGCAATCGGGGACGAACTGCCGCTGACCACCAAGGTATTCTCTGTCATGACGACCGATGTTGTTGAAGTCCCGTCCCGTACGAAACTCTTTGAGGTGGTGAGGAGGTTCAAAGAACGGGAGATCGGCCGCCTCATTGTGGTTGAGGATGGAAAACCCGTGGGAATTCTTACCCAGTCAGATATTATCAGGGTCTTTCCGTCCGTCTGAGAACCGTGTGGTGACATATTTTTATACCATGAGAAGTGAACCAAAGAGAGGGACAGATTGCAATGAATGAATTATCCCAGGCCGCTGTTGAACGGATCATGAAAAAAGCCGGTGCAGGGCGGGTTAGTGCCGATGCAACGACAACCCTTGCCGATCTCATGGAGGAATATGGCATTTTTCTTGCAAGGGAAGCAAAAAAGATGTCCGACCATGCAGGCAGAAAGACCGTGCGGGGCTCTGATGTAATAATGGCTGCTGAAATGTTCAAATAACGAATAAGTCCCCATAATCCCCCAAAAAATCCAAAAAAACCCCAGAAATAATCCCCTTTTCAGAACACTTTAAATATTTATACGTCGTCAATTTTTTTATGACACGCGTATTTGCCCGCAGCCTTTCACGAAAAAAGGTCATGACCAATGACGGGAAGCTCATTGGAACCCTCAAGAATATCAGGGTCGATTTTGATTCCGGCCAGGTAATTGAATTACTCATCCATCCTGATCAGACCTTTGACACAACAAATTTTGAGATGGAGGATGACAAAATCCTGAAATTTCCCTTCGAAGCAGTAAAAGACATCAAGGATTATATCGTTGTTGACCGTTACCTTGGACGAAGATAAGAAAAATATTTTTCAACCGCTTCAACAAATCCGTCGCCATACTCTTTTTTTGTCACAAATGATGCTGCCGCTTTTGTATCCGGATGGGCATTTGCAACCGCAACCCCGATTCCTGCGCTCGTCAGCATCGGGGTGTCGTTAACCGAGTCTCCGATGGCAAGGAAATCCGATGCCGGGAGATTCATTTCCTGCGCAAGGGCCAAAAAGGCGGATCCTTTATCCACCCCCTGCACCTGCAGGTGAATTGCATAGCCGGTATCGATCACCCGTACTGGCAGATGGAGGAGAAGATTTTCCACGTCTTCAACCGGGACCGTCCGGGCAAATGCGAGATCAGCAAACCGGTAGGAGGGGCTGTAGAGCTCCAGTTCTATCCCTTTTTTAAGGTAATGGGCTTGCACCAACCCCAGCGCCTGCCTGCAGACTGCCTGATCCCCTTTAATGTGCAGGTGGCCGGTATATCCGATCCGGAACACACCCCCGTTCTCTGCAATGAATGTTCCGCGGGTGCCCATCATTTTACAGAGGGCATCCATGAAACACGCGGTATTCCCGCTTGCAAACACTACCTCGATTCCGCTATCCTGCAGTGAGCGGATTGCGGTAATTGCGGTAGTATTGATACGGCGGGATGGATCGGTGATCGTCCCGTCAATATCTGTCAGGAGTGCTTTTAACAAGGTTTGAGACCTGCCTCTTCAACAATAAACGGCGCCTCCCCCTCCGGGAGATTTGGGCTGTCAACAAGGCGTGCAATGCGTTTGCCTCCCTTGCTCTTGCGCAGGTAGATCCGGAACGTGGCGGTGTGCCCGACAATGTGCCCGCCGATGGGTTTTGTCGGGTCTCCGAAGAAGACCGCAGGGTTGGACATCACCTGGTTGGTCACAAGCGCAACCGCGTTGTGCTCATCGATGAGCTTGAAGAGATCGTGCATGTGACGATTCAGCTTCTGCTGGCGTGTCGCAAGCGTGCCCCGTCCGGCATATTCTGACCTGAAATGGGCAGTGAGCGAGTCGATGATGAAGAGTTTGAACGGTTTATCGCTCTCTTTGAGTTCGTTTGCAAGATCACGGGAATTCTCTACGAGAAGTATCTGGTGGTCTGAGGTATGCGCACGGGCGATGTGAATATTATTTAAAAAATCCTGTGCATCAAGCCCGTCAATCCCGAGCCCGTTGACCATCTGTTCGATACGCTCCGGCCGGAACGTATTCTCGGTATCGATATAGATGACACTCCCGTTCAGGCCGCCATCTTCTTCAGGAAGCTGGGCATTGACTGCCATCTGGTGTACGATCTGGCTCTTACCGGAACCAAACTCACCATACATCTCGGTGATTGCCTGAGTTTCCAGCCCGCCCCCCATCAGCGCATCCAGTTCGGGGACGCGGAACGAGATCTTCCGTACATCCTTCCTCTGTTCAAAGATGTCCTTTCCGGTTTTGAACCCGTCAAGGTCTGCCTTTTCGCGGGCTGCCTTGATGATCTTTTTTGCGGTTGCTTCTGAGATCTCGGTGATCTCGGCAAGCTCTGCCGGTGAAGTTGTCGCAACGCTCTCAATGGTGAGATAACCGGCTTCGCGGAGTTTTTCTGCCGTACTCGGGCCTACACCCGGTAAATCCTCAATCTCTTGTGGTTTTTCAGCCATGCTGTGTAACATCTCCTATGGCACAAGAACATTTTAAATCCATACATATATGCGCTCGGAGTGTGCAGGGTGAAAGTGAAGCAGTATTATTTGGCTAACGAATCCTGCAGGTCTTTGACTTTTTTCCTGATCTCGTCTAGTGAAACGTTCACTGGTTCTGCATGATCCGGTCTAATTATGTCTCCTGACAGCACCCCCTTCACCTGCATCTCGCGCCATAGAGGGAGATCGCAACCATCTACCAGGTATCTCACCTGCCCGTTGTCGATAAAGGTGTTCCCATTGCTGGTAATTACCGTCCCTTCAAAGACAATCTCACCGGACTGCATATTCGGAATCCTGATGGCACTGCCCCGGCCAACTCCCAACTCAATCTCTTGAAACCTTCCGGGTTTTGCGGTCGCATGATAAATCTCGATTCTCGTGCCGGGCAGTACAGGGAGTAGCGCCTTCTCTCCCCATAATACGATGTTAAGATCATCTTTGCCATCAGTTATTACGATATTTCTGACCCATGATGCCCTGCCGTCACGGGTTTTGAATGCATGCGGCTCTAAAACCCGCTTCACGTCACCCTGCACGGAATAGGTTCCCCGGTCGCCGACAGAGCCGATAGGGGTGAGCGGAGTAGATACCTGCGCATCCGTGACCGCCACGGTGCTCTTCCCATCAATGCTGTATGCCCGCCCCTCTCCCCTCCCGTTCGGTTTTGCGCCCGTAATGTGAATGGAGGCTCCCTGGAGAATGCCGCCAAGTACCTCAGGAGTCCAAGCGACAAGGCGGGCTGTGCCGCGTGTATCCCCAATCACCGCCTCCACCATTTCCCCTTCTGTGCCATCCTTCCGGGTGAACGGACGGGGCTCTTCCAGCGCTAGGAGGAGCACGTCAAGGTCAACGGGCTCCGTTATCAGGCTTTCAGCGCCGTCCTCCGGTACATTGCATTCTATCGTGCAGCTTGCTTTGCGCAGCGCAAGTGCATAGATCTCTTTTGCACTTTTGCCCGAGTGGCGTCCGATGACTTCCAGGACGTCCCCTTTTGCAATTTCTTCAACTGCCCCGGCCCGTTCGTCCCAGAGAACCACCCGTGCGGCCCCGGTTTCGTCTCCCAATAGCAGTGTCGCAACAGCGCCCTTCTCGTCATCGGGGCGATCGAATACCTTCAGCTCGGTTTTGTCAATGACTTTTGCAAAAAAAGAAAAGAGGCTGGACCTTCCTGACAGCCCTTGGATCTTGACGTGCGCCCTGCCAAGTTCCCCGACAACGAGCATCGCAGCGGTCGGTTCGTCGACAAGGTCCCCGCATGCATCGATCTTCGCCTCGACCCGTGTTTCGAACTCTTCCCGGGTGATTAGATCATCTACAAGGGCGTAGTGGAAGAGCACGGGCCAAAACCTCCGGCTATTTTTGCCAGGAAGGACATTCCATGGCGGCGGTGATGTCGCCGATGGTCTCGCCCCGCCGCATCAGCGCTGCACGTTTCCCCTGGATGAGCACCTCGGGACAGCGCGGCCGGCTGTTATACTGGGATGACATCGCAAACCCGTACGCCCCGGTGTCGAGCACTGCGATGAGATCCCCGGCGGTGATCTGGGGGAGCCTGCGGTCCGGTGCGAGAATGTCGCCGGTCTCGCAGATCGGACCGGTGACGGTATATTCTGTAAAGAGGGGGGCATCTGCCCTGTTTGCGACGATCACTTCATGGTATGCGTCATACATCGCGGGACGTATGAGCAGGTTGAAGCCCGCGTCCACGTTGGCAAACCGCTTGTGAGCGGATTTTGTCGAGTTGACCCGGGTGAGGAGTACGGTGGAATCGGCGACAAGCGAGCGCCCAGGTTCGACCCAGAGTTCGGGGGTGATCCCACATGCCTCAACACCAGCCCTAAAGATGGGGACGACCTTTGCAGCATAATCCTCCGGGGTTGGTGTCAGGTCGGTGTCATGATGATAGGGAATGCCAAGCCCGCCACCGAGATCGATGAACTCGAGCTGCACGCCCATTTCCGTCAGTTCCCGGGCGATACGCACCATCACTTCCGCAGCCCGGGTGAATGGTTCTATGTCAAGGATCTGCGAGCCGATGTGGCAATGGAGCCCGACCGGTTTTATGTTTTTGCATGCAAGCGCCTCGCGGTATGCAGCTGGGATCTCTTTATGAGGGATGCCGAACTTGCTTGTTGCAAGCCCGGTGGCGATCTTCGGGTGCGTCGGCACTTCGAGCGCCGGGTTCACACGGAACGCGATCTTTGCCACCTTTCCTGCTGCTTTTGCCGTCTTGTCGAGCTGGTGGAGCTCATCGAGCGAGTCCACCGAGACTTTCACGCCCTTTTCCACCGCGAGCGCAAGGTCAGCGGGGGACTTTGAGCTGCCATTGAAGAGCAGTTTTTCCGGGTCCATGCCGGCATCAAGTGCGAGATGGAGTTCGCCGGATGAGAAAACGTCTGCCCCGGCGCCCAGCTGCGCAAGTGCCCGCATCACGGCGAGGTTGCCGTTTGCCTTTGCAGCAAAGAGCACCTGCACCTTCGGGTACCGCGCAAGAAGGGCTTTTTTATAACTCCGGAACTGCTCGCAGACACGGTCTTCGCTTGTGACATAGAGCGGTGTGCCGAATTTTTCAGCGAGTGCGACACAATCCTGCCCTCCGATGTGAAGGTGACCGTTGGTGACCGTGATATGGTGGGGGAGTTTCACAAGGAAAGCCTCCTCATCCGCTCAATCGCCTCTTTGATCCGCCCAATAGGGCGCGTGATCGCAAACCGCACGTACCCCTCACCACTTGAACCAAATCCGACGCCCGGTGTTGCGACAATACCTGCCTCGGTGAGGAGTTTTGCCGAAAATGCCATGCAGTCATTGACCGGCAGCCAGATATAGAAGGTAGCCTTCGGTGCCGGCACATCAAAGCCAAGGCTACGCAGCCCGGCGATCAGCACGTCCCGGCGCTCCTTGTAGATATCGCACGCCTTCTTAACGCAGTCTTGGGGGCCGGAGAGGGCTGTGATTGCCGCATGTTGCACAGCATTGAAGACCCCGGAGTCCACGTTTGTCTTGACCCGCCCGAGCCCGGACAGGATATCCGCATTGCCGACCGCCATCCCGATCCGCCAGCCGGTCATGTTATAGGTCTTTGAGAGCGAGTGCATCTCAATGCCGACCTCCATCGCCCCCTTTGTCTCTAGAAACGAGGGAGCTTGGTAGCCATCGTACGCGATCTCGGAGTATGCATTGTCCGAGACGACCACAATGTTGTGGTCGCGGGCAAAGTCCACGACCTCTTTGTAGAACCCTGCCGGTACGACCGCCGCAGTCGGGTTATTCGGGTAGTTGATGAACATGAGTTTAGCTGCTCTTACAACTTTTTTAGGGATGTCGTCAAGGACCGGCACAAAGTTGTTCTTTTGGACGAGCGGCATCTCGTGCACCCTCCCCTCAGCAAAGAGTGCCCCTGTCTGGTATACCGGGTAGCCAGGGCTCGGGGCGAGCACGTAATCCCCGGGATTAACAAACGCCTCGGCTATATGGGCAATTCCGTCCTTTGAGCCCATCAGCGCAACAACTTCCTTTCCTGCATCGAGCGTTACGCCAAACCGGCTCCTGTACCAGTCAGCCGCAGCGCTGCGGTATGCCGGCATGCCGAGATACGACGGATAGTGGTGGTTATCCGGGTTCTTTGCGGCTTCACAGAGAGATGCAACGATATGTTCCGGTGTGGGAAGGTCCGGGTCTCCCACACCGAGGTCGATGATATCAACGCCTTTTTTCTGCTGCTCAAGCTTCATCTCGTCAATCCGTGCAAAAAGGTACGGCGGGAGATTGTTCATGCGTACTGCATACATAGATAGTATTTCATGTGCGCTGAATTCTCTAGTATTTACCGATCTTTTGGTGTTGAAAATTTTGCAGTGATTACAGCGTAGTGAGACGGTTATCGCGGAGCAGGTCATACGCTTATTAGCAAAGAGTAATAATATGAGCGTTATGGAGAAAACAGAGGGCATTATCGAGGCAAGAGGGCTTGTCAAACAGTTCGGTGATGTGACCGCAGTGGATAACATCTCGCTCTTTGTAGGAAAAAGGGAACTCTTTGGGCTGCTCGGGCCCAACGGGTCCGGGAAGACAACCATGATTAAGCTGCTGACCGGGCAGATCCGTCCCACCAGTGGCTCGGCTACGGTCATCGGCGTCGATGTGGTAAAAGACCCTGTTGGCGTGCGGGAACGAGTTGGCATCATCCCCGAACAGGAGACACCCCCGAGTTTCCTGACCTCTACCGAGTACCTGGATTTTGTCGGAGAGGTGCGCGGGATTCCGGATGTACAGAAAAAAGCGGACTGGTGGTTTGACTACTTAGAATTTTCTGACAAGCGTGATGTCCTCTGCAAAGACCTTTCACGGGGCACCCGCCAGAAACTGATGTTTACCCAGGCATTTCTCCACAAACCGGTGCTGGCATTGATCGATGAGCCGCTTATTAACTTTGACCCGATCATGCAGCACAAGGTCAAGGAATATCTCGCAGACTACGTCAGGAAGGGAAATACGATCTTCATCTCAACGCATATCCTCGAGATCGCAGAAGAGATCTGTTCCGGGTTTGCGATCCTCCACAAGGGAAAACTCCTCCATACCGGCACTGTTGCGGAATTAAAAGAGAGAAACCAGCACCTTGACGACTTCTTCCTCTCGCTCGTGGAGAAGGATGGTCATGTTTAAACTCTTCACGAACATGATGAAGGAGGAATGGCGGGTCCATTCCACGATGTTCGGGAGCCTCTCTTTTGCACTCTTTCCGGTAATGATCTTTGGGATTGCGTTTATGGGCTCTTTTCTTCTTCCTCTCTTCCGGACAGTTGTCCCGCCAGGTTATCTTGCGATTATCATCCACGCCATGTTCCTTCTGCTCGGTATTATGGTCGGGGGATTCGGCCTTCTCGGTATGGAGGTGATGAACCGTCGGTTCGGGCAGGCAAGCCTGCTCTCGTACTCTGCAAGAAGCCTGCCCATCTCCGAACAGGAAATCTTTTGCACCTTTGTTGTGAAAGACACCGTGTATTACCTGATCCTGTGGGTCTTACCGGTTGTTGCCGGGTTTGCCCTCGCGTCCCCATTCATTGCAGTCCCCCATTCTCTCCCCCTTCTCCTCCTCCTTACGCTCACCCTTGCATTTCTTACCGGTCTTGCCCTTATCTTCCTGCTCTCCACGGTCTATTCGCGGTCGAAGCGTGTGCTTGGGGTTCTCCTCATAATCATGGTCATCGGGTGGGCTGCACTCTCCCTGTATACCGGCATCGGCCCGGCTGCACTCTTCCCCCCGCTGCAGCTCTTTTACGCGTTCTCATGGGCGACACTTCTTGCCGGGTGCGCTGTCGTGATCATCCCTTCTGCAATCGCCGTACTCCTTTTCACAACAGAAGGTGCGGATGCAACAAGGAGATTTAAAAACACGCTTGTTCCGCTGACTAAAAAACTGTCATTCTTTCCCTATCCCCCTCTTGCTGCCAAGGATTTAATCGACCTTTTGCGCAGCGGCAGCTTCATTGGGCAGACACTCTTCTCCTTTCTTATCCCGCTGGGGCTCCTCTGGTTTCTCCTTTCGGTGCTTGCACGGTTTCTCCCATCAGGCGATATACTCCTACTCTTTGCGATCCTCACCGGGGTGATCTCCTCGACGATGTATACCTGGCTCACTACGTTTGATTCGTTCAGTTCGTATGCCTGCCTGCCGGTTAGCATCCCGACGCTTCTCACCAGCAAGATGTGCAGTTTTGCCGTACTTCAGCTGATCCCTGCGGCACTCATCGTCTTTGTCAGCTTCGCGTCCGGTGGGGTGGTGTACCTGGCACCCGCGCTTGTGCTGTGCCTCGCAGTCTCATCCTATGCGCTTGCGGTGACGGTCCGGCTCACGGGGCTCTCGCCCAGTGTGCTCGTATATGATGCCAGAGTCCTGTTACTCTATCTCATTGCCGTCGGTGTGCCAATATTTTTCTTGATCGCGCTCGCGTTCATTAACCCGTTCTATGTATTTGCTTCAGTCCTTCTCCTCCTGCCGGGCTGGTTACTGGTGAAACAAAGCTACAGGAAATGGGAAGCATGGGACCAGCCGGGGTTTTAGGGGAATGGCAATGAGTTCGTCTTTGGAAATTGTGGTTATCCTCTCTACAGTACCGCAGGCAGAATCCGAAAAAATGGCACGGGCACTCCTTGACAAACGGCTCATTGCATGTGTCAACACCATGCCGGTACGGTCGTTCTACCACTGGAAGGGTGAATTCTGCGATGACCCGGAATACCTTCTAATCATGAAGACGACCAGGGAAAAAGCAGAAGAAGTTATCACCGCACTAAAAGAGATGCACCCGTACGAAGTGCCGGAGATCATCGCCATTCCGGTCATCACCGGTCACGCCCCGTATCTTGAATGGGTACACGAGGAAACTCAGGGCTGATGCTAAAATCCCGAACGCAAGGGAAAGAGGCAATAATAAACAGCCTTATTTCTTGCCACGGGATATTTATTGTGAACTAAAGGAGTCTTAATGGATCTGGCACAGGAAGAGAAACCTCAACGGTCGGCGTTGCTCGTTCTTGGGTGCCCGCAGGTACCGGTTCAGACGAGCCTTGCCCTCTACCTGATCCACCGGCTCAGGCAGGAAGGGATTACACCTGTTGTGGCAGGCAACCGGTCGGCGGTCACCCTGCTGGTCGTTGCCGATCCCAAACGTCATTACCTTGGCGAAGCCCTGGACCTTGACCATGCCATCGATCAGATTATGGATAAAAAGCGTGACTTCGACCTCTGCTTTGTCTTTATCCATAACGATGCCGGCGTGAGCTATGCCGCGACGATGGGTGCGATCTCAAAAGCACGCCTCTATGCCATTATCTACGGGGAGCACTATGACCAGATTGTCTCATCGATCACCTTCCCCTGTATAAACATCGCGGCAAAAGCGGTGCACAACCCGATGCCGCTCAAAAAGATGCTGGACGAGGTGGCTCCATGGGCTGTATAGAGTCCCTGCCGTATGAGGTGATCCTCCGCGGCAGTTCGTTCAAGGAGTGCCGGGATTATATCAAAAAAGAATGCAGGGAATCTGTCGATGTTCAGCCGGGGCTCAAGGTCTTTGATACGCATATCATCGGGGTGCCTCCGATCATCATCGGGCTTGACGGGGATTTTGTGATCTTTCCCTTCACAAAACCCTGCCATGGGACGTTCCTCCTGCGAGTGGAGGATAAAGAGGAAGCGGACCGGTTGCGAAAGAAGAGATGAGGGACCCTCATAAACCTTTTATCGACCTTGTCTCTCCAGCAGCATCGGGCATTCATACATACCCTTTTAGAATTTTACCCCCGTCTCTTATTCATCTCCAGCTCTCATTTTTGGATCCACTATTATCAGATTTAAAAAGGAAATATCTTATAGGAGTTAAAAGATCGTTTATTATATTATTTAAGTGGCAAGCATGACCAGCAAAGGCAAAATTCTTCTGATGGATGATGAACAGGTGATCCTTGAAGTCACCAAAGAGGTGTTGAATTTTCTCGGTTATGAGGTATTTTTTGCCCAAGAGGGGGCGGCGGCTATCGAGATATTCTCAAGGGAACGATCGGCCGGGCGCCCGTTTGATCTTATCATTCTCGACCTTTCTGTGCCCGAGGGAATGGGGGGACAGGAAACATTTGAAAAACTCCATGCCCTTGATCCATCAGTAAAGGCTATCGTATCCAGCGGATATACCAGCGAACCGATGATGACGGATCCCAAAAAATTCGGACTTGCCGGTGTGCTTGGAAAACCCTACCGTATCGCCGATATTAAAACACTCCTTGAAACGATAATTCCAGAAAAAGGATGAAGGATTAAAATTCAGGACGTCATCTTTTCGATTGCTTCTGTTGCTGCTGTCCTGACATACTCGTCTTTATCATCAAGTGCTTTTTTCAGGTAATCCAGCGCCCTTGAATCCCCAATCTTCCCGAGTGCTTCAACCGCACCCCAGCGGACATACCAGTCGGTACTCTTGAGCGACTGGACAAGGGCATCCACCGCATCTGCGTCCCCTAGTTTACCCAGCGCCCACGAAGCCGGCACCTGAACAAAAGAGTCCGGCTCCTTGAGTGCTGCAATCAGGGTTTTTATCGCATTCTTGTCCCCGATCTTGCCAAGGGCATCTGCAGCGCTCCAGCGGACGTACCAGTCCTGGTCATTCACCGACTGGATAAGAGGATCGACTGCCGTGCTGTCACCTATCTCTCCCAGCGCCCATGCTGCTCTCACCCGGACAAACCAGTCTTTGTCCTTGAGTGCAATGATAAGGGGTCCGACCGCTGGTTTTCCGATAAGCGAAAGCGCAAGGGCGCTGTGCCACTGCAGATCGCTATCAGCCTCTTTGAGGAGGTCGATGAGCGGTTCGACCGCCGGTTCACCGAATTTTGCAAGAATGATCGTTGCACGCCAGCGTACATCGTAATCTTTCTCCGTCATCGCGCGGATGAGATAGGGAATGGTCGGCTCGCCTATTCGTGCAAGGGCGATGCCTGCAAGCCACTGGACATCCTTGTCCCCCCCCTTGAGGGCCTTGATTAAGGGTTTGATTGCCGGTTCACCGATCTCTCCCAGAACGAGTGCAGCACGCCAGCGGATGCCAAGGTTATTGTGCCGCATCGCCTTTATGAGGCTCTGCAGACCCATTCCGCTTTTGCTGTGGAAAGAGTATATTTTTACATCGGGGACAATCCTGTTGGTTTTCATTCTTTCACACTCATTGGCATAGTATTCGTCAGGTGATAATCCCTGCTCTTTTTTCAAGAACTCAATAGTCAATTGATGCCATACGTCAAGGTACGGAAGGCTGTTGTGACACTTACTCTTATGTTTTGATGGTTGACGCACGTCTATTTGAACATAACTGTGCGAATAGAAAAACCCGTTCTCCTGCGAATTCGGATCTTTGGGATCCCATAACCTGAGAAACCCTTATTTTAGTCAGCAGGAACGGCATGCCAATGTATATCCGTCTTCTCCTCCACCAGAATGTAAGGGGGCTTTTTAAAAATGACACAGGAAGTCTCAATTCTTGTTGGTGGCAAAGCGGGTGATGGTATCAACAGCGCCGGTGCAATGGTCACCCAGCTCCTCAATCACCTGGGATATCATACCTACATGTATTTCGATTATCCATCCCTGATCCGTGGCGGCCATAACTTTGTGATCATCAGAGGGACAGATCATCCGGTTGGTGTGCACTACGATCATGTCGATTATATTCTTGCGCTCAGCCAGGAAACGGTTGTGCGGCATTCCTCGCGGATTAAGGATACAACAGAGACCATTTACAACTCAGATCTTGTTCGGTCCAGCGGGCAGGGTGTCCCGATTCAATCGATCCTCCACGATGAAAATGCACCTGCCATCATGGGCAATTCTGCGATCATCGGGGGATTTGCAAAAAGCGCGGGTATTGACTGGAAAACGGTTTCAGAGGTCTTTTCCGCGCATATTCCCAAAGGCGTGGATGCCAACCTGCGGGTAGCGCGACGGGCTTATGACCAGCTCACCACGGTCCGCCCGGTTCAACCCGTGGGAAATCAACGGTTCTCCCTCCTCACCGGAAACGAAGCGATTGGCCTGGGACTGGTTGCAGGGGGGTTATCTGCATTCATCTCGTACCCGATGACCCCCTCTTCCGGTCTCCTGCATTTCCTTGCTGAGCATGCACAGCAGTTTGACATTACGGTTGTCCATCCGGAGAACGAGATTGCCGTGATATTGATGGCGCTCGGGTTCTCATATGCCGGAAAACGGGCGGCTGTGGGGACTTCCGGGGGTGGGTTCTGCCTGATGACTGAAGGGCTCTCTCTTTCCGGTATGGCAGAGATACCGCTCGTGCTCGTGGTATCCCAGCGGACAGGGCCGTCTACCGGTGTTCCCACGTATACAGCCCAGTCCGATCTCCACTTTATCCTGAACGCAGGGCAAGGGGAGTTCCCGAGATTTGTGGTTGCACCAGGTGATGCAGGGGAAGCATATATCTGGTCTGCGCATGCGATGAATATCGCCACAAAATTCCAGGTTCCTGCGTTCATCCTTTCTGACAAGACCCTTTCTGAAGGGACCTACAGCATCGAAACTTCGCATCTTCCGAAGGTTTGGGTTGATGAACCGGTGAACTGGGATGGGACTCTGCCGTACCGCAGGTATGCTGACAGCCCGTCCGGAATCTCTCCGTTAGCGATTCCCGGATCAAAGGGGGCTGTGGTCAAAGTGAACAGCTATTCCCACGATGAATCCGGTATCACGACCGAAGAAGCGGCGCTTGTCGTACAGATGACCGAAAAAAGGATGCGCAAAGCTGCCCGGCTCTCGACAGAAATGGAAGACTTTGATACAGTCTCCACCCACGGTTCGCCCCGCTCCGGGACTGCGATTGCCTGCTGGGGCTCCACAAAAGGGGTGTGCTGTGAAGTTGCAGATGAGCTGGGGCTCATGACTATCCAGCCACGGGTCCTGTCCCCGTTCCCGGTTGCACGGTTCAGGAATGCAATGGAGGGAGTCAGCAGGCTGATTGCAGTCGAGGAGAATGCAACGGGGCAGCTTGCCGCACTCCTGCGCCTCAATAATATATTGGTTGATGCAATGGTCCTTCACTATGACGGGCGCCCGCTTACCCCGGATACACTCCGTTCCAGACTTAAGGAAGTGATCGCATGACCGGGCGCCAGCTCGTAACCGATGCCCAGAATACATGGTGCCCGGGCTGCGGAAATTTCACCATCCAGCACACACTCAAGACCGTCCTTTCCGATCTGGAATCTCAGGGGAAGAGCCTTGATGATGTCGTCCTTGTATCCGGTATCGGGTGTCACGCAAAGATTGCCGACTACGTAAATATCAACAGCTTCTACGCGATCCACGGCAGGGCAATTCCGGTTGCAACGGGAATCAAACTCGCAGACAAAGGTCTGACTGTGATCTGCTGCGTAGGTGACGGGGATGCTTATGCCGAGGGGCTTGACCATCTTATCTTTGCAGCAAAACGCAATATCGACATCACCGTTCTCGTCCATAACAACCGCGTCTACGGCCTGACGACAGGCCAATATACACCGACGTCCCCGCTGGGGTTTGCGGGACGTTCAACACCGGCGGGAACCCTGGAGTATCCGATAAACCCCTTAGAACTCATGCTTGCCAGCGGTGCGACATATGTTGCACGATGCTACACGAAAAAGATGGACCAGCTGAAACAGGTAATCCGGGGTGGTATTGACCATCACGGGTTTGCCTGCATCGATATCCTGCAGATCTGTGCGACGTTTTTTCCCATGACAGACTATTATAACGTCCATACCTATGAGCTGCCGGTGTATGACCGGACAGACCTTTCGGTTGCCTGTGAGAAAGCCCGTGAATGGGATTATAACCAGAAAAACCCGATTGGACTTGGTGTGTTCTATCAACGGTCATTTCCGACGTTCGATGACCGGATGGCCCTGCAGCCTCTCCAGAAGGCAGACCGGGAATTGGTCATTGAAGAATTTCTCAAATCCCGTCAATAATGAAATTCTGTGAAATTCAGGATTATCCGTAAATAAGATATGCCGGGGGCTGATCTTTGATAATATTTTTCATAATTCTGCTACTTTCTGGTCAGTGCCAGCTCCAGAGGATGATACTCTTTTATGACCGTGTGACGCTGGTCCTGGTGCATTACCCGGTTAAAACCCTGGTAATTGACGATATAGATATGGCGGTTTATGAGCGTGGTCATATCCAACTTTTTGGCATATATCAGGGGCGACAGCCAGCTGAGCCCTTCCTCCTCTCCTTTATGGTTCACGACATCTGCCATCTGGTTACGCATGAGTGCGCGGAGATCTTCTTCAAGCACGAAAAATTCAGCGCCCGCAATGTCCATCACAAGCCCTTTTCCGGTCCTTTTCAGGATCCCGGCATTTGAGTAGGTTTCACCCATTGCTTTTCTCATGGTATCACCACATATCAGATCCGGTGCAACTATGTAAAGATAGCGTCAGACAAAAAATTGCAGCGTATTTTAAAAACAAAGGATTATATTCCATTTTTCCCGGTCGTGTAATATTATATTTCCGTGCCTTCTTACCAAGTAATTACCAGACCCCCGGACCGTTCATACCCCCCGGTACCTTGAAGAGTGACCGATGAAGAGTGAGCGGGGAGTTCGGGTGCGGAAAATTTCGATACGATTATCTGAATATAAAAAAAGGATGATGTATGAGGAAAAAGGCAGAATTCTGGTTTCTTGTAGCAGGAATGGTGGTGCTTTCCGCCATTTTTGCCGGCTGTTCCGGGGAAGAGTCACAGGCAACCCCGGTCCCCACAACTACAGCTGTAGGCCCAAAATTTGTTGCCGGGGACATCATCGCAAAGACTGCATCGTCAACAGACTCCGTATGGCTGATCGTAAAATACGATGCAACGGCCGACAAATACGAACGTGCTTTTATCTACAGGAAATCCGACGGGAGCTGGTACCGGAAGGATGAACGGACCGAACTAGAAAACCGCGCCACTATAGAAAAACTCTATCCGGCAAAGGTTACTCATGTCAGCTCAATGTCAGCAGTGCCGGTCGTCACTGCGACTACCGTGCCGGTTACAACCTCAACAACGGTTACCGCAACTACCGCACCGCTGGGAGCACCTACGATCACTGGCATCACCCCGAGCTCTGGTATGGCCGGAACCACGGTAAATGTCACAGGTATTGCCGGTACCAACTTCCGCTCCGGGGCAACAGTCAGGCTGGTGAGGGGTGCCGCAACAATTGCCGGATCGAGCGTCACTATCGTTTCTGTGTCTAATATCACCTGCCAGTTTGTCATACCCTCCAGTGCTGTGATCGGTGCGTGGAACGTGACGGTGATCAATACGGATGGCCAGTCGGGGAGCCTGACAAATGGGTTCAGCATCACAAATACGACAACTACGACAACAACTACAACCACAACAACAACAACGGCGCCTCCTGAACTTTCAGTGACAAATATTACTCCGAACACTGGTGCCAGAGGGGCAACTATCAGTATCACGAATCTTGAGGGTGCTAATTTCCAAACGGGCGCGACTGTTAACCTTACTCGTTCAGGAAGCCAGAATATTACTGCATCAGATGTGTCAGCATCAACAAGTAGTCTGATTACCTGCATCTTTTCATTACCTTCTGATGCCACCATCGGTTCATGGAGTGTTGTTGTGACCAATCCCGGCGGGCAATCCGAAACTCTGGCAAATGGTTTCTCGGTCATGAATCCTGCACCGACTGTTACAGGTATCAATCCACCAACTGGTGTCAATGGAACAGTTGTAAATATAACAAGCCTTGCAGGAACTGGATTCTTATCCGATGTTACGGTGAAATTGTCAAATGGAAGTACCGACATTAGTGCAACAAATGTGGTGCTGGTGTCGCAAAACGTGATCACCTGTTCATTCAACCTTCCCGCTGTTGCTCCGGGCCAATGGAATGTTGTTGTGACCAACACAGATAGCCAATCCGGTAGCTTGCCAAATGGATTTACAATAAATTAATTCCTGATTGCTCATCCTTTTTCCACTTTTTTCAATAATATGCCCATTGTACAAACCAGAATCCAAAATCAGGGGTACGACATTCACATGAAAAGTTACCCATGGAATGATTTTTTAATATTTTCATGATAATGATAGGAAAAGTCACGGTCGGGAACACAAAATAATTATGGGGCTGACCGAAATTCTGTACATAGTGAAATCTATGAAACATCACCTTCTGATTATTGGACTCCTCATTATCGCAGTGCTCTGTGCCGGCTGTACCGATCAATCCGGTTCCGGCACTGCTACTCCGGTTCCGACAACTGCTTCGGTCCAGCCAAAATTTGTTGCCGGGGACATTGTCGCTAAGACAGCAACTTCGACAGACACATACTGGCTAATTATTAAATATGACTCAACGACTGATAAGTACGAAAGAGGGTTTATATATCGATCGTTACAGGAAACCTGGTACCGAAAAGACAATAAAACGGAACTGACGGAACGCAGCTTAACTGAAAAAGTCTATCCCGCAAAAGTTTTCCATGTCAGCTCGATTACCGCGGTTTCAATTGCAACACCTACCGCAACACCTACCGCAACCCAGACTTCCTCGGGCCCGGGACCGATGATTACAAGTATCACTCCAAACAGCGGGACATCCGGCTTCAGTGTAAGTATCACAAACCTTGCAGGTACCAATTTCCAGACGGGTGCTACGGTTAAGCTCGTGGGGACGGATATAACTTCGGTCACTGCAACAGGTGTCGTGGTCGGTGAAAACTCGATCTCCTGTACATTCAACCTGTATGACCTCAAAGCGGGAAAGTATGATGTCGTTGTCACAAACCCGGATGGGCAATCGGATATATTGATAAGCGGGTTTACCATCAACGATAAAGGCCCCCTTGTCAGTGGTGTCACGCCCTCGGAGGGTATGATTGGTGAGACGATCGACCTGGCGATTTCGGGCAGCGGGTTTAAAGACCCTGTCAAGATTATATTCAGAAAGGGAAGCAGCACACTTGAAGGTGCGAATGTAAAATATGGCACAGATTCTTCGGTCTCACTCGTCCTTTATATCCCTGCCGGGACCACAACCGGGTTCTGGGATATCGAAGTGAAAAATGTCGTGGACCAGCAGAACGGGACTGCACTGAGCAAATTCAATATCAAGAACGCAACAGCATAGCGGATACATACATCATCAATAACTATTTTCTTGTTCAAAATCTCCGGAATCAATAAAAATGCTCGACCCGGTTACATCGACAGGACTTTTTGAATGGGTAATTCTGCCCGTGCTCATTTTTTGTGCCCGTACCTGCGATGTGAGCTCGGGACGATCCGCGTGATATTCATCACAAAAGGTATCAGATATCTCGCCCTGCTCATCGGTTTTTTTGAAGTAATCATCTGGCTTCTTGCCATTGGGCAGGTAATGAACAACCTCACCAACATCGCCTCATACATTGCTTACGGGCGCGGGTTTGCGATGGGACCATTTATCGGTATGCTTATCGAGAAGAAGATCTCACGGGGGCTCACCAGTATAAGGATCATAAAAAAAGAGGAAACGCCCCAGCTTGTAAATTACCTGCGTTCGCAGAATTACGGGGTTACAACTGTTGATGGGGAAGGGGCAAGAGGACAGGTGAAGATGGTCTTTTCCATAATCAGGAGGCAGGACCTCCCTGACGTAGTTGAGGTAATAAAGAAATTGCATCCGGGTGCGTTTTATTCAATCGAAGATGTAAAATCCGTATCTGAAGGTGTATTTCCAGAGGGACGCCGCCGGTTTTTGATTTCCTATTCAGAAGCGATCAGATTCTCCAGGAAGGGGAAAAAAATTAGGAAATTGTATTTATTTATGGCAAAACTCTCTTTTAATTCCGGATCGTTATTGTACGGGAACTGCTGATGGATGTTGCTACCGTTCTTCTGATCGCAGCCGGGCTCTCGATGGATGCTCTTGCCGTATCCATCGCATGGGGAGTGTCGCTGGAAAAAGACCGCATGAAAACTGCTCTTTTGATGGCACTCTTTTTTGGAGGGTTTCAGGCACTCATGCCCGTCATCGGATGGGCTGCCGGCCTGTCATTTGTCAACCTGATCTCAGGAATTGACCACTGGATCGCATTTCTCATCCTCTGCATCATCGGTGTAAAGATGTGCTATGAATCGTTTGAAGGTGAAAACTGTGAAAGGAATACCGCTCCGCCTTCACTTTCCGTCATTCTCCTGCTTGCGCTGGCGACAAGCATCGATGCCCTTGCAGTCGGACTCTCGTTCGCGTTTCTCAATACTGATATTATTGCCCCGGCGATCCTGATCGGTGCTGTAACGTTCTGCATCTCATTTTGGGGAGTTCTTCTTGGCCGACGACTTGGGTGCATTTTCGGACACCGCATCGAACTGCTGGGAGGCATCATCCTGATTGGCATCGGAGTTAAGATTTTATTTGAACATATGAGATAATCGCGCTCATCCCGGCTGTATTTTTTAAAAAAGTCCGGACTTTCTTGACACCTTCTGATTATCCTCTTTGATTGGATGAGCAATTGGTACGATCCATAGACCTGCATTTTTTTATTTCACAAATACCGGTATACATGAAAACAGGTATGCCATTCGCCGAATCAGTTCATCGGGATGTCGCTATCTCTTCACATACAATCACCTTGTGCACCATCGAAATGATTATCTGAAAATCCTTTCCTATTCTCTAAAAGAAGAGGTTAAGGTTTTTTATGGATCGATTCACCTGTTTGACCTGCGGGCCGTCTATGATCCGGCACATGGCGAGCCCAAGCAGAATATTCCGGCAGGCACCTCCTTTGAGAAATCCCTGCCGGACGGGGAATGTCCGGCCTGTTCCTCAGGAAAAGACAAATTCGAGAAGGTTTAAGAGAGATCATTATGGTTGCACGCGAGGTTAGTCACGGGATTTTCTGGGTGGGCGCAATTGATTGGGACCGGCGGCTCTTTGATGAGTTGATCCCGCTTCCCCATGGTACGAGCTACAATTCCTACCTGATCAAGGGAAGTGAGAAGACCGCGCTGATCGATACCGTTGACCCGACGAAGGAGTACGAGCTGATTAGCAACCTTGTCAGGAAAGGTATTGAGCGGATCGATTACATCATCATCAACCACGCAGAACAGGATCATTCCGGATCGCTGCCGATGATCTTAGAGTTCTTTCCGGATGCGGTCGTTGTCACCAATGAAAAATGCAGGGACCTCCTTGTTGCCCTGCTCCATGTGCCCCCGGAGAGGTTCAAGGTCATCATTGACCGGGAGACCCTCTCTCTCGGTGACCGGACCCTTGAGTTTCTCCTGACACCGTGGACGCACTGGCCCGAGACCCAGGTCACCTTCCTGCGGGAAGACCGGATTCTTTTCTCCTGCGACCTTTTTGGTTCGCACGTCGCATCAAGCGACCTGCTTATGCAGGATGAGCGGGCAACATACCTGTCCGCAAAGCAATACTACGCCGAGATCATGATGCCGTTTCGCGCGAGCATCAGAGGGCACCTTGAAAAAGTGCGGGCGCTTCCCGTTGCCATGATCGCGCCCAGTCATGGACCTATTCACCATAACCCCGTGTTTATCCTCGATGCGTATGCAGACTGGACATCTGATGCGGTGAAGAATGAGGTCGTGATCCCGTATATCTCCATGCACGGAAGTACGTTAAAAATGGTCGAACAGCTCACGGAAGCGCTGATAGCGCGCGGCATAACGGTAAAACCTCTTAATCTGGCGAGAACAGATGTTGGCGAACTTGCGGTGTCGCTTGTCGATACTGCGACAGTTGTGATTGCAACGCCCACCGTATTGTTCGGCCCGCACCCGCAGGTAATCTACGCAACGTACCTTGCCAACCTTCTCAAACCAAAGATGCGGTTTGCTACGGTAATCGGCTCGTATGGCTGGGGAGGCAAAGCGGCTGAGGTAATTGTCAAGATGCTTGATCACGTCAAGGTGCTTGATCACGTCAAGGTCGAGATACTTGAACCGGTCATCGTGAAAGGACTTCCTGACGAGGCGGCAATGCGGGGACTTGATCGGCTCGCGGACGATATCTTAAAGAAACATAAGGAAATCAATATCGTATAAACATGAGGGATATGGATGACAAAACTGTTTGAAGTGTATAAATGTGAGGTCTGCGGAAACATCGTCAAGGTCGTTCATGCATCGGGCGGCATCCTCGTCTGCTGCGGCAAACCCATGACGCTCCAGCAGGAGAAGACGTCGGACCAGGGCAAGGAGAAGCATGTCCCGGTTATCGAGAGATCGGCGAATGGTATCCTGGTGAAGGTTGGCTCGGTCCCCCACCCGATGGAGGAGAAGCACTTCATCGAATGGATCGAGGTGCGCAGCGGCAATGCTGTATATATCCGGGGGTTAAAAGCAGGGGAGAAGCCCGAGGTAGAGTTCTGCATAACCGACACGAATGTAAAAGCACGGGTGTACTGTAATGTGCACGGGCTTTGGACAAACAAACCGTAATTTTTTAATCTCTCCTGTCTGGTATACAAATCCCTTGTGTGGATTTTCATACAAACGCTTTGTGACCCGGGTTTTTATTGGCGTGTTTTACCAAAAACTCATAGAGAAGCAGGAGCTATCCTTGTGTAATGAAGGGGTTCGCGTTCCTCTCAACGATTGTCGCAGATCTCGGTGATACCTTTGTTTTCATCGCGCCGATCACCTGTGCCCCCCTCGTTGTGGCAATCCTCTTTACCGAATGGTCCATGCTCCTCCCTATGGCAGTGGTCCCACTCGTATTCTTTTTCGCTGGTCTTACATTGAAACGTCTCCCGCGCAACGAACGGGAGCACCGGCTCTCAACCGCGATGTGTTCTGTAGCCCTCTTCTGGTTTGCCTGTGCTGCGATCAGCGGAATCCCCTTTGTCCTGGGGCTGCATATGAGTTTTACCGATGCCCTCTTCGAAGGGATGGCGGGATGGACAAGTACCGCGTTTTCCATGACCCGGGCACTGGATACCGTTCCTCACACCCTGCTCTTCTGGCGTTCCTATATGCAGTGGATCGGAGGGATTGGAATCGTCGCCTTTTCCCTTGCGATGGCGAGCAGCTCAGGGCTCTTTACGACGAAACTGCTCCGTACTGAAGGCCGGGACGAACCGCTTATGCCCTCGGTGCTCTCTGCAGGGCGTTCTCTTTACAAGATCTATGCGCTGCTCACCTTCCTTGCCATCGGGCTTATCCTGTTCTCCGGCCTGTCGTTATGGGAATCGGTAAACCTTGCTCTTACGACTATATCCACAGGAGGATTCACAATCCATGCGGAGGGGATCCGGTATTACCAGTCTATCACCCTTGAACTTATGCTGATCCCGGTGATGATTGCCGGCGCGCTCCCGTTCAAACTCTATTTCCTGATCTTCCAGAACCGCCGCCTGAGCCTTTTTGGTGATGAGCAGGTCAAACTCTTTTTCCTTTTCACCGGTATCGGGGTGCTCGTCATCATGGCAGACTTCCTTTTTTTCGATACTATGGAATTTTTTACCGCACTCGAACAGGGCCTTTTCATGACCGTCTCTGCCCTCACTACAACAGGATTTCAGAACGCAAACCCGCATGCATGGGCAAGTACAACGCTCCTATTCCTGACCATGCTTATATTTATCGGAGGTGCGTCAGGCAGCACTGCGGGGGGGATCAAACTCAACCGGGTTGCCTTAGCGTATCACGGGCTTCTCTGGTGGTTCAAGCGGGCGTTTGTGAGCGGAAAAGTCCTCATCCCGCTACGGATTGAAGGGAAAGTGATCCCCAAAGCAACTGCAGAACTCGAGACTGCCAAGAACATGCTGGTGATCCTCCTCTCGGTTACGATGATCTTTGTTGCAACCCTCTGTGTGCTGCAGTTCCATATCACCTCCTTTTCCATCACCGATATCGTCTTTGAGACCGTTTCCGCATTTTCCACCTGCGGGATTAGTACCGGGTACGTGTCCTATGAGATGCCGGTGCTGTCGAAATGGATCTTTATTTGCCTCATGTGGGTGGGCAGGCTCGAAGTGATCCCTGTCGTAATGCTTATGATCGCCCTTTTCCGCGGGCCTGAATGAACCCGGCAACAGGCCGGTTACGCAACTTTTCTTAAGTTAACATCAGGAGATCTAATATAAATTGCCCGCCAACAGGATCACGATGAAACAGATCGCCCTGTACGGCAAGGGGGGGATCGGGAAATCAACAACGTCCGCAAACCTTTCCGCGGCGCTCTCCATGCAGGGGCTGGATGTCCTCCAGATCGGGTGCGACCCCAAGAGAGACAGTACCCGGATGCTGATGCACGGCAGTTTTATTCCGACTGTGATGGACCTTGTCCGTGAACGAGGCGCTGCCGAGGTCTCCCGCAATGATGTGGTCTATACGGGGTTCAACGGCGTCCGGTGCGTCGAGGCGGGGGGTCCTGAGCCCGGTGTCGGGTGCGCCGGCAGGGGGATCATCGCCACGTTCCAGCTGCTTGAAAAGTTCGGGGCACTGACCGGAGACGTGATCGTCTATGATGTGCTCGGCGATGTGGTCTGCGGGGGCTTTGCCATGCCGATGCGTGAGGGGTATGCACAGGAAATTTACCTGGTTACTTCAGGAGAGCTGATGTCGCTGTATGCAGCAAACAATATCTGCAAGGCAATAAAGCGCCTCTCCCAGCGGTCTAAGAGCACCTGCCGGCTTGCAGGAGTCATCTGCAATGCCAAGAACATGCCCCGCGAGGAAGAACTGGTAGCAGAATTTGCACGACGGGTAAACAGTTCACTCGTACAATACATCCCGCGGGACAGGTCTGTCCAGATCGCAGAGATCCACAAGCAGACGGTGATTGAATATAACCCGGGATCAGAACAGGCGGAACGGTACCGGACACTTGCATCGCGGGTCATGGAGAATAACCAATTCACCATCCCGACACCTCTTGAGATTGATGAGCTTGAAACCCTTGCCTTCGAATACCTCCAGGTTTGAAGGGTGCACGCTCACCGGGGCGCTCTCCATCACCACGTCTGTCTGCAACAGCATCAGCGTCGTGCACGGCCCAAGGGGATGCGCCCACCATAATTTTTCACTCCTGCACGCCACCGCACTGGAACACGATAGTGTCGTGGCTCCTGTTATCCAGTCAAGCGGACTTCTGGAAAATGAGATTATCTTCGGGGGTGAGGCAGCACTGGAACGGACGCTCGCCCGTACAGCCTCCCTCTGTCCGGCATGTATATTTGTGCTGTCGACCTGCATTGCTGATGCAATCGGCGACGATGCCGGTGCAGTCAGCCGGATGGACTGGGGGGTTCCGGTTATTCCGGTTCCGACAGGAGGATTTCTGGGGGGTGTTTTTGAAAAGGGGGTAAATAATGCCCTTTGCACGCTCTCGGACATGGCAGAGCCCTGCAAGCCCGAGGGCACGATAAACATTATCGGTGAAAAAAACCTCGAATATGAAGTTGAGGAGAACTATACAGAAATATCCCGCCTCCTGTCCCTGCTCGGGCTTTCCATGAATATACGGTTCGTGCACAATATCTCAAATAAAGATATTTCACATCTCGGGCAGGCATCATTAAACGTGCTCAGGGATCCGGGGATAAACCCTGTCGGGAACCACCTGAAAGCGCGTTTTGGGGCAGCCTATATCCCGTCATTTCCCTATGGGATCTCCGGTACACTACAGTTCTTAGAAATGACGGCAGCAGCATGCGGGGTGCCGCTTCATTCCGCACTTTCTGAGGAAATTTCGGTTCAGGAAGATGTGCTGGCAGGATTTTCTGACCTTGCCGGCACTCGTATCGCGTTGGACGAACGCGGCCTTGCATCACCGGTGTCTGCAGTTGTCCGTGAAGTGGCAGCCGCTCTGAAAATGAAGGTTTCAGAAGATGGATGTCGTGTTCCGGTCCCCACGGATCTCCCCGTGGGAACCGCGGGGATACACCGGATGCTCCACCGCTGGAGGCGGGTGATCCATGCCTGAATGTACCAATCCTCTCTGGCCCTGCGCGATGACCGGGGCGGCAGCCTGTCTTGCAGGATTCGATGGCATGACGGTTGTCATCCATGGATCAAGCGGCTGTTATTACTATCCAACCACGCTGCTCCATGCGCCTCTTTACGGGACATTTATTATCGAGGAGGAAGTCATCTTCGGGTCAGAGCAGCGCCTTTTACAGGTGATAAAAGAAGTTGCATCATCCGGCCAGAGGATTGCGGTCGTGACAACATGCGTCCCCTCAATTCTTGGCGAGGATATCAGGGCGATACTTGCCTCGCATGATGTCCTCCTTGTCGACAGCCCGGGATTTTCCGGCGATTTCGAGTCGGGCTATCGCAACGCTCTGTCTGCCCTTGAGCCCCGCGTCAGCCCCAAAAAATTCGGTGTTAATATTGACGGCGTGTGCATCTTTGACCCGTTCTACCGGGGAAATGTGCGGGAGCTTTTACGGCTTTTAAGTAAAGCCAAAGTCCCGGTCGCAACGGTTTTTTGTGCAGATTCTCTCACCCGTGTGCAGGAAGCTTCCCCTTTTACGATCGGGACAAACAGCGATATCGCCAGTGGAGTCGGTGAAAACCTTGGCGGCACTCTGGGTATGAAGGAACTTGCTGACACGTTCAGCCGGATATGCAATGTTATTGAAGGTGCGGATGCCAGGCCGGTGCTGCAGGAGATTGCGTCCGAAGAAGACCGGATTATTCAGGTATGTGACAAGTTCCTTCGCAGGTTTGATCCACCCCGTGTTGCAGTCTTTTCATGGGCATCCTATGCGGCATTTGCCGCTGACACCCTGAGATCCTATCTTGATGCGGAGATTGTCTGCATTGGCACCCGCAGCACTCCTCCCCCGGGATCATCACGGGTATTTGAACGGGCGGAGGGGCTCTCGCAGGTACAGGCACTCATTGAGAACCACAAACCCGATCTTATTCTCGGCTCCTCATTTGAACGCCCGGTGAGCGGGGATACGGCATTTGTCGGTCTTACGCCGCCACTGCGGGGAAAGGTGAGGCTCGGCTCCCATCCGATTGCCGGAATTGAGGGGACGCTGGGGTTTATCGAAGACGTGCTGAATGCCTGTATGGACCAGCACCGGTAAACCCTATAGGGGTCTCTCACAATGTATACGCCCCGCATCTCACGATGTCATTCACTTTCACACCGCGCAGGTTGAACCCTTAAATACACGGTCCGGCAATGCCATACTACGACTAAAAGGTGGTCGTGTATGATGCAAAAATCAGGGTATTTCCGTAAGACAGGGTGCATTGCGTATGACTCCGATGGCAAACCCCACATGGTCATAGAACTGCATGTACGGGGAGAGCGGTTTGCGATCCGGCTAGCGGACCTTGCACGGGCTTTGGCTGGCAGGGTCCATGTGCAGGTCGAGTCCCTTGCACATAACTGGAAATATTACCTGGGAAGTGTGAACGGGCTTGCAAAATTGTCAGCTTCCGGAAAGGCTCTTAATATTGATATCTTTGAATGCGGCAGTTTTACGGTATCGCTTAACTCCCTGCGGGCGGTGATATATGGCAGGGACCGTATGGCGGTGATTGTAAAGATACCGGAAGATTCTCCTTCCCCTGCACGTCAGAAGAAATATCCCTATGGTCAGCAGCAGATAAGCGCGAAAGCGTAATGCAGATCCCATATCCCCCAGTCCTCTCATGGAACATATTATAATCCCTCTTTTTCCTGACAATATCGTTCAACATTAATACTCTCACGGACAGATCTTTTATCAACTGGTGCATCCCTCACTTTTTTATCCGGGAGCATCACTGACGCTATGGTGCAGGCGGTAGTGCCGATATGGAGCCATCAGATGATATATTTCGCGAGCTTGTAGAACACCAGCAGGATTTTATCGTTAAGTTCTCTGTTGAAGGGCGCATCCTCTACGTAAATCCTGCATACTGCGAACTTGTCGGAAAGACAAAAGACGAGCTTATCGGCAGCATCTTCATGCCTGTCACCGAACGGCAGTATGCAGATGTTATCGCAACACAAATGGTGAAGTTGTTCCGGCCGCCTTATTCCTGTTATGTCGAGCAATGGATGCCGACAAAGAAAGGAATGCGGTGCATCAACTGGTCAGCAAAGTCGCTGCTTGAAGGGGCCGGCACCGTCCGTGCGATTGTTGCGTCCGGGCGGGATATCACCGCCCAAAAAAACAAGGAAAGGGATATCCAGAGACGCGACCGGGAGCTGATGCTTCTCGTCGAGAGCGGTAGCCAGATGTACTATTCGCACACTCCCAACCATGTCCTTGACTATGTCAGCCCGAGAATCCGCACCCTGCTCGGGTGCCGCCCGCGGTCAGGAAAACGGTTATGGACCGACCACCTCTCCCAAAACCCTGCAAATGCGGCAGGGCTGGAACGGACGCTTCGGGCAATCACGTCCGGCAGGCGCGAACCCGTATACCGGCTGGAATTAATGACCGCAGATGGCGGTACAGTCTGGGTTGAGGTGAACGAAATCCCCGTGGTAAAAGACTCAAAGACGGTTGCCATTGTCGGCTCTCTGGTTGATGTGACCGAGAAGAAGCAGGTGGAAGAGGGGCTTGCAGAGGCAGACATCCTGATCAAGGGGCCCGGGGCTGCCGGTACGGGATGGCGGTCTGAACCCGGGCACCCCGGACATTCTGCGGTGGAATCTCTCCGGTCGATATTTGGCAGGAAACAGGACGAGCCTGACCGGGATTAGGCTGGACGACACCCCCCGTATCCGCAGGCTCAGAACGTCCTATCTACCCTTCCTCACGCACTCAGCAATATACGAACCGGCCATCGTTGTCCGTGCCGAGCCGCCCATGTCCTTTGTCACCATGCCGTCTTTGATGCTCATCTCGATTGCATGTAAAACAGCCTCGGCAGCCTCGTGCTCTCCGATATGGTCAAGAAGCAGCGAGCCCGCCCAGATGGTGGCGATTGGGTTTGCGACCCCCATGCCCTTGTACTTTGGTGCAGAACCGTGAATGGGCTCGAACATGGACGTGCCCTTCGGGTTGATGTTGCCGCCGGGTGCAAGGCCTAGCCCGCCCTGGATCATGGCGCCGAGGTCAGTGATGATGTCGCCGAACATATTGGGTGTGACCACGACATCGAACCATTCCGGGTTTTTCACAAACCACATCGTGATCGCGTCGACAAAGTTGAACTCGGTAGCGACGTCCGGGTACTTCTTTGACGTTTCTAAAAAGACATCGCGCCAGAGCCCGTAGATATCAGACAGCACGTTTGCCTTGTCGACCGAGGTGAGCTTCTTCTTCCGGCGCTCTGCAAGGTCAAATGCATAGGTCTGGACACGCCGTGCGCCTTCCCGTGTGATCACGCCGATCTGGTAGGCAATCTCCTCGGCGTCGCTCTCAATATCCAGCCCGAATTTCACGGAATAGAGTTCCCGGTCGACGTTGAGGGTCGTCTTCTGGTGTTTCCTGAACCGCGAGCCGATACCCACATAAAAATCCTCGGTGTTTTCCCGGACAACGATAAAGTCGATGTCTTTCGGGCCTTTTCCCGCAAGCGGTGTCTCTACGCCGTCTAGCAGTTTGATCGGCCTGAGGTTCACGTACTGGTCGAAGTGGAACCGGAGTGCAAGGAGGATGCCCTTCTCCAGTATACCGGGGTTCACCCGTTCGTCACCGATCGCTCCGAAATAAATCGCCCTGAACTTCGAGAGTTCCTTCAAGTCTTCCTCAGTGAGCAGGATCCCCTGGGTAAGGTACCGGTCCGCCCCGATATCAAAGTCCGTCCACGCGATATCAAAATTGAATTTTTCGCCTGCTGCGTCCAGAACCTTTTTGCCTTCAGCGATGATCTCCGGGCCGATACCGTCCCCGTCTATCGCCGCGATTTTGTACATACCGGTGCCTCCTTCAACTCCTTTGCATATCCTACAAGCCCCGCCGCCTCGACTATACGGTACATAAACTCCGGTACCGGCTCAACGGAATACTCCCTGCCATCTACCATAATCTTACCCTCCCTCTCCCGTACAGCGATCTCACACCCGTCTTTCATCTGGTCGGTGTCCGGGCATACAAGGGGGAGCAGCCCTACATTGATCGCGTTCCGGAAAAAGATGCGGGCAAAGGATTTTGCAAGGACCACCCGGACTCCCGCGCCCTTGAGGGCGAGCGGGGCGTGTTCGCGTGACGAGCCGCACCCGAAGTTCCTGCCGGCGACAATGACGTCACCACCCTGCACCAGCCGAGAAAAATCGTCCCGTATACCTTCGAACGCATGTTTTGCGAGTTCCTTCTCATCGTAGATCGTGAGGAACCTTCCCGGGATGATCGCGTCCGTATCAACATTGTCGCCAAATTTCCAGATCCTCATCATCAGACCTCCCGTGGATCGGTGATCTCACCGGTGATCGCGCTTGCTGCTGCCGTCGCTGGTGAGCAGAGGTATACCTTTCCTTCTGTACTCCCCTGCCTCCCCCGGAAGTTACGGTTCGACGTGGAGAGCGAGACTTCTCCGGGTGCAAGAAGCCCGAAAGCACCGCCCATGCACGGACCGCAGCAGGGGGCTTCCACAAGAGCACCGGCAGTAACAAACCTCTCGATCAATCCTGCCCGCAATGTTTTGAGATACTCCTGTCGGGAAGCGGGGATGATGATCACTCTCACCGATGGGGAGAACGATCGTGTGCCCAGTACTTCTGCCGCCTCGGAAAAGTCCTCAAACCTCCCGTTCGTGCAAGACCCGATAAAGACCTGGTCGACACGCGTGCCCACAACTTTTCCCACCGGCACTCCAAGGTCCACATTGTGGGGTACGGCAACCTGAGGTTCGAGGCGGGAAACATCATACTCCCTCTTTTCTGAAAATGTTGCATCAGGGTCGCTTGCGAGGTCAAACGGCCTGATTCCTGCCCTGCGCTGCCGGATATAGTCCCATGTTATGGAGTCAGGGGGGACGATGCCGGCTTTTGCTCCCATCTCGATTGCCATATTGCAACAGGTCATCCTCCCCGCCATATTGAGATGGTGCATGGTTTCCCCGTCGAACTCGATTGCCTTGTACGTCGCACCGTCCGCCCCGATGTCTGCGGCGATCGAGAGGATGAGATCCTTTGCGCCCACGCGGTCCTGAAAATTTCCCCGGACATTCACCAGAATAGTCTCGGGCACCTTGAAATAGAGTGCCCCGAACTTGAGGACAAAACCCATATCCGTCGACCCGATACCGGTCGCAAATGCCCCCACAGCACCATACATGCATGTATGGGAATCTGCACCCACTACGATCTCGCCGGGTGCTGCGTGCCCCTTCTCGACAACCACCTGGTGGCAGACCCCCTCGGCAATATCGTAGTTATGAATCCCCTGCTCGCGGGCGAATTTCCGCATATAGACATGGTTCTCTGCTGCGGGAATCGAGTCCGCAGGTATCTGGTGGTCAAAGAGCATGACGATCCTTTTTTTATCAAAGACCTGCGTCCCGCCCATCTCATAGAATTTCTGGATGGCAAGCGGCCCGGTGATGTCATGGATCATCGCTGCATCGACCGGTACCATAACGACGCTGCCCGCCCGGATGTCCCTGTTGCATTTACCCGAGAATATTTTCTCTGTGATCGTCGCTCCCATGCTCAATCGTTAGTACTATAGGCACGCTGGGATATTGTAATTTTATGCGGGAAAGGGTATGGTGCACCAGAGCGCCCGGTATTTACTTTCAGGAGTCTGTCCGCTGCCATCAGCATATCGGGGCAAAAATTGAATTTCTCTTCCTGTAGTTGTCCATGGTTCAGTGCTAAAATTTTCGCACCTTAAGCAATCTTTAACCACATCGCGCCTCAACTCTATCCCGATAACCATGATGCGAAGGATTGCAATCCTCTCTGCAGCTATCATCCTTGTTGCGATGGCCCTGATCGGTACTGTGGCTGCCTCACCCTTTGATTCGACAAGTGACCGCGTGATTCATGCCAGCGGAAATGGCAATGTTATCGGGACGCCCGACCGTGCACAGGTCTCCCTTGCGGTCGAGACAGAGAACCCTGATGTGAAAATTGCACAGCAGGATAATGCTGCCCGCATGAAACAGGTGATTGATGCGCTTGTCGCTGCAGGTATCCCCGCGGATGCGCTCAAGACAACGGGGTATAACATCTACCCTGTCTATGATGACATCTATAAATCGCAAAATGACCAGAAGATCCGCTCGTACCGTGTGACAAATACCGTGACAGTCACGCTCCATGATGTGAGCAGGACCGGCGATGTCATCGATATCGGGGTAGCGAACGGCATTAACCAGGCAAGTTCCATCCAGTTCATGCTCTCGGACGAGCAGGCACAGGTGCTGCGCACCGAAGCCCTGAAAAAGGCGGTTGCCCGCGCCCGTGCGGATGCCGATACCGTTGCATCTGCTTTCGGCGTCCAGGTTACCACGATCAGGGATGTCGATATCAGCAGCGGGTATACTCCCGTTCTGTACGAGAACTACGCAGTAGGGGATATGATGAAGGCAGCAGCGCCTACTCCCATCCAGGCAGGTGACGTGACGGTGAGCGCTACCGTGTCTGTCAATTTCCTATTCAGATAATCCCCAAATCTCTTTTCACAATCTTTTTACCCAAGCAGTGTGTGACTATTTCATAAAAACAATGACTTAAGAGTCCGGACACTTCCGGCATCAATACGGGTCATCCAAGTATCGAATATCCCAAAAACTGCGGATACAATAGGAATGATCGAAGAATGGAGCGCAATATCGGCTTTAAGGAGCGCAGGTATATTGAGGAATTGAGGATCCTCACCAAATCCACCGCACTTGACTGCGTAATTGATGACAGGTTCGAAAGGGTCATCTACGTAATCCGGCAGGGTGATATGGGGCTTGCAATCGGGAAGAAAGGTGAGAACATCAAACGGCTGCAGAACGTGCTTGGTAAAAGGATCGAGATGGTGGAATATGATGAGGCACCCGATACGTTTATTGCAAATATTTTCAAACCCGCAGAGGTGGCCAGGATCGAACGAACCCCCGAAAACGGCCCGGTTCATGTGCTTTTGAAAAAGAAAAATGATCTCGGGATTGCAATCGGGAAAGGCGGGTGCAATATTGAAAAAGCACGGATCCTCTGCCGCAGGTTCTTTGGGATTGAAGTAGGAGAGGTGCTGCTAGCACCGGTGGAAGCATGAAAAAACCGATCGATCCTTCCATCATCGCAGAAATCTGGAATGTGATCAACGAGCGGGCAGAACACCCGTCAGAGCAGTCCTACACGAGCCGGCTGCTCACCGATGAAAAAGGGATTGACCGGGCACTGGAAAAGGTCGGCGAGGAGGCAACTGAGTTCATCCTTGCGGTAAAAAACGGTGTACCTGAACGTACAAAAGAAGAAGCAGCAGACCTTCTTTTCCACATGCTGGTTGTGCTCCGTGCAGCGGACATTGACCTTGCCGATGTTTTACTTGAGCTTGAGCACCGGAGAAAATAGTCCTGCTTTTATTTTTGTAAGAACGTTGCAAGATCTGTCATCGGTGGCAGATCATTCTCGTGCTGCCCCCCGCCGGTGAGCACGCTTTCGTCAGCATATATAGGCGCATTTTCCCGAAGGGCAAGTGCGATGCCGTCGCTTGGGCGGCAGTCAACCTTCACCTCTTTTGTCCCACAAGAAAGAATGAGCTGTGCATAATACACGCCATCCAGAACGGTATCGATCTGGAGCGACTGCATCGTGATCCCAAATTTTCCGAACGTTTCTACAAAGAGGTCATGGGTGAACGGGCGGGGGAGCACCTCTTTGTTTATGGCACTTTTAATAGACACCGCTTCCCAGAGCCCGACAAAGATCGGCAGCAGGAGTCCACTGCCATTTGAAAGCACAACCACAGGGACAGTGCCTGACGGGTTCTCGACAACAAAAACTCCTCTGACCGTACAGGGAACGGGTGTCATAGGTGAGATAGACATCATCCCGCACCCTGATAATGGTTGAGGTGCATTCAGAGGGGAGGTTTACCCGCCGTTGCTTCCCTGCGGACGATGAGGATGCCTGAGATAATGCCCAGCGCAATATTGAAGTAATAGAGGACAAGCCGCCAGATCACGACAAAAATTCCAAGGATTGCAGACGGGATGAAAAGGGCATACATGGAGGTCGCGCCGACTTCCGCAATACCGGAACTCCCCGGGGTGATCGGGACCATCATCAGGATGGCGAGGATCAGGTTGATGACAAATGACTCAAAGAAGAGCGGAGGCTGCCCCAGCCCGACAAGGATGAGCGAAGCAGTCGCGCATTCGGAGACCCAGTAGAGCAGGGTAAAAAACATGCCCCACACAAGTCCCCCTCTTGCACTATGGACAAACTTTTTGAGTGCCCCGTGAAAGTTGTCAACCTCCTTGTCGATCCGGACAACAAGTTCTTCGAAACGGGCAGGTTCCCAGTGTTTTGTGAAAAACTTTGCCCCCCTGACCATTGCAATTTTGAGGATCTGGGGCCGGGTGGCAAAAACAATGAACAGGAAAAAACAGCCGGCAATGAAGATGAGGGTGATGTACATGATAAGACCGGATGTAACACCAAGGCTCTTCCATTCACGGTCAAGGGCGAGCATGGCGAATGTGGCAAGGATCACGAGCACGATCCCGTCCAGCACCCGCTCCATGATCACGATCGCAGTTGCATCACCGAGAGGAACATCTGCCTTATAGAGCTCATGGATCCGCACCGGCTCCCCTCCTGCCTGTCCGGGTGTTACCGCAGCCGCGAGCAGGTTGGCAAATACAAGGTTGAGGGAATAAAAAAATCCGATACGGTATCCCAGTGAACGGGTCATCAGCTGCACGCGCCATGCCCAGAAGCACAGGGTAAAAAGATGGGCGACGAATGCGAGTACAAGGAAAATGGGGTTGATCTTCTGTAACGAGTCAATGGTCTGGTCGTTGATGGTAAAGAGCAGGACAACAGCAAGGACGATGAGGGAGAATGCAACCGATATCAGGAGCCATTTCCCTGTTGACCTGTCCAATTGTATCACCCAAATGTTCCTGGTATTGGCGCTGGTTTGTATCGTTAGAGGTTAGAAAACAAAGTATAAACGCTTGTATGGTTGATATGATGAGGAACTGTCAGGCAGGCAGGTTATACCGTGAACAGGTCGCGGTCAGATACTATAGAAAAAATTCCTGACCTCACCGCAGCATCAAGCCAGCCGTGCCCGTAGCTGAAACAGGCAAGGGCGTCCTGGGGCTGCCCCAGCAACCGGAATACATTACCCTGTCGGGCATACACGGCGGTAATCGTAAGGACACGTTCTGCTGCAGCATGCATCACGGTTCCCTGCATAGGAGAGGCAATAACCGCTGACCGGGCAGTGTCCAGCAGGCATGCGTACCGTCCGGTCTTCTCTTCCAGTTTCCCGCACAGTGATAGGGGCACTCGTTCAAACGGGGTGCTGACCGGGCAGGACACTGACTGCATCTCAAAATATCCTGTTGCTGTACCGAAATGGAGCCACCCGTACCCGTAACAGAATGCAGCAAGGGCATTGACCCAGTCTCCCTGAGAAAGGAAGGTGTTCCCATCATGGAGGTATGCGGTAACCATCTCAAGGATATCCTCTGCGGTTGCGTAGAGGGATGTTTTTTTCTGGGCGGTGATACGGGCAGAACTCAACTGTCCTGTAAGAAGATGCCCGCAGTCTGCGACCTTCATAGTCCGGCAAACACCTCAAGGTACTTTTTTTCCATGTCGTGCAGGGAAGCAGGAACGATCAGGATGTGGAGTGGAGGTCCGAAGTCGACGTTTCTGATCCGGTCTGCGGGACCGGCACCAACGACGGGGTGATCGGAACCCGCCCGGGCTATGCCGATGTAGAGGGAGATGGACAGCGTTTTTTCCGAGGCCATCCTTTCAAGCAGGTCGACTGCTTCGTGGACAGTCATGTGACGGTCGTTATGGATATCGAGATAAACAAGGGTGTGGAGGTTCTGGGCAAGGTTTCCGGCAATGACCTCGATAGTACTTGCGGGAAACCAGTTTTTTTGCGGGAAGGGGAGCGAGCAGGATTTTCCAAACCGGTAATTCTGGAGACCGGAAAGCCCGCAGATCGCACTTGAGATCGAAGCCCCATGGATGATCGATGTTTTGATCCCCCGTTCTGCAGCGCGTATCCGAAGGTCGACGTGGGTTGTGGAAACCATGGGATCTCCTGCCGTGAGAAATGCAACACTTTCAGACTCTGCCCGGAGTAATAACTCTTCGGGGTTCTGCTCAACATCCTCCCGGGAAAGCAGGTGAATCTTCTTGTTATAATACTGTTCGAGTTCCTCATGGGATGAGCCCATCAGCCGCGAGGTATACCATTCAAGGTACACAGCATCAGCCCCGGCAATAATTGCCCGCCCTTTTTCTGAAACGTCATTTTTATCAAAGAGACCGAGCCCGACAAATGTCAGCATACTGCATGTACCCAATTTAGGAGAATTTCCGGTATCCCGCCTACCATGCACCAGTGATCAGTACGTGAATTTTGTTATGAAGTCAACGAGCGATTCGAGGACGAGACGCACATCCGATTTCCGGGTCGCCGAAATGAAGAAGATTGGTATATCTTCACCGAGCTGTAACTCTTTGCGTATTTGCCGGGCGCTCATGGTTTTCGGGAGGTCTGCTTTGTTGGCGGCTACCACCATCGGCAGGTGTTTTTCTTTGATCAGCTGGATGTGGTACCGGGCCCGTTCCAGCGCCTCCGGTTTTGTCGCATCGACAAGAAGGACAACGCCCATCGCATGGTGGAGCAGGTTGGGGACTATGGGGTCAAACCTTGGTTCCCCGGGAGTGCCGTAGAGTGTTATGTCAAAGTCCTTCCAGCTCAGCCAGCCAAAGTCCATGGCGACCGTGGTCGGGTCTCCCGTTGTTCCCCGGCGGTCGATAGATACACCAAAATCAGAAGCGCTGGTGATAAATGTGGACTTCCCGGCCTGTGCCGGGCCGGTGACAACAATCTTGGGGATGTACAGCACCACATTACCTTCGGTGACGACGAACGGTACTGACCGTTTCGGCACCGTTGACCACGATGTATGTAACAGGGTAAAGTAATCGAAATGGGGGTGTGTGCGGAACGATGAGGAGATAGAGATGATCAAATCAAACGTATATTTTTTGATGAACTGTTCGATGCAGCGTTTGCCATCGAGGTTCAGGTGCTCGAGGATCACGGTAGTTTTGCTGGTGGTCTTTGCGGTATTTGCAACAGAGAGTGCACCATCAAGCCCCAGATCATCATTGATGACGTCCACATAGATGAAGACGACATCCACGTCGTTTTCGGTGCAGAGCTTCTCGATCCGTGCCTCCCACTTCTTCTGCACCTCTTTGCGTTTCCTGCTGCTTTTCTCTATACGCTCCCGGTCGATTGCATCAATAAACACGACCTTCTTGTTAAAAATTTCGAGAGGGCAGCCCCTTTTTGCCGCAGCATCGCGCTTGAAAATTTCAAACGTAGTATGGGGGAGCACGACAAGGCAGGAGAGCCCTTTTTTCAGCGCCGAGAAGAGGGTCGAGATTGTGAAGAGCTGCCCGTCAACCCCGGGCTCCATGCTGTACAACACCCAGCTGCCCTTGGGGATGCCTCCGCCGAGCATGTCATCGATCCCGGTGATCCCGGTGGAAATCATGGGGTGATGACCACCTGTCCCTTCTGGATAGAGAATTTCAGCCACTCTGAGGACAGACCTTTGATCCCCTGTATGCGCATATAGTGGACATTCTGTTCCACCTTGACCTCGATCACCCCGGTCATCAGCTGTTTGATGAGCGAGACGGTCTTCTCATCAAAAGATTCCTTGTTTAAAAGATAGAATCCCACACCATCGATCTTTTTCAGTTTTGAGGTCAGGACATGGAGGAACTGGTACAGGATTTCGAGTTTCCGGTACATGAGAAGGGTGGAGACCGAGTTGACGCAGAACCTGACCGGCGGGGGAAAAAGCCCGGATTCCCCGTCGGAAAAATCCCCGTCAAAGATCAGCTCGACCATTTTGGAGAACTTGATGCCGATCCCGGTAAGATCCGTCGGGCTTGCGACAAACATCAGCCGGTTTGTATCGGTTATACCGGGAGTCGAGCTCTTGGTGATCGCATCGATGGTACCGACATATCGTTTATCGGCGCCAATGACCTTGAACGCATCAACAACCTCCGCAGCCCGGTCATTGGTGGAGAGTACAATCGCGTACTCCCCCGTCAGGGGTCGTGTCAGGGAATATGCAAGTTCCTCGGCAAGGCTCATGGGGGGTGCCAGTACGAGGAAATTGGCCCCTGCCTCAAAGCCTCCGGAAACCGAGTCGATCTGCGCTATTCCTGACTTGAAGTTGTACATCTAATGCACAATCATTTCATGAGAAAATTTATAAGTGCTCCTATAAAAATGCCCAGACCAAGTGAGTAGAGCGAAGCGAGGACTGCGATTCTTGTCATGGAGGGCAGGGCGGTTTTTTGGATCATCAAGGCTATGTAGGGCGCACGGCAATAGTAAGCACTGATGATCTACTGGCTCTATGAACAGATGCTCAAACGGAAGATTACGGTCCTTCCGGC
>Ga0265595_1000310_pt1 | contig 45995 bp, 30 predicted proteins | sample saktaG_15_FD_190148 | JGI IMG/M metagenome (GOLD analysis project Ga0265595, IMG submission 190148) | Saline water microbial communities from Sakinaw Lake, British Columbia, Canada - sak_2013_06_06_50m | ecosystem: Environmental > Aquatic > Non-marine Saline and Alkaline > Saline ...
TGATTTTACAATACCATCCTTACGGAAGTTCTTGCTTTTACACTTTGGGCAGTTTTCCATTTTGATATCATTTTTGGTTTATAACTGCACAAAGATAATAAAACTATACTAAATTAACAATGCCATATTTTTATTATCTGAGCTGGTACATCCATTGGCATTCGTATAGGTGTAAAGGATTGAATGTGACCCAATCCCAACGACTGAAGGATCAAACGTGGTAATAGGCACACCGCTAAGTGTATAAATTCCCCCGACCGGAGTACCGCCTGAAAGAGCAAAAGGAGGGGTGTTCAGGCAAACAGGAGAAAAACTGGCAAGTTGTACTGGCGGTAGCTGCAAGACATTAACCGTGTGAGATACCGGATCACCGTTACATCCTCCCATACTTGGTGTGATTGTATAAACCACAGAGCCCGGTAAACCATTGTTAACCAGACTAAGCTGGTTTGTAATCGGCGAAGTTGAACCGGATGTCGGGCAATTCTGGATATTTGTGCACCCACCAGGAAGTACATTCCAATTAATAGAAGCACCCGTTAATCCCGAGGCAAGCACAATGTTTGTCGTTCCTCCCGAACAAAGATTTTCACTGGGAGAAGTTGGACTAGTGAGATTGGGCTTTGGGTCAACAGTAATTATCAAGCTTTGCGTTTGCCCGATACAGGTATTCAGAGTAGGGGTTACATAATAAGTCACATTTCCCTGGACGAGATTTGTTACAGATAAAGGACCAGAAATAGAGCTGCCTGTGCTACCAGGTGGACAGGATGTGATGTTTGAGGAACAGGATGGCGGGGGATTTGTCCATGAGAAGGTGCTTCCTGAAGGGGAAGAGGTGAGAGGTATAGAGAATGAAGCTCCTGAACATGTGGAATGGGATAGGCTTGTAGTCAACGAAGGGAGAGGCGCAATTGTTACAGCAAGGGTTGAAACCGCCCCGTTTCCACAGTCACTATTCGTTCCACAAACCGTAATATTGCCTGAAACGGCGTTAGTTGTAAAATTCAGGATTATTGAATTGGAAAACGGTGGGGTGCTCACTGGAGTAACCCCGGCGGGCCAAGTCCAGTTGTAGGAAGTGGAATTGGGATCCATTGGAACTGAGTAGGTTTTTTGTCCTGCTCCCAAACAAACCGTAGTTGCTCCTGTGATTGGACCAAGACTACCAGGAGATCTTTTAAACGTAAGTACAAGAGAGATAGTGCTGGTACTCAGTGCGTACCACCAGGTGTTAATTGTATTTACATCTCCAATGCAATAATTCCATGGATGACAACCAGTGAGAGTGGTGCAGCCGGTGTAATTCGATCCGGCTGGAGGGTTGCAGCCAGTGATTTTTGTATCATCCCAAAAAAGAGGGGGTTTAGACCCAGAGGGAGAAACCAGGTCAACAATTAACCCAGTCCAGGTAGGATAATTACTAGAATTCATATATTCGGCATCATACATTGGCAGATTTGTCAACCCGTTGATATAGGAGACAGAGATATCCACCTGCTGTCCGTTTGGAATAGGAGCTCCCATCTGATCCAGGCCATCCCAATAAATCAAATTGCCTGAGGCACCTCCAATGACAGTTGCAGGAAGTACTCTGGTGAAATAGGATGAGCCCGGGAATGACAAGGTTAAATTAACGGAACCAGCTTTGTTTACGATAATACTGAACCAAACGCTCCCATCACAGTTTGTCGAAGAGATGGATGCCGCTTGTAAAACCCCTAATTCCCCCACTGGAAAGTAGGAAATTGAATGATCCGGTTCATGAAGGAAGATCCGGTACTGAGGGTAAGTGTGCTTCCCTGTAACGGATTTTCTGTCCTCAACAATATTTCCAGTTGCGCTGCAGCCGGTTTGATTACAGGAGACGGCAAAACGGTAAGGGCTGATACCATTGAGATCAATAGAGGTGGTAATACCATCGTCGGTATATGGGTACAAAACGGCTGTCGACGTATTGTTCATCCCGTCAGTTGTAAACTGCCATGCTTTGGACCAAACACGGCCAGGTACTTTCTGACCTGAAGCATTTGCGACCGTAATGTCAAAGTACTCGAAAGTTCTGGTCTCATTATTGTTGCTGGCAACGAAATCAAATTCAATATAATAATCACCGGTTGTCGTTGGTGTATAAGACAAGGCGTTATAACCACCTGTTCCGCCAGGTAAAACATCGGGGCCAATAACAGCCTGATTGTATGTTGCTATATGGCCTTGATTCCCAGCTGTTGATGGCAGGATTTGAGGCCCCCAAACAGGAGTCCCGGCAGAATTTTTAATTCTGCAGCTTATCTGGGGGTTATTGCCATTGGGACTGAACCCAAAATAGATAATTTCACCAACTGCACCTATGGTTATTTGTAACCGTTCATTGGGTAAGGCAGTATAGAGAGCAAAATTATTATAGTCAGGACTTGAAGAATTGGTATATTTTGACAAATGAAGCTTACATGGGTTCCCCGTACCATCAGGTTCGATTTCCGCTGTCCCTTCGGCACGGACATGATGAATAAGAATAACTTGCAATAACAGAATAATAAATAGAGAAATTTTTTTCAAGGGCCAAATATATTGAAGTCAATTCATATTTCAATCCAATGCTAAATTACTACTTATTTGCATGTGTTAAAACTTACTATAGAAAAAATCAGTTTACGTCCTGTATTTGATACCTGCTTTTTTAGACAACCAATTGAAAAAAAAGTTGCTTGATGGAATCAATACTCCGGTAAAATTTTAAGCAGCTAATCGCCCAATGCTCAAGCACTCGTCATATAGCAAGCGTATTTTTTCGCAACTCAGGTCGAGAGCTAACTTTGAAAAAATTAAATCAGTGATATATTGGTTGAAGTACATTGTTTTAACATCAAGCATAGAAAAGCCCTCACGTTGTTCTGGCGGTATTGGAAGATAATGGAGGGCTTTTGCTAAAGAAACAGTTGTCAATGATGCATTCACATGGAAGTTTATCTTTTTCTCACTTCTTGCCTGGCAATGTTCCAGTCCGGCAAAGTTCTTTGCATCGCGGAACAGGAACTCAATTTGAAATCGCTGCTTGTAATACAACAGAATCTTTTCAGCACTCAGATCCAGATCGGTTGAGAAAAGGATGGCGTGACCTTTTGCGTAGCCATCAGTATCGTAATGTTCAATATAAACAATTCGGACAAGTCTTTTTAAACTAATGCTGTATACAATGCCGGAAAATACGCTTGTGCTTTCATCTATGTCAAAACAATACCGGACCTTGCGGCGATCAATGCGATTGGTGTTCACTTTGCCATTATACATTTTTGGACGCCCCTTCCCATTTTTCTTCGGCCCATTGTATGCATATCTCAGATTTGCATCCTGTCGGAATTTGCAAATAACGTGTAAGTGGGAGTTCCCGGTAATACCGTTCACAAACTTTTCCTTTGCGAAATATCCATCAACAGCAAGGTATTTAATGTTCAATTGCATCGACTCTTCTGCACGATTTATAATGACACTAAGATGATGGTCGATCGAACTCTCTTCATGATTCGATCCCTTTGGGATCATCGGCGTCTGGATAGCCTCAAGGGAGAAAGCAGTTCCATTGCTTATATCCACTACGGCAAGAGATCCGATCTCTATACCCCGCTTCACAGTTTGAGCTGTACCACTCCAGAACCTTCCAATATGGGGCGTTTTTTTACCGCTTTTCGAAAGATAGGAAGGGTCATAGGCCAATATACGCTCCTTAGAGCAGTTTTCTTGAATAAGTTGAGTGTTGAACGTAGCCCAATCAAATGGTTGTTCCATATGGTTCCGGTAGGTCTTTTCGTCGTACCGGCCATATCTGGCCATGTTGATAAAGTTGTATTTGCCGCGAAGTCCCATGAAAAGGATCAAAATGTGATTGATAAACTTTTGAGTAGGTTTGGTGGTTTTGCCAATCTTTGCTATTATTGCATTGATAAGGCTTTCAGCTTTATTGAGAAGCATCTTGTTCTGGAGTTTTGGACAACTACAAAACAGATGCTTTTCTTTTTTGGTTTCATCCCATCCTACAGATTTTTACTAACATATCGTTCTTAATATCATTGTTTAAAATTTACCGGAGTATTGATGGAATCAGAGTTTAAAAATAATTATTTGAGTTCGATATCCACATTCACCGCCCTAATGCTAAGGTTCCTGCTTTTTTGTTAGGCTTCTGCCTTTTTTACTTTTTTTTCTTACATTTGTTGGCTTCGAATATCGTTGGACCGTAAAGATTTTCTTTTTCCAGTGCAACCTTCTTTTGAAACTTTTGTCTTTAAAATCCAGTATAACAACTGTCGGAACAATATATAAATCTCATACATATGTATTATCGATTAATACGCTGCCTGCTGTTATCAATTCTGATAGTTACAGCGACACCTCGGATTTGGGCACAGGATGCTCCGCTGGCTGATTGTTTTGACGCCCAACCCATCATTATTGGACCTGATGTCGTTAGAGAAGGGCAAAGTGTCACATACATGACCAATGCCATCCCTGGACATACCTATTTGTGGAATTTGCCGGCAGGGGGAACGATCATGCCCCCGGCCAATTCAAATCAGATCACTGTTCTATGGGGAAATAATTCAACTCAAACCACACTTTCCGTTACTGAATGGAACACTTCTGACGCTGGCTGTACTGGAGTTGTCGTATCGAAGGATATTACGATTCAACCTCTGTTGCATGCATATTTTTATTATGAGTTCGACCCAACTGGCGGTTGTTATTTCAATGTTGTCAACTTCACTTCCGCTTCTTTTTCTAATCCATCTGACCCAATCACCTCCTATACGTGGGATTTTGGTGATGGGACAGGAAGTCATCCAGGAACTTCATTACAACAATATACTTTTCCAATAACAGGTGCCTTTAGCCCCCCTTATACATTCCCAGTTACATTAACGGTTACAAATTCTTCCGGAACAGATGCAATTATCGACTATGTATACGTTGATCCTGATAAGTTTAAACCTACTGCAGAAGTGACTTCCATTACCCCGCCTACACCAAATTGTTTGTACAACCCATATACCTTTTCTGCTACAGGAAGTTTACCTAAACCAGTCTCTAACCCTGATCTAACGATTAAAATCAAATATTGCGAGTGGTATATTTACGATAATAACAATCAACTCATTGATTATATCTTATCGGGTGATGGTGTTACGATTCCCTGTCCGTTGACTGCAACTTACACCTTCCCTTCACCTGGTACATATACGATCAATCTGGTCATTACTAACACAATTAACTGCGAGAATTCTGCAACTTCGACAGTAGTTGTTGGCAATACGATCCCCGTTGCAGCCTTTACTTTCCTCCAGGCTTGCATGAATGAAGAAACACCTTTTACTGATATCTCACTTGCCAACACAGGCACGATCACAGATTGGTGGTGGTACTGGGGTGATGGATCAGGTACGGAGCATTACAACGATCCAGCCAACTTGCCACCAATTCCGGTAACTCATAGATACACCGATCTCATTCAGCACTTTGTTTCATTGAAGGTGATGAACAGCAACGGCTGTGAAAACATCACTGTTGACATGCCAATACAAGCACAGCCTTCACCTCTTGCTGATTTTACTTATCCGAATGTGAATTGCGAGGGAGATGTGGTTCAGTTTACCGACATGAGTTCCCCGCTTACCGGCAGTCCGATTGCGACATACTTATGGGACTTCGGCGACCCTGCCTCTCCAAGTAATAGTTCAACGGATATAAACCCAACCCATCGTTTTTCTGGACCAGGAAGTTTTATAATAACACTTACCGTGGTCAACCAAAATGGTTGTGCCAACACAAAAATAGTAGACCCCCTTGTTGTTAGTCCCCATCCTGATATTGATTTCAGCATTGCACAGGGAGCCACATCCTATGATCAGATTTTTACATCAATTATCAATCCATCCCAGAATGTAGGTAATAATGTTTACTGGAATTTTGGCGATGGAAATAGTGGTTTCGGATCCCCAATAAACCATACTTACCCTGGACCAGGAATCTATACAGTTACCTGTACGGCCATCGATATGTTATCGGGTTGCTCCAATACGTCAGAGCATCCTGTTATGATTGGAGGACCTCCTGCAGCATGCTTTACCGCTAACCCACCGAATCAGTGCCAGAATGTGCCTATGCTTTTTGTTCCCTGTCCGCCGGGGGGACTGATTACCACTGAAGACTGGGATTTCGGAGATGGAACTTTTCAGCATTTTGATTTTCCTAATGTTCCTGCCTCACCTACACATTCATATTTAGCCCCAGGACCTTTTCACGTTATCAGAGTTCTTAACCTGGGAACACCTCTTGAGGCAACATTTGATTTATGGGTTACGATTTTTGATGCGCCAACAGCAGATTTCAAATGGTACAGCGATCCGGCACATCTTTACGAATTCCAGGCATGCGATGGACAGAAAGTCTATTTCGAGGATCAGTCTTATTCAAACAATACTCCTCAATCGACTATTTACCAGTGGTTATGGAATTTTGACGACCCGCTTTCAGGGGCCAACAATACTTCAGCATTGCAGAACCCATCCCACACATTTATGAGTGGGAAGACCTCCTATAATGTGACATTAATAGCATGGGAAAATTCACAAAGCTGTCCGAGCCCAATCACTACAAAAGTTGTGAATATTAACACCCCAATACCAGTTGATTTCTCATACACCAATAACATTTGCATTAACCAGAATGTTGATTTTACTACCGATCCATTGGTTTTACCCCCGGCTAACTATACCTGGCTCTGGGATTTTGGAGATGGGTTTACATCCTCCTCGCCTGGTAGCGTATCACACCCTTATGCCGGCGTTGGTAATTTCACGGTGACACTAACACTTACCGATGTGAACGGTTGTACCAAATCAAAGGTTCACGTTGTAAGCATTGTTCCTCAACCCGTAGCTAATTTTACATTTACTTCACCAAGTTGCTTCGGTACGGCGATTCAGTTTACCGACCTCTCCTTTGTACCGTTGCCTTATAATGATGTGATTGTAGCCTGGAATTGGGATTTTGGTGACGGGGGTACCGCCACTATTCAAAATCCTTCCTATACCTATACGACATTTAGCTCAAGCGGGTATGATGTAACACTTACTGTTACAACTAATCGGGGGTGTACACAAACCAAGACCATACATGTACAGCAGATAGCGGCTCCGGTAGCTAATTTCCAAGTCACTGCCGGAACCTTCTCTTGTATTTCCCCCCAGTCTGTTCGATTCACTGACCTTTCACAAACAAATGGCGGTGGGAATATCCTATACTGGTATTGGGACTTTGGTGATATTGCTTCCGGAACAAGCAACTATTCAACTGCGCAAAATCCCTCTCATACATATACTACTCCAGGAACCAAAACTGTCACACTTACGGTGACAAATTCTAACTACTGCAATCATACCTTCAGCCAGGATATCGAAGTTAACGGCTTACCTTCTCCCGATTTTAGCTGGAGTACAACATGCCTTAATGACCCGACTACCTTCACTGACCTTTCTGTTCCGAATGCATCGGGAATATTAACCTGGAGCTGGAATTTTGGCGATGGAGGAACCTCCACTGACGCAAACCCTATTCACACCTTCTTTAGCGCTGGGATTCATCAGGTAACACTTACAGTGACCAATACAAATGGGTGTGTCAACTCGACTACTATCGATGTAACAATTTTCCCGCTGCCAGTTCCGGAATTCAGTTTCAGCTCCCCGAATTGTTTTGGTGCCGCGGTGACTTTTACCAACCAGTCTACCACAGTTCCCGGATTCCTTGATAATATTGTAACCTGGCAATGGGACTTTGGGGATGGAGTCACTCAACCACCTATCAACTGGCCGGCTAATCCAAATATGACCTATACATTTGCCGGAACTGCCCTTTCTCATACCGTGACATTGACAGTAACAACAAGCAATGGTTGTTCCAAATCTATTCAACATATTGTTAATAGTATTCCAGCTCCAATAGCTAACTTCTCTTTTCCGGCAGCTCCATGTGAAGGAAACCTGGTACCATTTACTGACCTTTCTCAAGCTAATGGCGGAGGAACTATTGTTGGATGGGCCTGGGACTTCGGTGATCCGGGATCAGGTGCAAGCAATACGTCGAATGGACAGAACCCGTCACATACCTTCTCTGCTTCAGGTTCGTTTGATGTCACTCTTACAGTAACAAATACCAACGGATGTTCAAATGAAATCACCTATCCTGTTACAATCAATGCTAAACCGGTTGCTGATTTCTCGGCCGATGAAGCGTGTATGGGGATGCTGACTCAATTCACTGACGAATCAACCACCTCTTCTGGAACTATTGCCAGCCGTTTCTGGGAATTTGGAGATGGTGGAACAGGTACTGGTGCTACCCCTTCGCACCTTTACGCCAATTCCGGAAACTATTCGGTAAAATTGACTGTAACAACCTCCAACGGATGCGTGAAAGATACCACAAAGCAGGTTATTGTTTACCCTGCTCTCGTTGCTGCGTTTAGCTACAATTCTCCTGCATGTGCTGATGATTCTGTTCATTTTACCGATCTCTCTAACTCTCCCCATGGTTACATTGAAACGTGGTTATGGAACTTTGGGGATGGAACACCTGCAATAACTGTTAATTTTCCTGCCAATCCAAATGTTGCTCACTTATATGCCAATGGAGGAACATATACGGTTACATTGACAATTACAAACAGCGACGGGTGTGCAAATACAAAAACGAATGTGGTTTCAATCAATAACTCCCCATTAGCAAACTTTTCTGTGGATGCTGGAGGCTGCGAACAGACGGAACTCCAATTTACAGACCTGTCCCAGCAAAATGGTGGGGGCACCATCATCGGCTGGAATTGGGATTTCAGGGACCCCGGTTCCGGAACCAACAATACCTCCATGCTTAAGAATCCCACACATGCCTTTTCTACTAGTGGAACATTTAATGTTCTGCTCGTTATCACTAATATAAACGGATGTGTTAGTGCCGACTCAATGGACGTTACGATTAACGCCGCTCCTATGGCTGATTTTACGGCAGATACCGCCTGCTTCGAAATGCCGACTAACTTCACGGATGAATCCACAACTCCTTCAGGGACGGTCGTTGCCTGGCTATGGAATTTTGATGACCCTTCTTCAGGTACCAATAATTCTTCCACACTGCAAAATCCATCGCATTTATTCACCAATATTGGAAACTATAATGTTGTATTGACCGTTACCAACTCTTTTGGATGTATCCACGATACAACCTTTGAAATAGCGGTTAACCCTATTCCCTATGCAATGTTCGAATACTCCTCTGCCTGTATCGGGAGCCCCACTGTATTTACTGATCTTTCCATTGCCCCGGGAAGCACCATTACCAATTGGTACTGGGATTTTGGTGATGGTACAGGAACTGCGACCATTCAGAACCCGACTTATACTTATGCTACAGCCGGCACATACAACGTTCAGCTGACAGTGACAAATATGCAGAATTGTACCGATTCAGTTATTGTTCCGGTTATTGTCAGAAATAATCCTACAGCCGACTTCTCCTACCAGAACTTCTTCTGTCCTGCCGGACAGGTGAATTTCCAGGATATGTCGATCGGAGCAGGATCTACTATTATTGACCGCCAATGGTTCTTTGAGCCTGGATATACGGCAACCGGACCTAACCCAATTCATACTTTTACTCAAACAGATACGACGTATGCTATCACACTGATCGTTACCGACAACTTCGGCTGTATGGACACAATTATCGACAGTGTTTTTGTGAAACCTGGTTTTGCGTTCACCTACAGTAACGATACTGTTTGCTTTGGATATCCAACGCATTTCCAAACGCAGAACCTGGCTGAGGGAGACTCGCTCTATTCTGTGGCATGGAACTTCGGAGATCCGGCATCCGTGCCAAACAATACATCATTCCTTTACAAGCCATCTCATGTGTTTTCAGCTCCAGGTACCTATATTGTGAAACTGAAAGCATGGAATTCAGATAACTGTGTGGATAGCATTTACCAGGAGGTGATTGTCTATGACCTGCCTCAACCCGTATTCAGCTTCGTTTCTGAACCGTGCGATAGTATTGTCGATTTCACGGATCTGAGTCTTGCCGGAGGAAACTCAATAGCCAGCTGGGAGTGGCACTTTGGAGACGGAACCCCACCGGAGACCATTCTTGCTCCAGGTCCGGGCAGTACAACACACCTTTATCCCAACCTGGGAATATACAATGTAACCCTGGTGATAACCAATGATAATGGATGTGTTGATTCCATAACGGAAAGTGTGGAACGTTATGCATGCATCAGTGCCATTTTTACCTCCGATACCTTATTGTGTGCAAGGAACCCTATACTATTTGCTGACAACTCTTTCCCTGTTACAAGCATAACCCAATGGCAATGGATTTTTGGAGATGGAGTGGACACTACCTATTCCAGCTATACTGATACCGTTGCTCATGAGTACTTGAATGCCGGAGATTATGTGGTGAAGCTCATAATCAATGCCATCGTTAGCGGTGTTTCTTTTACCGACAGCTCCTACCAGATAATCAGCATACGGCCTACACCGGAAGCTTATTTCTCAAACAGATCAGTTTGCTTTAACCAAAGCACCCTGTTCATTGATACATCAAACACCTTCGGTGATCCTAACACTTCATGGTACTGGAATTTCGGTGAACCAACTTCAGGAATTTTGGATACATCAACGTTTGAGAATCCATCACACAACTACATGAATACGGGTTATTATAATGTTCAAATGATCGTCGAAAACCAATGGGGATGTACCGATTCTATCACCAAGCCAACACGGGTGTTTGATATCCCGATTGCCGGTTTTGAGAGTACTGCTCCATGTTTGGGAGATCCAACAGAATTTACGGACCTCTCTACCGCAACAGACACGACATTTGGCATCTGGAGATGGAACTTTGGTGTGCCAGGGACAAAGAAAGATACCTCTAATTTGCAGGATCCTAGTTATACTTATGACTCACTGGGGACCTATACTGTTCGCATGATTGTCCAGGATCTTAATGGATGTATGGATACCATTGATTCGACCTTTACTGTCAATATTACACCACTCAGTGCCTTCAACATTACTGAGTATGTGGATGGGATGAACGGGAAACTTAGGATGGAGAACCTTTCAACAGGAGCGAATGCATTTGAATGGAACTTTGGTAATGGCAAATATTCAGACGAAGAGAATCCGGTGATATCCTATACAGAAGACGGAACGTACATTATCGAATTGATCTCACTCAATGAGTTCGGATGTTCGGATACCACTTTCTTCCAGTACGAACTTCTCTTCAAAGGACTCTATGTGCCAAATGCATTTGCTCCCGGAAATACAAACCTGGCTGTGCGACTCTTCATACCGGTAGGTATAAATCTGAAGAAATACCATGTTCAGGTATTTAATTCGTCCGGTCATGTCATGTGGGAGTCTACAAAACTTGACCCTCAAGGTCGGCCGGTTGAAGGATGGGATGGTACCTTTAATGGTAATCTAAGCCCTCAGGGCAACTATATGTGGAAAATAAATGCCACTTTTATTGATGATTCACCATGGAATGGCTCCGATATTGGGGAGGGTGAATTCGATACAATGGGTACTGTCACATTAATTCGTTAATCAGCAAAATACACCTAGATGAAAAAGGTTTATATATATTCATGCTTATTAATCCTGGGATTTCTGGGGTTATCTCAGATCTCCCGGGCGCAGGATGTAAACTACTCCCAGTATTTTAGCTCACCCCTTTATTATAACCCGGCTTATACTGGGATTAACACAGGGTTGCGCGCCAGGTTTTTGTTCCGGGATCAATGGCCCTCTCTGCCAATCGATTTTAAATCCTACTATTTTTCGGCAGATATCGGGGATCGGAATCTTCCGGGAGCCGGCGGTATCGGAATCATGATTAACTCAGATTCACCAGGAGCAGGACTGATTAACACATTGCAGGCTGCCTTGACTATTGGTGTCAGAGTTCCCATCACCAGCTTTATGGTAGCTCAGATTGGCGTAAAAGCAGCCATCATCCAGCGGAAAGTGAACTGGGACGATCTGGTTTTTGCTGATCAACTCGATCCAAAATATGGTGCGATTTATCAGACATCATTTATTCCTCCAGATGCCAATTCAAGAGTAGTACCCGACTTTGCTGCCGGCGGTATCCTCCAGTTCTCAAATGAGCCAGGTAACATCACAGGATCTTTGGGATTTGCAGTAGATCACCTGTTTAAACCCGACGTTTCGTTGCTTTCAGACGGAAGTGCACCCTATCCCAGAAAGTGGGTGGTTCATGGAGATGCTGTTTTTTCAGCTGGGGCTGGATCTTCTTCCAGCATGTATGGAGGAAACAGCGATCCCCTGATGATCAGTCCGGGATTTGTCTTCCTTAACCAGGCTAACCTTAACTCCCTGGAGGTTGGGTTAAACCTGTTGAAGTTCAATATATACCTTGGTGGATGGTATAAGACGACCATGACGGGCAATACAAATAATGCTATTGCGCTATTGGCAGGATACCGCTACAACTTTATGGAGGACATGAGCATCAAGTTCATCTACAGTTACGACCTGCAGATTGCTGGCGTGATGCAGGGAACAGGAGGGGCGCATGAGATTAGCCTCATTCTTGAACTTGGCGGGTTCTCTCTCTTTGGAGGCGGGAATGGCAGTGGAAGCGGAGGTCGAGGGTTTGTCCCCACCGGACGATCCAAAGGCTATGGACCTCTTGAGTGCCCAACCTTCTACTAAAAGATAAAAACCGGAATTTTTTCCGGTTTTTTTTTGATAACTTCATCGTAATATTATATTTTTGACTGACCGTTTAGTCAACATAAGTCGGCGGTATGTCAAAGGTTCAATATACTCTTGTTTTTCTAATCCTCTCTGTGATTATCCCTGTATCCTCCCCGGCACAGGAAAGCAGTACTCCTAAAAACTGGGAATTAAAAGGATACCTGAATGATTTGCAGATGGTCCAGTTTCAGAAGGTCAATGATTCCTGGATCCTGGACAATGAGATACATAACCGTCTCGATTTCTCCTGGTTCCCCGGAAATGTTTTCAGGATGGGTTTGGGAATGCGAAACCGGTTCCTTTTCGGACAAAGTTTTACCCTGAACCCCGACTATAAAGGGTCTCTTACAACCGATCCCGGGCTGGTTAACATGACCTGGAGCATCTTATCCGGAAACTCATTTTTACTGGTATCCCAATTCGACCGTGCCTGGTTCTCCTTAACAACAGGAAAGGTTCAGGTGACAGTTGGCCGACAACGGATAAACTGGGGGCAAACCATTGTTTGGAACCCCAATGATATTTTCAATACCTACTCATATTACGATTTCGACTATCCCGAACGTCCAGGCAGCGATGCCATTCGCCTGCAATTCTACCCAAGCAGTACCTCCACAGTCGAAGCTGCTGTTAAATGGAACAACGAGGGCAAGATTACTTTGGCGGGACTTGGCAGGTTCAACCTTTGGAAATACGACTTTCAATTTTTAGCCGGATTGGTAAACGATCAGGATTGGGTGATCGGGACAGGGTGGTCAGGAAACATTAGTCAGGCAGGATTCAGGGGAGAAGTGAGCTATTTTTATCCAAAAACCCTCTCAAGAGACACAAGTGGGGTATTACTGGCTACCGTGGGGTTTGACTATTCCTTTTCGAACTCCTTTTACCTTGTCTTTCAGGTGTTTTATAACCAGTTGCCACCCAACTTCCAGCCCGAAAGCCTCCTCTCCGTCTACCAGGCGCCACCCTCCCCAAAAACGCTCTCTTTTGCTCAATGGAACCTCCTCCTTCAGGGTTCATACCCCATCACTCCGCTACTTGATGTGAGCCTGGCTGCTATGTATTATCCCGATTTAAATGGATATTTTATCGGACCAAACGTAAATTATTCAATCCGACAGAATATTGATCTGAGTTTCTTCCTTCAATACTTTAATGGGAGGTTTACCAATACAGGCCCCCAGAAGGATCAGAACCTTTATTTTCAGGCTTGTATCTCTGCCCTCAGACTGAAATGGAGTTTTTAAGCCGAATGTCATGAGCCCCAGAACAAAAGAACAGTATGCAAAGATACGGGAAGACCGGCGGGAATTGATCCTGAATACGGCATTGGAGCTCTTTGCCCGTCAAGGAATCTCGCATACGACGATCGATCAGATTGCAAAAAAGGCAGGGATATCCAAAGGCCTCATCTATAACTATTTCACAAGTAAAGAGATACTATTGGAAGAGATCATCAAAAACAGTTTCGATCACCTGTATGATTTCTTTGACGCCAATCACGATGATATATTGACAACAGAGGAGATGAAATATTTTATTGATCAACAGATCCGGATGCTAAAGCAGAACATCGATTTCTGGAAATTCCTATACATGTTACTGGTACAGCCATTTGCTGAGAAGTTGGTTAATCAGATGCAATCTGAACTAATGGCATCAGGGATGTGGAAGAAGGTTGCTGCATACTTCAGGAATCACGATTTTGAAGACCCGGAACTTGAAACATGGTTTTTCCATGCCATGCTGGATGGTATATATATGAATTACGTATTCAATCCTGATAACTTTCCGATTGACCGGCTGAAAGAATTAATTATTCAACGATATTGTAAACCTTAATACCCGGAGGATTTGCCATGAAAATTGAGAAAAATCTTGGATCACTCGCTGTTACGACTGCATTCTTTTTCGCTACAGTTTATATGACATCACTGCACCTGCAGGCTCAGGATGCTACCGGGATCGTTAAAAAAGCCAACGACAAGATGGAAGGTGTCTCGAGTGAAACAGAGATGGTTATGACTATTGTAAGGCCAACCTGGCAACGAACAGTCAGTTTTAAAAGCTGGTTAAAAGGCCGGGACCTTTCCCTTACACTAATTACTGCACCTGCGAAGGAGAGCGGTCAAACATTCCTGAAACTTAAAAACAATATGTGGAGTTGGAATCCCACCATCAACCGTATGATCAAACTCCCACCCTCCATGATGTCGCAAGGGTGGATGGGATCTGACTATTCGAATGACGACATCCTGAAAGAGTCATCAATTGTCGTAGATTATACCCATAAAATAGTGGGTAATGAAACAGTTGGAGGTTTTGATTGCTATAAAATTCAACTGGACCCGAAAGAAGAGGCTGCCGTAGTATGGGGAAAGATCCTCATGTGGATAAGCAAGGAGGAGTTGTATCAATTCCGGGTTGAGTACTATGACGAAGATGGTTACCTGGTCAAAACACACATCCTGTCCGACATCAAGTTTATGTATGACCGGAAAATTCCAACCCACTTTGAGATCATCCCCGAAGACAAGCCGAATCAGAAAACGCTGGTGGACATTAAAAATGTTAAGTTTGACATCGAGATACCTGAAAACTTCTTCTCCCAGCAAAACATGAAAACAATAAAATAGAATTACCTGATGGAAACGATAAAAATAGCATGGAGAAACCTCTGGAGAAATAAACGAAGAACACTGATCACCTCGGCTTCCGTGTTTTTCGCCATCTTCCTGGCCTTGCTCATGCGTGCATTCCAGTTAGGCAGTTACGAGCTGATGGTCTACAACGTTGTTCATGCCTATTCAGGATATTTCCAGGTTCATGCACAAGGTTACTGGGATGATAAGATCATCAACAATACGTTTGATTACACACGTGAGCTGGGAAATCAGATTGAAGAGGTCCCTGAAATTACAAGCTATGCGCCTCGCCTTGAATCATTTGCCCTTGGCTCCTATGGAACACAAACCAAGGGCGTGATGGTGAATGGTGTGGTCCCGCAGGAAGAGAATAAGCTAACTGGCTTGCAACGAAAACTGGTAGAAGGGGATTACCTGACTCCGGATGATGATGGGACATTGGTTAGTCAGAAACTGGCAGAATACCTGAAGATCGGTATTGGTGACACGCTCGTGTTGATCGGACAGGGCTATCATGGAGTGAGCGCTGCAGGCGTATTTCCAGTGAGAGGGATCGTTCACTTTCCATCTCCTGAACTCGATGGCCGGATGATTTTCTTAAGTCTGCCTACTACCCAGGCACTATTTTCTGCTGAAAACAGGCTGACATCAATTGCGTTCAACCTGGATGATAAGAAAGATTACAAGCGAGTTGCGCGTCGCCTGAAAGAGAAACTTGACCCGGACCTCTATGGGGTGATGACCTGGGAGGAGATGATGCCTGATGTGGTGCAGCAGATTCAATCGGATAACGCCTCTGGGTTGATCATGCTGTCGATATTATACATGATTGTTGGATTCGGAATTTTTGGAACCATCCTAATGATGTTCAGTGAACGGATCAGGGAATTTGGGATGATGATTGCTATCGGCATGCCAAAGCTCAAATTGGTCCGGATTGTTGTGACTGAGCTCTTTTTCATTGGACTGCTGGGTATAGTAGCAGGAGTTGTTGCGGCGATCCCTCTCCTATACTATTTTTTCCTGAATCCGATCCCCCTCACGGGCGATGTGGCGAATGCTACCATCAGCATGGGATTTGAACCAATCATGCCGGTGGCATGGGAGCCTTCATACTTCATTGCCCAGGCATTGACCGTGTTTATCATTATCTTGGCAGTAATGATTCTGCCGGTTGTAAAAATCAGCCGGTTAACAGTAATAAATGCTTTACGACGATAATACATTGACATTATGATTTGGATAATTGCCTGGAAGAATATCTGGAGGAACAAGGTGCGCAGCCTTGTTGTGATCCTGGCTATCACATTTGGCTTGTTTGGTGGTGTTTTCTCATCTGCTGTCATGAAAGGGATGGTAGAGCAACGTATCAAAGAGGCCGTCAGTCGGGAAACAGCTCACATTCAGATTCACAATCCCAAATATATTGACGACAATGATGTTCAGTATACCATTGATGGAGAAGCTCGGAAGCTGGAGCAAAAACTTGATTCTATACCGGACGTAAAGAGCTGGTCTTCCCGGATCAAATTTCTGGCAATGGCAAACAGTGCCAACGCAGGAACAGGCGTGATGATATACGGAATTGATCCGAACAAGGAGAGGCAGGTTACTGAGATAGCTACTATGATCTGTGATTCATGTGGCACCTACCTCGACGGAGAAAACAAGAACCAGATAGTCGTAGGGAACGCTCTCGCTGAAAAACTCAAGCTTCGACTCCGGTCTAAGATTGTACTGACGTTCCAGGATCAGGAGGGGAACCTCACCGGTGCTGCCTTCAGGATCTGCGGAATCTACCGGACCAGTAACTCCGTATTTGACGAGATGAATGTATTCGTGCAAAAAGCCGATATCGCTTCGCTGCTGATCATGAACCCTCAGGAATATCAGGAGGTGGTCGTTAGCCTTTCTGACCCGGATCAACTGGCAGTTGTTCAGAGGGAGTTGACTGATGGATTTCCCGAACTGCTTGTCAGGAATTGGAAGGAGATAGATCCAATGATTGGGATGATGGCAGATCTTACAGCGGTTTGGCTCTATATGTTTATGGCGATCATCCTGCTCGCATTGGGATTTGGGATCATTAACACCATGCTGATGACTATCCTGGAGCGGACAAGAGAGCTTGGGATGCTGGCAGCTATTGGGATGAATAAGCGACGGATTTTCCTGATGATTATGTTGGAATCTGTCTACCTTTCACTCACAGGGGCAGCTATCGGCATGGCTCTTGGATATTTTCTCACACTCTATACTTCATTTACAGGAATTGACCTTAGCAATTTCGCCGAGGGGTTCGAAAAAATCGGTTATAGTCCAATTATGTATCCATATCTGGATTTGACATTTTTCATTACCCTTACGATCATGGTCATCTGCATTGGAGTCCTGGCCTCCATCTATCCGGCCAGAAAAGCATTGAAACTCAATCCGGCAGAAGCCGTCAGAACTGAATAAACCGAATCTCATGAATAATATCATTGAAATCAAGGATCTTAAGAAGATCTACAACGACTCGGAAGTACCCGTTCACGCATTGAACGGAGTGGACCTGACGTTTGATCAGGGAGAGTTTGCAGCCGTCGTCGGACCCTCAGGAAGTGGAAAAACAACCCTGTTAAATCTGATGGGTGGACTGGATGAACCATCAGAAGGGTCCATTCAAATTGACGGAGTAAATATTGGCGAACTCTCAAGTCGCAAACTGATCAACTTCAGGTTGAATAACATTGGCTTTGTCTTTCAATCCTACAACCTGATCCCCGTCCTGACGGCTTATGAGAATGTGGAATTCATCATGAGTCTGCAGGGGTATAGCAAGGAAAAACGTCGTAAACGAACCATGGAGTTGTTGGAATCGGTAGGATTGGGTGATCGTGTGAACAGCCGGCCTGCCAAACTTTCCGGTGGACAGCAGCAGCGTGTGGCTGTTGCCAGGGCACTGGCATCGAAACCGAAATTTATCCTCGCCGACGAACCTACAGCTAACCTGGATTCACAATCCACAAGCAACCTGCTGGATATCATGGAGAAGCTAAATCGGGAGGAGAATATCACTTTCATTTTCTCCACACATGACCAGCGTGTGGTGAACAAAGCACGGCGTGTAATTCAGGTAGAGGACGGGAAGGTGATCAGCGATGAGACTACTCAATCTCCATAGGGCCATGGGCGTGCACAAAGACGACTGTTCCCAGTTCACTGTAGCCAGTGAAAAGTTCAGTTTCCTTGTGTCTTAATGTCTCTTTCCCGAAGCCGATAAAGGTAAGTCCTGCATCGGCTGATTTTCGATTTATCAAATCAACCTTACTCACTTCCGGCGCATCCAGGATGATTTCGATATTTTTTTTGGTAATGGGTAGTCGCCCGGTCCGAATAAGTTTATCCATTTTCTCCCTGTTCTCCTCCAGCTTATCTGGTTTGCAGATCTCAAAGATCTTGATGGTGGACTTTCGCCAGTCGGAATGACCCAGAATGATGAATCCCAGGAGAATCATCAGATTGGCATTCTCTTCGAAGTTGCTGTGAATCCATAAGTGAATATCGCCCTTCGTGTTGATCTCCCGGCGGGAACTGCCCACAATGCAGATATCAAATTCCCCGGAGTTGACCAGACCAAAATTGTCCACAATATCCACCAGGTTGGTCGGATTCTCTTTGTCAAATTCGAAAATGACCATGTTATTCTCCATCCCTGCGATACCTGGCACCTGGATGGCATTGACAATCGCTGATGAGTAAGAAGGCGAGATGATTGTATCAATGTAGACATGATTGCTTACAGTGTCAAATAACCGCAGTAACCGTTGCATTTCATGTTTCGACTGGAGATGCGATTGCCGCGAATAGTAACCATTAATCCGGTGGATATAGGTTCCGAAGCCATATTTATAAGAGATCCAGTTCAGAAAGTTAAAAGCTGTCCGGCGTTCAAATGAGTGCTCGGAGATACAAATAGCGCTGGGACGCCACTCCTGACTGGTTCGGTTTTTCCGGCTTTTCTGAAGGTATACCTGCAGGTTCCTGCTCATCTGAAAGATGGAATTGGTAAAGATGGCCTCCAGTCCTTTCCTGTTCTTGTGATAATAATTGATGGTCAGATAAAGAGCAATCATGATAAGGTATGCCGAAAGGGCATAAGGCGTGTTGATCTTGAACATCACCCAGATAGAGACGATAAAGCCGATCAGGGATAGATACCATTTGGATTTGAAAGAAGGACGGTAGGAGGGGGAGGAGCCAAAATGGTTCAGAAAAGAGATGAGGTTTAATGAGCCATAGGTAACCAGGAAAAACATGGAGATCACCTCCGCCACAGCATTGACATTCCCAAGCAGAACAAATACCATGGCAATAGAACAGGCAACAATGGAAGCGTTCTGAGGCTCACCGTCCTGCTTCCGTCCCCGGGTCAGGAAGTTGTTGATCCGTTTTGTTGGAAAGGACTGGTCGCCACTGAGGGCCTGAAGTGTTCGTGGAGCAATCATGGCAGAGCCAATGGCAGACGAGAGAGTAGAGGCTGCAAGACCGAGTGGGATGATGATGATGCCACCGATGGCGATCTTGCTCATAATCAGTTGATTGTTGATAAGATCTTCCGGAGCGACGGAATTGGCTAACTTATAGACAACAAAGACATAAACGATCATTCCGATGAATGTGGCTCCGATTGTGCCCACCGGGATCGAACGGGATGGTTTCTTCAGGTCTCCCGACAGTCCTACACCGGCTGTCATCCCTGTAAAGGCTGGAAAGACGATCGCAAATACAAAGAAGAATTGATCCATGTTTCTGAGTTGGGCGCTTCCAAGGGTGAATCCATCGGTGGAAGCGTACTCAGTACTCCCTGCAAAAAAGAGGATCAGGGATACACCCAATATACCTACTACAGTATAGAGTGCTTTAACGCCAATATTGGCGCCACGCAGGATGAGCATAAGTGAAAGCAGGATCATCACAGGGACACTGATTACCTGCCTTGGAAGGAGGATGCCGTATGTTGTGTGAACCCAGTTAAAGAGAGGTTCGAAAGCTTCTGTAAATGCGATGACATAAAATGCGATACTGATTGCCTGAGAGAGAAACAGGGCAAATCCGATTGTCGCGCCGATGTTCAGGCCAAATGACCGGGAGATAATGAAATATTCACCGCCTCCTTCAACACGTTTGTTTGTAGCCAGTTCAGAGATAGCCAGGGCGGTTGGGATGGTTACAAGGTGCCCAAGGATGATGATCAGGATTACCCCCCAGAAACCGAGTGTGCCAACAGCGAACCCAAACCTCAAAAAGAGAATAGCCCCCAGAATAGTTGCTACGGCTGTGAAGAATACCGGAGCAGTGCCGAATCCGTTCTCTTTTCCTTTTATCTTGACATCTGCCATGCGGTAATGGAATTGAGATACGAATGTACAAAAAAGAGAATCACAAAAAAAAACCGGCTATCATACTGACAACCGGCTTTGAGTGCACCAGACAACTTCATCATCTAATTAGCACGATCTTCCGCGTATATAAAGAACGTTCTGTTAGGAGGACCACCTGGCAGAGGCCCGACGGAAGACGATTTGAAGAGAAGTTTATTCAAAAATAGATGGAAACAGGAAAGATTCCATCGAAATTATACGAAGTGTACCTATTTCTCGATATCTGCAACCGTGAGCCGGTTAATATCAATTTATTTCGGTATTCTCCCAAAATATCTCCCAGGCTTCATCGAGACCAATAGCAACTGTCGTGCGGGATATATTTCGCTTACGTTTCAGAACCAATGTACCTCCCGGAGCTTCACGGATGGCCTGGCGACTAACTCTTGTGGAGTCTGTTTTGTCAAACACGACGATATTTTTACTTGACGTATATAGGGTGAATCTGTCATCCCGAAACCTGACCGCCTTTACGCTGGAAACAGTTGTATCCTGGTTGTCCAGCAGGACAATAATTTTTCGTGCATCAGGAATTCCATATCCTACATAATTGTTCGGATAGGGATAGAGAGAACCTGATTTATGCAGGATCTCCATAACCTTATTTGTTTTCAGGGTGCTGTCTCGTTGCAACATGCAGGCAATAATCCCGGTCACGATTGGCGCTGAGAAAGAGGTGCCCCATGGTGTGTAGGTAATCAGATCGGGTTTAACAAATGGAACATCCGGGTTCCCTATTCCACTGTAGCTGGCTTTGAATACTTTATCGGTAAAACGATCCGCACCTACTGCAATAACACCCGGAGCGTCGGCCGGAGCCCAGATGACCCGCCATGCGTACTCTCCGGTATTCCCGGCACTGTTGACGATGATCATCCCCTTTTCGGCCCATTTCTGACAAATCCGGGAGATCACGGTTGTTTGCCCATCCATTTGGTCAGATGAGTAGTTCTCCTCCTCCCTGGTGTATTCATTCCAAAAGCCGATCGACATATTGACCAGCCTTACGCCTAATGAGTCAAGGATCATAAAGGCGGTATCGATATACAACTCATCGTTCCGGCAATCTTCTTTGGCCCCGGCACCTCCCGCTGGTCTGATAAGATAAAAACTGGCATCCCGGGCGAAACTTCCGCCAAAAACAGTATCATCAGGATAGATCCCTGCAATGTATTTCAATACCTGGGTCCCATGGCTGTATCGAAACATACTTACCGGATGCAGGGGAATAAGATCTCTGATAATAACAATCTGGTTGTTCTTTCTCAGGTGAGCAAGAGCTGTGTCGGTACCGATCCCGGCGAAGCCGATATCAAGCACCCCGATTTTTACCCCTTTTCCTCTGAGACCCTGCTGAAAAAAGGCCTCTGCATGAACCATCTGCAATGATTCTACATAGCCTGTTTCATGTTGCTTCTCCTCTTCAGGGACACAACCAAAAATGGTCAGGACGAGGAATGAAATGAGTACCCGATAACTGTTTCTTGCCATTTGCCAGGCTGATCAATCTGCGAAATTACATGATTGGATTCTTTTCTGAAATAATATTCTACTAATCCCCCTCCCTGGTCGGTAAAAGTACTGCCAGATAAGGCAACCTGATTATTTTGTACATTTACTCCAGAATACCGATTTTATGGAGATACATACCGAATGGGTGCTTCTGGGGTTAGGGGTCTTGACAATCCTCTCTTACATTTTTGATTTGCTGGCAAAGAAAACAAAATTTCCGTCAGTCATCTTGTTGGTACTGATAGGGATTCTCTTTCGTCTGTATTCTGATGCCGAAGGGTTGACGTTTCCTGTTGTTGAGGATATCCTCCCTACCCTGGGTTCGATCGGCCTGATTCTCATCGTGCTGGAAGGGGCACTTGAACTCTCAACAGAACGGGAGAAAGTTGGACTTATCGTGCGTGCATTTTTTTCGTCGCTGATCGTCATGATTCTCACGATTACTGCATTAACGATCCTATTTCATTATGGGTTTCACATGGGGTTTTATATCAGCCTGATAAATGCAATTCCTCTCTCCATCATAAGCAGTGCTGTCGCGATTCCAAGTTCCATGGGATTTGCTCCAAAGAAACGCGAGTTCATCATCTATGAATCAAGTTTTTCTGACATTATAGGTATTATTCTGTTCAATCATGCATTGGCTAACCGAACATTCGAACCAGAGATCTTCTTCAACTTTGGCATTGAAGTCATCGTGGTGCTGGTAGTTACCATGGTTTGTTCTTTTCTTTTAATCAAACTGCTCAAGCGAATAGAACATAAGATAAAGTATTTCCTTCCGATTGCGGTGCTGATTATCCTTTATGCGCTGGGCAAAATGGTCCATGTCTCTTCCCTGATGATGGTTTTCTTCTTTGGATTATTCATGGCAAATAGCCGGACGCTCTTTCCACGCCCAATCAGAAAATATCTTGATCATAATCAGGTAGATGTCAATCTAAAGCAACTGCAACTGCTCACCGGCGAGTCCGCTTTTTTAATCCGTACTTTTTTCTTTTTGGTATTCGGGTTTACGATTGTGGTAAGTGAGATGGGAAATCCCTGGCTCTTTCTCTGGGGCACAGTCATCATCACGATTATCTTTATTATTCGGTTCGCCTATTTACGCATCTCATCAAGAGGTTCCATCATGCCGGAGGTCTTCATTGCTCCGCGTGGACTCATCAACATATTGTTGTTTCTGAGTATACCAGCATCCCTGTTGTCGGAAGTGATCAACCAGTATGTTTTGCTGATCGTTTTTATATTTTCTCTGTTCCTGATGATCTGGGGAGGAATATCATGGAAAAAACCAAAGAGTGGCAAGGAGATCATTGAGGAGGTAGGGGAGTTCTCATCAACACTTTAACCGGTTAACCCAGCCGGTCTCCTCCTTTCTTTCCGGTGAAAATCTTTTTGATATAGAGATAATCCAGGTAATAGAGAATCCTTACCGAAAAACTGTTGGTTTGAGGTGCGCTGAGGGTGGCTGCGAGATCATTAAAATACTCATGGTTCAATTTGTCGCCCATTGTCATGATATAGTTTTTCCAAACAACACTCAACTCGCTGCCCGGGGCAAAGTACCAAATGAACTGTAAATCGGCAGAGAATGCGTTGAAGTTGATATTGTGATTCTGCCAGTAGCTATTTGGCTTGAGATTACCATCAGGGTTCAGTGTATAATAATCCAGATAGTTGACCTGCGACCAATAGTGACGTACACGTAGCGAAAGAGAGATCTTCGGGTTGAAGATGTACCTGGCGTCCAGAATGTTGTTGACAGTTGAGACATCCCGTCGGCCGAAGAATATGGTTGGGTCTCCCAGTGAATCATAGGAGGTCTGAACCCAACCGAAATCATTTAGATCTTTCGAGACGCTTGAATTTAACGTTATCGTAAATCTGTCGCTGAACCTGATCCGGGGAACCAGGCCGATGTTCCACGAGAAATTTTTATTTTCGGGCTGGTTCGTAACCGAGATGCTGGTATGGATCCGGAATGGTTTTCTCAGGTCGGTGGCTACATTCCAGGTGAAGTCGTAGGAAAGCGGACGCTTATAGACGCATCCCCATACTCTGGGTTCATAAAAGTCATGAGATCCCAATGGGCTGAGACCGCCTTCCAGATAAACGGCCCAGAAACTTGTGAATTGAGTATAGTGGTTCAGCTCAAACCTCAAATCCATGAATTTATTTGGTGTGTTAAGCGTTGTGTAGAAGGTATAGAAGTATGTTTGGGTCCTGTTGATCTTCCAGAAGGGATCATATGTATTGTAAGCCAAGCTGACGTAGTTGAAATCTTCGTTGTTGTTGGTCAGAAAACCCATGTCGTTTGGATTGTATTTGTTATCCATGGCATCCCTGAAAACCTCGTACTGGAACTTTCCGCTGGGTTTTGAGACGGAGATACGGTACCTGTGGCCAAAGACCGGTTTGGCACCCATCTGATACGCCTGGCTCAAATTCAATCTTCCGAAAACGGCCAGGGTATTTCTCTTGTTGCAGATGCGGGCTTCGGTTCCCGTAACGTTTCCCGAGTACCTATCATCAGGAGTAAAGTAGTTGGTGTTGATCAAGGTCACATAGGAGTTATTCTTCAGGTTCTGGTCCACTACCATAACATTGTAGTTAGTAAATGGCTGGGTGGAGACCCGGCGCCTCGCTCCTGTAAGCGTATCCTCAATGGTAGCCCATGTGTTGGTGGTCATGGCATTGAAGAACCCAAGTCCTAATCCTCTCGAATTTCGGCCGGAGATCTTGGTTGAGTTAATTATCCGGGTCTCTTCAGGATTTTTATCCACCTTCTCGCTTGGACCAAGGCTGTCCCATGCAGCCCCAAAATTGCGTGGCAACTCCCCAACACGTCGTGTGTAAAAGATTTCACATTTGTCAAACAACTCTGTCCCCTCTGTGAAGAACTGGCGCTTCTCGTCGTACCTAATCTCAAATGGGGAGAGGTTCAGGATGATATCGTCTGACTGAACCTGCCCAAAATCGGGAATCAGCATCATGTCGAGGGTATAACTATCGTTGATGCCGAACTTCAGATCCATGCCACCCCGGAGGAGCCACAACCAACTGGGATTGTCAGGATTTTTTTCAACATAGCCTGTTATGTAAGGGGAGAAAGAGAGCCTCACCGGTGGGTCTACATTCGTGATACCTCTTACTTCTCCGTAGTAGTTAAAAAGTTCCCTCACCTTGTTGTCGACAAAACACCAGGTTGACCACTGCTGGTAACGTCTGGTATGCCTCCACATGTTGATGCCCCATACTTGTTCCTCGGCTTTCGGGAAGCGGAGAGCGGAGTAAGGGATCTTAACCTCTACAACCCATCCTTTATCCGTAATCCTGGCAGAGGATTCCCATACAGCATCCCAGTTTACATCTTGCCCTACAGGGGAGTATTTCGTATCACTTTGCAGATTACCCGGGCTGACCTTGAACTCGAACATGTTAAGGGCATCGTTGTATGGGAGGATATCAAATGAGATGTAATCGGTATTAAGTAGTTCAATCTGATCCCTGCGCCCAAGCTCTTTGCAGATGCTGTCGGGGTGCGGATCGAACATGATGGCACTTATGTATAAAGCCACATCATCGTAAGCAAATCTGACCTCACTCTCAAAGGGTGGTAAAATCCCGTTTCGGGGAGAGTATTCAACAAAATTGGTTGCTACCGGAAGAGTGCTCCAGAATGGTTCGTTTAGCTCGCCATCGATCTTCGGTGGTGTAGTGATCCGCTTTGCTTCAATAATTTTACGCGTTAAGGATACAGAGTCTAACCTGTTCTCTTTGAGGTTTGATGGCAGGGCGGCTATGGGAAGGGTGTTAAAAAAGAAGATCAGAATAACGGTTAGGAGGATTGATCTTTTCTCTGTCATATCATTTAGCAGGAGTAAAAAAAAGAAGCTGATGGAATTTCGGGGATTTTTTAAGGAGGGAAGTAAGATTAACTATTAACTAAAAATTGTTGGATTCATTAAACCAAAACCATCGATTCTCATCAGCTTCCGGAATCAAAAATAGACGCATACAATCATTTTAAAAAATATTTTGGATCAACAGTTCGGTTAGCTCGGCTTATTGCTGTTTCACCGGGATGTATCTTATCATGTCGTGAAAAACCTGATTTACAGATCAACAAGACCGTTTCATCGATAAATCGAAAACTGCCGAATCAATTTGAATCCGATCTTCCTATCTTTACAAATGATTTACCAGGTATGAGTAAACGATATATCATTCTGTTGCACATCTCATTCTGGATCCTGTTTGCCCTGGTTCCTGAGCTACCGATGATATTTCCCGATAAGAAATATCCTCTCTATTACTATTATTATACACTCTCCTCGCAACTCCTCAACGTGTTTAATTTCTACCTTGTTTACTTCCTGATCTCCATTGATTTCCTGAACACACGGAAGATCGTCACCAACCTTTTGAAGGTGCTCGGGGCAATCTCCTTTTTCATCTGCTTGCGGTTGATTATGATGGTGGTCGTCTACGTTTACTTGGCTGGATTTGATTACCAGGAGGTGACGGTACGGTTTTACAACATCGTTCTTGAAACCTATTATTCTATCTCCTTTACGCTGATGGCGCTGTTGATCAAATTTATGATTGACTGGTTTAATACACAGAAACAGAAAAGTGAACTTTTGGCCCGTACGAAAACTTCCGAACTGGCATTGCTCAGGACCCAGATCAATCCGCACTTCCTCTTCAACACGCTGAACAACCTGTATTCACTAGTTTATAAGAAATCGGATGAAGCTCCTTCCGTGGTCATGAAACTTTCCGACATCATGCGCTATATGCTCTATGATTCCAATAGTGATAAAGTTTTGCTGGAGAAGGAGATCGAGTACCTGGAGAGTTTTATCGAATTGAGTGAGCTCCGAATGAAAGAGGGCAGATTCGTGAAGTTTGATATAGAAGGTGCTATCCAGGCTAAAATGATCCCGCCAATGCTTCTGGTCCCCTTTGTTGAAAATGCCTTCAAGCACGGCCGGAAAAATTATAAATTACCTGGAATTACAATCAGCCTGGAGGTTTCGGAAAACCGACTGGATTTCGACATCCGGAATTACCTTCCCGCTGGTTCTCCGATGAATAAGGATAAACAGGGGGGAATTGGGCTTGATAATGTAAAGAAACGTTTGGATATGATCTATCCTGAGACCTATTCGCTGGATATTGAGCAGAACGGCGAGGAGTACCATGTCCATTTAATGATACTACGGTTATGAAAATCACATGTATTGCCATCGACGATGAGCCTCTGGCTCTCGAGGTGATTGAAGATTATATCCAGAAAATACCCTTCCTGCAATTGGTAAAAACCTTTGATAATGCATTGCAGGCAATGGATTTCCTGAGACAGCAGAAGATCGACCTGATGTTTCTCGACATCCAGATGGAAGAGCTTACTGGAATTCAGATGTTGAATATCCTGAAGCCAAAACCTGAAGTGATCTTCACCACTGCTTACGACAAGTTTGCTCTTCAGGGATATGAGTTAGACGTTACCGATTACCTGCTGAAACCAATCTCATTTGAGAGGTTTGTGAAAGCGGTGGATAAGGTGCATGAAAAGCTTTGCCGGCAGCTTAATGCGAAATGCCCTCCGGAAGAGGTCTCCATCTTCAATCCAAAGATCGAATACTTCTTCATCAAAAGCGGATTCAAGTTGCATAAGGTAGCCTTCGATGAGATTATGTATGTGGAAGGACAGGGAGATTACCTGAAGATTGTCACCCCCAAAGCCCGGATCATGACCCTTCAGACTTTCAAGGGTATTGAAGAGATCCTACCCCCGGCCAACTTCATCCGGGTTCATAAATCCTATATTGTCGCTATCGATAAAATCGAATCGATCGAAGGCAACATGATAAAGGTGACCGACAAACTCATCCCGGTTGGTGAGAGCTATAAGAAGAGCTTTCAGATGCTCCTTGAGAAGAAGAAAATCATGTAATCTTGTACGATTTCAGAAGTACCAATACCCTTAACATCAGGAGATGGTGAAAGATGTAACTGACATTTTACTATTGAGCTGACAGATGGCTTCACTTCGCTCGCAATGAAGCAGTCTCCGGGATTTTCGATGTTTCAATGGTTTTTCCGAACTTTGTCCAGATCAATTCTCACCCTCATGAAAATTCTCTTTACGATTCTAACGTGTCTGCTGACTTATGGAAGCATGTATGCGCAAACAGGCGATTATCCCTATACGCCTGTTAAATTCACAAATGTACACATTCAGGATGCATTCTGGACTCCCCGGCAGGATACCAATCGGATCGTTACCATCCCTTTCGCTTTTCAGAAATCGGAAGAGACCGGACGTTTGAAGAATTTCACTGTCGCCGGAGAGGTCAATGCTGGAATCATTCAAACTGGAAACTTCTGCAGCAAATACGGTTACGACGATTCAGATGTATATAAGATCATAGAAGGAGGAGCCTACTCCCTGGCCACCTATTCTGATCCGGCGCTGGAGGGTTTTCTTGACAATCTGATCTCCGATATCGCCTCAGCCCAGGAACCTGACGGTTATCTTTATACAATGGCTACCATAAACATTGATAAATCATGGGCTAGAGTCCGGTGGGAGAATGCCCGCTATAATGGAAGTCACGAGCTCTACAACATGGGACATTTGTACGAGGCTGCAGTGGCTTACCATGATGCCACCGGGAAACGGATCCTGCTGGATGTAGCAATCAGGAATGCCGATCTGCTATGCAATACCTTTGGCCCGGATAAAAAGCATATTGCTTCCGGTCACCAGGAGATCGAGATCGGTCTGGCAAAATTGTACCGTGTTACGGGAGAGAAGAGATACCTGGACCTGGCGAAATTCTTCCTTGACCAAAGAGGAAAAGGGGAGAAGAGCGGAAGTACTTACACCCAGGACCACCTCCCGGTGATCGATCAAGCAGAGGCTGTGGGCCATGCTGTGAGGGCTACCTACATGTACTCTGCCATGGCAGATATCGCGGCCCTGACAAGTGATTCTGCTTACATCAGGGCCATCGACAGGATTTGGAACGATGTTGTCTCGGGGAAGATTTATATCACCGGCGGCATCGGTTCCAGATCATCAGGAGAAGCCTATGGTGACAAATATGAACTGCCTAATCTCACGGCCTACAACGAAACTTGTGCGGCCATTGCCAATGTATTCTGGAACTATCGGATGTTTTTACTGCATGGCGAAAGCAAATACATCGATGTGCTTGAACGGACCTTATATAACGGCCTTATCTCGGGAGTGTCACTGAACGGTACTACTTTCTTTTATCCGAATCCACTTGAATCGGTAGGGGACTACGCCCGCTCCGAATGGTTTGGATGCTCCTGTTGTCCCTCCAACATCTCCCGGTTTATCCCTTCTGTTTCGGGATACATTTACGCCACTCGTGCCGACACCCTGTTCGTGAACCTTTATATGGGTAATGAAGGGAATATCCAGATAGCCGGACAGAATATCACCATTGTTCAAACCACTCAATATCCCTGGCAGGGAGAGGTCAACATAACGATTGATCCGGAGAAACCGATTCTTATGACCCTTGCTCTCCGGATACCCGGTTGGGCCAGGAATGAAGTACTGCCCGGCGGAATGTATCGTTTTGCTGAATTTTCAGACGCTTCTCCATCACTGGATATAAACGGAAAATTGAGGCAGCTGAAGATACATAACGGGTATATTACCATTACCAACAATTGGCATCATGGCGATCAGGTTCATCTCTCTCTCCCGATGCCGGTAAGAAAAGTAATCGCCAGTAACCAGATTGAGGAGGATCGGGACAAAGTCGCCCTAACACGAGGCCCAATCGTTTTTTGTGCAGAAGGTATAGATAATAACGGGGATGTGAAAGACCTTGTCGTCTCCTTGAAAACTCCTTTTACATATACATTTGACCCAGACATCCTGAACGGGGTCGGAACCCTGATCGGACAGGTTGGCAAACTCCGGGGAGACGGATTTAACCAACCCGTTGCACTTCGACCCTCTACCCTGACACTTCGACCCTATTACTCCTGGTGTAACCGGGGAACGGGTGCCATGAATGTATGGTTTTATAATGACCGTTATGTTTTCCCTCCCCTAATGGAACCTCCCGGCACCCTGTTTCTCGATTCAACTGCAGTAAGGATGAAGCAATATGAAAGGCAAGAGATTTTCTATACCAGCGGTGATGATTTGCCCAATAAGGATGCGAATCACTATGATGGATCTCCGGTTGTGCTGACTGGAACGACCTCGCTTACAGCAGTGGCGGTGAACGGGAGTAACAGGGCAAGCAATCTTGTCTACGGAACCTTCAAACAGGTCTTACTATCCCCTTCCATAACAGCCAGAGATGTATCGCCCGGACTTCGCTGCAAGTATTATGAAGGTCGGTACAGAAACCTTCCGGGTTTCGACACCCTCGTCCCGGTCAAGACTGTGATAGTGCCCGATATCGATGCTTATACGGCTCGAGATACAGCTGATGCCTACGCACTTGAGTTTGAAGGTTATGTCGAAATTCCTGAAGGAGGCATCTATACCTTTTATATCCGCTCTGATGATGGGGGTCGCATTTCGATTGACGGCCATCAAGTTGCGATCAATGATGGCCTTCACGAAATCATGGAAGTACCGGGACAGGTAGCATTGGAACAAGGCCTTCACCCTATCAATGTACAGTTTTTCGATTACGGGGGAGATGAGGGGCTGGAGGTGCTGGTTGAAGGTCCGGAAATGGAGAAGCACCGGGTGCCGGCATGGTGGTATAAAAATTAATGCACAAGAATGAGCAAAAATGACGAATGACATGAATTCAAACATTCGTCATTCATGTCATTCGTCGTTGAAAAAATCCCAAATCGCAATTATTGCCTGCGAGTGGCAGTCCGACGGAAACCCTTTACCGCCGGGTATCTTGATCCTCTATTGAGGTGGTTCTTCCGGAAGTGGTTCTGCCGGAGGTGGTTCTGATGTAACGGCACGCTCTTTTTCTGCTTCTTTTTGATTCAGTACCGTCTGATAGATTGTAGCGAAGGAAGCACTGATCCAGATAGCTGCCGGGATGATTCCGATGATAAGACAAAGAAACCCGCCAATAGCAATGAAGAAACTTATGATCCCCATACCGAAGATGGTCCAGCCATATCCTTTTGTCATTCTCCAACTCTCTTCCACGGCAGCAATGGCATCCATGTTTTTATCCATTACAAGGTAGGGGATAAAAGCGAGTCGGCAAGCGACAATGATCCCGGGAATAATTAGGGCCAGGAAACCAATAGCGATGAGTGCAGTCATCAGCAGGTAGGCCAGGATGATGTTGAGATAGTAATCAAATCCCCGGAGGATATTCTTGATGTCAACATTCTCCCGCCTTACTCCCTGAAGGAAAAGATAATCTGAAGCGAAATTAAATATCGGGTAAACAAGGAAAATATATCCAATTCCCAGGATTCTCATTAGGATGGCTCCGGCTGTATGTTGATCTGCACTCAGTTGGACCAGCCAGAGGGGAGTGGATACCAGCCAAAGTACGAGAAGCAATAAAAAGAAATTCAGAAAATAATCTTTCATAATCTCCCATCCGTAACTAAAACTTGATGAGAGGGAAGGAACTAATGCGTGATGTGTGATTTTTTCCATGGTTGTATATATTGATGAAGCAGCAAATGTATATCGACCAGGACTGGTTTCCTTCCTACTTTAGTCGGAAATGCAAAAATCACTACCTTAGTCGGGGTTGAAACTAAAGTCGTATCCTTACTTTTGGGAAATTCTTTATCTTCGATGTTGTGAAAGAGATCTTTTTTTCAATTGACTTTATTCTGTGCCTCGCTGTTTCCATCATGGGAATACTGATTACAATTGAACTAAGAAAGAAAACCGGTCAGCACTATCTTTCCAGCCTGCTTTTCTACCTGGTCTTTCTGTCAGCTTATGGGTTGTATGGCATCTGGGGACAGCAATTTTTATTCTATGTCCTTACACCGGTTGAGAGCTCTGTGTTGATGGGAAAGATCTCCCTGTTTCTTTCCTTTCTTGGTGTTCCATTTCTGGTCACCGCTTGGTTTATGCTTTTGAAATTGACACTCGATATCCGGTTCAAAAAGATACCAACCTATTGGATCATAGCTTTCTTCCTGATAAACGTATCCTGTATCATCCTCTCGTGGATCTTTCTGAGGGTCTTTTCAGCGGATTCCATCATCACCGATAGCAGCAGGATATTTTTTACCTCATTTTCCTTTATATATTTCCTGATCGCCGGCTTGATTCTGATCTTCTCCCGCTCTATCACAAATGTATATAAAGAAGGATCCTCGATCACAATTCTGGGCTGGTTACTAATTGGGTCAGGGTTATTGATTAGTATTCCTTCCCTCTTTTCAGGGAAGTTTTACATCCTGGATCTTTTTGTGACCCTGCTTTTTTTCCTTGGAATGATTGTCCCGGTGGTTTTCCTGAAGCTGTCGCCCCTGCTATCAGAAAAAGTGGAACTTAAATCGGACGGGATGCCTGGACTTACAGGATATGAAGCCTTCTGCAAACAGTATGAAATATCACCAAGAGAGACAGAGATCATCATGGAGCTTTGTCAGGGGAGACCCAACCGGGAAATCGCTGACAAACTCTTCATTACTTTGCAAACCGTTAAGGACCACCTCTACCGGATTTTTATTAAAACCGATGTGAAGAGTAGGGTTCAACTGGTAAACCTTGTGAGGAGTTTTGATCTTGATGTACAAAAGAAATAGAGACTGTATTATTTCTCTTCATGCTCAACGAACTTCTCTTCCCCAGGAATCAGCATCGCCAGCAATCCAAACCCAATCACAAAAAACACTACAATTCCCAGAACGGAATTCCGCATGCTGCCTGTAATAGCTTCGATGGCGCCGAAAGCAAAAGTTCCGGCAACGATTGCCAGTTTTTCGGTTACATCATAAAAGCTAAAGAAGGAGGTATGGTCATTGGTTTTTGGGATCATCTTGGAATAAGTAGAACGGGCCAGTGACTGGGATCCCCCCATGACAAGTCCCACAAAAAAAGCCACAATCATAAAACCTATGGCATCCGTGATGAACCAGGCGCCCAGGCAGATCAAAATCCAACAAAAAACAGAGATCAGTAGGGCTTTAAGGTTGTTGAGTTTTGAGGAGATCCAGGCAAACAGATAGGCTCCAGCCATCCCCACCAATTGGATCAATAAGATGGTTGAGATCAGGATCTCTTCCGAAAGGCCAAGTTCCTTCTCCCCATAAGTGGCAGCCATGAACATCACTGTGAGCAATCCCATGGTGATGAAGAAGAAGCCAACCAGGTAGATGGTCATGTGCCGGCTCTTCCTCACAATACGAAATACCTTTACCAACTCCAGGTACCCTTTGGTGATAACCCGCTCTCCGTGAAGTCGCTGTGGGAGTGTGTATTTCGGTAGCCGTAAGAAGGTGATCTGAGAGAATCCTATCCACCACAGGAATACGGTTAGAAAAGCGATGCGAGCTGGTATGGTGGGGTTGGTTATTCCAAAGAGGTTGGGAAAGAGGATAATCACCAGGTTGATGACAAGCAGGACCACCCCTCCAAGATATCCGAGTGAATATCCACGGGCTGAAATACGATCCTGATCCTTAGGTTCCGCGATCACCGGCAGAAATGAGTTGTAAAATACCAGGCTTCCCCCATAACCAAGCGTTCCCAAGGCAAAGAAGATGATTCCGAATTCCACGTTATCACCGGTAAAAAAAAAGAGCATCCCGCAGGAGAGGGCTCCGAGCCAGGTGAAGAATTTCATGAAGGCTTTTCGTCTGCCGGTATAATCGGCCATCGCCGAAAAGAGAGGGGAAAAGAGAGCAAACAGCAGATAGGCTCCGGCAATGGCCCACGAGTATAGTACGGTATTGATCACCTCCAGGCCGAAAAAATCGACCGTAAAGGCATCATTATGTTTCGTTACCTGGTTATAATAAATAGGAAAAATGGCTGATGCAATGGTCAATTGGTAAACCGAATTGGCCCAATCGTACATGACCCAACCAAAGATGGCTCGCTTATCTCCTTTGATTATCTTTCTGATGCCTGCAGTGCTTCCCAAATTTATACCTGATTGAGATATTCTGATTCTTTTTTACCCCTGGCAAATGTATGTAAATTTGATTGGGGATTCTCATTTTTACATTGGGATGATATTGGTGGAGGGGTTATATAACCTATTGATTTTATTCCTATTTTTGTCCTCGAAACCAGAACCCTTAACTACCTTCTTATGAAGCACTTTTTCCTTTCCCTGGCTATGCTGTGCATAGTTATTAGCACTATGGCCAAGCCGGTATCACAGGCTGAAGCCGAGCAAATCGCCATTGCGTTTTATATTCATAACGCACCGGTATCCATTACGGATTATACCATCGAAAACGCATGGACAACTCAGCAGGTCGATCTTGTAACGATCTATACTTTCACCTTCAATTCAGGTGGATTTGTCCTCGTGGCTGCCGACGATGCATCGATCCCAATTCTTGGATATTCGTTTGAAAATAACTTGCCGGAAGAGATCTCCAATCCGGCAACCAAAGAATGGCTGGAAGGATACAGCGAAGAGATCAGTAAAATTATCCAAGCCCAACTTAGTAACCGTGAGACCATCGAATCATGGAATAAGATCCGAAGCGGCAATTTTCCAGCTCCTACCAGGGATGTCAACCCGTTGCTGATGACTACCTGGGATCAGGGATGCTATTACAATGAACTTTGTCCCTACGATGCAGCAGGGGCCTGTCAGCATGTATACACGGGGTGTGTTGCCACTGCAATGGCCCAGATCATGAAGTACCATAATTTCCCGCCACAGGGGATGGGATCCCATACTTACACCTGCGGTACCTATGGCCCGCAAACTGCTAACTTCGGGAATACAACCTACAACTGGGCTTCTATGCCAAACAATGTGGGTAGCAGTAACATCCCTACAGCAACGATCATGTATCATGCCGGGGTTTCTGTCGATATGATGTACAGCCCAAGCGGCTCCGGAGCATATAGCGAGAATGTGCCGGGGGCTCTCCTCGATTACTTTAACTACCATCCTGATGTGACCATTGAATACAAAGATGACTACCCCAATATGAACGATTTTAAAGAGCTGTTACGGGATGACCTGGATAACTCCTTACCTATCTATTATAGTGGGAGTAACCCCAGTGTTGGACACGCTTTCGTGTGCGACGGGTATCGACTGAGCGACGATAAGTTTCATTTCAACTGGGGCTGGTCTGGTTCCGCGAATGGCTGGTATGCCATTGGAGCGCTCAATCCGGGAGGAAATACATTCAACCTGAACAATGCCGTCGTTTTGCATATCAAACCATATAATCCCAATCTGATCGTCAGAATCTCACATCCGGTAAACTATGCCGTTATAGGAGTAGGTTATACTATTGATATCGACGCAGTTACAGAAAGAGGGACTCCCAACCTGATGAAGATCTTCATTGATAACAACGAAATGGCTTCCGGGACGGAAACTTCACTATCCTATACATGGAACACTACTTCTGCCGACCTTGGATCACATGAGGTAAGGGCATATTCCTTCACAGATACCGATACAGTCTATTATAAGATCATCCTGAATGTGGCCGAATGGATCTCCCAGGCGAGTGGTTTTACCGCTGAAAGAGGGATCAATTATATGTCGGCAGTCGACTCAAACGTCGTATGGGCTGCCGGGTATGATGTCTCCAATCCAACAGGCGCCTGCCAGGATTTCTCACGTACCATTGATGGAGGAGACACCTGGACTCCCGGCTTGATCAATGACTGCCAGGGCCTTGCTTCAGCGATGATATATGGTATGGATGATGATAAAGCATGGGTTCCGATGTATCGTGTTTCGGGAAGCAAACCACAAGGGATCTATACCACTGACGACGGTGGAGTTACCTGGACACGTCAGACTTCTGCATCCTATAGCAACTCTGCCTCTTTTCCCAATGTGGTCCATTTTTTCAACGAAACCGATGGGTGGTGCATGGGAGACCCTATCAATGGCGAATATGAGATTTATACCACAACCAACGGAGGGTCCACTTGGATACAGGTACCGGGAGCCAATATCCCTAACCCATTAGGAGGAGAATTCGGGGTTGTTGGATACTACTCTGCGGTGAATGATACAGTTTGGTTCGGTACCAACAAAGGCCGGGTATATAAGTCGGCTGATAAGGGATTGAACTGGACTGTTTCAGTCGTTCAACCGTTAAATGGAAAGTATATCAAACCTAGCTTCAGAACCGGGATGCATGGATTGGTGCAGGATAAAGACGCCGGAACAACTGGAACCATTTGCGAAACGTTCGACGGAGGAACGACCTGGGCGCTGGTTACCCTCACCGGGCCAATCTATCCTTCCGACTTGACCTATGTTCCGGGAACTGAAAACACCTGGGTCAGCACGGGATCTCAGGGAAGTAACGGCAGCTCCTATAGTTTTGACGGAGGCCATACATGGGCCGACTTTGCCGGAACTCAGGGGTCACAGTACATGAATATGACCTGGGTAAATAACCACTGTGGATGGGCTGGTGGAGTGAATGCCAGTGCCACCGAAAATGGTGTTTATAAATACATCGGAGTGCTCCTGCCCCCATTGCCTTCGCCATACAACTTACAGGCCGACGTGATCGGTTACGATGCACACCTCACCTGGGAAGCCCCTTTGAGTGACGCACCCTCATTCACACTGATAGGTTATAATATCTATCGTGATGGCATCCGGCTCAACACCAACCCTATTTCAGAACTCTTCTTTGATGACCTTTTGGATCTTCCGGGAGAATACATCTATTGCGTAAAAGCTCAGTATGACATTGGCGAATCCAATGCCGATTGTATCACGGTGGAGGTGGCTGTAGCACTGAATGAACAAACCGGATCCAGGCTGCTGATCAGCCCCAACCCGGCTCACGATTACATGGTAGTCCGGTCAGATACGCCAATCGATGAAATCCGAATTTTTGACCTCCGGGGGAAAGAAGTATACAGGAAAGATGGAATGAATAAACAGGTAACGTTCGATATAACAGGATTGGCATCCGGGTACTACACCCTCACCGCCATCAACGGGAATAAGGTCACAACAGCGAAACTCATAATACACTAGAATCGCAGTTCGCTGTCATCATTTCGAGCGAAGCGAAGCAACGCTAACTCGCTACTTCCTTCCTTCCCCTTGTCGCTGCTGCTGCATTTTAGCACGTTGCTCTTCAAGAAGCTTCTGCACCTCTTTTACTTCGCTTTCTGTCAGAACCTTTTTTAAATCCTTTTCCAGGGTGTTTTTAGCAGCCTCCCGGCCGGTCTGGTCCTGCTTTTGCCTGGCCTCAATGGTAGCTTTGTAATAGCTGGTGAAGAGAGGAGTGATGGCTTCTTGCTTCTGCTTTGCCAGCTTCATATTTTCGGCCAGATAGGTGACTGTTGATTTGGCCCGCTCTTCGGGGTTGGGCATTCGCGGCCGTTGACCCTGTGCAAAGAGGTTGATGGATAACAGCACGCTTATCGCCAGAACAAATGTTGTTTTCATGTGATGATGAGTTGATGAGTTGATGAGTTGATGGTTTTGATTCTTTTTCTCGAAGAAGGTTTAATCATACATCTTTTTCATTGTCACATGTAAAATTTTTAAGGAGAGGGAAGCTGGAAATAGCCGTAATAAAAGAAAGTAGTTGAACCGGTTTTTCCATCCGGGGACGCAAACTGTTTTTCTGCCAAGTTGCTTGATGGCATATTCAGCAACTCTAATTGGTCCCATCGGGTTTACTTTTTTTCTAGTCCTCTCCGGGGTGTTGGCCTGGTAAGTTGGCGTGGACGTGAGGCCGGCACAACACACGGTGACATCAATATTGAGGGGTTTGAATTCTGTTGCAAGCGATTCGGCCAATCTGATCAGAAATCCTTTGGTGGCAGCATAAGGAGCCACAAGCGGAGGTCCCAGGAGTCCGGCCAGGGAGGAGATAAGTAAAATTCCTCCGGGTTTGTTTTGCTTATTCAATCGACTTACCAGCCCATGAATTAGCTGTATCGGGGTACGGTTATTCACTCCGATATATCTGTCAAGCTCCTCTTTTTGACTTGATAAAAAGGGCTTTACTTTGCTATAGGCAGCTACATAGATCAATAATCTGCAATCAAGGTCTGCAGTTGACTCAAGTATAAAATCTGATGCTTCCTGTACTCCCAGATCAATGTGGATCTGACGAACAACCACCTTCGTCTCTGCCTGGATTTTATCAGCCAACTGTTGCATGTCTTCCAGATTGTTGTCAGCCATCACGATATTTACCCCACGTTGAGCAAGAAATGTCGTAAAGCCGGCACCAATCCCCTTGGCTGCCCCAGCAATAAGAACCCAATTGCCATACTGTTCCTTCAACCGATTCATTTTATTCCTATTTTTGCCCGAAACCTTAGTCGCAAAAGTAGTCAGAATAATCAATCTCTTTCCAACATGAGAAAACTCCTGTTTCTGTTTCTGTCAATCATCAAATCCTGGCAAAAGATGATACGGAGAGTAACTGGGAAGTTGGAATCCGATATTCATGCCGAACGGATCGTTTCCGGAAGAGCCTGGGAAGAGTTCTGTGACAATTTGAAAGCTGCCGGAGCATCTCTGATGTACCCAGGGACACCTCGTGATGCATTCGATCAAGCTGAAGGAGTAAGGTACCTTTCCCGACTCACACAGGCAGGCCTGGAAGCTTTTGTTGAATTTAACGATCCGGCGTTTCCCATTCTGCGCCGGATGGTCCATGAAACGATTAAGATGGGTGCAGATAATCCTGACAACTACTATTTTAACGCCCAGATCGACGGGCGCAACTATGAATACAGGATCACTGGCAAACGGAATAGTGTTCACTATTTCGGGCTCTTTACCCAGAATGGCGACTATGGCTCTACTGGTGGATTGGCGCCATGCGGCCAGCTGGATCATAATGAGATCGAATATGAACCGGACGGAAGTTTTGAAGTGATCCTGAGCAAGGAACGGAAAGGAAAGAACTGGCTGAAGATCGAAGAGGAAACAGGACTGGTAATTGTTCGGCAAACTTTTTTTAATCGGTTTGAAGAGGTGGCAGCCGAGTTTCATATTAAAAACCTCGATGGGCGTCAAGCGCCCGATCCCATTACTCCGGCCATGGTGGATGAAGGCCTCAGGATGGCCGGCATGTTTGTTGGTGGAGCTTCTCTGATTTTCGCCCGTTGGGCCAACGGTTTCCAAAAGCATACAAATAAGCTTCCGCTATTTGATCCTTCAACTAGCAATGCTGCCGGTGGAGATCCGAACATCATCTATTATCATAGCCATTGGAAGCTTGATCCGGGGCAGGCGCTTGTGATTGAAGTGAAACCTCCTGCATGTGACTCCTGGAATTTTCAACTTAACAACTACTGGATGGAATCTTTGGATTACCGTTATTTTAATATCTGCATTAACAAAGCCACGGCAACATACGAATCAGATGGACGTGTGAAGGTGATCGTAGCTCATACTGATCCTGGACTTCCCAATTGGATCAACACCTGTGGCCATTACCAGGGAACGATGTGCTGGCGCTGGTATAGGCTGAAGGAGGGGGAGGAGAAAGTGGACCCCATCTGTAAATTAATGACGAATAACGAATGACGAATTTAGCATTTCTGTATTTTCTTATTTCCATATAACCAATGACCAACTCCTCTAACTTCCTGCCCCAACCTCTGTGGTATAAAACCCTGAATAATAGTTGGGCTTTCACTTACTCTTTGGGAACGAAAATTAAACTTGACAAGGATGACCTGATCAAACGGGCCCAAAAAGTTACTGGCTTGAATGACCTTGGTGCTGATTTCTGGGATGAACCATTAGACCGGATGCTTGTCTCAATGAACGAAGAAGCGAAGCTGAATCCAGTAGGCCGTTATATTTCGCGGGAGAGGCTGGTAAACCTCCTCAGTATTCGCTTGAGGGCCACGGAATATTTTAATAGGTTCCCCGAGATACTGGAACAACAGCTCTATCCTGCCTGGATCATTGTAGGATTACAACGAACAGGCACAACCAAGCTTCAGCGCTTGCTATCCGCCGATCCCGATCACCGGGTCCTCCCAAGTTGGGAAGCAATAAACCCCGTGCCCATATCCAGGATTCAGCATCCAGAATCCGGTATCGGGCATCGGACATCCGGTAGCCGGCATCCGTCATCTGAGGATAAGCGTATCCGCATCGCCCGCACCTCAGTTCGTGCTGTAAAACTCATTTCCCCAGGCTTTTTCGCTGTTCATCCACTTGATCCCTTGCTGCCAGAAGAGGACGTTTTGTTGCTGGATATTAGTTTTCTAAGTACAACGACTGAAGCCATGATGGACGTTTCCTCTTATGCCTCATGGCTTGAATCGATTGATCAAACTCCTGCATATGCTTACTATGTCAAGTTGTTGAAGCTTCTTCAATGGCTTCGCCCGGGTAAACGGTGGGTCCTGAAAAGCCCCCACCATCTGGAATTTCCACATCTGATTTCGAGGCAGATGCCCGATGCTAAATTCATCTGGTCTCATCGCACGATTTATGAGTCGATCCCATCTTTCTTCAGCATGCTGACCTATAACCATATGATTTTTAGCGATGAAGCAAGCCCGAATCGGATTGCTGAGAGGTGGATAAGGAAGACCGGTTATTCTCTTGGAAAGGCCATTGAATTCAGACAGCAAGGCGATAATGATAACATATTTGTTGATGTCTCTTACCAGGATCTTGTGACGGATAGCATGAAAGAGATGCAGAAGATCTACCGACTGGACGGCGGACTCTCTTCACAACTGAGAGAGCTTTTTGTCCATCATGAAAAGGAACACCCACCTCAGAAACACGGCGTACATCGCTATGATCTAGCTGATTTTGGCATGACAAGAGCGGATATCGATCGCCACACCTCCCACTATCAACAATTTTCTTCAGCTATCTATGACAGAGCCACATAAAAAAAAGTACGACAACGCAGCCATGGCTGTGGTTACCGGGATTCGGGATCTATTCAAAAAAAGAGAGGCGTGCGGCGAACTGATGGATACTGACCGCCTCGACGGGAAGACCGTTTTCATCGACGGATCCAGTTCAGGACTGGGATTTGCTATCGCCGTCGACGTGGCAAAACGTGGTGCAAAAGTGATCATGGCTTGCCGAAGCGGCATCCAGGAGAAAGGGGAGAAAGTAAAAATGCTATCAGGTAACCCCGACGTCCATATGCTCCACGTCGATTTAGCAGATATATCCTCCATCCGGAATCTGGTATCCGGCATCAGCCAACTATCCATACTTCCCGATATTTACATTCTGAACGCCGGCATCGTCCCCAAAAAATCCCGCAAAACCCCTCAGGGGATAGAAGAGATGTTCATGGTGAACTACTTCGCGAAGTTTGTGTTCATTCGATTACTGATAGACCATGGATTGATGCCGGTATCCCGGATCATTTTTGTCACTTCCGAATCTCATCGAAATCCTGAGAAATTTGATTGGGAAGGATTTGGGAAATATAAGGAGTACGGGATCAAGCAGTCGATGGAGTTGTATGGCTACTATAAACTCTTGCTGGTCACTTTTTCCCGCGAACTCTCAAAAAGGCTCAATCCCAACGGACAAACCAATACGTCAGTCTTCGCCATGTGCCCGGGGCCGGTGAACTCCAACATTGCTCGCGAAGCACCCAAGATATTTCAACCACTATTGAAAGTGATCTTTGCACTCTTTTTCAAATCTCCGAAAGAAGCAGCGAAGCCAGTTGTTTACCTCGCTTCTTCCCCTGATGTAGAAGCTAAACCTTTTGATTATCTCTTCCTGATGTCACAGCAGGAGATTGATCTCAAAGCATCTGATCCGGAGAATGGCAAACAACTTTGGGAACGATCGGAAGAACTATACAATGGTTTTCTTCGTTGGAATTAGACGAAACTAAACCACAATAGGCACATTGAACACATTAGTAATACTATTGTGCCCTATCGTGCCTATGGAGTGAAAAAAATGTTGACCGCAAGTTTTCTTGCCCCGGTTTGTCCAAATAGAAACACTTTGTCAAACCAAACAAACCAAATTTATGAAAAAACTCATTTTAATCACAGGAATGGTCATAGGAATGACGTTCCTGGTAAGCTCAGTAAATTCTCAAACAACGCAGAGCTCTGAAAAAGCACCTAAGGTCCAGACAACACAAACTAGCCAACCTGCCACCGGCAACTTTGTCGACAAAAATGGCGACGGTATTTGCGACAACCATCAGACCCGTGGCAAACAGGCAAACTGCGCCAAATTTATTGATAAGAATGGCGATGGAGTATGTGACAATTGCAAAGGAAACGGAAACTGTGGTCAGGGGAACTGTTGCGGAAAAGGCATGAAGAAAGGTGACTGCCCAAATATGAACAAAGGAAACTGTTGCGGAAAAGGAATGGGACATCAGCACCGTAATGGTCAAAATAACTGCCCGAAAACCACTCCCACTCAGCCGGAAAAGAAATAATCAATTCAACGTAATCACGAAAATACAGGTAGTTAAAATTATTTTCACCATTTCACCATTTACTATCCTTGTATCTTCGTGATCTAGCTTGCTTTTATGACCGACCGGCAATTTCTTCAGGGCATTATCAACCATGACCAGGCCACATTCAAGTTGCTGGTGGAAAATCACCAGCAACTTGTTATCCGAACCTGTTACTCGCTGGTACATGACCTGGAGGATGCCCGGGATCTGGCACAAGAGGTGTTCATTGAAATCCTGAAATCAGCGTCATCCTTCCGTGGAAATGCCAAACTCTCTTCCTGGATTTACAGGATTGCAGTCAACAAATCGTTGAACCACCTGAAGAGAGCAAAGAGAAGAGAGGCATTCACTCTTTTCTCCTTTCAGGATCGCAGGGGAGGGGAAAAAGGAGAGCAGATCACCGATCGAAATTCATATCATGGCGGGGATGTTGCAATGGAAGAGAAGGAGCTGAAAGAGGTTTTGCATGCAGCCATCAACCGGTTGCCTGTGAACCAAAAGATTGCGTTCACACTGCATAACTATGAGGAGCTGCCTTATAAAGAGATTGCCGAAGTGATGAATGTCTCTCTTTCGTCTGTTGAGTCATTGATTCACCGGGCAAAGCTTAACCTGCAAAAACGATTGAGTTATTATTATCATTTAAACCTGAGATAGTATGGACCATCAAAACCATGAAAGGGTTCAAAAAACCCTGGATTTCATTCAAATAGACCGGAACCTCCCTGAGGATCCCTGGTTTTATTCCCGCCTGACAGCGCGAATGGAACAAGCGTCCGATCAATCCTTTAAACGAGGATGGGCAGGGATGGTGGTTTTTCGTCTAAGACCCATCCTGGCGGTGATGGTGTTGGTAATAGGGATAACCGGCGGAATTGCATTGGGTAGGGTGCTTAGTTCCCCAGTCGTTTTTCAGGGACAAACAGGTGCCGGATTCATTGCCGAAGAAGATGCTACAACCGTTATCTTCAGGGAACTTAGTGGTTCTTTTAATGAACAGATATTATTAATGAAATAGGAGGTGATATGAATTTTTTCATCAGAAATAGAGTGGTTATCTGGATCCTTGTTGGATTGCTGATCATCACACTTTCAATTCTGGGCTCAATGATATACCATACATGGGCTGAGCCAGAAGAAAGTAACGACCCATCTGTTTGCTCCTCATCCTGCCAGATGCTATCTGGTGAATTGGAGCTGGATCCGGCTCAGCAAGAACAGATGGATGAAATTTTGATTCACTTCAGGGATTCCTCTGCTGCTCTGGTTGCCGAACTGCGTCGGACCAGGTTTACCCTGATGGAAGAGCTGCAGAGTGATACCCCCGACACATTGCATATCTTGCAATTGTCAGAAGAGCTCGGCGCTACACAGACCCGCATGACCATCCTGGCAGCAAGCCAGTACATGCGAATTCGGTCCATCTGTAATCCTGATCAACAGCAAGCGCTCTCAAATGTCTATTGCGACTTGTTTGGGTGTCCGCGCATTGGAATGGGACAGGATCAAGGGCAAGGGCAACACCGCCATCGCAACGGGAAAGCCTGGGATTAAATGCTTTACTCCCCAGGCTATACATTTACTAAATAATTAGCTACACTTACGAGCTAAATGCATACACCCCCTATTCTTGTATTTTTTACACATGTAGTCAAAACCATTATCAACATTGGGATACGTAAGATGTTATATATGAAACCATAATTTGTTCGTCCTCAGATTCAATACGTTACTATAGAGAAAATTTTGAAATTTAATAAAGGTTTGTTATATTTGTCTGATCAAAAACCTATAAAAGATGAAAAATCTTCAATTTTTGTTATTACTGGGAGTCATCCTTGTTATGGCCAACTGTAGAAAACCAGAAGAAAAGGGCACTCAGCAACCCCCTTCTTTACCAGAAGTAAATATCCCGGCTGGCTTTGACTGGAAAATGGCTCATCCGGTTAATTTCCATATCACTGGAACCCAGAACCAGGTGATCATAATTTCTTCTGCTGACGGAGCTTCCACATTTCATAAAAGTATCATCACTGCAGGGATGAATACGAGAGAGATCAGATTATCTCTCCCGGATTATATCAAAGAGGTTACCATCAATGGGACACTGGTAAGCATTATCGGTTCTGATGTAAATTTCACCATTCCTTTCAAGAAAGATATTTTAGTTCCGAATTACAACCTTGTCTTTGACGGAGTAAATGATTATGTTGATATGGGAGATCCTGCAGGAGGAGACCTTGACTTTGGAACCAATGATTTCACGTGTGAAGCCTGGGTAAATACAACGGATGCATCATCGGATGTATCATTTCGCCGGATTTTTGCAAAGGGGAATGACTGGTCCTGCTTTATAAGGTCAACCGGTCAGGTTGATGTATACTATCATTCAACTGTGCTTACAACTCCTTCCACTGCAACCATAGATGACGGCGGCTGGCACCATGTTGCTGTTGTGCGGGCTGGCACCAACATTAAAATATACATCGATGGCGTGTTGGATGTGGATGAAACGAAAGCTGCCTGGGGTGGCGATCTGAATTCTACTGATGAATTCAGGGTAGGGCACAAGAAGGTAGGAGCAATAGCTAATGGTCACTGGCATGGAAAAATTGACGAAGTCAGGGTTTGGAGCTCGGCCAGGGATGCAGGGGAGATCGCTGGAAATTATGACAAGCTGGTTAGCCCGACAGCAGCTAATCTCCAGGGAAACTGGAGAATGGACGAAGGAACAGGTTCCACTGCCTACGATAACTCACCGTTTGGGAATGATGGAACCATCTCAGGGTGTTCGTGGAATGCACAACCCACGGGTTTTGACAGTGACGGAGACGGGGTTTTCGATGAGGATGATGACTATCCACTGGATGATACCCGCGCATTTGATAACTATTACCCCGTTGCCGGCACAGGTACCCTGGCATTTGAAGACCTCTGGCCCTGGTGGGGCGATTATGACTTCAACGACCTGATCCTGG
>Ga0265595_1000313_pt1 | contig 45868 bp, 68 predicted proteins | sample saktaG_15_FD_190148 | JGI IMG/M metagenome (GOLD analysis project Ga0265595, IMG submission 190148) | Saline water microbial communities from Sakinaw Lake, British Columbia, Canada - sak_2013_06_06_50m | ecosystem: Environmental > Aquatic > Non-marine Saline and Alkaline > Saline ...
GGAATTGGTTTTTTGGGTATTAAAATTTCCAAGAAGCCGGTTGATAAGAAACATCCTTATGGGCATTATAAGTTTGAGGTTTTGTCTGGATTAATTATTACGATTTTGTTGTTTGTAACGGGTCTTTGGATTATTTATAAGGCTTATGTTGGGTTTTTGAATCCAGATTTTGTTTCGCTTAGTTATTTGGCTATGGGGGTTATGTTGGCTTCTGTTGTTTTGAATGAGATTACAGCGAGGCTGAAAATTTATTATGGAAAAAAAGAGAATTCCCTGAGTTTGCTTTCTGATGGGGTTCATGATAGGATTGATGTTTTTGCTTCTATTGCGGTTTTGGTTGGTTTGTTTATTATGCCTTATTGGATTTATGTTGATTCGGTTTTAGCGTTGTTGATTGGGGTGTATATTATTTGGGAGTCTTTTAAATTGGGGAGAGAGGCGACAGATTCTCTTTTGGATGTTTCGGCAAGTGATGGGGATGAGGAGAAGATTAGAGAGATTGTTAAGGATTATAATGTTGAGATTTTTGACTTGAAGACTCAAAAGAAAGGTTCGGTGATTACTGCGAATTTGGGAATTAAATTGCCGAGTAAAATTAGCGTGGAAGAGGCGACGGAGATTTCTATGAAGATTAAGAAAAGTTTAATTAATGGTATTGAGTTTTTAGAATATGTTGTGATACAAATTGAAGGTCATGATGTGATGGATTCTTATTTTGAGCCGAAAGAATTTGTTTCTAAAATTAGTTTTGGTGGTGGGTTTGGTTGGCAGAGAAAGGGGAAATTTAAGGATGATGTTGAGGGTGCTGTAGGTCGAGGTCCTGAGGGGAATTGTGTTTGTCCGAATTGTGGTTATCGGAAGAAGCATGAGAGGGGAGTTCCTTGTTCTAAAATTAAATGTCCTAAATGTGGGAAGACATTAGAGAGAAAGTAAATGGTTAGACCGAGACGTTTGCGTAGGATTTTTTCTTGTCCTGATGTAACTTATTTTAAGCCAGTTGGTGTTCCTATGGTGAATTTAAAAGAGATTGTTTTGAGTTTTGATGAATTGGAAGCAATTAGAATGATTGATATTGAGGGGATTGGGCAGAGTGAATCGGGTAAGAAAATGAAAATATCTCAGTCTACTTTGTCGAGGCTGTTGGGGTTTGCTCGGAAGAAGTTGGCTAGTGCTATTGTTAATGGTCAGGCGATAAAGATAGAAGGAGGTAATTTTAAAATGGCGATTTCGAGAGGTAGAGGTTTGGGAATGAGGCGAGGTGATGGTATGGGGCGAATGGGAGGATTTGCGGCTGGTCCCGGTGGGGTTTGTGTTTGTCCTAAATGTGGGAATAAAGAAAATCAGATTAGGGGGCAACCTTGTATGAGTAAAAAATGTTCGAAGTGTGGAGCTTTGATGGTGAGAGGGTGAGGTTTAGATGATAAATTTTGCGTGTAAAAAGTTTGATTTGGATGAGGTGGTTAGATGTAGTTTTGGATTTACAAAAATAGAATATAAAATTTTAATGTATTTTGTAAAAAATTCAAATAAGGAATTTACGACTTTTGAAATTTCTGAAATTTTTAAAATAGGATTATCTACTTCTCAAAAAGCTGTAAAAAAAATTAGGGAGAAAGGGTTATTAAAGCGTAGTCAAAAGAATTTTAATAAAGGGGGATATGTTTTTGTTTATTCTGTCAAGGATAATGTAGTTTTGAAGGATAGTGTTTTGAGAATTATTAATCATTGGGTAAAAAAAGTTGAGTTTGAATTAGAAGGGTTGTAAGTGTTTCTATTTTTTGTAGGTATTTGTAGATACTCCGTTTTGTTTAAATACCTAGGATTTGGTTTATTTTAATAAATTAAATGGAGATTTAAAAATGTCAAAAACTATTGAGATAAGTGCTAAAAATTTTCAGGAAGAAGTTCTTGATTCGAATATTCCTGTTTTGGTTGATTTTTGGGCACCTTGGTGTCAGCCTTGTTTAATGATGGTTCCGGCGTTGGATGCTTTGTCGGAAGAATTGGAAGGAAAACTTAAAATTGGAAAGATGAATACAGAGGATTCTGAGAATCAAGTGCTTGCGATTACTTATCAAATTCAGAGTATACCAAATATGAAACTTTTTAAAGACGGTAAAGTGATTAAGGAATTTATCGGTTTGCGTCCGAAAGAAGGTTTGAGAACAGAACTTAGTGAAGTAATTAATCTATCTTAATTATTAATTAAGTATTTGTTTGGGAGGATTTTGGTTGTGAAAATGGAAATTGAAAAGTTGACAATATTGCCTGAAAGGGACAAGGAGAATAAGGAGGAGTTTTTTGATAGAAGTAAAGGGGGAGTTCTTGAGGGTCATTTGTTTAATAGAATTGAAAAGTTGGGAGACAAAGAATATGAGCATATTGGTTTTGAAGATGATGAAAAAAAGTTTGGAGATTTGATTGCTTCGTTTGTTCCCAAAAGAGGAATGAGAAAAAAAGTAAAATTAACTATAGAGGTATTGGATAAATAAAATGGGAAATTTAAAGGAATTAATTCGAGGAGGAGTTGTCTATCCTGCGTGGCTTCCTGAAAAGAACGATTTTATTTTTAATGAAAAGGGCAAAAGGCAAAGGGAAGAAATAATAAAGAGAGGAATGTCTAAAGGTTTGCCGACGGATATGAAGTATCTTGATTTAGATTCATTGGATGAGTTAAAGGGTTACTTTGTTTTTTTAACTGAGAAGGATTATTCTGCACTGAGTCCTTTAATGTGGAACTCTTTGTTTGAAAGTAGAAATTTAAATTTTCGGGCAGTTTATTGTGTGGGGAATCCAAAAGATGCTCAAACAATAGTTAGGGGGTTAAAATCAGATTCTAAATATCTTGGGGGTGGGTTTGGTTCAGGTTGGAAGGAGCAATATAAATATTTGGATAAAATTTTTCCTGAGGGATTGGTGTCTGTAAATAATATTGTGAAAGATAAAGTGTCTGGGAATTTGATTGGGTATAATACGGATATTCCGGGATTTTTGTTGCCTTTAGAAAGGAAATTAATGGAAACTCGGGGTCATGGATTGGAAAATAAAGTTGTTGTTATGTTCGGAGGTGGCGGGGTTGGGAAACAACTAGTTAGAGGACTTCTTGATAAAAATGTTGGGAAGTTGTATATTATTAATAGGACTGTTGAAAAAGCTAAGCAGATGGCGGAAGATGCTAATAGGATAATACCTGATGTGGCTGAATTTGGGGGAGAAGATAGAATAAGAGATTTTTTGTTAAGGGAAAATGTTGTTGCGGCTATTAATGTTTCAAAAAAGGGAGCTGAGCCTTTGCAGGATTATTCTGCTTTTGCTTTTGCGGATGTTTCTAATGTAGAAGGCGTGAAAGATAATAATGATGAAAGTTTGGAAATTGTTGGAGAATTGGCGAGAAAAAATAAGGAAATTGTTTTGTATGATATTACGTTACCGAGGAGTGGTTTTCCTAAAACGTTGCAAATAGCAAAACAAGTTGGTTTGAAAAATTTACTTGATGGGAAAGGGATGTTTGTGAATCAGGGAATAATTGCTATTCAAAATGTTGAAAAATTAAATTCTGGAATATTCGGTGAGAAACTTAGTGAGAAAGAAATTGAAGATATTTTTAGTGTGAGTATGAGGAATGACTAAACTGAAATATCCGAGAAATGAAATATGGGAAAGAAAAGTTTATGAGGATATTATTAAGAAGGGAGAATTGAAAGTTTTGTATCGTCCAGGAGATAGGATATGTGGAAATGGGAAAGCTAAATGTTTTTATGAAGGTGAGGATGTTGCGTTGAGAATTTTGGAGCGACCTGGAAATAAAAAAGGGAATGTAGTTCCTTTGTTTACTCCATTTATTAAGAATGTGAAAATTTTGAAGCTTAAAAAAATGTTTTTGTCTTCTCTTGTTAAAAAAGATTTTATTAATAGTTATCCTGATGTAACAAATATTAAAGGATTGAAATATCACTTGGGGTTGGTTTATAATGAGAATCCGAATTTTTTTAGAGAAGTTACAAAGATTGAGTTGGAGTATGGGGGTTTTAAAAATGAACATAAGTAAAAATAAATGTGTGGGATGTGGGCTTTGCATTTCTAAATGTTTGGTGGGTGCAATTTCAATTAATGAAGAGGGATTTGTGGAAATTGATAAGAAAAAGTGTATAAATTGTGGGTCATGTTTGGCGGTTTGTCCACAAGGAGCCATTAGAGATATTAAAGAAAAGTTGATTTTTGCTATCGGAACAGATGATGGAAAAACAATGAAGTCGGATGACCATGTTGGGATGTCGAAATATTATTTGATTTATGAATATTTTGATGGGGATATTATTTTTAAGGAGAAAAGAGAAAATAAAAAGTATGAAGAGAATGAGAGGTTGATTCATGGGGATCCAGAGAAAGCGAAAAAAGTTGGGTCAGTTTTGAGGGGAGTTGATGTTATCGTGGGGAGAAGGTTTGGTCCGAATATTGTTAGGTTAAATGATAAATTTGTTTCTGTTGTGGTGAGGGAATTGGATATCAAAAGAGTTCTTGAAATAATTAAGGATAATATTAATGAAATAATGGAGGAGAAAGTTAAAGAAGATAGGATGGGGATAGTGTTTGGTGGTTAAATTTATAAATGAATAGGTATTCATAACATAAGATATTAAAATGGGAATAAAAATAGATAAGGATAAATGTGTGGGATGTGGGCTTTGTGCAAATATTTGTTCGGAGGGGATTGAAATAGTTGATGGAGTTGCAGTTGTGAAAGATGGGAATGCTGATTGTTTGAAGGAGGCTGCGGAGTCTTGTTCGAGAAATGCTATTTTGTTGAATGGAGAATCTGGTGGGACTAATGGGGAAGGTGAAGGTGTGTTCGGCCAAGATTTTAGTCAAGGTCGTGGTATGGGTGGAGATCAAAGTTTTGGAATGGGTAGAGGTCAAGGTCGGGGTCGTGGAATGGGTAGAGGTCAAAGTCAAGGTCGTGGAATGGGTAGAGGTGGTGGGAGAAGATGATTTTATTTAAAAAGAAATGTAATTATTGTAAGGAAAAAATAGAAAAGGGGGATGAAGTTTGGATGGAAGTTAAGATTCCCGAATTTATAAATAAGGTTAGGTGTGTGTTTTGTTGTATGGAGCATGCTAATTTGTATGTTCAAAATATAAAGGGAACTCCAAGTAGGAATTCTTGTCCTTATTGTAGGAGTTAGTTATGAAAATATGGAAAAATTAGTTTAAGATGAAATTGTTTTTATTTGGTTCGGTTGGGGATAAGATTTTGGAAAAGGAGGTTGTTTAATGTATTATAAAAAGGGTGTTGTATTAAAGAATTTGATAAAATGAGATTGTTGATAGCGATAGAAGAGGAGAATGGGATGGATTCTAAACTTAGTGAGCATTTTGGGCATTGTTCTCATTTTGCGATTTATGAGACAGAGGCGAAAAGTTTTGAGATTGTGGATAATAAGTTGGACCATTCAAATTCCGATATGACTCCTGTTGAGCAGATTATGAAATTTGAGCCGGATGTTATTTTTACTCTTGGAATGGGTGGACGAGCAGTTAAATTGTTTAGTGAAAAAGGTGTCGAACTTAAAACTGGGGATTATAAAATTGTTCGGGAAGTTGTTGAGGGTATTGATAATCTTCGAGAATTAAATTTTGGATGTAGGCGTTGATGAAATCTGAAAATAGTAAACTAATGAAGCAATCTACCTTTAAGGCAGCAAAAGGATTATGGGTGGCTTTCCCGATGATTCTTGGAACAATTTTATTGATAAGTCTTATTTCTGTTCTAGTTCCGAAGTCATTTTATATTTCTGTTTTTAGTCAAAACTCTTTTTTAGATTCTTTAATTGGAAGTTTGATTGGTAGTATTTCTGCAGGAAATCCAATAACAAGTTATATTTTTGGTGGAGAAATGTTGGGACAAGGAGTAGGATTAATTGCGGTTACTGCATTTTTGGTTGCTTGGGTCACTGTTGGTATCATTCAACTTCCTGCTGAGTCTGCGATTTTGGGTAAGAGGTTTGCTTTGTTTAGGAATTTTACGGCTTTTATTTTGGCGATAGTTGTTGCGATTATTACTGTTTTGATTTTGGGGGTGATGATATGAAATTTAAAGATAAGTTAAAACGGTTTCCGGGTTCTTGGTATTTTTTGTTGATAATTATTATTGTTTATTTTTTGCTTTCGGTGTTTAATCAAAAAATTTATTCAGATAGTTTGGATTTTTTTGGTAAGATTATTTATAAGATAATTCCGATTTTTATTCTCGTGTTTGTTTTGATGAGTTTGTCGAATTATTTTATAACTCCGAAATTTGTGATGAGGCATCTTAGTGAGAAGGGTTTTAAGAAATGGTTTTATGTTGTTATTGGAGGGATTTTATCGACGGGTCCAATTTATATGTGGTATCCGCTTTTGGCTGATTTGAGGAGGAAGGGTTTGAATTATGGGCTTATTGCTTGTTTCTTATATAATCGGGCGATTAAAATTCCGTTGTTGCCATTGGCGATTTTGTATTTTAATTGGCAGTATATTTTTGTGTTGTGTTTCGTGATGATTTTTATGTCGGTGGTTCAGGGTGTTGTTTTAAATAAATTGATGGAGGTTAAAAAATGAAAATTGCTGTAGCGTCTGAAGGAAAAGATTTTGACTCTGAGATAAGTGGCCGAGGTGGTCGGGCTCCTTTTTATCTTGTTTTTGAAGATAAGAAATTGATTGAGACTATTAAGAATCCTTTTGCAACTGGTGGTGGCGGGGCTGGTTTTTCTGTTGCTTATATGTTGGCTGAGAAGAAAGTTGGTTTGGTTATTGCTGGGAAAGTTGGTGGGAATATGATTTCGGCTTTGAACGAGAAAGGAATAAAATTTAAGGAAGCAAGTGGGAAAGTTTCTAGAGCTGTTTAAATGGATTATTCGACAAGGCATACTTTATTGGAAAGACTTGCGGATGTAATTGGATTGAATTCTCGATTTCATAAGTATAGAGTGGATGAGGTTAATTTTGATGATTCTGTTTTGGTAAGTCCTGTTGAGGCGAAGGTGGTTTGTGTTGAGAGGATTGAAGAGCATGGGAAGTTAATTTCTAAATTGGGGAGGAAAGTTGATTTATCTGGGGTTATTGATAGAGCTGATTTATTTTCGGGAGGTTTCTATGTTAATTTTTATCTTTCTCCGATGGATAAACATTATTGGAGGATTCCTTATAATTCAGAGATTGTTTCGACGAAGGTTAATGAAGGAGTGGCTAGGATTCCTGTAATGACGGGGCTTGAGAGGATTTTTCCTAAGACAGATTTTTTTGAGAGGTCGATAAAAAAGAATGCGACGATTGGTACGGTGTTTCGAGCTCAGGATTTTTCTTATGCGATTGTTGCCGTTGGTTCTTTAAATGTTAATTCTATTCATACGATTAAAAAGGATTGTTTTGAGAAAGGAGATATTGGGGGTTATTTTAATTTTGGTTCTAGTATGTTGTTATGTTTTCCTGATGTTGCTGGAATTGAATCTTTGATTAAAGTTGGAGATAAGGTGGATATTGGTGAAGAGATTTTAAGGTTACCTTAAAGTTTTTAAAGTTAATTTTATTTATTTTATTATGAGAAGGTTGAATTTGGTTTTTGTTGGGTTGTTGTTTTTGGTTTTGATTAGTTGTGTTAGTGCGGGGGAAGATGTTAGGGTTTATTATTTTTATTCAACAGGATGCCCGCATTGTTCTAATGTTGATGCGTCAGGGATTTTAGATGATGTCGATTTGATGGATGGAGTTTCTGTTGAAAAGTTGAATTTGCATGAGAGCCAGGAGAATAGGGATTTGTTTGATAATTTTTGTGATGAGTTTGGGATTGCTCAGAGAGGTTGGCCGTTTGCTGTTATTGAGAGAGGTGGGAAGTATAGTTATTTGGTTGGAGATGTGCCGATAATTGAGCATTTGCTTAGTAGTGTTCAAAATGGTGGAGGGATTGTGATTGATTCAGAAGGTGTTAGTTCGGATACAGGTGATAGTGTGACAATTGGTTCGGTTTTGGTTGCGGCGGTTATTGATTCGGTTAATCCTTGTGCTTTTGGAGTTTTGATATTTTTGATGGCGAGTTTGTTGGGAATGGGGTCTGCTCGTCGGGCTTTGAGGGCTGGATTGATTTATAGTTTTGTTGTTTTTGTTGTTTATTTTTTTATGGGGTGGGGATTTTATAGTGTGATTAATAAGTTTTCTTCTTCGGCGGGATTTTATTATTTTTATCTTGTTGTTGCTGGGGTTATTTTTGTTTTGGGGCTTTTACAGTTGAAGGATGTTTTTTGGTATGGGAAAGGTGTGACGCTTAAGATTTCTTCTAAGGTTAAACCGATTATTGAGAAGTTTATGGCGAAAGGGAATTTGGTTTCGATTATTATTTTGGGTGTGATTGTTTCGCTTTTTGAGTTGCCTTGTACTGGTGAGATTTATATTGGGATTTTGACGGTTATGTCTATTCATAAGACTTTTGGGTTTGGTTACCTTTTGATTTATAATTTGATTTTTGTTTTGCCGTTGGTTATTTTGACTTATTTGATTTATCGTGGGACGTCGACTGAGAGGTTGCAGAATTGGACGGTTTCGAATAGGAAGTATATGAAGTTGATTTCGGGGTTGTTGCTTGTTGGGCTTTCTATTTATATTTTTGTTAAGGCTGTTGGATTTGTGTAGATACGAGTATAATAAATTTTAAGTAGTGAGGTTTTGTAGGTTTGGGATGGGAATATTGAATTGGTTTGGTGGTGGGAAGACATTGTATTTTCCTGGGTGCTTGACGAAGGGGGTTTTGACGGAGCAATTTGAGAATTATAAGGAGATTTTTAATCGGCTTGGGATTGATTTTGTGATGTTGTCGAAAGATGAGGTTTGTTGTGGGTTGCCGGTTTTGAATGCGGGGTATCGGAAGGATGCGAGGAAGTTGGCGAAGAAGAATTTTGATTTGTTTAAGAAGAATGGGATAAAAAAAATTATTACGAATTGTCCGTCGTGTTATCATACTTTTCGGGAGATTTATCCGGAGTTGGTTCGGGAGTGGGATATTGAAGTTGAGCACGCGACGGTTGTGATTTTGAATGCGCTGAAGAAAAGAGGAATTAAGTGGAGGGGCGATGGAGAGAGAGAATTAGTTGCGTATCATGACCCGTGTCATCTTGGGCGGTATAGTGAGATTTATGATGAGCCGAGAGAGGTGATTGAAAGATTGGGCGGGAAGGTTTTTGAATTTAGGCTTAATCGAAAAGATGCGATTTGCTGTGGGGCCGGAGGCGGGGTTCGGGCGAATTTTCCGAGTGTTGCGAAAGCGGTTGCGAAGAAAAATGTTTCTGAAATTCCTGAAGAAGTTGGGCAGATTGTTTCGCCCTGTGGTTTGTGTTATGCTAATATTAAATCAGCGACGGAGAAGTCGGTTGAGTTTTCGGATTTTGTTGTTCGGAAGTTGAGGGAGATACGCAAATGAAAATCAAAGATTTTCATTCGAGATATTCGGTCGCTTCGCTTGTCGGTATTCGGTCGCTTCGCTTGTCGGGTCAGAAGTTTAAGTCTTGGAGGAGAAAGGGATGAGGTTGAATAAGAATTTAATTAAGATTTATGTGTCGAATGCGTCGGGGGTTGGTAAAAGGAAAAATATAAAAAGGGAGGTTGGTTGGTAAAGTTAATAACCGCCTAGTGTCTCAGACGCTAGGCACTTTTTTATGAAACGAGCTATTGTTTTTATTGATGGTAATAATTGGTACCATAATTCTAAGGAGTTAATGAGAGAGATAGGTGAAATAGATTTTAGAAAACTTTCTAAGTTTGTTTGTGATCGTTTTGGCTTTGAATTAATTGGCATTAATTATTATAATTCTATTCCAAATATTCTAAGTTCTTCTTATTCTAAGCATAAGAATTTTATTGAGGAATTAAAAAAAGATAATATAGTTGTTAAGTTAAAAGAGTTGACTGGGTACGGGAAGCATCAAAAAGAAAAGGGTGTAGATATCCTTATTGCTTTAGATATTATTAGGAAGGTTATTATAGAGAAAGTTTGTGATGCGTGTGTTTTAGTGTCTGGTGATGCGGATTTTTTATCTGTTGAAGAGATTTTGAGGGAATGTGGTTATGATTTTTGTTCGGCATCTGTTTTGAATGGGTATGCGAATAAATTAAGAAGCGGTAAGTATAAATTTATTGTTTTGAAAAAGGGGGATATTTTGAATTGTTTAAAATGAATAAGAATTTAGTTAAGGTTTATGGGTCGGATGCGTCGGGTGTTGATGGGCGGGCGTTGGATGTTGTTCAGCCGAGGAATATTGCGGAGGTTCGTAGGATTGTTGCGAATGCGGGGAGGGTTGTAATTCGAGGTGGCGGGACTGGTTTGAGCGGTGGGGCTGTTCCGCAGAATGGATTAGATGTTGTTTTGGATTTGTCGAAGATGGATGGAATTTATGGTTTTGATAAGGAAAGGAAAGTGGTTGAGGTTGGGGCTGGTGTTATTTTGGATGAGTTGGAGAATTATTTGTTTAAGTATGGGTTGGAGTTTCCGGTGAGGCCGTCGAGTCATTCGGTTGCGACGATTGGCGGGATGATTGCGACGGATGCGGTTGGTGCGCGGGCGATTAAATATGGGAGGACTTCAAATTGGGTTAAGTGGGTTGAGATTGTCGACGGGAGTGGGGAGTTACATCGGAGAGGAGCGATGGAGCTTTCAGATTATGCTGGGATGGAGGGAATTAGTGGTGTGATTGTTCGGGCTTGTTTGAAATTGTCGCCGTTGAAAAATAGGAGTGCGACTTTGGTGAAGTTTGAAAGTATCGAGGATGTTGCTTTGGCTGTCAGGGATTTGAAAAGAAATTCGGCTGTTTCGATGATTGAGTTTTTAGACAAGAGGGTTAGTGCTGGACTTGGGTTTGTTGATGGTTATTATTTGATTGTGGAGTATGAGGATGGGACCGGGATTATGAGCGGGAAGGAATATGATGAGTTGATGGCTACGAGAGATGGGGTTTATCCATTCGTTGCGAGTGAGGGATATGTTAGGATTGAGGACCCGAAGGTTATGATTGATGGGTTTGTGAAATTGGTTAAGTGGTTTGAAGAGATTGGTATACCTGTTTTTGGGCATATTGGAGTTGGTATACTTCATCCGTGTTTTAGCGAAAAGCAAAAAAAGTTTATTCCCGAGATGATGAAATTAGTTAAGAGATTTGGGGGGTCGATTTCTGGGGAGCATGGGATTGGAATTTTGAAAAAGGAATTTGTCGATGTGAATGATAAAAAGATTTTGGTTAATATTAAGAAGCGGACGGATCCATTGAATAAATTTAATGTTAATAAAGTTGTATGATGAACGAGGAGTTTTTTGCGAGGTTGAGAGAGAAGGTGTTGCCGTATTTTGAAGGAGTAGACCCTGCTCATGATTTTATGCATACTGAAAGGGTTCTTAGAACTGCTATTGAGATTGGTAAAGAAGAGGATGTTGATATAGATGTTTTGAAGGCTTCGGTTTTGTTGCATGATATAGCAAGGCGGGAAGAAAATGAGACTAAGGGTAAAGTGTGTCATGCGTATAAAGGTGCGGAAATGGCTTGTGAGATTTTGAAAGAGATGGGTTTTCCCGAGGATAAAATTGAGAAAGTTGTTAGTTGTATTAGGTGTCATCGTTCAAGAAAGAAGGATGTTTTAGAAAGTGTTGAGGCGAAGATATTGTTTGATGCCGATAAGATTGATGGTATGGGTGCAATTGGTGTTGGAAGATTTTTTCATGTTTCTGGGAGGATAGGTTCTATTGTTCATAAGAACGATAAGAATATCGTGAATAGCGAGGAGTATAGTGAGGATGATTGTGCATATAGAGAGTTTTTGATAAAGCAAAATATTCTTGACAGAATTAGTACTAAGAAAGGGAGAGAAATTGCGACGGAGAGGTGGAGTTTTATGAAGGGATTTTTTGATAGGATAAATAAGGAAGTTGAGGGGGAGTTGTGATGGAAAGGTTTAAATATTTGAGGGGGTTTGGTTAAACATTACCTCCCCGGTATGACGCAAGGAATGCCGGGAGTCTTATTTTCTATGGTGACTAAAAAGAAGAAAGCGATTATGTTTGTCGATGGGAATAATTGGTATCATAATGTGAAATCGGTTGTGCGGAAGCCGAGGGCAATTGATTTTAGGAAGTTGGCGGTGATGGTTGCGGGGCATTTTGATTTGGACGTTAAGGAAATTAGGTATTATAATTCGGTGCCGGATATTGAGTTGGGCGAGGATAATTATTATAAGCATATGGTTTTTTTGGCGGGGTTGAAGAATAAGGGGCTGGTTGTTAATACGGCGAAGTTGAAGAAGATTCGGGTTGATGGGAAAATTTTGAGAGTCGAGAAGGGGATTGATGTGATGATTGCGATGGATATGATTAGTAAGGTTTTTCTCGAGAGTGAGTGTGATTGTTGTGTTTTGATTTCGGGAGATTCGGATTTTGTGCCGGCGATGAGGTTGATTAAGGGGACGGGGAAAGAGGTTTTGACGACTTCGGTTTTGAAGGGTTACGCGAGAGAGTTGTTGCAGGGCGAGTTTAGGTTTTGGATTTTGAAGAAGGGTGATGTTGAGAAATGTTTTGGGGGGTATAATGGGAAGTAAGATTTTCCATTCGAGGTATTCGGTCGCTTCGCTTGTCGGTATTCGGTACCCTCACAAATTTATAGTTCAATTTGGTTGGGGCAATCTTTCGCTTCGCTTGTCGGTTGGAGGTGTTAATAATAATGGTTGGTAGGATTAGTGAGATGGATAAGATAGAAGCCGAGAATCTTTTAGGGGAGTCTAAAAACATTTTTGATAATTGTGTCCGGTGTGGGATGTGTAAATCGCTTTGTCCGATGTTTAGGGTTTTGAAGGAGGAGGGGGTTTCGGCGAGGGGGAAGGGGATTATTTTGTCGGATAAAATTATGGATAAGATTTTGTTTGAGTGTAGTTTGTGTCGGGGGTGTGAGGAGAAATGTCCGGTTGGGGTTAAGGTTACCGACGCTGTTCGAAAGGTGCGAGAGGCGATGGTTTTGAGGGGGAAGGGCTTGAAAGGGAATGAGGAAATGATTTCAAATATTAGGAAGAGTGGGAATCCGTTTGGGAAGATGACGGAGAAAGACAAGGAAAAATTGTATTGTTGTTAGATTTGATGTTATTAGTTAGTGACTACATTAGAAAAGTTTATAAATGGTGGAAGTTTGATTTTTTTATGAAAAGAGAAAAAAATTATGATTTGAGAAATTGGTTTTTTGGGACTGTTGTGGCTGGGGCTGTGCCGCTTTTGTTGTTTGGCGGGAGTAGAAGTGTTTCGTCTGTTTCAAGTAGCGTTGGTGGTGTTGAGAAAAAAGTAGTTTGTTCGTCGAGGGTCGGGGATTGTGAGAAGGGAATGGTTTATTCGTCGGGAGTCGCGAGTTGTGGAGAGAAAGAGTGTGTCGGAAGGGCGAGTTATACTTCCAAGGAACTTAATGAGTTGAGGAATATTTTGTATGGGGAGGCGGCGAACCAATCGAGTCGGGGGAGGAAATTTGTTGCACGGATGATTTTGAATAGGGTTAGGAGTTTGAATTATCCGAATAGTGTTCATGATGTTGTTTATGACCGGAATGCTTTTAGTTGTATTTTTGATAAGAAAAATAAAAATTGGGCGCAGGCAACTGGAGAATTACCGAGGAATAATTATGAGAATATGGTTTATGGAAAGTGTGGGGAGGATGCTCGGGCTATTTTGAATGGAGAGCGTTTGGGTGTTGACAGAGAGGACGAGATTGTTGCTTATCATGATGTTTCGATTACGAAGCCGAAGGACAAATATTGGAATAGTTTGGAGTCAGTTGAAGGCGGGAAAGTTGGTCGTCTGATTTTTTATGCGCCTAAAAAAAATTAGTTGTGGGCGAACCAAAATTCGAGTTTAGAAAAGCTTAAAAGGTGTAGTTATTCTGTAATGACATATTATTACAAAGAATCTGTAAACAGCAATCATTGACTACTCGATTCACTTTGGTGAATTGTTGATATAAGAGATAAGGATTCAAGGACGAAGGAATGGAAGATGTCGGTTTGTCGACGGAAAACGTTCTTTCGGAAATTGTTTTTTCTAGCTTGGGCTTTCGGCTAGTGTAAGATATTTTGGGAATATCTTCTTGTTAAAGGTGTTCCGAGTGAAATAAGTTTGGGGGAAGAAAGGAAGTGTGTTATGAAGACGAAAGAAGAAGTTCTAAAAATGTCTTTGGTGGAGTTGCGGGCGCTCGTTGTGGCAAGAGGAGGCGTATCTCATGATACGCGCGACGATGGATACCGTGTCGAAAATGGGTATGTAGTGGATGGACGCAACAACCGTGCCGGCATTGCATATTGGGGAAGCGAAGAAAAAGCGAAGAGATCCCTTGGGACCCTTCGTGATTGCACGAACTGCACGAACTGCAAGAACTGCACGAACTGCACGAACTGCAAGAACTGCACAGACTGCACGAACTGCACGAACTGCACGAACTGCACGAACTGCAAGAACTGCACGAACTGCACGAATTGCAAGAACTGCATGAACTGCACAGACTGCACGAACTGCACGAACTGCACGAACTGCACAGACTGCACGTACTGCACAGACTGCACGAACTGCACGAACTGCACGAACTGCACGAACTGCACAGACTGCAAGAACTGCACGTACTGCACAGACTGCACGTACTGCACAGACTGCACGGACTGTGAAAGTTCTCAAAATGGGCTCTTCTGTTGGAATATCGACGAAGGTGGCGATACGAGTAAGTATTACATTGCCAACGTCGAGGTTACCGAGGAAGAGTTCGAGACAAAGCGATTGGAATTGTAATTTGATGTTGTGATAGAAAAGTCCCGTCGTCGTTTGGCGGGACCTTTTTTATGCTTGACTTAGGTATTCCAAGAATTTTTTATTTATCAGATTTAAGTATTTCAGTTGTGGGCGAACCAAAATTTGAGTTTGTCTTTTTGTTTTTCGTGGAGTTTGACGAAGCCAAATCGTTCGAACTGAATTGTCGTGTCTTCCTTCAGCTTTGAAAGTTCAGTTTCGCCGAGGCCATTAATTTTTGAGCCGTCGGGCATTAGTATTTCGACCTTGATGTTTTTGTCGTCGGCAGGGAGCCACTGAAGGTATTTGGGTCGCTGTTCACTGTTCGCTGTTCGGTGTTCGGTGGAGACGAAGGAGAATGTTCGGGGTTCTGCTTTAAGGATGTTTTCGGATTTGAAGTTGAGAAGGTGTATAAGCCGGTAGTTTCCGTTTTGCATGAGGTCGAAGTCGATTTTTGGAATTAGGAATTTTTGAGTTGTCTTGTATTCGCGTGTGCCGTGTTTGCCGTTGGGGTGAATTGGAATTTTTGCTGTTAGTTCTGGGGAGCCGGTGATTGTGATTTTTTCAGGTTGTTCGACGAAGAAATATCTTGGGGCGTCGTTGAGGATTTTTCTGTTGAGGGCGTAGAGAGTTTCGATTGGGACAGTGATGTTTGTTTGTCGCATGCCGAGTCCGAGGACGAATTGTCTTATCGCTTCTTTTGTGATTCCGCGGTCATGGAGAGATTGCAGAGACCATGTTCGAGGGTCGTTCCAGCCTTGGTATGCTTTGGATTTGACTTCTTTTGCGCCTTTTGATTTTGAGATTTTTACGCCTTTGATTGCGAAGTGTCCGTTGTAGATTGATTCGGGGTTTTGCCAGTTGAAGATTTTTCTAATGAAGTTTTGGACGCGGGTTGACATGTAATGTTCGGTTCCTCTGAGAATGTGAGTGATTCCGAGGATGTGGTCGTCGATTGCCCATGAGAATTCCATTGATGGGTATACGCGGAATTTTTTTTTGGTTCTTGGGTGTGGGCGGTCTGAGATTTTGAACATAACTCTGTCGCGAAATGCGGGGTCGGGGTCTTGCATATTTGTTTTTAGCCGTACTGTTGCTGTTCCTTCTTTTGCTTTGAATATTTGTTTCCATCTTTCGATTTGTTCGTCGGGCGTTAGTTGACGACAGGGGCATTCTATGCCCTTGATTTTGAGGTCGTGCATTTTTTCTTGTTCGCAGTGGCAGACGTAGAGGTATCCTTTTTTGAGCATTTCTTCGGCGTATTTGTAATATTGTTTAGTGCGGTCGGATTTGTAGATTATTTTTTTGTCGAATTTGACGTCGAGCCATTTTAGTCCTTCTTCGATTAGTTTGTATGCTTCGGGTTCTATTGGTTTTATTTCTGAGCCGATTGTGTCGTCCATTACGACTATGAATTTTCCTTTGTACATTTTTGCGTATTCGTCGTTGAGGATTGCGGTTCGAGCGTTGCCGATGTGGAGTGGACCGGATGGGAAGGGTGCGAGTCGCATTACTACTTTCCCTTTTTCGGCGCTTGGTAGTTCTTTTAGTCCAACTCTGATTTCTCGTTTTGATATTTTGTGTTCGAGTTCTTTGAATTTTTCTTTTTGTTTTTCTGGTGAGAGGTTTGTTACTTCTTGGATTACTTCTTGGATTAGTGGGATTGTGTTTTTGATTTGTGATTTTTCTAGTCCTTCGGCGAAGAGAGCGGAGAGAATTGATTTTTGGTTTGGTTTGCCGTCGTGGTTTATTGCGTTTTCGAGGGCGTGGGCCATGATTAATTCCGAAGGAATTAATCCGGTGTTCGGCGTGTCGGCGTGTCGGCGTGTCGGCGTGTTTGTCATGGGGTATAGAAGTAATTGAGGGTTATAAATTTGTGGGATACATATTAGATATAAAAGATTAAATAGTTTGAGTTGTGTTTTTGTGTATGGGTGTTGGGGTGCGTGAGGGTTATGGAGGTTTTGTGGAATCTAATGCGTTTGTTGGTATGGTTATGATTGGTATGGGAGTTTATGGAGATGATTTTGCGACGAGATGTTTTGGTGGCATGTTAATAATTCCTTTGGTTGTTAGGTATTCTGCGAATGTTGGCAGAGGGGTTTATGATTGCTGTAGTGGGCTTGCTGGATTGCTGAGACGTTGATGGTTTTTGAAATTTTGTTATCATTCTATTGGTTCGAGATTTTGGGTTGATTTATTGACGTTGAGTTTTTTTTCGAGGAGTTCGATTCGTTGTTCGAGTTGTTTATTGGGGAAAGTTATATTAATGTTGTTGTTTTGAGTCGAAGATGGATTATAATAAGATAGATAATGTGATAAGGTCGGAAAGGATTTTGAATAATTTGGATAAATTTGTTTTGAAGTTTTGTGGGATGTTGGATGAGTATGTTGTTGTGTCTGGGTATGTTTCGATTTTGTTTGGCAGGTCGAGGGCGACGGAGGATATTGATTTATTGGTGCCGAGCATGACGATTGAAGAGTTTTTGAAGTATTGGAAAAGATTTGAGAGTGGAGGGTTTGAGTGTCTTAATACCTTGAAGGCTGATGAGGCGTATAAGATGTTGAGGAGTTGTGCTATTAGATTTTCTTTGAGGGGGAGACTGATACCGAATATTGAGTTTAAGGTTATGAAGAATGATTTGGATAAGTATTCTTTTGATAGGAGGGTTGAAGTTTTGTTGACGGAGGGGAGTTTAATGATTTCGCCTTTGGAGATGCAGATTGCGTATAAATTGTATTTAGGTTCTGACAAGGATTTGGAAGATGCGAAATATATTTATGAATTGTTTAAGGAAAGTTTAGATATGGACGAGTTGAATAAATTAGTTGGGAAATTGAAGGTGAGGGGAAATTTTGAGGTGATTAATGAGGATTAATTTTGAGGAGTTAGAATGCGAGAGGCGAGAGAATTTTCGAGAAAGGATGAGGTTTGTGAAACTTTGGGCGGAGTTTGTTAGGGGACATGACGACAAAGTTTGGAGTTCGCAGCAAAATGATTTGATTGATGGGCAAGGTTCTTATTGAATTACCAGCCCATTGGTCCGAGATGTGATTCGGTTGATTTATTGACGTTGAGTTTTTTTTCGAGGAGTTCGATTCGTTGTTCGAGTTTGTAGATTTTGTTGTCGAGGTCTATGAGTCGCGACGAGTCGTTAGTCGTTAACTGTTGGTTATTAGTAGTTGTGTTTGTGAAGCCGAAGAATTCTGAATTCGTTGTTCGTTTGTCGTTGTTCGTTTGTCGGTTTTTTGAGCTTAGTTCTATAAAGCCGTCGCGGTTTGTTGGGATGATAGTATTTTTTTTTGGAATTCTGACGATGCCTTTTCTTTGGAGTTCGTGGATATCAACCATTCTTTTTTTCTTTTTGAAAAACATAATTAAAGTAAGTTTTGGGAGTATATAAAAACTTCTGTGAAGTTTTTATGCTGTTCGCTGTTCGCTGGTTGTTCGTCGGTGAGACGGGGGAATTTTAGAGAGGGGAATTTTGGAGAGGGGAAATTGGAGAGCTTCGCTCTCATATCTTGGCGGCTTCGCCGCCCCGCGCGAAGCGCGGGGTTCTGGGCGGTGGTTTTAAATATTGTGATTCTGTTGAGATATATGGCTAATGATTTGAGGTGGGCGATAAAGGAAGTGATGAGTAAATCTAAGAAAAGTGGGGATTTGGCGTCGATGGGTATGTGGGATTTTGATGGTGATGGGTTTAGGCCGGTTTCGTCGTATAAGTTATCGTTTGATTCGCAACAGGCGCAGTTGGAGCCGATTTATTATTGGTTGTTAGATTGGGTTCAGGAGCGGGGGTGGAATATGAAAAAAGTTGTGGATAATTTTATGGCGTCGCCGGGGTCAGGGCAGTTTTCTGATATTAATATGAGGGCGACGAAGATGCAGGAGGAGGGGATGAAAATTCTCGGGGGTTTGAATCAGGTTGTGAAATCGGTTTTGAATTTGATTTATGATTTGAAAGAGTTTGAGTTGAGGTTGACGCATTATGATGATTATAGTTCGGAGGATGTGAAAAAAAAAGAGGAGGGAAGTTTGGCATTAAAGCAGATTTGGCTGGATAATGTTGATTTGAAACGAGGTCGGGGTTCGATTCATCAGATGTCGGCTGAGTTGGGTTTCACGACGCTGAGGGAGGCGTTTATGATGGCGAATTCGGTTGATGATTTAAAGAAGATGAATAGCGACGCTGAGGGAGGATTGATTAATGATCAGGTTATGAGGATTTTAATTCCGAGGATTAATGAGTTTTTGAAGTGGGCGAAGTATTCTGAGAGTGAGTTGAGGAAACGGTTTAGTATTGAGAAGAATTATTTGAAGTCGCAGGTTGAGACGATAAAATTGTATTCGGCGTGGATGAAACCGTATTTGATTGCGGCGGAACAGTTGAGACAGAAAGGTTTTGATAATGATGCGGCGTTGGTTAATGCGTTTTCGACATCGATGTTTGAGTTGCAATTATTTGGTTCGCAGAAGGTGAAGGTTGAAGATGTTTATGAGGGGAAGTATAATGCGAGGCGGGGTTATAATCGGGTGATGATTATTGGGTTGACTTATCGGGGGCATGTTTCTCAGAGGGTGACGCAGAAAGGAGATTATGGTTTTGCGATGGGTGGGAAAGTTGATATGACTTTTGATGCTTATGCTTTGAACGATGAGGAGATTGCTACGGCGAATAAGTTGTTAGAAGAAGATGATGTTATGAAGAGTATGGAATTTTCGGGGGATGTTGCGGGCGAGGCATTGAAAACTTTGAAGGAAGATTTGGATTATTTTTTGATGAGTTCCGCTGAGCGCGAGTCGGAAGTCGGAAGTCGGAAGTTGGAAGTGAAGGGAGAGGATATTAATCCGTTTGCGGCGTTGTTTGGTTTTGGGAAAAAGAAAAAAGAGAAAGAGAAGAAAGATGGGGAGAAGGAGTTCGTTGAGATTAAGGATATTAAGGTTGATAATTTTGTGGAGAAGATGATGAGGGCGAAGGCGGCGACAACTGCGGCGGATTGGTTGTATTTGGTTTATGATATTTACAAGAAGGCGCATGGGATGGCGTCGGCGCAAGGTCCGGGTTTTGATTCGTATGATGCGGAGGCGATTGAGGATTTGAGCGAGGGTGGGAAGGTTGGGATTAGAGACGCCTTCGGCTAGAGAGACGCCTTCGGCTAGAGAGACGCCTTCGGCTAGAGAGACGCCTTCGGCTAGAGAGACGCCTTCGGCTAGAGAGACGAAAAATCCTTTGGATTTTTCTAGAGATTGACTTGATGAGTATTCTTTCGGAGGATTTAAGTAGAATATTTGTGTGTGTTTTTTATGTGGGATTATAAGAGGATGAAGGTTTGGCAGAGGGCGGATGTTTTAGGTAAGGAGATTTGTCGTTTGACGTTGCGGTTTCCTAAATTTGAAATGTATGCTCTTGGAGACCAAATGAGGAGGAGCTCGGGAAGCGTGCCTGATAATATTTCCGAGGGGAGTATGAAGAGTACGGATAAGGATTTTATTAATTATCTGAATCATTCGAAGGGGAGTGCTGCGGAGTTGGAGGTTCAGATTGGTCGAGCGTTTGATGCTGGATATATTGGCGAGGGAGATAGAGATAAATATTTGAAAGAGTTGGATGAGATTGTTAAGATGCTTTGTGGAGTTATTCGATATTTAGACAAGAAGAAAAAGAAAAAAGGAGAATGATAGAAGTTAATACATTTTGGAAACGTAAGATAAATAAAGTTTGATTCTGTTGAATTGTATGGCAAAGGATAGGGTGAAGGATTTAGATGAGGGGTTGGAGGAGGACGTTGGAATTTTTGATGAGGATTTAGAAGAGGATTTGGAGAGCGAGGATGAAGGAGGTTTAGATGGGGAGGATTTAGATGAAGAGTTGGAGAGTGTGTTGGAGGATGATTTAGAGGAGGCGAGTGATTTTTTTATTGGTGATACGATTTTGTCGTCGGGGAATGGCGAGGTGGGTTGGAGTAAGGAGGATTTAGAGGAAGTTCTTCGGAACGAGAGGATTGAGAGGGAATGGAAAGATAGCGAGGAATTTGTCGGGGGAGATTTTTATAATGCGTCGACGGGGAATTTTTATGGGGCTGATAACAGGAAGAAAGATGGGTTTTATGAAACTGGGCGTGGCGGTGATTTGTATAAAGGTGGTGGCGAGGGAGATTTGTATAACGCTGGAGAGGTGAAACTTTATTCGGGAAAGAAAAATGACGATAAGGGTTATGATGTCGGGGCGAAGGGTTTGAAAAGTTATGATGAGGTTGTATCGGAGAGAGAGAGGAGGCATTCTGTTTTGGAGAGCATGGGGCTTGAGGATAAGGGGAAGAAGGGGTTAGGTGTTAGAGGTTAGGTGTTGGGTTATAGGTGGGTTGTTGTTGGGTGTAACTTTTATGGGAGAATAATAGCATACGGACGAACACGGACTAACACGGATTTTGTTTAAGGTGATTTGGTGAATAGTTTTATATATTGGTTTTTGTTTTGGATTTAGGTGATGGCAGAGAGTTATGAGAGTTTTTATGGCGGGGGTGTGAGTTCGCTTAGTCCGGAGTATGGGAATTTTGTTGGGTATCGAATGAGTGCTGATTCTTTGGGTTTTCCGGGTTCACCGCAGACTGCGAATCAGCTTGGCGAGACGGTTAATGCGTTGAAGCAAGGGGTTAAGGCGTTTGAGGTTTCGTTGTTGGTGCCGGAGACGACAGAGGTTGTTCCGAAGCAACATTTTGAAGAGATGCGGGCTTTGATGAAGTTGAGTGGAGTTAAGCCGTCGGTGCATGGACCAGTTTTAGATGCGTCTGGTTTTAATGATAAGGGTTGGGGTGGCGATGATGGTCGGGCTGATAATGAGAGGCGGATGTTTGATGCAATTGAAAAGGCGCATGTGTTGGACCCGAAGGGGAATATTCCGATTGTGTTTCATTCGTCGAATGGAGCGCCGGGTGCTGAGTGGAGACCAGGTGAAGAAAAATTTGGCGAGGATAAATTTGTGATGGAGAAGGGGGCGGCGGTAAATCGGGAGACGGGGCAGACGATTGCGTTGAAAAGGGAATATAAATTTAGACCGGAGCATCCCGAGTTATTGGATGAGGGTATGTATTTTAAGGATGGGGAAGTTCATAAGGGTGGGCCTGCGGGTGTTTTATTTACGGCGGAGAGAAGTGTTGATTCTATTAATTTGGGAGAGTGGGAGAATAAGTTGACTGAAATTGCACAGATGAATAAGCATGCGGAGGAGATTATCGGGTCGGCGCCTTTGCATTTAGGGGAGTATCAGAATGCAGTGATTACTCCGGATAATAAATTTGTGGAGATTGATGAGAAGGGACATGTTGTTAGGGAATTGCCGGGGTTTGATGCAAGTGGTGGGCAAATGGCATCTTATAATCAAATGAGGAAGGCGGGGTTGTTTCTTGAGAATGCGGAGTTGGCATTTAAGGGTGCTTTTCATAATGCTTACAAATATGGAACGTCTAAACAGAAAGAGAAGTTGAAAGAGTTATCTGAGGATTATAAAGAGAAGATGAAAATGGCGACGGAAATTTTGCCGATGGGAAATGAAAAGGGTTTGATTAATATTTGGGGGCCGGTCAAGAGGCAGAGATTGTTAAATAAGTATATAGAGGATTTAAGGAGGATAACAGACAGGGAATTGGGGGGCGAGGTGCCAGAGGTTTATCAGGAGTCGACGAAGTTTGCGATGGATAAGGCGTCGGAGACTTTTGGTAATTTGGCTATGAAATCTTATAAGGAGTTTGGTGATAGTGCGCCGGTGATTGCGATTGAGAATATGTTTCAGGGTTTTGCTTTTTCGAGAGCTGAGGATTTGAAGCCGTTGATTGAGAAGTCGAGGGAGAAATTTGTTGAGCAGTTGGTTGAGGAGAAGGGAATGAGTAAGAAAGAAGCGGAGAAAATTGCCGAGAAACATTTGGGTGTGACGTGGGATGTCGGACATTTGAATCTTTTGAAGAAAAAAGGTTTTACCGACGAGGAAATTCTTGCGCAGACGAAAAAGATTGCGCCGATGGTGAAGCATGTGCATTTGACTGATAATTTTGGGTTTGCTGATTCGCATTTGCCGCCGGGGATGGGGAATGTTCCGATTAAGGGAATTTTGGAAGAGTTGGAGAAGACGGGGCGGTTGGGTGAGATGAGGAAAATTGTCGAGGCGGGGGCGTTTGTTCAGCATTTCAAGAAGTCGCCGCATCCGTGGACGATGGGGGCTTTGGGTTCGCCGATTTATGGGATGAAGAATGCGCCGTATTGGAATCAGGTTATGGATGTTAGCGGTTCTTATTTTGGTGGTTATGGGACGGTAAATCCGCAGACGCATCATACTTATTTTGGGGCTGGTTTCACGACGATGCCGGTTGAACTTGGCGGACAGATGCCGGGCGGGGAGTCTCGTTTTGGAAATACGCCCTTAGCGTAATTTCCAAAACTCGACAGGTATCAGGTTTCAGAATTCAGGTTTCAGGGGCTTGGTTGCTTCGCAAGGTGCCAGGTTTCAGAATTCAGGTTTCAGGGGCTTGGTTGCTTCGCAAGGTGCCAGGTTTCAGAATTCAGGTTTCAGGGGCTTGGCTGCTTCGCAAGGTATCAGGTTTCAGAATTCAGGTTTCAGGGGCTTGGCGAATGTTTATAACTTTTATTATTTTTTATTTTTTATGAGGGAGTTTAAAACGTTAGAGGTTTGGAAAAGGTCGATTAAGATTGTGAAGAAGGTTTATGAGATTGTTGATACTTTTCCTAAAAAAGAGGATTATGCTTTGGGTTCTCAGTTGAGACGGGCAGTTGTTAGTATTTCTTCGAATATTGCTGAGGGTTGTGGTCGGAGGACGAATAAAGATACTGTTCAATTTTTGTATATTGCGTTGGGGAGTGTGAATGAGGTTGAGAGTCAGTTGTTTATTGCGAGAGAATTTGGATATTTACTTGATGACGTTTTGGGTGTGTTGATTAATGAGTTGAGAGAAATTGCTAAGATGTTGATGGGGTTGATTGATTATGTTTCGAGATAGGTACTTTTATAAAATATGATTACTGTTATGTTGAAAGATGGTGAAAGGGAAAAAAGATTCTGGTAAGGTGGTTAAGAAGAATATGGAGTTTCCGACGCTGAAGATTGTCGGGGAGCGAGAGATTGCGGCGGATTTTGCTATGAAAGTTTATGAGAAGTTTGACCAGATGATTAAGTCGATTGTTTTGTTTGGGTCGTCGGCGAAGAAGGTTTCGACGCCGGATTCTGATATTGATATTATTGTGATTATCGACGATGTTTCGGTGAGGTGGGATAGTGAGTTGATTGCGTGGTATCGAGAGGAGTTAGGGAAGTTGATTAAGGCGAATCCGTATTCGAGGTCGTTGCATATTAATAGCGTGAAGTTGTCGACGTGGTGGGAGGATGTGATGCGGGGCGACCCGGTTGTGATAAATGTTTTGAGGTATGGTGATGCGTTGGTTGATTTTGGTGGGTTTTTTAATCCGTTGAGAATTTTGCTGAGGGATGGGAGGATTCGGTCGACGCCGGAGTCGATTTATACTTTGTTGCAGAGGGCGCCGGGGCATTTGACTCGGGCGAAGCAATCGATGTTGGCGGTTGTCGACGGGCTTTATTGGACGATGGTTGATGCGGCTCATGCGGCTTTGATTGCGGCTGATGTTATGCCGTCGTCGCCTGAGGATATTCCTAATGTTTTGAGAGAGACTTTTGTGAAGACGAAAAAGTTGAATAAGAAATTTGTTGATTATTACGAGGAAGTGCATTCGGTTGCGAAGGATATTGTTCATGGGAATTTAACTTTTGTCAAAGGGAAAAATTTGGATGACTGGTTTGAGAAGGCGGATTCTTTTTTGGGAGAGATGGCTGTTCTCGTCGATAGTCTTATCGACGAAAAAGGTAGTGGGTAGTAGGTATTGGGTTGTGGGTTTGAGAGGGGCAACTTTGTTGCCGATTTTTATATTAATGAGTTGATTGAGGAGAAGAGTGGGAAATAACTGTTAGCCGTTAGCTTTTAGCCGTTAGGATTTATTGCGCGGTTCGTCCGCGCTTGTGGATTTTTGTGGAGAATTATTTGGGGTTTATTTTTTATCCGATTTCTTTCTTTTCTTTTCTATTGTTTCTTTCTTTTCTGTTGTTGTAAGATTTTCTAATCCACCTTCTACGATACTTCTAATTAGATTATTATGGGTTTCTCCTTGTATTTTATAATATCCAAGTAACCCAACTGCTTTTAATATGTGATTTTCTGGTAGTGTATTAATTATATCGTTATCTGATTTGAGTTTATCTTGTAGGGTTTTATTTATTTCAAATGGTAAGGTTCCATTTTCGTTTGCTGTATAACTTAATGCTTGAGATACTGTAAGTGTTCCATAGTTTTGATTAAATTTATCGCTGTATAAATTTATCGCTTTTTTTAAATCGTCAAGTGATGTTTGAAATTCTTGGGGGATATTTGGTTTTTCGGGGGCTTTCCCTTTTTTGCTTTTTGAGATTTTATCGTCGTATTCTCTTTGGGCTTTTTGATATTCTGATATTGTGTGTTCTGTCGCTTGAGCTTCTGCTAATGCTCTTGAAATAATTGGGTCGTCTTCTACGAGGAATCTTTTGTAAAGTATTCTCATCGCAGGATGTTTTAATTCTGGGCTTGCTTCAGCTAATGATGCATTTGCATATGAATCGAGATAAAATCTTGTAGTGTCTGATATATCTTCTTTTTTTGGTTTCTCTTTTGCCATGATTAGTTTAAGAGAAGCGGGTTTATAAACTTTTCTATTTGTTGTGTCTTGAGCGTGGTAACAAACTTTTTAAGAAATAAAAAACTAACTAAAGATGTCTTCTTTTATTTCTATCAATTTTTCTTTTACGATTTCTCCAATTGACTTGTGTTCTGTTTCTTTTCCGATTGGTTTGCTTGTTGCTTTGTGCTCGTGGGTTTGTTGCGACTTTGTCGCGTTTGTGGTAATTGGTTCGCTGGTTTCTAATTTGTGAACTAGTTCTGAGATTGACTTGGCAGCGTCGGCGTTTACTGAGATTGAGTCGATTCCGTGTTTGATTAGGAATTCTACCATCTCGGGTTTTGAACCGGCTTGTCCGCAGATTGAGGTTTCGACGCCATGGGTTTTGCATTCACGAATTACTCTTGAAATTTGTTTTAGGACAGCCCAATTCATTTCGTCGTAGATATTTTGGACTTCTTCGTTGCCACGGTCGATTGCGAGAGTGTATTGTGTTAGGTCATTTGTTCCGAAAGATATAAAGTCGATTTTTTGTTCACAGATGTCTTTGATTATTATTGTTGCGGCTGGAGTTTCAATCATGACGCCGAATGCGACATTGTCCATTTTTAATTCGTTGAAAATTTCTTTTGTTTTTTTGATTTCGTCGACGGAGATTACTTGCGGGAACATTGCTCCGAATTTGTGTCCTTTGTCTGCGAGTTGCTTTATTGCGAGGAGTTCGGCTTTTAGGATTTTTGGGTGTTTGAGTGAGAATCGGATTCCGTGGTCGCCGAGCATCGGGTTTTTTTCGATTTCTTTTGGTGCACCTTCGAGGTTTGAATATTCGTCGCTTCGGATGTCGGAGGTTCTGACCCAGATTGGTTTGCCGATGAATGTGTCTGCGATTTCGCCGAGTCCTTTTGTAAGCATTAATTGGTATTCGTCGAGAGTGTTTTCTTTTTCGTGGGCGATTGGATGTTTGCCGCCGGTTGCGATTAGACCTTCGAGCCGAACTAGTCCAATTCCGTCGGCTTGGGTTTTTGCGGCTCGTTCGGCGAATTGAGGGAGGTCGACCATGACTTTGATTTTTGTTTTTGTTTCTACGACGGGGAGTATTTCTACAGATTTGTTTTGGGTTTTGCCTTTGAAAACTTTTCCATGGAAGCCGTCGATTGTAATTTCGTCGCCGTCTTTAAGGATGTCGAGTGCGTCTTGTGCCCCGACGATTGCCGGGATTCCCATTTCTCGTGAGACGATTGCGGCGTGTGCGGTTACTCCTCCTTCTGTTGTTAAGATTGCTGCGGCTTTTTGCATTGAGACGACCATATCTGGATTTGTCATTGTTGTTACGAGAATGTCGCCTTGTTTTACTTTGTCGAGGTCATCCATTGAATGAATTATTTTAACGATTCCCGACGCTATTCCAGGTGATGCAGCCATTCCTTGAGTTATTAATTGTCCGTCTATTTCTTCTGCTTCTTTGTCTGGTTTTTTTAGTGTCGTGATTGGTCGAGTTTGTAGAATGTAAATTGTTTCGTTTTCGATTGAGAATTCGATGTCTTGGGGTTTGTTATAATGTTCTTCGAGCTTGATTGCGAATTCGGCGAGTTGTTTTATTTCGTGGGTTTTTAGAACTCTCTGGTTTGATTTTTCGGGAGTTAGTTGGATTGTTTTTGTGAGACCGCCGGAGGTTCGGATGATTGCAACTTTTTTGTCGGAGATTATTTCGTTTAATATTTCGAGGTTTGGTGAGACAATGTATTGGTCGGGTTTGATTTTGCCTGAGACGATTCCTTCGCCTTGACCGAAGACGGCTTCGATTAAAATTTCGTCGTCGTTTTTGACTGGATGTTTTGAAAACATGACGCCGGATTTGTCTGAGTTTATCATTCTTTGGACAACTGCTGCGATGCCGACGAGACCGTCGAATCCTTTTTTCTTTCGGTAGTAGATTGCGCGGGCCGTGAAGATTGAGGCGAAGCATTCTTTTGTTTTTTGGATTAATTCTTTGTTGCCCTTGACGTTTATGTATGATGATTGTTGTCCTGCGAATGATGCGTCGGCTTGGTCTTCTGCCGTCGCTGATGAACGGACAGAGACGAAGATTGGTTCGCGTGATGATTTTAGAATTGCAAGTGCGCCGGGTGAGTTTCGGATTTCGTTGAGGTCGACATTGAAGTTGTCGTAGGATTCGAGGATTTCGTTTTTTAAGTTTTCTGGCATTTCGGCTTGGGAGATTAGTTCCCGGATTTCTTTGGCTTTTTTTGTGAGTTCATGTGTTTCGTCGACGTTGATTTTGTTTAGGATGTCTTTTATTTTTTGTTCGAGTTTTGTTTCTTTGAGAAAATAGAAGAATGCATCGGTTGTGATGACGAAGGCCTGAGGGACTGGGAATTTTGCGTTGAACATTTCGCCGAGATTTGCACCTTTGCCGCCGGCGAGCTTGAGGTCGTTTTTAGAAATGTCCGAGAGCCATTTAATGTAATTATCACCCATGAGAATTTGTGGTGTTTGTAATATATAAATGTTGTCGATGGCTGTTAGCTGATAGTGTTGTTTGGGCGGCTGCCCTGCGAAAGCTTTGTTTTCGGGTGTTGGGTATTTGCTTTTGGGTTTAATTGAAGTATATTGTTTATTATATATATTTTGATATGATATATTGCAGTATATATATTGAGGCACAAAAAAAGTGATGGAAGTTTTGTTTTGAAAATGGGTCGCATCGTGTTACCAATGAGGTAATAGAGGATGCGACCCGTCCGATGAGTCAAAAGGAAGCCACGAGTTTTAAATTAACAACAGGTGGCTTCCCGGAGGGGAGTGTTCATTCTCTCAAGAGGAGAAGAAAGACGCATCCTTCTGGCATCTTTTCTCTGTCCTCTGCTTCCCTCTTGAGGATTTCACTTTTCGAGGAAGAAATTGGCGATGGGATTCTGCTCTTCTCCCCCTTCTTGACTTTCCTTTTCGACTTCATTTTGAGCTCCTTCTCTAAGTAGTTGCTCCAAGTGTTGGCGCGGGTTTCTCGATTTGTTGAAGAATCGAGGGCGGAGTTTGTTTTCGGATTTCTGCTTTGGCGAGCTCGATTCTTGCCGAGAGGTTCAACGCCTTTTCCTCTCTTTTCTCCTTTTTCTTGAGGCGTTGTTTGTCGAGCTTCTTTCTTTTGCCCTTGCCTGACAAAGATTTCCGATTCCGTTTCCCATCAACACTTGGTGATACCCGGTGCATGGACATCCATTACTCCTTTATTGAGTTTGTTCCCCCATTTCCAACAACATCTTTTTCGTTGCCCGAGTAAATGTATGCTTGCGGGGTTGGTTATTCACCTCTTTTCTATTTCTGGGAAGCTCTCTCCGATTTGTCGGCTTTCTCGTGCAGGGAATCGGTGGTCTTGTCGGGTCGGTTCGTTGTTGCCGCCAGGGTGGAGCTCGGCGTCCTCCTGTGCCTTCTCCCGCTGGATGGTGTCATAGATCTCACGCCGATGGACGGGGATGCTCTTGGGGGCGGTAATGCCCAGGCGGACCTTGCCGCTGCGAACATTGACGATAGTAATTTCCACCTCATCACCGATCATAATGGATTCATCTGTTAGTCTGCTCAGTACCAACATCGCTTGATTCCTTTCGGTTTAGGTTTACTTCCTTGTGGATGTGTCTGACGATTGTTCCCTTTCTACTCATGTTGAGTTTGGTGTTGGTGGTGAGGATTTAAAGATGCTCATTCCTATAATGAGTCCCATCGTCCCTCCTATTGTTAACATTATTAGAGGGATGACGATTAATCCTGGGTTTGTCAGTTTGTGGAACATCAGCATCCCCAATGGTATAGGGAGCGATATTATTCCAGCTATCGTCGTCGAGAGCATAGTAAAGTAGAATATTTTGTGTGTTCTTTTCATCACATCTCCTTCTTTGTGATTTAACTACTATAGGGCTAAAGTTGTTAGAATAGGGATAATGAGTATATTAAGAGACCGAAGTCTCGTTATTTTCAAAAGGCATCCGTGCCCGATAGAGGTCTCTTCCTAAAACCCCAGTAGAAAGGAAAGAAAGAAGAAGTTTTGTTTGAAAAGCCCGCGACGAATGGAGGAGAATGGTAGGAGGCTTCGTCGGGATATTTCTATCCACTTGTTATGCACAAGCCGGGCTCTTCTTGGAGGAGGGTGAATGGTAGCGAGGAGGTTTGAACTCCTGACATTCTGGATGTAAGCCAGATGCTCTGCCACTGAGCTACGCTACCGATTTGTTAATTGGTGAGGATGCAGATAAACGTCATGATGAGTGCTATTATTGCAAGGATGCTTAGGGGCACCATGACGATTCCGAGAAGTAAGGGGAAGGATTCCCTTTTTTCTTCGTTGTGGAATGGAGCGTCCATTTTTTCTCCTACAATAGAGCCAATGTTGTTAGGATGAGGATGGCGAGATAGAATTTGGGCTTCTCTGCTACTGTTTTGCAGAAGGCGAGCTCTATCCATTTACTAAGTATGTGTTTCATATCTGTTTCTCCTTTTTGAAAAGGGTTGTTGTTAAAAGGGGAGTCTGCGATTGAGGAACCGCAGACTTGGGAACTATTGTTCGTTGCTGGTCAGCGGGTGATTGCGGCTACGAGTTGTTCTGGTGTTTTTCCGCTTTGGGGGAATTTGATTTTCCCCTTCACTCCATAGAGAGAAATCTTTAGAGTTTTTTGCGAATTCGAAGTGAGTAGGGGGGGATTGTCTGGTTCGTTTGTTTTCCCTCCGATGTGGCCCGAACAGATGAATCCTCTGTGGCGACGCTTTTTCATACAAACTCCTTTCTTCCATATGTGCTATATGGGTCTGTAGAGATGGTTCCCATTCCCCTTTTGTTTGATTGCGGGTAGAAGGATTTGAACCTCCAGTTTTCTGGATGTACGCCAGATGCTCTTCCAGTTGAGCTATGCCCGCTTTGTGTTACATGGCATTTAGGAAACGTCGCGCTCTCCACGATGATTATTCAGGTGAGCGCGTTCCCATGGTTGGTTCTTGGAATGTGCTAACCCAAATCCCGACATTGTTCCCGTCGATTTTGTCGACGATTATCCGGGAACCATCGGTAAAATCTATGAATTCGTTTTCGTGGAGAGCGTAAGAGAAGATTGTGGGTCGAGGGGTTGTTGGTACAGTGGCTGGTAGTAGGAGTGTCAGCGCCCATGTTCCTATTCCTATAAAGAGGAGAAAGTATATTAGCGTTTTGTTCCTTTGAGACATGGTGCACCTCATTTCTTTTCTGGATTTTCAGTCAGTGAAATATCTCAACAGGGGATATTTCTTGTTGTATTATTCGACTAGTTGAAGTTGCAACTAGAGAAATCGGTTCGCGAAATACCTTTTGTGTGGAGTTCCACGAGGTATTTCTTTTCACGTTGTTTCTGGTATATTTCTAATCAAGCATTATGCTTGGTTGTTGTCGCTGATTTGTGAAAGTTGTTTATTGTTTATGAGTATGATTATATGAGGCGGATTAATTTTTTCCAGCCCTTTTCGTATTTGATTTCTTCAATTTTGATTAATTTTTTTTCTTGAAGTGTGTTTTTAATGTTTGTTCCTTTTCTTGCGGATAGTCCAATTTGACGGTATACTTCGACGGTACTTAGGGTGTGGTCGGGGTTTTTCTGCAAGAATTCAATGAAGACTTGCTCGTTTGGGTTTAATTCGAATTGTGTTTTTGTAGATTTATGATTGTTATTTACTGGGGCACTTTGTATGTGATTATGGTTGATGTTAGTGTTTTTAAGGTTTGCTAATTGGTTTTCGAATACTTTGTTGATTACTTTAATTATGTCTGAGGTTGTGTAGTTCCCTTGTGTTTTGCTTTGTTCTAAGATTTTTTCGATTTGTCCAAGTTCTGTGCCGACTTTTAGATTTTCTGTGACGAATTCAAATATTAATTTTTGGGCTTCGGTGAAGTCGGATATTGGAATTGATGGGGTTTTGTCGTCGGTGATTTTTATAATTATTGGTTTTTCAGTTTGTTTTATTGGTTTTGGTTTTTCGATTGCCTTGTTGAATTCTGGGTCTGCGCTTTGCGTGGTATTCGCTGGTCGGTATTCGCTGGTCGGTATTTGCTGTGTTGTAAATTCGATTGCTTTGTTGAATTCTAGGTCGATTTTGTTTTTATAATCTTGGCTCATTTGCATTGCGTTTGTTCTTGATTTGACATTTTCGTCTGTTACTGTTTGGTTTCGTATTTCTACGTAGGGGATTTCGATTAGGAATGGTAAGGTATACCGTTCTGCGAGTTTAACTATTGCGCTTCCGACTGGAAGTTGAGAGAAGTAATGTTTGTTTTCTCTGAGTTGCATTATTTCGCTGATGTCATAAATGTCTTGGGGTAGTTGTTGCTGGAATGCGATGTGGCAGGCAGAGTTACCTTTGACAGTGTCGGAGATTTTTGAGACGTGTTGGTCGAGGCAGATTAAACTTGTTCCGTATTCTCGCATTTCTCTGTAAATCATGTCGGTTACGGTTTCGTTTGTGAAATTTGTTGGTTTTTTTAGGAAGATGTTGTGGGCTTCGTCGACGATGATTGCGTGGTCGAATCTTTGGTTGACTTCGTTTTGTCTTGCTTTTTTGAGTTTGTAAATATAGGTTAGGATGAAGTCGCAGAAGAAAGTTTTTTCGACGCTGCCGAGAGAGTTTAGCTCCATGATTATTTTTTTGTCGAGGAGTTCTTCGACTGAGATACTTTTTTCGCCTTTGTAGTTTACTATTTTTCCGAATTCACCGAAGGTCATGACGGTTGCGATTCTTAGTGCTGATTCTATCCAGCCGGCTTCTCGTCCTTGCGTCTTGTTTATTTTTTCTTCGAGACGCCATTTGATGTGGTTCCATGTTGGGTAATTTTCTGAGCCGTGATAGATTCCCCATTCTTTGAATGCTTCATCGAGAGTTTCGAGAATTACTTTGTGGACGCCGAAAGATGCCGAGAAACATTCTGTTAGGAGGTCTGAGAGAACATTTATCCATTCTTTTGGGGCGACATTTTTTGGGGGTTGGTTAATATTTGTCTTGAAGTTGTTGCTAATTTTTTCGTCGCCGATTGTGAATATTGAGATGGTTTTGTCTTTTGTGATTAGCGGGCGAAAGGATTTTTTCCAGTCGAAAATTAGGTATGGTTTATTGTGAGCGCTTAGGGCTTCTATTATTTTAAAAGCGAAAGTTGTTTTTCCGGAGCCAGACATACCAGTGACGCAGATGTGTCGGGGCCAATCTTTTTCCCTTAGTGTGAAGTCGAAAAGTTTTTTGTTTGCGTATGTGATTGTTGCGAGGTGGTAATCACCGTCGATGATTTCTTTTCTTGGTGGCTCGAGCAGGACGCCTTTGTCGAGAAGTTGGTTTAGGTTTTTTTGGTAGAGTGTGTTTAGGATGTGGACGATTTCATCTCTTTCTTCACGGCCGTCTGCCATGGTATACTGGAAATATATTTCGTCGATTTTTTTGCCGAAGACAGGTCTAAGTTTGTTGCAAATTTCTTCGACTGTTAATGGGTGTTGAAATGTCATTATTTTTCCTCGAGAATTTTAGATATCATTTCAGCGCGGGATTCTTTTTCGCTTAGTTCTTTTGTGTTTTCTCGGAGTTCTTTTCTAAGCAGAGCGATGTCTCGCCAGCAGTTGACTTTTTCATTGAGTTGAAGTTCTGAGATTTCGATTTGTTTTTTTCGGAGTTCAGCTCGTTCTCGGGTGAATTCGGAGTCATCTTCGCCCTTTGGTGCGTTTTCTAAAAGGAAGTTGTGAATATTTGCTTTCATTGTTTCGCCTTCTTTGATGAATCTTTTGCTTAAAATTTCTCGTTGTTTCATCATCTCGTTTATTTCTATAACTAATTCTTTTAGGGAATCTACTTTCGCTTTTCCGACGGAGCCGATTTTTTCAGAGGTATTCCATGTGTTTTCGAATGGATATTTCTGGGGTATTCCGTTTTCTGTAGGGTTTTCCATGTTTGATTTAAAAAAAGGATATTTATAAATGTTTGGGTTGTTGTTACTTGAGAGTTGGACACTTATTGGAGGACTAAAATGTCTCGCGAGATAAATTGGTTTTCGCGAGATTCTTGGATTGGGTTTATGTAAATTTTGAGTCCGGTTTTTTCGGCAATTTTTTGTGCGTTAGTGTGGAATAATTGAATTACAGGGAATGTTATTGCGATTTTTGTTGATGGATTTTTAATTTTTTTTAGATGTTTAAGGATTGGGATAATGTAGGCCTCAAAATCGAGGATGAGTTGTTTTGCTTCTTTGTCGCTTGGTTTTTTTCGGAGGAGTTTTCCGAGAGGGGCTTCGGTTGCTATGCTTGAGAATGGTATACCAGAAATATTTTGGGAATTTTTGTTCTCGATTTTATAGGTGTTTTCGATTTTGTAATTTTTTGTCAGCCATTTGATATTTTTTTTTGCGTTTTCCGTCGCTGATTTGTCTTTGTCGATTCCGTAGACGTTGATTTTTTTTATTAATGCTTCTTGTAGGATCCCACCTATTCCGCAAAATGGGTCAAGGAGCATGTCGTTTGGTTTTGCACTGGAGAGGTTGATTAGGATTTTTGAAAGTCGTGGGGAAATTGCAAGAGATTCTCGTCGAATTGGTTTTTGCATATCTCTCTTTTTTACGTTGGTGTTATTGTAATTTTGGTTTGATATACCGAGGTATACTCTGGCTTTGCTAGAGTCTGTATTCGGTATTCGGTGTTCGGTGTTCGCAGAGTAGTAGAGAATGTAGAAGTTTGCGGAAGGTATACCGTCTTTTTCTCCGTTTTGAAATTTGATTTGTTTTCGTCCGTGTTTTATTATTGCTTTCTTTTTTTCTTTTTTGAATTTTTCTTTTAGTATTTCCGGGTTTTGATTTCCGAATGTTGCGTATGTGAATTTGTCTGCGGGGACTATTTCGTTTTTATCGAGGTATTCTGCGATGTCTTGTTCGTTTCCTTCGAATTTGATTGTTCCAAGATGAAGTATTCCTCCGAATTCTTGAATGTTGAATCTTTCTCCTTCGTTTGTTTCGATGATTAAAATGTTTTTTTCGAAGAGGATTTCTTTGTGTGTTCTTCCTCGGGCTTTTAGGAATTCTATTATTTCTGCCCTTGATAGTTTTGGATTTCGGCCGAGAATGAAAAATGTTTTCATGAGGTGATTAATTTTGGGGTTTGACTGGGGAAGTTGTTTTTATTGTGATTTTGCACGCGAGTCTCGCTTTTATTGATTTGATTATTTTTCGCGCTTCGGCTTCGGCTTTTTGGTTTTTTATTCCGACGATGTAAATGGTTTGGTCTGATTTTACCAATGCGGCTCGACCTATTGATTTTCCGAAAGCGTGGCTCATACCGGTTTGCATACGGTCGGCTCCTGCGCCTGCAATCATTTTATTTTCGCGGAGGATATGATGTGGATAAATTTTTGCTTCGAGGTAAAATTCTTTGCCGAGTTTTAACTGGAGGAAACGGTTGAGATGTTGACGGACGGCTTCGATGGCGTTGTCTCGGAGTTGGACGTTTTCTTTTGATATTATATTTAAGATAATTGGATATTCGTTTTTATCAAATCCTTTAATATCGCCCATTTTGAATTTTACTATTTTAGAATTTGGGATTGTTTTGATGTAGGATTTTGTTCGTTTTTTAGATTTACGAGTGTATGCTCTCGCTGTTCTTTTGCTGTATGATGAACTTTTTCTTAGTGCCATTGTTTAGAATGCAAACAATATTTAGTTAGTGTATTAATTGCTTCTGTGCTTAATGGTTTATAGCTTTTTTTCTGAGATGGTATTTGAAATTGATTGCCGAATAGTTTTTGAGTATTTTCTTCAATAAGTTGACTTAATTCTTGATTTGTTAAATTAGAGTTACGTTGATTTGTGGGGGTATATCCTTTTATTTGTTTATCGAAAAAGAATGTGTTCATTTTATGTTAACCTCTGTGCCGATTGCTTGGCCCGGTAGCCCTTTTTCAAAAATTGCGCGGACGACGCCGTTTCCTCCGTGAGCTGAGGATATTTTGCCTGTGATTATTGTTGGTTCTTTGCCGGTTGATTTCCATTCGACTGTTTTGCCGACGAATTTTGATGCCTTTTCGCGTGAGTTGATTTCTGGAATTTCAATTAAGAAGTGTCTTGGTGTGAATGTTTTTCGTCCTCGTCGGAATTGGATTACTTTGCCTAATAAATTAGTAGTTTCACGAGGTTTTAACTTTTCTTGATGTTGTCGAATTTTACTTGTATCTTTGTCGGTTGTCATAATAATTATGCGAAAAGTTTATTTTTAAATATAATGGTTAATGAATTAGTTCGAATTCGCCGAATATTTTTTTGAGGTTTTCGAGTGATTTGAAGTTGATTTTTGTTTCTTTATTTTTGCGGGCGAGGAGTTGTTCTTGGAGTTCTTTTAGATTAGAATTTATTAATTTGTCGTCGGATAATTTCTGAATTTTTGGGCCTTGTATTAAAAATGTGTTTGATAAAAAGAGAATTTCGGCGGTCATATTTTTGTTCTGAATGATGAATCTGGATTTTTCTATTGAGTCGAGTTCGCATCTTTGGGTGTATTCGGTTATTGCTGTTGTAATTTCGGTTGCGAGTTTTCTTGCGATGTCGACGTTTCTTGATTGTTTCGATGTTAAGTTATTTTTATTTTTTTGTGTTTTGGCTTTTGTTGCTTCTGTTTTGGTTTTTGCGATTAGTTTTAAATTTTGCAAAAATCTTGGCGGGAATTTTCCCTGTTTGATTAATTTGTCGTCGAATTCCTTTATAATTGCTGTTTCGGATTTTTTGTTTAGTAAGGCGCCGAGCATTTCGAAGACATCTTTATATGTTTCTTCCATTGATTTTTCCTGGACTCGTTTTTCGATTTGTTCTCGAAGTTCTTGAATTCGTTTAATGTAGTCGAGGGCGTCTTTTGAAAGTTTGTCGAGTTTTTCGCCGTCGATGTCGCCAGGTTTGATTTTTCCGTGTTCGTATGCCTTCCAAACTTTGAGCATTATTTCCTCGAGAATGTCGACGTATTTTTTCTCGACGAGTTTTTCTTTTTCGTAAAATATTTCTTTAAAGAGCCGGACGGTTTCTTTTGGTGTTGGTGGGGCGAGTCCGTAGAGCATTAGGAGTCCTTGAGTTGGAGTTGATATTCCCCAGAATAAATCTAATGTTGCGATGTCGAAAATTCTTTTTTCAACTGTTTCTTTTAGTTTGTTGCCGGAGGACATAAACATATCGATTGCTTCGGGAGATGGTTTGATTTTTCCCATTCGGAGCAGGGATTTCCATGGGAGAAATGTGCCTCGGTCGTAAAGTGGAACGCCGTCTCGGATGAATGTGAAGAAGACTGGGTGAGCGTCTTTGACTCCGTCCCAAAATTCTGTGAGTAACCAGATTTGGACGTTGAGTGTGTTTTTGTTTACGCCGGCAATTGCTTCAGCTTCTTGGATGTATGAGTAAATTATTCCGCGGAGTTTTTCTTTGAGTTCGAGTCGTGGCATTCGTTTAACATCAGTGTCGTCGATGATTACTGAAATGTCGACGTCTGATTTTTTTGTTGTGTCGCCTCGAATTAATGAGCCATAGATTACATAGGATGTTACATATTTTTCGAATTTTTTTAGAACGAGTGATTTGTGAATTTGGGCGACTCTTGCGTAACTTAGAAGTCCTTTGTCTAGAATTGGGAATGACATTGACAGAGCTTCCATGACTTCGAATTTTGAATCGAGCCCGAGGTTCCAAAAGTCGACTGGTGTCATTACATGAATCCAAAATTTGTCGTTGATTTTTTTTGCGATTGAAATTAAATCTAATCTTATTCGTCCGATGTTTTTGAAATGTTTCTCTGGGACGATTGTGAGAATGTGGATTAATTCTCGTTTTACATCTTCTTCGGAGATTTCATATTCTTCTTCGATTTTTTTTGACGCTTGTGCTGGGATGATTCCAATGGCTTCGACGAATTTGTATTTTTTTAGAATTTCGGTTTTGAATTTTTCGATTTCTTTTTGGGTCTTGTTCATTTTATTTTTCAGAGCATCGTCGATTTGGTTGGATATTGGGAGATTTCCGAGTTTTGATTTTGGGATGTAGTCTTTTGCGAGATTTTGTTCGACAGATTTTTCTTGGGGGGATTGATGTTCTTTCATGGTTATGAGTTGGATTTTTTGTATTTAAATGTTGTGGGTTTAAGTGGGAACATGGTCCAGGGAGGAATCGGACCTCCGCCTTCTCGGTGTAAGCGAGAGGGTCTACCATTAGCCTACTGGACCGATGAATGTAGATAGATGTTTTGCTTTTAAAACTTTTGAATTATGTTTAGAAATTTTTATAAAGAGGAGAGAATTGATTGTGGGATGAAAAAGGTGTTTGTTGTTTTGTCATTTTTGTTTTTGATTGGTTTCGCGTCGTCGATGAATGGACCGATTAGGGTTATGACGCCTGAGCCAGAAACGAGGGCTTCGGTTATTATTTGGGATGTTGATGATGGGTATCGTTTGAATGATGATTCTGGGGTTAGTGATGAAGCAGGTATTTTTACGACGAAGACATTTTTTTCATTGGCATCTCCTTATAAAATTACTGTTTGGTATAAAGGAATACCGGATTCTTTTGAAGAGGAAGTTAATGGGACGGAATTTGATAATGGAATAGATATTGATTGCACGGTTGGACGATGTTTCGCTTCGGCGAGTGTGGTTGTGCCAGAGATTGTTGACGTTGAAGAGTTGACCGTTAACGAGATTAATGAAACTAATGAGAGTATGGGTGTTATTGAGGAGGATAATGTTTCTGAAGTTGGGAATAAAAGTGTTTTGATGACTGGGGGTTTTTTGTTTTTTGGCGAGAATGGTTCTTTTAATTGGTTTTTTTCTGTGGGCGGGTTTGTCGCTTTGTTGTTTTTACTTGTTTTTATTGTTGTTATTTCTCGTCGTAGAAGAGTCAAGAAAATAGTTTTGGATGATGAGGACAAGGAGTTGGTAGGTACGGAAAAAAAAGTGAAGGAAACCGAGGAGAAAATTAAGAAGATAAAAGAGGAAAAGGTGAAAAAATTTAAGATTTATGAAGCCAAGTTGAAGTTGGCAAGAGAGGAGAGAGAGTTAATGGAATTAGAAGGCAAGAAGGTTGAGGCGCAGGGAGAGGTTACTGGAGTGAAAGATATTGGTAGGCAACAAATTGATGGAGATAAGGATAAATTTGGGAATGAATTTAGGTCTTCTTTTTAGATAGGCGTCTTTCGATGAAGACGAGGACGATTAAGATACTAATCGCTCCGATAAAAATTAATGCGAGTGGAAGTTTTGTGAGTGAGGATGGTCGATTTTCAAGAGATGTTGGTTCGTTGGCTCCTGCGAATCCAGTATAACCAACAAGTTCTTCGTCGATTGCCCCGACAATTAGTTTGAGTTCTCCTGTCAGCGGGGCTTATCTTAATGATGGAAAGAATGTTAGATTTAGTTATATTCCGACGGATATTGATTTGGGAAGTTGTGAGTTATGGGGTGATTTTGATGGGGGATTTAAATTTGTTCAAATTGATATTTCTCCGATTAGCGGGGTTGTTAATAATTTTTATTTTAATTTGAGTGATGGGGATTATTTGTGGAATGTGAAATGTAATGACAGCGTCGGGAATTTTGCGTTTAACGGCAATAAAACTTTTCATGTTGATAGCGTTAGTCCTAATGTTAGTTTAAATCAACCCGTTGGAAAAAAGACGAGTAGGGTTGTTTCTTCGAACTGGATTGTTTCTGATGTTTCTTTAGTGAGTTGTAAGTATAATGTTTATAGGGGCGGGAGCGTAGAGGTTTCGAATAGTTCGGTTAATTGTTCTAATGGGGTTGTTAATTTTAGTGTTACTGTCGACGCTGATTTTGTTTTTAATTTTTATGTTAGTGATTCTGCGGGGAATGTTAATTTTAAGAGTTCGAGTTTTAGTGTTGATACAAGTTCGGTGGCGGTTAGTCCTTCTTCTGACGGAAGTTCGGGCGGTGGCGGGGGTAGTGGTTATTTTGTTGATTCGCTTGCGAGATTGAAAGTTGGCGAGGTTAATGTAATTGTTTCACGAGGAGAGGAGAAGAGGCTTTCGGTTGAAGTAAAAAATATTGGGACGACTTCGGCGAATAAGTGTAGTTTGGTTGGCGGTGATTTTATTGATTCGAGTAGTATTTTTAATATTGGCGTGGGGGAAATTGTTGAGTTTAATTTTGTGCTTCGAGCATTAAAGGGGGTTGAGGATTTGGAGTTAAAGGTGAAGTGTTTGGATAATATTAGTGGGGTTGTTCCTTTGAAGGTTAGGGTTTTGAAGCCGAGTTTGGATGTTTCCATTTTGGGAATTAAATTTGGTTCGGGTGGTGAATTAAAGGTTGATTATAGCGTCGAGTCGACGGTTGATTCCGAGGGTATTTTGTATTTTAGAGTTTTTGATTCTGGTGGTAATATTGTAAGTGAAGTTGTTGATGATGTTGAATTGGTTTTGGGTGAGGTTTATAATGGGAGTGTTGTGATGGATGTTGGAGATGCGAAAGAAGGTATGTTGCGTCTTGCGATTTCTGACGGGAATATTAATTTTGTCGAGGAGGATTTTATTTATGGCGGGAATGTCGGTGTGACTGGATTTGCTTTTTTGGATTGGAGTGGTGATTTTTCATATATAGGAATTATTCTTATTGTGTTTTTGGTTTTGGCGGGATTGTTGATTAGGCGAATTTGGAAATTGAGAAAGAAAATTAAGGGGAAGTGAGTTTTTAAAGTTGGAATATTTATTTTTATATGGTAAGAGTTAGATATAGTTTTGGTTCGAGACATACGGGGCGAATTGGAAATATTCGGAGACAGCGAGGGAAATATCCAGATGTGATGAGGGATGTTGTGAGAATTTCGGATGTCGTGTTGGAGGTTTTGGATGTAAGATTTATTGACGAGATGAGGAATTTAGAAATTGAAGAAGATATTCTAAGTAAGGGGAAGAGATTGATTTTTGTTTTGAATAAAGTTGATTTAGTTGATTCGAGAAAGGTTAGGAGAAGTTTGCCGACGGAGATGAGGTCGTGTGTTTTTGTTTCGGCGACGAATGGGATTGGTGGCAGAGATTTGAGGGCGAGAATAAAGATGGAGGCGCGGCGAATTTTAAAAAAATTCGCAGTTGGGAGTCGGGAGTCGGGAGTCAGCGAAGGAGAATGGAAGCGGGTGCATGTTGGCGTGATTGGTTATCCGAATGCTGGGAAAAGTTCGGTGATTAATATGATTACTAAGAAGGGGGTTGCGGGGGTTGGGAAACAGGCTGGGTTTACTAAGGGAATGCAGAAGATTAGGATGAGTGAGAATATTTCGGTTTTAGATACGCCGGGTGTGATTTCGGGAAATAAATATTCTAGCGAGAGTGGGAGTTTCGCGAAGGACGTGAAGGTTGGGGCGAGGACTTATTCTGATGTGCGGGACCCGGAGAGAGCAGTTGCTTTTCTTCTTTCAGAAGAAAAGCAACAGGCGTCAGGCGTCAGGCGTCAGGCGTCAGGCGTCTTGATAGAAAAGTTTTATGGGATTAAAGTTGATGGCGATGTGGATAAGTTAATTGAGGAGTTAGGGAAGAAGAAAGGATTTTTAGGGAAGGGTGGAGTTGTTGATGTTGATAGAACAGCGAGGCTGATTTTGAGAGATTGGCAGGAGGGGAAGATAAAGTAAGAGCGAGTTGAAGTTAGTGATTGATTAATTTTTTGTTATAGAGGGAGTTTGACGATAAGTTAATAAGTGTTTTATCTATGAATTGTTGGTTGCCGACGAGAAAGATAATAAAAAATTAAAAGAGGTGTGTCGTGCTGAGTTCTGGATCAGATCCACACCTCTTTAATACAATTACAATTGGGAGAAGATTTTTTTATTTATATAGAAATGTGAAATGGGATGTATATTTGGGATGACAATTTGATTTATAAGTCATTTGACTTTGGAGTAGTTGCGGGCGATTTTATTATTCCAAATGAGATTGGAGTTATCAATTTATTTAAATAGTAAAAAGTTTATTGTTATAAATGAATGAGAAACATATTTTGGTTTCGCTTGGAGATAGTCGGGTTCGGCAGATTGGCGAGATAATTGGGAACAAGACTTGTAATCGGATTTTGGATTTTCTCGTCGGTGAAAGTGGAAGTGTGAGTGATATTTCTAATAAGTTGAATATTCCTTTGAACACGGTTGATTATAATGTGAAGAAGTTGATTGGGGCGGGTTTGATTGAGAAGTCGGCGCATTGGTGGAGTGTTAAGGGTAAGAAAATTCCTGTGTATAAAATTTCTAATCGTAAGATAATTATTTCGCCGAAGAAATTTGTTGGGAAGATTTTTATTTGGGTGACTGGGCTGACTGGGCTTGTGGCTTTGAGTTTGAGGCAATTTACGCGTCCGATTGAGAGCGCGGTTAAAGATGGTGGTTTATTGATGAGTAATTTTGATTCTGTTGCTCCGATGCGAGAGGTTGGGCATTTGAGTTTTTTGAGTGTGTTGTCTAGTATCAGTCCTTGGGCTTGGTTTTTATTTGGGGCGTGGTTTGCTGTGGTTTTGTTTTTTGTTATAACTTTATATAATGAAAGGAGGAGAAAATAATGAAGACAAATAATTCAGTGGCGATTACTGGGATGATTGTGGCAGCGGTTTTGATTATTGCGCTTTTGGGGGTTTATGTTTTCTCGACGACGGTTTCTGGTAGGACTGTGGTTTCAAATGGTATTTCTGAAGTTAAGGTTGTGCCAGATTTGGTGAGTGTTTATTTTAGTGTCGAGACGAGTGGGAGCAGTGCGAAAGTGGCGAAGGATGCTAATGCTGTGATTGTCGACGATGTTGTGACTGCTTTGGTTAAGAAAGGTTTTTCTCGTGAGGATATTGTTACGGAGAATTTTAATGTTTACGAGGATTTTGACTGGTCGAGTGGGCGTGGAATTTCAAAAGGGTTTAAGGCGACGCATTCGATAAAGGTTGAATTTTCGACAGCTGGCGAGATTGGTGACGTGATTGATGCTGGGATTGATGCTGGCGCGATGTTGAGCTACATTAATTTCGAGTTGAGTCAAGAGCTTGAGAATCAATATAAGGCGGATGCTTTGAAATTGGCGGCGCAGGACGCGAGAGTTAAGGCGGAGGCGATTGCCGACGGGCTTGGTATGAGATTGGGCGACGTTGTTTCGACGAGTAGTTCAGATTTTGATTATTATCCTTGGTTGGCTTATGATAGCGTTGCTAGTGGTGAGGCTGTTAGGGGCGAGAAAGTAGCGACGGAGATTCAAGCTGGAGAAAGAATGATACAGGGTAGGGTTTCGGTTACATATGAACTTAAATAATTATTTTTATTTTTGGTTAATTTTATAATCCCATTTAGCTTATATTGATATGGGATTTTGGCCGGTTGTTTTGAATGTGTTGAGGAATTCGGATGTTGTGTTGTTGTTGGTCGATGCGAGGATGCCTGAAGTTAGTCGGAATTCCGAGATTGTAAATAAGGTAAAAGCTATGGGGAGTAAGAAGTTGATTATTGTTTTTAATAAATGTGATTTGGTTGGGCGGAAGGATATTGATGAATTAAAGAGGGAGTATCCTGATGGATTTTTTATTTCAGCGACGACGAGGGTTGGAATTAAAAATTTGAAAATGGCGCTGAATGAGATGGCGGAGAATTGGAGTCGCCCGAGTTTGCGTGTCGGGATTGTTGGTTATCCAAATATTGGGAAGTCGACTTTGATGAATTTGTTTGCGCCCGATGCAAGGGCGAAAGTTAGTCGTGTTTCTGGGACAACGAAAAAAACGCAATGGGTTCGTGTCGGGAGGTTGAGAATTATAGATTCGCCGGGTGTGATTCCGTTTGGAGATAAGAAAGTTCAGGTTGGGATGACAGCGTCGAAGGATGTTCATAAGATTAAAAATCCGGAGAGAGTTGCGATTAGGATTATTGAATTTTTAATGAATAAGGATGCGGAAGCGTGCAGGTCGCAGGTCGCAGGTCGCAGGTCGGGTTACGTAAGTCTTTTGAAAAAGTTTTATGGAGTTGATGGGAATAGTGCTTGCGGAATATTTGATGAGATTGGGCGGAAGAAGGGTTATTTAGTTAAGGGTGGTAATATCGACGAGAATCGGACTGCTATAAAGGTGATTGATGATTGGCAGAAGGGAAAGATAAATTTTAAGTAATTATTATTTTTTTGATTTCTTTCTTTTTTTTGGGTGTATAATTAAGAGTGCGACTACTATTATTGCGATTATAATCCCCGTTGTCCAATAAATTTTTTGGGAAGATGTGGTTTTAGTTTCGGATTGCTTTTCCTTTATTATCTTTTCTGGGGTTTTTTCTTGTGTTGCGGATTGTTGCTCGTCGGTGATGGTGATTGTTTCTGTTGTTTGGGATGTTGAACTACTCCCTCCGCTTGATGATGAACTGCCTCCTCCGTCGGTAACCAAATATGTTGCTGTGCTTGATGCTGAGTTTCCTGCGTAATCTGTTACTGTGCAAGTGTATGTTTGTGTTCCTGACAATGTAGCTGTGTCTATGATTGAATTAGATGTTTTTGTATTTACTCCTGATGTTATATCTGTTCCTGAGCAAGTGCAAGTTGTTGGTTCTCCATTTCTAAGGTCTATTGGTACACATAATGCCGACGCTGTTGGATTGGTGGTATCGATGATTAATGTTTGGTTTTCTGACCAATCTTCATTGCCTGTTGAATCGTTACAGTAAACTGCCCATTTGTATGTTCCGTCGGATAATGCTGTTATACTAATGTTTGAGAATGTGTTGTTTATTATTGATGTATTTGTTACATTTGCTGCCCAGCTTCCGCTCCAGTTTCCCCATAGTATCATTGTGTTTGTTTTTGTATTGTCTGAACATTTTAGGTCGAAGACGACATTTGCACTTGAACTATTGTATTTGTCGACGGGATTTGTTCCAAATGATGCTGTTGGGTTGCCCGTGTTTATTATCAATGTTCTATTTGTATTTGTCCAATCACTATTACTGTCGGAGTCGTTGCAGTAAACTGCCCATTTATATATTCCATCTGGTAAATTAGTTATGCTTACATTTGAGAATGTGTCGTTGACGATTGATGTGTTTGTATTGTTGGCTGTCCATGCTCCGCTCCAGTTTCCCCATAGTTGTATTGTGTCTACATTGTGAGCGTCGGAGCATTTTAGTCCGAATGTTACATTTCGGTTTGAGTACTGTATCCGTTGATTGGTGTTACTCCGAAGGTTGCTGTTGGGTTTGCTCTAACTGTGAATGTTCTATTTGTATTTGTCCAGTCGCTGTTGCCTGCGGAATCATTGCAGAATACTGCCCATTTGAATGTGCCATCTGTTGTTAGTGTTAATGTTATGTTTGCGTAACTGTTGTTATTTGCTGAAGAGTTTGTAGTATTCGCTGCCCAGCTTCCGCTCCAGTTTCCCCAAAGAACCATATCATTTATACTGTATGCATCTGCACATTTTATGTCGAAGGTGATAGTTCTATTTGGAGTGCTTAGTGTGTTTGTTGGATTTGTTCCGAAGGTTGCTGTTGGAGCAGTGGTGTCGTTGACAACAACGGAAATATTTGTGGAGTATGTGTCTGTAATGTTTGTTGTGTTTATTGTAATGTTATATGTCCCTGGTGTTGCGGTTGCGTTGAACCAGAAGTATATTGTTTCGCTTCCGTTGACGATGTACCCCGTTGTGTTTGTCCAACTTAGAATGTTGCTAATATTTGTGAAGATGGATTCTGTTGCGCTTGTTCCGTTTGTACCGAGGGTGAATGTAAATTCAGATGGGAGGGTTATATTGATGGATGTAATGTTTGCGAGCTGTCCGATATTTGTGTTGTTTATAGATATGTTATATCGTGTTTGTATTATTTCGTTTGTGTTGTAAGAAGTTGTTCCCGTCGATGTTTTGATGATGATGGCTGCAAGAGTTAGAGATGTTAGGAGGATTATTGTTGATAAGAGTAGTAAGAATTTTGTTTTCATTATATCATCTCTTGTTTGTTAACGGTGTTTAGCATTTAAATACTTTTGTTTTTGCCGGTGGAAAAGTTTGTTGATTTTATTTTTGGTTTATCGTCGAGGATTTTGATTTTGAGTTATTTGGTTGAGTGATGATGGCTAAAATTTATAAAGCTTATTGGAGTTTATTTGCTACCCCTCATAGTTCAATGGTAGAACACGTGGCTGTAGAAGTGCGCTTGACGTTGTGCTAAAGTACATAAGAATGATAGCGTTTTAGTCCGTTCGGGTTTGCAGAGCCCGCGATGTCCAAGTTCGATTCTTGGTGGGGGGATAGATTTTTATAGTTCTAATTTGTGTTTGATTTATGGCATGGGACGAGGCGAATGATTTTATGGGGAAGTA
>Ga0265595_1000321_pt1 | contig 45342 bp, 51 predicted proteins | sample saktaG_15_FD_190148 | JGI IMG/M metagenome (GOLD analysis project Ga0265595, IMG submission 190148) | Saline water microbial communities from Sakinaw Lake, British Columbia, Canada - sak_2013_06_06_50m | ecosystem: Environmental > Aquatic > Non-marine Saline and Alkaline > Saline ...
CGCCCGTAACGTCGTAATTATCCAATCTCTTGGTAACGTCTTGGACGAGACTGTTAATTTTTGAAACTATCCACTTATCCAATATGTTTTTCGACTTCTGGGTTTTGGCTTTTGCCTTTCCTTTGTATGTTTCAAAAAATACCAAAGAATTCCATAAAGTTAAAATAAATTTCTTCAGGGCTAAATCAACGTCCTTCTCTGAAAATAACTTGGCATCTCCTGGCTGGTTAAGAGTGAAGAAATACCAACGAGTAGTGTCGGCCCCGTATTTTTCAATGATGGACTGGGGAACGACTATGTTTCCCTTGGACTTGGACATCTTTTCCCCCTTTTCGTCCAGAACGTGGCCCAGAGAAATAACGTTTTTATAACAAGTTCCTTTTCCCAGAAGAGTTGAGATTGCCAATAAGGTATAAAACCAGCCTCTGGTCTGGTCAATCGCCTCGGAAATGTAATCTGCCGGGAACTGTTCTTTTTTATCTATCAAATCCTTATTCTCGAACGGATAGTGATATTGGGCGAAGGGCATGGAGCCGGAGTCAAACCAGCAATCAATTACTTCCGCCACTCTCGCCATCAAGTTCTTCTGGCATTTTGGGCAGTAAAATTTAACTTCATCGATGTAAGGACGATGAAAATCCAGATCCATTTCCTCGTTATACGGCAGGTTTTTAAATTCGATTTTTCGCCACTCGCCCGTCTCGATTTTGCTTTCTTTCTTGCATCTTCTCCATTCCAGAATTCTTTCCAGGGGCCAGGCTTTCAGAGCTCCCTCAAAAATCGTCAGGGGCAGTTCATGGGAAACAATTAAAATATTCTTTCCGTGATATTTTTCATTGACATCCTTTATAAATCCGTACATTCTTTTTCTTATCTCCAGCAAACTCTCGCCCTGGGGAGGTTTTGCTGAAACAATATTGCCGCTTTTCTTCAGATATTCCCAAACTAAAAAGGGATCTTTTCCATTGAAGGTGCCCACGTTGTACTCCCTCAATCTCTTATCAAAAATCACCTTGGCTCCGACTTCTCCAGAAACTATCTGGGCGGTCTGTTTAGTTCTCAGCAAATCGGAAGAAAATATCAAATCAATCTTTTTATTTTTAAGAATTTTGGCTGACTTTAAAACCTGTTCCGTTCCCTTTTCGGTCAAAGGACAATGGATTTTCTCCGGCCAGCAAACGCTAATTTTGCTTTTCTGCCTAAGAGAATCGCCGTGCCGAAGAATAAAGTAATTGTTAAGCGAGTGCTTTTGTGAAAGAAGTTCTTCCAGAGAGCCTATCACCTCCCTGTTCCCGCAGGACTTGCACTGCCAGACGGGTAAGGGAGTCCCCCAGTACCTTTCCCGGGTAACCGCCCAATCTTTTATCTCCTGCAGCCATTCTCCAAATCTCCCCTTTTTCAAGTGCGAAGGCACCCAGCTTACGGCCTCATTGTTCTTAATCAAGTCTTTCTTCACCTTCTGCATGTTTATGAACCAACTCTGCTTGGCATAATAAAGCAAGGGGGATGAGCACCTCCAGCAGAAAGGGTATTCGTGCTCGTAAACTTCCTCTCTGAAAAGCAGCCCTTTTTTCTTTAGATCCTCGACAATCAAGGGATCTGCGTCTTTCACGAACAGTCCCGCCCAGGGCTTCACTTCTTTTTTGAATTTTCCGTCCTCGAGGACGTTCAGCAAAACCGGCAAATCGTTTTCTTTTCCGACCTCCATGTCCTCTTCTCCGAAAGCCGGGGCGATATGAACCAATCCCGTGCCTTCCTTCAGAGAAACGAAATCTCCGGAGAGTACGAACCAGGCCCGCTTATCCGGTTTATGAAAATTGAAAACGGGTTCGTATTCTTTGCCGAGCAAGGTTTTTCCCTTGAATTCCCGAAGAACTTTGAACTCCATTTTTAAAACATCCAGCCTCTCTTTTGCCAGAATCAGGTTTCCTTCCTTGGTTTTGGCTTTTACATAGACGAAATCAGGATTCAGGGCAACCGCCACGTTCCCTGGCAGGGTCCAAGGAGTGGTCGTCCAGACTAAAAGATAGGTGTTTTTTTCGCCTCTCAAGGGAATCTTCACATAGACTGAATTGTCTTTTACGGTCTTGTATCCCAGGGCAACTTCATGGCTGGACAGTCCGGTGCCGCATCTGGGGCAATATGGAATGATTTTGTAATCCTGATACAGAAGTCCCTTCAAAAAAATCTGTTTTATAATCCACCAGACGGTTTCCATATACGGCCTCTCATAAGTAACGTAGGGATTTTTGAGGTCCAGCCAGTAAGCGATCCTTTCCGTCATGTCTTCCCAGTCTTTCTTGTACTGCCAGACTGATTCCCTGCACAGTTTATTGAAATTCCCTATGCCGTATTTTTCAATGTCTTTTTTGTTTTTCAGCCCCAGCTTCTTTTCTATTTCTAATTCAACGGGCAGGCCGTGAGTGTCCCAGCCTGCTTTTCTCAAGACTTTGAAGCCCCTCATCGTCTTGTAACGGCAGATTATATCTTTGAAAATCCGGGAGAGCACGTGGTGGATTCCCGGCCTGCCGTTGGCAGTGGGAGGACCTTCGTAAAAAACGAAATTCCGGGCTCGCTTGCGTTGCCCTATGCTTTTTTCGAACGTTCTGTCTTTTTTCCAGAAGTTTAATGTTTTTTTCTCCAAATCGGGAAAATTTATATCCATAATTTTACATTTTTTCGGGAGCCGAGATGCCCATTAAATCTAATGTGTTTTTCAGGACTATCTTGGCAGCCAGCACCAAGGAAAGGCGCACCTTTGTTAATTCTTTATCCTCAGAAATTACGCGGCAATCCCTGTAAAACTGGTGGAAGATACTGGCAAGATCCATGGCATACTGAGGCAATCTCTGAACTTGATAATCCCTGCTGGTGTCCTCAATGATCTCCGGCAATCTTATCAATTGTTTAACCAATTTAAGTTCCGCTGGTTGTTCCAATTGAATGCGTTTAGGATTCGCCCCAGCGGACTTTGCCTTTCTCAGAATGCTGCAGATTCTGGCGTGGGCGTATTGGACGTAGTAAACCGGATTTTTCTCCGATTGTTTTTTAGCCAAATCCAAATCAAATAGCAAATGGCTGCCCGGGCTCTTTGTCAAAAAGAAAAATCTTGCCACATCGACTCCTATCTCGTCCAGCAACTCATTCATGGTCACATATATACCTGCTCGTTTTGACATTTTAAGCCGCTGTCCCCGTTCCAGAAGATCAACAAGTTGCAGTATTATCGGCCTTACCCTGTTTTTGTCGTAACCTAAGGCTTGGGCTGCAGCCGAAAGCCTTGCGGTATAGCCGTGATGTTCGGCTCCGAGGAAAATTATCAAATATTCAAATCCTCTTTTGAACTTATTTTTCAGATAGGCGATGTCGGAAAGCAAATACGTTTCCTCCAGATAAGTTGTCTTCTCTTTGGACTTCACCAAAACCCTGTCTTTGTCGTCTCCGAATTCACTGGATTTGAACCAGGTTGCTCCTTCTTTTTCGTAAATTAAATTTTTCTCTTTGAGCAACTTCAATACTTCTTTCGTTTCTTTGGCATACAATTCTCTTTCGTAAAACCATTTATCAAACTTTATTCCCATCTTGCCTACCGTTTCCTGAATTTTACTAATTATGTATTCCACTGCCTTCTTTACGTCTTTTTCTCCTCTTGCCTTTAACTCATCTATATATTCGTTTTTATAAGAAGGTTCCTCTCCTTTCAAGGAATTATCCAAGAACTTAATCTGCCTTCCCATGTCATTGATATAGTATTCCCGCGTTGCTTTATATCCCGCCGCATTTAAGACATTTGACAAAACATCGGCAAAGAAGCCTGCCCGGCCGTTGCCGACATGGAGAGGCCCGGTAGGATTGGCAGAAATAAATTCAACGTTTACCTTTTCTCCCCTGCCCATTTTAATTTTCCCGAACTTATCTTTCTCTTTTAAAATATCCCTTACTTGTTTTTGCAAGTATTCCTTTGAAAGAAAAAAATTGATGAAACCGTTTTTAACCTCCACCCTCTCCAATATCTCCGACTTCAGATTGTCTGCGATTTCCTGAGGATTCTTTTTGAGCGACATGGCTATATTGCTGGCATAATCGCCGAAAGCCGAGTCCTGCGGCTGCTCCACTTCGGCCTGCGTCTCTTTTTTATAAAGGGCTTTTACCGCATTTTCTATTAATTTTTTTATTTCTTCTCTCGCCAAGTTTTTATTTATATTAATTAATAAAAACGCAGGTGAAGAAGAGGTTTACCTCTTCGACTGCCATTATTCTTCATTCTATCTCATTTTGCTTAAATTTTAAAGTTGGCGATGAGCGTTTCGCTCATCTTCACCTTCGCTTTGCTCGGTATTTAATGATAAAATTAACCAATGAAGGTATTGTCTGAAAACAAAAAAGCCTATTTCAACTACGAGATTGTAGACAGATTTCAGGCCGGAATTTGCCTGCAGGGGCAGGAAGTAAAATCCATAAAATCAGGCAGGATAAACCTGGCCGGATCTTACGTTGTCTTGCGGAGTGAGGAGGTATATCTGGTCGGAGCCAAGGTTCCGCCCTACCAGCCGAAAAACGCACCCGGGGATTACGACCCGGAACGTTCCAGAAAGCTCCTTCTAAAAAAAGCTGAAATCAAACAATTAATCGGAAAAACCAAAGAGAAAGGGTTGACTCTGGTGCCCTTAAAGGTGTATACTGTTAAAGGTCAGATAAAGATTGAATTCGGAGTAGCTAAGGGAAGAAAAAGCACCGACAAAAGACAGTTGATTAAAAAACGGGAAACTGATAAAGAGATAGAAAGAGAGTTAAAGTTCCGGGGGTGATACGACTTGATGGGAATCCAACCAAGATAGGCAAACCGAGTATTCTCGAAACTCGTAAAACTTCGGGAAACTAATAAGTGCCAACTTATTTAAAACACCTGCTTTAGCATACGCTTAAAGCACATCCTTCCTGCCGATTCTCGATAAGCAGCAAGGGTGCCAAACTATCGAGATAGGCAACTCTCTTACCTAGAAGAGTTGTCGACAAAGCTCATTTAGGTTAAGGGTAAAAACGTTTTGTCCGGTTCAATTTTTTACCTCAAAGCTTAACCGGAATAAGTTTGTAGAACTATTTTTGGAGCAATTCCTAGACGAGGGTTCAACTCCCTCCACCTCCACAGAATCAAATTAGAAAAAATTGATAAAAAAACCATTGGCCAACAACCGAATACGGGCGAGAGAAGTAAGACTGATTGATGAAACCGAAAAACAAGTAGGCGTAGTTTCTTTAGAAGAGGCGCTCCGTATGGCCGAGGAGCGCAATTTAGACTTAATACAGGTAACGGAAAGGGTGGAGCCGCCGGTATGCAAGCTGGGAGATTACGGAAAATATCTTTACCAGGAAGAAAAAAGAGAAAGATCGGTCCATAAGCAAAAAACCGGGGAAATAAAGGGAATCAGACTAGGTTTCAACATTTCCTCGCACGATTTGGAAACGAAGGTTAATCTGGCAGAAAAGTTTTTGAAGAAAGGAGACAGAGTAAGAATAGAATTAAGGCTGGTAGGAAGAGAGAAAGCGCTTCCGGGATTCGCCAGGGAAAAAATGGAAAAATTCATCGAAATATTAAAAAGCAAACTCCTGATAAAAACCGAGAGGGAGCTTAAAAGAGAGCCGAGAGGCTTTACCATGATTATTTCGAAAGGCTAATAATATGCCAAAGTTTAAACCGAAAAAAGCGCTGATCAAGCGTTTTAAAATTACAAAAAGCGGGAAGATCCTGAGGAGACCCAGTGGTCTTGACCATTACCGGGCTAAAAAATCGGGCAAACAGGTCAGACAGGGCCGAAAATGGGTTGAGGTTTCCCAGACTGAAACTAAAACAATTAAAAGATTGTTAGGCATTAAAGGATAAGCAACTAAAATGGCAAGAGTTAAACGAGGAAAAAGTGCCCAAAAAAGAAGAAAACATCTGTTGAAGTATGTCAAAGGTTTTCGTTGGGGCAGAAAAGCAAAATACCGCCTGGCAAAGGACGCCATGTATCACGCCTGGGAATACGCTTACAGAGACAGGAAAGTAAAAAAAAGAGATTTCAGAGCGCTTTGGCAATCGCAAATAAATTCTGCCTGCCGTAATTTAGGTATTCCCTACAGCAGGTTTATCGCCGGGTTGAAGAAAAACAAAATCGAACTTGACCGAAAAGTCTTGGCAAGTTTGGTAGAAAAAAATCCTCAGATTTTTGAGAAAATAGTCGAAAAGGTTAAGAGCTAAAAACGACCTTTTTGCCTTTTATCCGCACTCCTTCTTTTTTGAGCAAGGAGATTTTTTTATTTGTTCCGTATTTGTAGCCGCCGACCGAACCGTCCGACTTCACCACTCTGTGACAGGGAACGGTTTTCGGATCGGGGTTTCCATTCAGAGCATTACCGACAGCCCGAAAAGCCATGGGGCGTCCGGTCAATTCAGCCACTTCTTTGTAAGTCGACACTCTTCCTTTCGGTATTTTACTCACCGCCTCATAGACTTTTTGAGAGAAACTCGTTTGCTTTTTGCAGAATTTCTTTGGCATTCTTGAAAGTGATTTGCTCCAGAGCCTCTTTGTAAGGAAGCCATTCAAACCCTATGTGTTCCCGGGAGACCTTTATTTCTTTGGTCTTAGTTTCGGCCAGATAGAAAGTGACGAATTTCAGAACGGTTTTTCCTTCCCATTTAAAAAAATACTTAATCGTCTCCTTAAATCCATCCACGAGGTCAATGTCCCTCAGCCCGGTTTCTTCCTCTACTTCCCTCTTTATCGTGCCGATTTCATCCTCTCCCTTTTCAATGTGTCCTTTGGGCAGATCCCAGTAATCTTTTTTAGCACGAGAGCTGGAGGGATAATGTAAAAGTAAAAAGAAAGGCGTATCTCCCTCTTTTCTAAAGATTATTGCTCCGGCAGATCTCTCTACGGGCATATTTTTCAATATCTTGGTTTTTTAATCGCTTTATAAAATAAACAGTCATCCGCACCGAAATAATTATTAGGAATATTCCCAACTAATATCCATTTGTTCTTCCTGTAAAATTTAATGTTTCTCTTACTGGTCCAAAGATGAACCTTGTGGGCGCCTATTCTTTTCGCCATTTTTTCGCATTCTTTCAGGAGAGCACTGCCGATTCCCTTACCCTGGAAAGAGTCATTAACTGCCAGCCAGGAAATATAAGAAACTCCGCCGTAAGGCGGAAGAAGCAAAAGATAGCCGACAATTTGGTTATCGATGGAGGCCAAAATCAAATATATCCTTCGTTTTTTTAAATCTTCTATGAAATTATTTTTCGTAAAATGTTTGTTCAAGAAGAGATTTTTAGCTTTCAGAGAATATTCCGGAAATTGTTTTTTAACGCTGGCTCTGAACACGACCAAAAACGGCTCGAGGTCTCCAATTACCGCTTTTTTGATTTTAACTTTTTTATTATTTTTCATTTTGGAGAAAGAATTTTAATAATTTTTCTAACGGCCAGCAATTCACAATATCCTCTTTTTCAGCCCACCCTCTTCTTGCCTGAGCAATACCAAATTCCATAAGACGCAACTGGTCTTTACGGTGGGCGTCCGTGTTGATTACCATTTTAACCCCGGCCTCTTTAGCCCTCCTTATGTTCTGGTCGTTCAGATCTAACCTCTCGGGATATGAGTTAATTTCTAAAACAACGTTATATTCTTTGGCCGCTCTCAGAATTTTATCGAAATCTATCTGGTATTCGTCTCTCTTTTTTAAGATTCTGCCCGTCGGGTGGGAAATTATATCAACATTGGGATTTCTCATAGCATTGATTAGCCTTTCCGTCATTCTGCCTTTTTCCATCTTAAAGCTGGAGTGGATTCCGGCTATAACATAATCAAGTTTTTTAAGAGCCCCGTCTTTGATGTCGATTGAACCGTCGTTGAGAATATTGGTCTCCGCTCCTTTCAGAATCCTGAAGTTTTTGTATTTTTCATTGAGCTTGTCTATTTCCTCGTCTCTTTTCTCCAGTTTTTTTTCATCCAACCCGTGCTCTATTCTTAGAAACTTAGTGTGATCGGAAATTCCCAGATATTCATACCCCATTTGCTGAGCGGTCCTGGCCATGGCTTCGATCGAATCTGTTCCTCCATCCCAATCTGAGTGGCTGTGCAGATCGCCTCTGATATCATTGTAACCGATTAACTTGGGCATCTCGCCTTTTAACGCCGCCTCTATTTCTCCTGTATTTTCCCGCAATTCGGGTTCGATCCAAGGAAGACCAAGGTTTTTATAGACTCCGCTTTCATTCCAACCGGCAATCATTTTTTTACCCAAAAAAAGGCCGTATTCAGAAAGTTTTAGCCCCTTCTCCATGGCAATTATTCTAGTAGCGATGTTGTGCTCTTTTGAACCGGTAAAATATTGGAGAGCTGAGCCGTAACTTTTCTTTTTTACCACTCTTAAATCCACGCCGAATCCCTGCCTCATTCTGATGGACGACTTGGTAGGGCCTTTCATCCAGATTTTAGTTATCCCCGGCAACTGAACGAAAAAATCCATTATCTTCTTCGGCTCTTTTGTCGTAATGAGTATGTCGACGTCGCCGATGGTTTCTTTCATTCTTCTGACGGAACCGGCCGCACTGATCTGCTCCACTTCTTTCAAATTCTTCAATTTCTCTAAAATATATTTAACTTCGGGCAGAATCTCGCCCAAAAGAAACCTTCCCTTGCTCTTTTTTAAAAAAGCGATTCCTTCCAGAATGTTTTTTTCCGTTTTTTCGCCAAAACCGAACAACTTGGCGATTTTATGAGCCTTGGCAGCTTTCTCCAAGGTTTTCAAATCTCTGACTCCTAACCTCTGATAGAGTATTTTGACTTTTCTGGGACCCATCCCCTCTACCCGGATCAATTCATCTAATTTTATGGGAAGCCTTTTTTTAAACTGCTGATAATGTTTGATTTTCCCGGTTTTAAGATATTCTTCTATCGCCTTGGCAATATTTTTTCCTACGCCAGGTATATCTTCCAGCGCCTTTCTTCCTCCCCGCTTATATATCTCTTCCACGTCTTCTTCCATTCCCTCCAAGGCGATAGCCACCTTCTGATAAGCATAAGGTTTAAATGCCACCTCATCCATCTTTAGATAATCAGCGATCTCGTAAAATATTTTGGCCAGTTCTTGATTTTTAGCCATCGCATTTAAAATGGTTTCTCAGCGGGCGGGACCTTTGGAACAAAATGGTCTTTGGGAAAAATCTGATTGCGAATCAGCAATAAAACCGATGAGGCTATCAGGCCGAAAGCGGAAACAAGAACGAATACGGTTTTAAATCCCAGGGCGGTAGCCATTACGCCTCCAAAAGCAGCGGCGAAACCGAAAGCAAAGCCGATGCCCGTGCTTTCAATACTCCAGGAAAACGCTTCCCATCCTTTGCTTATGTGCCTGGTGAAAATCCCCGCCCAACTGGGAATTACGCAGGCCATGGCCAGGCCTCTTATAAACTCCAATAAGAAAATCTGCCAAAGCTGGGAAACAAAAATATAGCCAAGGGGAATTAAGTTGGCCACATACATGCCAATGATTAAAAACTTGAAATCGTCCTTTTCTCCCTTTTTAAGGTCAAAAAAATAGGCTATGAAGGGCTGAAGAATCGACTTGGTAACCCAATAGGTTGCGGCTATGAACCCCACCATTGCCACGTTTCCGCCATTAATGTTTCTGGTTATAAAGATGGCAAAAATGGGGCCGATCAAGCCCCACCCCGCCTGGAGTATGAAATCGGAAGCTATTAATGTTTTAATTACTCGATTAATTCCCAGATTCATTGTCTTCAGCAAGTTTATTTATTTTTTTAAATAAAATGTTTTTAATCAGAATTACCCCCAGCCGGAATAATATTATTATGCCGAACAGGGAAAGAATCAGTTCCGCCCCCCTGATAATCATAGTAAAGGCTGTGGCGGCGGAAGCTCCCAATCCCAAGGCGCCGAAGGCGAAAGTCTGAATCGCCTCATGCGAGCCCAGAGCTGTGGGAATAGGAATCATCACCGCCAGATAACTGAAACCCAGCACTGACAATACAGGCAGGGCAGTGATGGTTTTTCCCAAAAACAGAATCAGGAACCACGCTCTAGTGTACATCACACCGGCCCTCAAAAAGGAGAGGAAGAGCGCTTTCCACATAGCCTTTTTCCTGACCTTGAAAAAACCGAATATTTCTTTTTCAATTTCAAAAGGCTTGTTCTGGCCATTTTTGATGAAAAGGCTGACGAAACTTTCTCTTTTTACGCACTTGAAATAAAAGAAAGACACTCCCAAAAGAAGAATTAAAAACACTCCTCCGAAAATTATGCCCAGTTTTACCGGCGGAAAGCCGATAATAAGCAGAAAAAAAAGTCCGCCAAAAAAAATAACCGCCAAGTTGGCAGTCCACTCCAATATCCTGTCTATTACTACCGAAGCCATGCCTTTTGACCAGGGGACGCCGTTCCTTTCCTTCAGAATATAGCTTCGAAATACCTCCCCTCCCCACAAAAGAATAGGAGCCAAAAACATAATACTGAAACCGGCCAGGTAAGGATTAAGCAGGCTCATAAAGGGAACATTCGTGCCGCCTCCTTTCAAAATCTCCCGCCATTTCCAAGTGCCCACTAAAGCCATCAAAAAAGTAAGACCCAGAATGACCAATCCATGCCAGCCGGTAAAGACTAAAAAGGCCTTTTTTATTTCATCCAGGCCCACTATTTTTGCGATCCAAACGAATAACGCTATGCCAATTATAAAAGAAAAAAGTAAAAGTAAAACCTTTTTCATGTTTTTTAGCGGAATTTATTTTCGAGAAAAGTTATGATTTGCGGATTAACTTCGGGTGAGGGCCAATAATACTCGTGGCCGGGAGCGTAAAAAGCCTGGGATTTTGAAGAAAACCATCTGAGAGGGGTTTTTAATAAAGAGAGGAGCAGTGTTTTTACTTCTCCTGCGCACAAACTGTCTTTTCCGTTATTATCCAATTGAAGCACATTTTCCGATTGAACTTCTTCCGTCCAAAAGGGAGTTCCGGCCGCTATGGTATAAACCGACTCTTTGGCATCTTGGGATATTTTTCTATAGGTTTCCGTAACGAAAGTGCCGCCGCTGGAAAGGCCGGCTATGATTATTTTTTTATCCGGCAATTTTTCTTTTAAAAATTCTATTTCTTGGGCTAAATCTTCCGAAGTATTTTTAAAAGAGTTGAAAAATTCTCTCAGCCCGGTAATTCTTCCTAAAAAACCGTCTTTTGTTCTTGTATAGGGGACAACGACTGATTTATACCCCCACTCATTGAGCGTTCCCTGTATCCCCTCGATAATGGGGGCGAAATCCTGAGCCTCTTCAAACGGAGTATTACCCCAGCCGCCGGGATTGAAAATGATGATGACGTCGCTGTTGGCCGCAGCATTCAAAATCTCCTGCGGTTGGAGATTCCCGGGAATTATCTCCGGTCCGAAAAGAAAAATTAAGGCACCGACAATAATTAAAAAAATAATGGTTTTTTTAAATGTCTTCACTTTTTACAAAATTTATTTTCAATTGTTCTGGCAAGTTCAAGCAGAATCGGGTCGTCTAAAATCTCCTTAATCCACCGTATCCAGAGGCGGTATTGAATTCTTCCGTGTTTTTTCCAGTATTCCATGCCCTGCAGAAGATTCTCAACCTTGTCTGCCTGCTTTACGAACCTTCCTTCTTTCGTTAAACCATTTTCAAAATCCAGCCAAAGATTTTTCATTTCCGCCTTTAAATCTGATGGTAATTTTGACGTAAGTTTCTCCAGGGCACGACATTCACTTTTATACTTATTATTGTATTTTCTAATTTTAAGGTTATTAGTAAACTTGGGCCATTTTTTCAAAATCTCCCTTATTTTCTTTTTGTCTTTAGGCAACAGAGGATCATAGGGAGTCACATCGGGAGAATAAACCTCGCACAAATCATGGACAAGGGCTATTTTAATAACCCTTTCCAGATTCAATCTCTTTTTTTTGCCTAAAACCCAAGCGATAATAGTCGTTCTGAAAATATGCTCGGCTGTAGTCTCCGGGTTTTTTATCTGATGAAGCAACCATCCCCTTCTCGGTTTTCTTTTCAGTTCCCCGACTTCAATTAAAAAATTAAGAATGTCTTTCATCTAACTTAAATTTAACACATCTTCCCCCAATAAAAAAGAGAGGCTTTATCCTCTCTTTTATCTGAAATCGCCTTAAAAATATTAAGATAAGTTATATTTTATTTTCTTGATCTTATATGTGGTTTGGACGGGAGAAGAAACAATGACCTGCTCCCCAACTTTATGCCCCAAAAGGGCTTTCCCAACCGGAGATTCGTTAGAAATCTTACCGATGGAGGGATTTGCTTCCAGAGAACCTACAAGAATAAATTCGTCTTTCTGGCCGTCCACTTCAATCATAACCTGCGCACCTAAAGCCACTGCATTTTGTTTTTCTTTTTTTGGTGATTTGATCAATTCAACGTTCTTGAAGATATTCTCCAGTTCAAGTATCCTCGATTCTAAAAAGCTTATATCTTCCTGGAAAGCAAGGTATTCGGGATTCAAATCTTCTGAATGCAAAATCTTAGGAGATTCTCCTTTAGTCTTGGCTAATTTAAGCTCTTTCAAGCTTTCGTATTCTTTTTTCAATTTGTCCAATCCTTCTTTAGTTAGATAAAACTTTTTTTCTTCCATTTTTTTGAAAAATCCCCTTCAATTTTTTGGGGGGATTAGTGTTTTGTTTTTAATATTTTATACTAATCCCCTCAACCAGTCAATTTTCCAAAGGTTAAAACGACAGTGGCAGAAGCCCAAATGCAAATGGGAGAATTTTTCCTATAATGATTTTTGGGATTAGCTTGTCTTAACATTGTTTCTCTTTCTATTATAGACGATTAAGCGGGCCTGTCAATACACTTTAAAAAACGCAGTAAAAGGCCTAATTTTCTTTGTTTTTTAAACTCTACTAAAGAGTATATTTAATCTTAGTAAATCAAGATAGTTTGTCAATAGCTGAGCTTACCGAATAATGCAAGTAAAGGCGAAGGTGAAATTTATTTCATCGCCCTTCCCTACATAACCGATGGATTCCAGACTTTGGGAATCATCGGCAGTTCGCCAACCTGCACTTCAATGTGTTTCACACCTGGTTCAGACCTTATCTCTCTGGCAATGAAATTTTCTATGCTTTCCAGATTGGGAGTGGCAATGCTTAGCATCAAATTATATCTGCCGGAAGCTTTAACCAAGTGATAGACTAAGGGAGATTTCTCAAATTTTTCCACAAGACGGGATACTGTCTTACTGTCCGCTTCAATTTCGATGTGAGCGCTGACGGCATAAACCTTTTCCATGTTTAAAAATCCCAGAATCTTTAAAACTCCGTCAGCCAGCAACCTCTCTACCCTGTTTTTAATGGCTACCGGCGTCAAGCCAGTCTTTTTGGCAATTTCAACGAATGAACTCCTGCCGTCCTCGGAAAGAGCCTGGATAATCTTCAAATCAATAACATCCAATCTTTCCAAGCTCCAGGGAGCGTAAGCGGAATAGCCGTCTACGGTAAAATCGGCCAACCCGGCCCGGTCACGATAGACGGCAAACTTCAAATCTTTTATGTTTAATTTCGATCTCCTTATTCTGATATTTTCCATCGCCCGCTTATAAGCTTTACCAGTGACTATCTCGTCTTCAACAATTAAAACCTTGCGGCCTACCAATTTCTTTTCGTCCAATCCTTTACCGTCGTCGTCCATCGTAGCGAAAGTCAGATTCAGCTTTTGTAGTTTCAGCCATTGGTAAAGAACCTCTGCATAAAAAACTCCGTCCACTTCCAAGCCGATGATACAGCCCGGCGCCTTAGCAAAATATTTTTTGACTTTTAATCCGATTGCGTCAATAAAATCCTGAAGGCGCTCTTGGCCATAAATCGGTTTATAAATGAAATTCTTTTTCTTTGCCATATATTTATATTATACCTTTGGTACTGGGAATGTCATTACCATTTTTAATATCTTTCTGGCAGGCCATTTTCATCGCCTTACTGAAACCTTTAAAAATCGACTCTACTTTGTGATGGTCATTTTCTCCGTAAAGCATCCTGACATGGGTAGTCGCTTGGAGTGTTCGGGAAAACCCGAGAAAAAATTCTTTGATCAAATCAGTTTCCAGGTCGCCGATTTTTTCCTTGACGAAATTAACATCAAAATTAAGATAGCTTCTGCCCGAAATGTCTACGGCCACCACCGAAAGAACCTCATCCATCGGAAAGACAAAGTATCCTGCCCGATTTAATCCCCGCTTGTTGCCCAAGGCCTTTTTGAACGCTTCTCCTAAAACTATTCCCAAATCCTCAACGGTGTGGTGCTGATCCACTTTAATGTCTCCCTTAGCTTTAACAACCAAATCAAAACCGCCGTGCTTGGTAAAGTTTTCCAACATGTGATTCAAAAACAAAATCGGAGTAGAAATCCTACTTTTCCCGGTTCCATCAAGGGTTAATTCCATCCTTATGTCAGTCTCATTCGTTTTACGATGAATTAGAGCTTTTCTCGGCATCTTTTTTATACCAATTAATTTTAGACAAATTAAAAGCCCTTGTCAATATTGCTACTTAAGCTGGCAGGAAAGACGAGAGTTGACAAATTTTATATATTATTACATAATAAATCCACAGTACACTACATAGGAGGTATTAAGGTGAAGCAAATCAAAGCAATTCTGGTTGATATAGACGATTGCTTGCTGCCCTTCGGAGAATCGCCAACCCACGAATGTCATCTCGCTTTCGAACAAATAGGAAAATACGTTGAGATGGCAAATCGCGGAGAATTCCCACTAATCAGTTTCTGCAGCGGTCGGGAATTCAATTACGTGATTCCCCTGGCCGGCCTGCTCCATTGGCCAAATTCTTGGTCGGTGGTGGAAAGTGGAATGTTTCTCTATAATCCCACAAGAAAACACTCTAAGGACAATCCTCTGATAAATCCCGCATACACCGCAAAATACAGGGATATCTTTGAACGAACGCGCGAACAAGTCTTGGCCATGTGCCAAACTCTACCCTTGGTTCCTTACAGGGGTAAACTTGTGAATATCGCCCTGGAACTGGCAGAAGGAACTGACCTGACCATAGAAGAGTGTTATAAGATGATCCCGGAAAATATTCGCCAGCTTGAAGAAAAAGGAATGATTAGCATCCGCCGTTCAACCATAGCCATAGACATAAGTCCCGCTACGGTTGACAAGGCCTCGGGAGTCCGTTTCTTCTCGCAATACACCGGGATACCCCTCGAACAAATCTTGGGGATTGGTGATTCCGGAGGAGACGAACCGATGTTAAATATAGTCGATCGGGTCGGATGTCCGGGAAACGCCAAAAAGGATTGCAAGGAACTGGTTAAACAAAAAGGGGGGCATGTTTCTCCCTTTAAGTATGCCGAAGGCGTACTTGATATAATCAGACACTTCACCGGGGGGCCTTAAGACTTTGTCTTGGGCCCCTCAATTCGTTTATAGAGAGCTAAAATTCCTTCAGCTCTGTCTAAAACGTATTTTTTAAAATATTTTTTCCCTGTTTTCTCAGACGAACTAAAGTATTTAACTACTCCCCACCAAAACATCACTAAAATATTAGTCAAAGCTCCGTAATAAATCTTGCGTTCATTAAGATTTTTTTTATATATTTTTTCCGCTTTTTTAAATATCTTTTCAAAGGTTTCAGTCGTGATTGGCTTCTTACAAAAAAGATTGCCTCCTAAAATTATTCCTAAATCATAATGAAGACCGTTTCTGACATTGTAGCCGGCATACTCAAAGTCCAAAATATAAATTTTCCCGTCTCTTCCCAATCTTAAATTGTCAAAGATAAGGTCGTTATGAGTGGAAAGGCTTCCGCCAAGAGGAAAGTTTTCTTTTGCTTTTTTCTCAATATCCTCAATTTGCCTGATTTTTTCTTCATTCAGTAACTTATTTACGGGATATTTTTTGGCTTTTTTTCGGTATTTGGCAACTTCATCACGAAAGACATCGTAAATATTAACAAATTTTACTCCGCTTGCATGAAACCTATAAAGAGAGTCAACTAAAGCTTTCTGAATTTTTTCTTTTTTTAAATCTTTTCCGTCAATATCCCTTCCTTCCGTGTATTCCATAATTACTGTGCCATCTGGAAAATCAAAATTGTCTTTTGGAGAAAGAATGTTTTTCCCTTTAAAAACATACAGAAAATATTTTGGCACAATGCCAACTAGTTTTTTGCACTTAGATATGGCTAAAATATTTTTTGCCTCAATCTCTCTGTTAACGATATCTGTCCTTTCCCAGGGAAAACGAACAAAAAACTTTTTGTTTTTATACTGAACAATATAATTCCGGTTTGTCTGGCCTCCGGCTCGCTTAACCTTTATTTCCCCTAGCCGCCAGTCTTTATTCAATTGAGCAATTAATTTAATATCTTCTTTCATCTTCTATTTTAAATTTAGCACTTTGTTTTATTTCTGTAAAAAAACTAAAATGAAAGTAATATGATAGAGATTGACGGTTCATATTTAGAAGGAGGCGGCCAGATCTTAAGAACGGCCGTTGCTCTCTCGGCGGTTACCAAAAAACCCTGCCGCGTCTTTAACATCAGATCGGGCCGTCCCAAACCCGGTCTGGCTCTGCAACACCTTCTAGGCATTCAAACCTTGGCCAAGCTGAGCAATGCAAAGCTGGAAGGAGATGAATTAGACTCTGAAGAAATTACTTTTTCCCCGTCCGAATCTACTGGAGATAACCTTCAACAGCTAAGGGTGGAAATTGAAACTGCAGGAAGCATAACTTTGATTTTGCAAACCTTAATATTGCCGGCTCTATCGCTTCTCAATCCCGTAAAAATCGTCTTTGAAGGAGGATCGACCGACACCTTCTTTTCTCCCACCATTGATCATTTCCGTTACGTATTTTTAAGGATTCTGGAGAAAATGGGAGCGAGAATTGAAATCAACGTAACAAAACGAGGATATTATCCGGAGGGTGGCGCCGAGGTTGAAGTAATTGTTTATCCCGCGAAACTAAAGGCGATTAATTTAACCGAGCGGGGAAATCTGCAGAGAGTTTTAGCAATTTCCGGAGCCTCCAACGTCCTTAAGGGCAAAAAAGTGGCAGAGAGACAACTGGCCGGCGTAAGAGAAATTCTGGGAAAATTGAATCTGCCCACGGAAGAAAAAGTTGAATATTACGAAACCCGGTCTCCGGGAAGCCAGATTTGCCTGATCGCCGAATTTGATAATTCGGTTATCGGGACTGACAACCTAGGAAAATTAGGAAAGCGGGCTGAAGATGTCGGCAAGGAAGCAGCCTTGGAGTTATTGAAAGAACAAAAATCAGGGGCCTGTCTCGATAAACACCTATCAGACCAAATCCTGCCCTTCTTGGCCCACATCCAAAACAAATCCCGGGTCAGCATATCTCAGGAAACGGCTCACGCCAAAACTAATATCTGGGTTATTGAGAAATTTTTGAAAGGGAAATTCGAGACGAAAGAAAATATCGTCGCTTGGCTCCCTCTTTAAAACAAAGTGCTCTGTTTGGATGAAGATTTTTCCTCGGCTTGAGAAAAAACTTTTATTTTCCCATATACTCCATCGTAACCAGCCTCTTTAAAAACCTTTCCTTCCCTTACCCTCATTATCGCTTCTGCAATTTCAGGCAAAGTGGCCGATTGCAGCACATCTCTCGGTGCATCAAGCAGGATATTGAACTCCGGGCCCAGTTTTTCAATCAAGTTCTGATATTCTTTCTCAACCTGCTTTGTCCCGGTATTTTGATTCAAAGCATCGGCAACAACCTCCTCCAAGGGAACCAGGCTTTTGAAAGGAATACTGTTTTGAGGTTGAAACCCCTCTTCCCTGTCGGCCAGCTCCTCGATCCTGCTTAAAACCCCGACGGTCAAGGGTTTCCCGCAAACCGGACAAAGGCCAGCGTATTTTTTCGTTTCCGAGGGAGATAATTTTATCCCGCAGTTTCGGTGACCGTCGAAATGATATTTTCCCTCCTCAGGATAAAATTCAACGGTGTATAAAAACTTCTGAGGGTTTTTTGTTTTTATGGCTTCAACAATTTCTCCATAAGAAACCCCTGTATCGAAAACATTAGCTTCTCTGCCTATTTTTTTTGGAGAATGGCTGTCGCTGTTTGAAATCAGGGTAATGTTGTCCAAGGCGGACAGACGCCAGTTCATTGCCGGATCGGAGGAAAGACCGGTTTCCAAGGCATAGATGTACTTGGAATAATCCTCAAAACACTCTTCTATCGAATTGAACCCCGACTTTGAGCCGAAAATCGCAAACCAGGGCGTCCAGGCATGCGCCGGTATTACCAGGCAATCGGGCGAAGCGCCAAGGACGATCTTGGCCAATTCTTTGGCATCCAGTCCCAGAATCGGCCGGCCATCGGATTTCAAATTGCCGATCCAGCCCAATTGTACGTTTATCTTCTCCACGGCCTCAAAAGACGGAGCGAAAATTATGACATGGATCTTTCTCACTCTCCCTCCTTTGGAATAAACGCAACTGATTTCGGAGGTCAGAACAAACCTTGTCTCGCTGTCAGAGTTTTTCAACTTAAACAAGCCGGGTTCGGCCGGCTCCAGTTTCTCTTTCAGGTTTTTAAACCACTCTGGATGAGTAAAGTCTCCCGTTCCCAGAACCTTGATTCCTTTTATTTTCGCCCACTTATCAAGATTTTCTAAGTCCATATCCCGGGAAGTCGCCCGGGAATATTTTGAATGGAGATGGAAATCGGCAATAAATTTCATGAAATTCTCATCACACGCAAAGCTGAGCTAATGCTCCAAAAATAAGTATCGCTATTAAAAAGTATAACAGCAACGAAGGAACTTTTAAACTGCACTCCGGCTCCCTGTCTCCCAGGCTTTTTGCTTTCCGGAAGATCAAAATAATAATTATCCCTTCCATCGCTCCGACTATAGTACCGACAAAGCCCAGGGTTGCGATAAAGCTCCTGAATCCCACTAAAAACAAAATCAGGGGCAAACCGCAAGCGATCAAAGCTGCCAAGCCCTTGGGCACTTTCAAATCATAAATAAAGGTGTTCTTAAAATAAAGACCAAGAACCAAAAAAGAATCAGCCAGGGTAATTATCGCAGCCAAGGCCCCCCAGAATATGATGTTTGGGCCCAGAAACGGCAAAAGGCCGGAAAGCGTATCTTGGCTGACGTTTTTTCCCGCCACTCCGATTACTGCCAAAGCGAAGAGAACATAAAAGACAACCGTAATCAGGGTGGATGAAATTATTATCTTTTTGATTTGTTTCTTTTCCTGCGGCAGTTTAAGAAAATCTACTATTTCCGGTATGGCCGACCAGCCGACCAAGGAAAAAAGGATCACCCCGAAGGGAAGAAAAACGTCCGAGACGTTTAAGATGCTGACGTTGGACAAATCAAACTTCGGCACACAGAAAAATAAAATACCTATAACCACAAGAAAGAAAACGAGATTCGTAACAAATTCGGCGGGAGCTATAACTTTTATCCCGCGGAAGATGAAATAAGACAACAAAGCCCAGAAAATTAGGGTGAACTGAGCCTGTGATAAATCGACGAAAGGAGAAAGGAGAATTTGCAGAAACTCTCCTCCCAAAATCAAGTAGGCCAGGAGAGCGCCCGTTACCCCAAGCAAGACCGAAACCATAACTAAGGCTTTCCCCCAGTTGCCCAAGTATTTTTGGGCAAAACCAGGCAAACGGCACTTATCCTTAGTCCTGAGGATTACTTCGCTGAAAAACAAGTGGATCAGAAGAACTGCCCCGCCCAGAAGCAAAAGATAAAAAAAGCCGGGGACTATCCCGCTCCGTTCAATTACATATGGAATTCCGAAAATCCCCGCGCCGACTATTGTTCCGACCAAAATCGATAGGCCGAAAAGAAAGCTTCTCCTCATTTCTTTTCCTTAAACATTTTTTCTTCCAGTAATCCCAAGCCAGCTAAGATCAAAATTACCGCCAAAGTCGTGACGACGGCTAAAAAATAAAACCTGACTCCCACGGCGACGCCGATGGCAGCCGTGGTCCACAACCCCGCAGCCGTGGTTAACCCTACGACTCCGCTCGACTGTCGGAAGATCACCCCGGCGCCGATGAAGCCTATGCCTACGGCAACGGCCTGTATTATTCTCGAGGGATCGAAACTGATTCCGGATTTAACGGCAAAAAAATCGAACAACTCGAAAGAAATAATCGTGAAAAGGCAGGTCCCCAAAGCGACCAGGCTGTATGTTTGAAGGCCGGCTCCTTTTCCTTTATATTCCCTTTCCAAGCCGATCAGGGCGCCCAAAACTATAGCTAAAATCAGCTGACAAACTGTTTCAATCTCCATAATAAAATCGGCAGATAATTTTAAACTTTATACACCCTGTATCCTTCGTGCACTTTCTGATCAACCTTCAGACCGACTGAATCGCCCTTTTTGCCTTCCTTGATCTTTTCGTGCTCGACCTCCATCGAGTCAACTTCCTGGGAAAAGTCAGTATCTCCGCCCACTATTCTTATGGTGTCTCCCGGCTTAAGTTTGTCAGAAAGTTTTATTACGGCTACTCCGATGTTACCGAAATAGTGCGCAACCTGACCTATTAATTTTCCTTCAACTTCTTCAGCCATAAAAATTTAAAAATAAAGTTTGTTTTAAATATTAATTTATTGCCTCGACCTTTTACGGTTTATAATTATTCTTTTTTTCTTTTTTTATTTCCGCGATTAATTTCTGGACCAGTTTTTTGGGATCTTTATCATAAATGATTTTTTTGACTCCGCGGTAGGGACCGGTGGCAATGATTCTTATTTTGTCGGCCGTACCGCCGCTTCCCTCTAATACTCCGATGGGTTTCTGAATTTCAAAAGCCGTGGCAAATTCATGCAGAGTCCCCATTCTTCCGCAGATGATGATGACTCCGTCTGCCGATTTCGTCATGAGTACGTTCCTCCCGGCATAATCTGAACCCGTATAAATCATCACGTCGAAAGGGATGAGGGGAAGTTTATAACTTTTAACATGCGCAGCCTCGGAAGTGGCGGGGGAAAAACCGATATTGAAGCCGCCGGCTTCGTTGCACCCTAAAGCGGCAAAATAAGGAACGCCTGTCGTGGCCCCAGTTACCAGATTGCATTTTTGCCGGGCGATTTCTTTCCCGACTTCCTTGGCAAGTTCTTTTATGTTTTTGCAGCAATGGTTGAATTCGGCCGCTCCCGAAACGACGATTTCGTATTTTTCCTTCTGCATAGACCAAAATTTTATTTATAAATAAAATTGAAGGTGAAGATGAGGATAAAGTCCTCATCGCCTTGCCAGTTCATTTTAGCATAATTCATCCAAACTAAAAAAGAGGATGCTTTCCTCTTTTTTGGTGAGGGGGAAATAGCTCTTGATGAACTTGACTGATACTCAAGTCCGATTGGACAATTGACGGGCAGCTGCTGTTGCCTCCTCCATCAAAAACTATCTGTCCATTGAGCAAAAAACTCGCACCCCCTCGATTTAAAGTTTAATCAGACTAAGCCTTTTTGTCAAACCGTTCTTTTTCCACAATTTATCAACAATTCTGTGCCCCCACTCCGAATCGAACGGAAATCTCGACCTCCGGAGGGTCGCGCTTTATCCGTTAAGCTATGGGGGCCTTTTTAGCCATTGCCAAGATATTGCTTTCCTTGCTGTCCTTCCTGCCAAGTATGCTTAATTTCTCTACTTTTAAACCGCCTTCTCCGAGAAGCCTTATTAGCTCTCCTTTCGAAAAACGGTGAACGTAGCGCAGGATTTCCTCTCCCCAGGGCAAAAAGGCATCGCCGAAATCCAAACTCGATCTTTTTAAGACCTTCTTGAGGCCGTACTTCAAAAACGTCAAGGATTTGTTAAAACCGTTCAGGTTCCAAACTATCAGGATGAACGTCCCGTCCGGTTTTAAAACTCGTTTGACTTCCTTGAGAAACTTCAGCCTTGACTGTTTTGAGGGAACGTGATGGAAAACGGCAATGCTTATCACTTTATCGAAAAAATTATCGAAAAATGGTAAGTTTAAAGCATCTGCCGCCCAGAATTTAGCCTGAGGATACCTTTTTTTGGCAATCTCGATCAACCTTTCTGATATGTCTATGCCGTAATAATCAATGTTCTTTTTCCTGAACAATTCGTACAATCTGCCATTGCCGCAACCCAGGTCTAAAACTCGCTCACTCTCGCCCACATACCCATCTAGAAATCTCAACTCTTCCCACAATTTGTCTCTGCTTCTTGAAAATTCTTCGGCAATGAGATTATAATCTCTGCGAGTCTTATCCAATAAATATTTTGCGTAATTTTTATCCATGGATATTTTAGAAACAACGGTAAAAGAACTTATCAGAACGGGAATAAAAACCCCCGAAGATTTAGCTAAGGCAAAAAGAAATGCTTCCAAACGCCTTAAGGCTTCCTGTCCGAATAATATATCTCTACTAAAAACTTATCACGAATTGCTGAAAAAGAAAAAGGTAAAAGAATACCCTCTATTTGAGTTTTTACTCCAAACGAGGCCGATCCGTTCGCTTTCGGGGATCGTGAATATCTCCGTTTTAACAAAATCTTACCCCTGCCCGGGAAAATGCCTCTATTGTCCGAACGAGCGGGGAATCCCGAAGAGTTACGTTTCGGGTGAGCCCGCGGTTGAAAGAGCGAAGAAATTACATTTTGATCCTTATCTGCAAGCGAAATTGAGAATTGGAATGCTGCAGTCGGAAGGCCATCCCACCGACAAAATAGAACTGAGAATAGTCGGAGGAACATGGAGCTATTATCCCAGGCACTACCGCAATTGGTTCGTTAAAAGATGTTTTGATGCCTGCAACGGGAAAACCAGCAAAACCTTAAAACAAGCTCAAAAGATAAACGAAAAAGCCAAAAACAGAATAATCGGGCTATCCGTGGAGACAAGGCCTGATTTTATAAACCCTTCGGAAATCAAACACCTCAGGGACTTGGGGGCAACGATGGTGGAACTGGGAGTCCAGTCGATTTATGAGGACATTCTGAAAACCAACCTGAGAGGCCACGGAACGAAAGAAATCATCCTGGCGACAAAACTTCTGAAGGATGCCGGATTCAAAGTTCTCTATCAGATGATGCCCAACTTACCTGGTTCCGGCCTAAAGAGAGACGAAAAGATGTTCGAAGAACTTTTCGAGAATCCGGATTTCCAGCCGGACCTTCTGAAGATTTATCCTTGCGCATTATTAAAAAGTGCTCCTCTTTATAAATGGTGGAAATCAAAAAAGTACAAGCCCTACAGTTTCAATCAGTTAATAGATCTAATCAGAAAAATCAAATTAAGGATTCCTTACTTTGTCAGAATCCAAAGGATAAGCAGGGACATACCTTCGCAACTTGTTCTGGCAGGACCCGCCAAAGTTTCCAACCTGCGCCAACTTCTGGCGGAAAGAATGAAAAAAGAAGGCTGGCGGTGCAGGTGCATCAGATGCCGCGAAATCAGAGAAAGATACAATCAAAAAGAAAAAATTAATCTCTTCCGGCATAATTACGCTGCTTCCGGCGGAATAGAAATATTTCTGAGTTTTGAGGACAATGCGAGATCAAAACTCTACAGCTTGCTCCGACTGAGAATCAATTCCAAAAACAAGGCCGCAATCCGGGAAATCCACACCTACGGCAGGCAACTTCCCATAAGGGATAATTCTGATTTTCTCATGTCTCCCCAGCATAAAGGACTCGGCAAAAAATTAATCAAGGAAGCGGAAAGAATAACGAAAAAAGAATTTAAATTAAACGAAATCTCCGTGATTTCCGGAGTAGGAGCGAGAGAATATTACAGAAACCTGGGTTATAAACTTGAAAAAACCTATATGGTAAAGAGTTTAAGATAATGTGTCTTTCAATCTTCTCTGAGCTTTGATTTTTTCCGAAAGCGAGATTTGGCTCATTCTGATTCCTCTTTCCAGAAGAGAAATCGTTTCATCTAATTCTTCCGGCTTGGGGAAATAAGGCGTTCCGTCTTTTCCGCCGTGAGCGAAAGAATATCTGGCAGGATCCTCGTAAGACGGTTTCGCCCCGTAAATTATCTCTGCGACCAAAGAAAGAGCCCTTATCGTCCTTGGCCCTATTCCTTTCAGGGAAAGGAATTGTTCGAAATTTTTAGGGTCTTGGTCCTTAGCGGTAAAAATCGTTTTTTCCAGCCTTTTTAAATCGAACTTTTCTTCCACTACGGGATGCCAATAAAATTCTTTATTATAAAGCTCCATCTCGGTCAGGTTTTTCGATTTCTTCGTCTGGATCAGATCCAAATCTTTTATAAAAGTCTTCGGCTCCTCTTTCACTAAGCTAACCGAAACAACCCTGTTCTCATCGCTCTTCTCGGCCGTCAGGTTTAGAGGCTTAGACTTGGCGCCGCTGATGATTCCAGAATGAGGTTCTTCAATAAAGTCTTTGCGTCCGGAAGATACTTTCACTTTCGATGACAGCCAATGATATCTTCTTGCAGTTTGATTTTCGGTATTCATCCCCTGCTGGATTACCGTCCAATTTCCTGATTTCGTAAAAAGGAAGTTATGCTGATAAATCTGATAGCCAGCCTGAATCAAGCTTGAGTCAACTTTAGCCGCCATCTTCGAGGCATAGATTAAATCGGGCGTAAAAGAAAAGCCGCGGGATATGCCATAGGCCGTAATCTCGTCCGGGGTTTTTCTCGATTCTCTTTTTCCTCCGCAGACATAAATGCCCAGTTCATCTTGGATATCGAAAAGGGCGACTTTAAGAGCGCCCAAAGTAATTGTAGTCAGGCCGGAACTGTTCCAATCAAAACCCAAAACACAGCCCAAGCTTTGGAACCAGACCGGGTCGGAAAACCTCTTCAAGGCCTCATCCGGGCCGAGTTCCTCTGCAATGGCCGTAATAATCCCCCTCGATAATCTTTTCATTCTTTCGAAAAGCCAGCGAGGGCAGCGGCCATAATCCAATGGAATTGTGGCAATACCTGTTCTCATGCATTCATTCTAACAAAAACAGTCGCTGCGGGCGACTGTTTATTTTAATATTCGGCAGATTAAAGACTCTTTTATTTTTTAGCGGGTTTTACTTCTTCCGGTTTTTTAAAAAATCTCTGAAGAAGTGCGTCTATCTTTTCTTCCCGTTTCTCCAAGCCCAAAACCTCACGGCGAATTTTTGCCTTTTCTTTACGTATATGTTTGCGGATTGATTTAGATATTCTAACCATTATCTATTCCCCTTTGATTACGGCCAAAGGCCTTACTTTGGCCACCTTTCTCGAAAGGCCGGAAAGAGCAACTACTTCGACCACGTTATCTATGTTTTTGTAAGCCATGGGTGCCTCTTCGGCAATACCGTGTGCACTCCAACATTTTACAATAATTCCCTTGGATTGCAAATCTTTAACCACGGCCTCTCCGGAAACCGCCCTGCTGGCGGCACGTCTGGACATCGTCCGTCCTGCTCCGTGGCAAGTCGAGAACCACGACTCCTTGCCCTGTTCTGTTCCTGCCAGAACGTAGGAAGCCGTGCCCATGGAGCCGGGAATCAATACCGGCTGACCCGGAAAAGCCCTGGTCGCTCCCTTACGGTGTAAAACCAATTCTTTCAGCTGTCCCCCAACAATATGTTTTTCAATCTTGGCGATATTGTGAGCGACGTCATAAAGAGAGACTAAAGGAGATGCTTTCTCTCCCAAAATGTTTTTCCAGGCTAATCTTACAAAATGCGTGATCATCTGGCGGTTAGCCCAGGCATAATTGGCTCCGCAGGACATGGCCGCAAAATACTTCTTCCCCTCCGGAGAATCCATAGGGCAGGCGGCCAGCTCCTCATCGGGCAGCTCTATTCCGTATTTCGGCATGGCCCGCATCATAATCTTTATATAATCCGTGGCAATCTGATGACCTAGTCCACGAGAGCCCGTATGGATCATAACTACCACTTGGTCTTTAAAAAGTCCGAAGGACTCGGCGGTCTTTACATCAAAAATCTCTTCCACTTTTTGAATTTCCAGAAAATGATTGCCCGATCCCAAGGTCCCTACCTGATCCCTGCCACGGTTTTTTGCACGATCGGAAACCATGGAAGAATCGGCCAGAGAAAGCTTGCCTTGAGATTCGCAATTCTCCAGATCTTCCTTCTCGCCGTAACCCTGTTCCACCAGCCTCTGCGCTCCGTTTTCCAGAATCTTATCCATTGAACTGATGTCAATTTTAATCTCCCTGCCCCGACCGAGACCGGAAGGAACTTGCCCTTGAATTTCCGTCGCCAATTTATCCAGATGGGGTCTTACTTCTTCTTCTCTATATTCTGACTTCAAAAGCTTCATACCGCAGTTGATGTCATATCCCACTCCTCCGGGTGAAATTACCCCTTCTTTCAGATCCATCGCTGCCACTCCTCCAATAGGGAAACCGTAGCCTTCGTGCATGTCTGGCATGGCCAGGCTGAAGTTTACTATACCGGGCAAAGCGGCCATGTTAACTAACTGGTTAAGAGATTTGTCACAAAAAATATCATCCAGCATTTTTTCTGAAGTATAAAACCGAGCCGGTACTCTCATGTCTCTCCTAAAAGTTTTGGGAATTTCCCAGAGACAATCAGATATCTTTTTGATGTCTTCTTTTCTCATCGGGATTTTAATTTATTAAATTCTTCTTTGACAACCTCTCTGTCGTCCCACGGAATTTTCTTGCCATGGGCTTCAACTATCCAAGGTTCGCATCCCTTACCGGTGATTACCACCATATCTCCCGGCCTGGCTGACCTTAAAGCTTCCCTGATTGCCTCTCTTCTGTCCAGTATTTTTTTAGCTTTGCCTTTTGCGCCCTGAGCCACCTGATCAATGATTGCAATTGGGTCTTCATTATACGGATCCTCGTTGGTAATAATTACTTCCTGACAAAAAGTCGCCGCAATTTTTCCCAAAACTGGTCTTTTCCATTTGTCCCTTCCTCCGCCGCAGGCACCTAGGACGCAAATCATTTTAGCGTTTTTTGGTTTCAGGGTTTGATATACTTTTTCCAAAGCATTCGGAGTGAAAGCGTAGTCAACAAACGCTTTGAATGGTTCTGATATCACTTCTTCCATTCTTCCAGGAAGACTCTCCACTTTTTCCACGGCTTTTCTGCAAACATCCAGACTAACTCCCTGTGAAAGTCCTACACAAATCGCCGCTAAACCATTGTAAATATTAAACTCGCCCGGCAACTTTAAATTAATAGGCATCGGATTTCCGTTAATAGCTGGCTGCCCTTCTTTTATTTGATATTTATATTTTTCTTTGGCCGGAAACCTCAAGAAGTAATCTGCATTTTTATCGTCAACATTAATAATATGAATGTTTTTAACCGCTTGGAATAGTTTTCCCTTTGCTTTTTTGTAGTTCTCAAACCCGCCGTGCGCTTCAATGTGTTCGGGGCTCAAATTAGTAAAAACTGCTGCTTCAAAATCAATGAATTTGTGACGATATTGTTTTATCCCTTCCGAAGTCACTTCTAAGATCGCAAGTTTACAATCAGCGTCTTTAGCGCGTTTGAGGAATTTCTGGATGAAAAATCGCCCGGGCATTGTCATTTTATAAACGTTCGGCTGCTCCTTATCTTTAATTTTAAATCTTATGGACGATTGAGAGGCAACCGGGACGCCCGCTTCTTCAAAAATTTTAGTTATGAATTCAACTACCGTCGATTTGCCGTTGGTACCAGTAACGCCAATCACTTTTATTTTTTTTGAGGGAAATCCGCATAAAAACGCGCCCAGAAAGGCAAGGATAAAATGATACCAGCCAAGCAAAAAAGAAGGAGTGATTTTTCTCAATAAAGATATCATATATTTCATCTTAACTTAAACTTGAATAAAGGGAAAATTTGAGATAAAAAGAATAGACATGTTCCGATTAAAATCATCATTTAAACCAACCGGAGACCAGCCTCAGGCGATAGAAAAACTGGTAAAAAATCTAAAATCTGGAGCTGGTCACCAGGTTCTTTTGGGCGTTACCGGCTCGGGAAAAACATATACCTGCGCCAAGGTCATTGAGAAGGTCCAGAGACCTGCTTTGATCATATCACACAATAAAACTCTGGCTGCCCAGTTATATCAGGAGTTTAAGGAGTTCTTTCCGGAGGCGGGGGTCCACTATTTCGTTTCCTACTACGACTACTATCAGCCCGAGGCATATATTCCCCAGACTGACACTTATATTGAGAAAGATGCAAGGATAAACGAAGAAATAGACAAATTAAGGCATGCAGCTACCCAGGATTTATTAACCAGGAAAGACGTAATCGTTGTGGCTTCTGTTTCCTGTATCTATAACATCGGCTCTCCGCAAGATTATGAGAAGGTTTCCCTCGAAATCAAGACGGGCCAGGAAATAAAAAGAAAAGGGCTAATTTCTCGTTTAGCCTCCCTGCAGTATCAGAGAAATGACATTGATTTCGAACCCGGAACTTTCAGAGTCAGAGGAAACATTGTCGATGTTTTCCTGGTGACCGGCCAGGGGATTTTAAGAATAGAATTGGTTAGAGATGAAATCGACAAAATTTTACTTTCTAAGCCCGGCCTCAATACTAAATTCGACATTCCGTATTCAAGATTCCGATTATTTCCCGCTCATTTCTGGGTTACCCCTCAGGATAAACTGGAAGTCGCCCTTGAGAACATAAAACTTGAATTACAGGAACAAATAAAAAAACTTAAAAAACAAAAGAAATTGCTGGAAGCCCAAAGATTGGAACAAAGAACGAATTACGATATGGAAATGCTGGTTGAGACGGGCTACTGCCACGGAGTGGAAAATTATTCGCGTCATCTGGAATTCAGGAAACCCGGACAAACGCCCTATACCCTACTGGATTATTATCCCGAAGACTTTTTGGTCTTTATCGATGAATCCCACATAACCTTGTCACAAATTCGGGCCATGGCAGTACAAGACAGAGCCCGTAAAAAAACCTTAATAGAATACGGCTTCAGACTGCCTTCGGCCGTGGATAATCGGCCTTTGACTTTTGAAGAATTTAATAAAAAGATTTCCCAGACGATCTACGTCTCCGCAACTCCGGAGGAATACGAAAAGGAAAAAGCCGGAGAAAAATACATTGTCGAACAGCTGATCAGACCGACCGGCTTATTGGAACCTTTAATCGAGATAAGGCCGACAAAAAATCAGGTCGAGGATTTGATTAAAGAGATTAAAAAAAGGATTGAAAAAAAACAAAGGGTCCTGGTGCTAACCCTGACGAAAAGATTGGCCGAAGCCCTGTCTGAATACCTGACCGAGCAGGGAATTAAAACACAGTGGCTGCATGCCGAAGTTAAAACCCTGGAACGGCCCCAAATTCTTAAGGATTTGAGGGAGGGAAAATACGATGTTCTGGTGGGAATAAATCTCTTGAGAGAAGGCTTGGATTTGCCCGAAGTTTCTCTGGTCGCCATTCTGGATGCCGATAAAGAGGGTTTTTTGAGAAGCGAGACAACGCTTATCCAGACCATGGGAAGGGCAGCCAGGCACATGGAAGGTAAGGTAATTTTATATGCAGATGAAATCACAAAATCCATGAAGCAAGCGATGAAAGAGATAGAAAGAAGAAAAAAAATCCAGGCAGACTACAACCTGCTCCATAAAATCACCCCTCAGGCCATAAAAAAGGAAATCAGGGACTGGCTTTTCGCCAAAAAAGCAGAGGTCGTTTCGGAGTTCGGGCTGATAAATGATGTAAAACTCTTGAAAGAAGAAATGCAAAAAGCCGCCAAAAACCTTGATTTTGAAAGGGCGGCCGAATTGAGAGACTTGATAAAAAAAATAAAAGGTGCTAAAGATTAATATATGGCAATAACAAAAGCTGCGAAAAAAGCGCTTCGTCAAAGCGTAAGAAGAAGGACGAGAAACGTCAAAAAAAAGACCAAATTAAGAAACCTGCTCAAAGAGGTCAGAACTTTGATTGCCCAAAAAAAATCCGGCGAGGCAAAGAAGCTTCTACCGCAGGTCTACAAACTGTTGGATAAAGCCGCGAAGACCAGCCTCATGAAAAAAAACACCGCTTCCCGGATGAAATCCAGAATTACTAAATCTCTAAATCTCGGACAAAAGTAAATCCAATCCCGTCTCGGGATTTATTTTCCCGGTCTTTATAGCTAAATCTACCTGAAAAATCTTCCGGTAGATTTTTTTTAATTCCGGAAAACTGAATTTTCCAGCCTGCTCATAACTTTTTCTGACAACAAAGGGGTGCAGATTTGCCGTCTTTAAGATGGCGTAGTACGGACGGTTTCGTTCCATCAAATCCTTCACTATTAAAAGATTTCTGAATTGATAATTAATCATGGAAAAAAGATAAAGGGGATTATCTCCCTTTTCCAGGTGTTTGTGCAAAAAAGACAGAGCTTGCCTTTTATTCTTCTGGGCCATGGCGTCAATCGTCCTAAAAATGTCTGACTCGATCTTGGGCTTAACCAAAAGGTCAACATCCTTTTCTTCGATATGCCTGTGAAATTTATAGTTAACTAGTTTTTTGATTTCATTGTCCATCTGCCATAAATCATTGCCGACGAAGTTGATGAGTTTCTCCGCTACACCGGATTTGATATCGGCTTTGTAGGTTGAAAATTCTTTCTTTACCCAATTTTTAAGCTTTTCTCCCTCTAAAGGCGCGAACTCTTGGGCCTTGGCGTTTTTTTTAAGAAACTTAACCAAGGAATCCGTGGCTTTTATTTTATTTTCTTCATATATAACTATATTGGTGCCCTCCGAGTCTTTTATTTTCTTGAGAAAGTCCGCAAGCCCATCGTTTTTCTCGGAAGCAGACAGAATATTCCTGAGAACGATCAGCTTCTTTTCCTCGAACATCGAAACCATTTGAGTTTCATTCATGATTTCATTCAAACTGAAGTTTTCCTCTCCGAAGTATTTTAAGCTCAATCCGCTCTTGTGGGCTTTTTTGTAAGTTTCGATCATCTCTTCCAACTTCTTTTGCATCCTGTATGTGTCCTGGCCGTAAAGAAAAATAAGCATTAGATTTTTTGACACTTTGAGCAAAAATGCGCGCTCCTCCCGCCGATTTTAATTCTCTTGATGACTGAGCCGCAACGGAGGCATTTTTGTCCTTCTCTTTGATAAACCTTATGTTGTTTTACATAATTTCCCTTCTTGCCGCAAGCATCGACATAATGTTCGACTGAGGAGCCGTGGGCCTTTATGGCCGCCTTCAGAATTTTCTTGATGTTTTGGCAGATTTTCTCTATTTCTTTCTCCTTCAGGGTTTTGACAGTCCGCAGGGGATGCACTTTGGAAGCAAATAAAATCTCGTCTGAATAAATGTTGCCTATACCGGATATGGCCCGCTGGTCCATCAATAAGGGTTTAATTTTAGAATTAGGCTTCCTTTCAAGAAGCGCATTAAAAGTATCCAAATCAAGCGTTAAAGCTTCCGGTCCCAAGCTTTTTTCAATCGCCTTTGTGTTTTTTACTTTTTTCCACCAGCCGAACTTTCGGACGTCGTTAAAAATCAATTTTGTTCCGTCATCAAAATTAAAAACCTTGCGCGTATGAGGCAAGATTTTACCGTTGAAAATCAATTGGCCGGTCAGTTTTAAATGGATAAGCAAGCTTGAGCCCTGGGCAAAATCGATGATCAGAATTTTCGCCCTTCGCCGTACGTTAGTGATTTTCTTTCCGTCTAATTTCTTGCCGACAATCTTTTTCGACAACTGAAGCCTGATTGTTTCGACCTCAGGGAGCTCAGGCATGCTTTATTTTAAAACCGCCTTGATCTTTTCTATAATTTCACCCGGAGTGAAATGAGCTTTGATTAAGTAATCAACCGCACCTAATTTTAATCCTTTTTCAACATCTTCTTTCTGGCCGAGATTGGAAAGGATAATTACCGGGATTGAAGAAACCGAAGGGTCCTCCTTCATTTGAGAAAGGACCTCAAAGCCGTCTATACCGGGCAAAATAAGATCAAGAAGGATTAAACCCGGTTTTTCTTCCTTAATTTTTTTAATTCCTTCTTCGCCATCTATGGCTTCGGAAATGGGAAATCCCTCCTTGGTCAGTTTCTGGGAGATTAATTCCCGAAGAAATTTATCGTCTTCGATAATAAGAATTACCTTTGACATGATTTTAGCCGATTTGTTTTTTTATTTTTTCGATCACTTCCTGAGGATCAAACTCTGTTTTTATCAGCCAGTCCTTTGCTCCATTTTTTTGGGCCCGGTCGATTTCCACCGGCTGACCCGAGTTGGAAATTACTATCACCGGAATCTTCTTTAAATCCTTGTCTTTCTGCATATTTTCCATAACCTCAAACCCTCCCATTTTAGGCATAATAATATCAAGCAAAACTAAATCCGGCTTCTTTTTTTTCATCGCCGCCAAGCCTTCCTCGCCGTTTCTGGTGACTGAAATCTCGTATCCTTCCTGGGCTATTTTCCTTTGGAGGAGGTCAATCATAATCTCTTCATCTTCAACCATTAGAATTTTCTTTGCCATATATACAGTATACCTAAAATTTAATTAAAAATCCACAAAAATCATCGCCCAAGCCAATGCATCTTTTTTCCTCTACGCTTGCCTTATTAATGCTTGTTTCTCCGCCGAGCATGGTTATTGAGCCTTGTTTGGAGATTACTCCGTCCAGATACCCCTCGATAAAACCTTCCTCAAAAAAACAAAGGTTTTTGAGGACGTTGGGGATATCGGCGGTCAAGGAGGAACTGTAAATCTTAATTTGGGCGCTTTGCAGTTTAGGCATTATTTCGACTTCGATTTTTCCTTCTTTCAGCGTTTCGAGAATTTTCTTGATTTCTTCCAGCACCAAGGAGATTTCCGATTTCTCTGATTTCGTGCCCACTCGTTTGCCGAATTTCATCCCGGAGAATCTCAATGCCGACTGATAACCGACCGAAGCCCATTGCAATGAAAAAACCAACATCCGGTAAAGACGAATATCCATTACGTCCCCCAAGTCTTTTCTCAAAACCTTGAGAGGCTTCCCTTCCAATATGTTCTGGAGATCCTTTTCCAGGCCTTCAATTAATTTTTCCATAAACCAAAAACTTGGTTATTTTACTATATATTTTTTGGCTAAGAGATAACTCCCCCGAATCAGGTAAATACCGGCAATTATTTGGACGATAAAGTAGGCTATCCACAGAACTTGACCTATGGCCCATTGGTAAAGGATCGGCACTTCGATCAACTCATGAATCGTACCCCAAACTATGGCTAACCAGAATACTTTCCATTCTTCAGGAATCGGTCTTTCTCCATAAAATCGGCGCAAATACTTAATGATGTAGTAAGCAGCCATTCCAAATCCTCCAACAATGGGGATATGTACCAAAAGGAAATAGAGACTCATTCCAAAAGGACCGATGGCTAAGGGATTGACCGCATAAAATTCTAAAATTGGCATATTTTTATGAAGTTACTTCTTTATATAAGAAATAAGCGCCCAGACCGATTAAGGTACCTCCTAAGGCGTGGGGAATTAACAAAAGAATATTTGTTTCAATCATTCCGGCATTCGGCCATTCATAATAACCTAATATTTCTCCAATTTCAGCAATTGAGGTAATAAAAATACCCCAAAGAATAAACTTCCATGATTTGGGAACTCCTCTGCCGGCAAAATAGCCTTTGGTATACTGAACAATGTAGTAAGCCGCAATAATAAAAGCGACCGCAGCAAAAACCAGACCTAAGAGGGTGGGCCACTTTAACCAGCCGAGGGTCTGCCCCATAATTGTGTTTATATCGAAATACTCTATTCCGATGGTCGGAGGAGTAGGACTACTAGGTATGAGCATAATGTTTTCGGAATTTTAAACATTTATCGACCTTTTTAAATATCTTACTTAATTCTACTCTTTGTGGAAAGATAGGCAATAAGCGACCACTGTATAATCTCTACTAGAACAACCGTCAAAAAACCCGCGACCCCTCCTTTGATTATCAAATATATAACAATGGGGAACTCTATCGCTTCCATCCCCCCAATTATCGCCGCTCCCTTTATTAGAAGTTTATAAGTAAAAATCAGCCATGTCTGAATTATGTTTATTGTAATAAAAACGGCAATTAAAATAAAAACAATGGACTGCATGGAAAATTAAAATTCTTTCAGGAATTCCGTAAACTCTTCTTTAACTGGTAGAGTAAAGAAGAAAGTGGCTCCTTTATTTTCCTCCGATTCGAACCAGATTTTTCCTCCGTGAGCTTCGATAATATTTTTGGTGATGAAGATGCCCAGTCCGGAACCCTCGGTGTCCATACGGATTACGTTGGCCCCCCTGAAGAATTTACTGAAAACCCTTTCTTTTTGGTCGACCGGAATGCCGACTCCCGTGTCCTGGATTTTAAATTCAATTTCTTTCGTCTTCTTTAAATAATCCAGGGTCACCGTTATTTTTCCTCCGGGAGGCGTATATTTGATCGCATTATCCAAAACATTATCCACGGCGACTCTCATTTTTTCCACGTCAATTATAATCTTGGGAATCTTGGTTTTCAGTTTTTTAAATTCCAATTTAATCTTTCTCCTTTCAATATTGTCTTTGTGCGAGTTGATCACAAAATGCACGACATTCTCGAAGTTGCTCAAGACGGGTTTGTATAGATACCTTCCTTCTTCAATCCTGGTCACGTCCAGAAGGTCGTTGATCAAACTAATCATCCTTTCGTTGGATTTGTAGGTTTTCTCGATGAACTCCCGCTGCTCAGGAGTTATTCCTCCCAGGTCGCCGTCCAGAAGCATTTTCAAGGTCCATTTAATGGCCGCCAGCGGAGTCCGCAGTTGATGGGCGGCCAAGGAAACGAATTCCGTTTTAACCCTTTCAATCAGCTTTTCTCTGGTAATATCGTGAAAAATAACCAAAACTCCCAATTCTCCTTCGCCGATTACCATGGGTGCGCTTGATATCTCCAAAACCAGATTCTCCCTAATTTTCAGTTCCTTCCTAAAAATGCCCTTAATATCCTTACCCAAGAGATTAACCAAAAGACTAAGGTTTGACTCTCCGGCAAGTTCAAACACTGATTTTCCTATTAAATCCCCGGACTGAACGTTGAAAAAACTCTCGGCCTGAGGGTTTATTAAAGAAAGTCTGTTTTCTTTGTCAAAAACTAATAAACCGTCGGAGAAATTGGTAATAATGGAAAGCGTTTTGTCTTTTTCTTCTTCACTCTTCTTTCTGGCATCCTCCACATCTTCCAGCATATTCATCAGGGCTTTTCTGGAATCTTCCAACTCCCGTGTTCTTTCCTCCACTCTTTCTTCCAGTTTTTCCCTGGCTTTTTTGGTTTCGGAAATATCGTTCAAGGCAAGAAAATAACCTATGAAATTACCTTTGTTATCTTTTCTTATCGAAACGGAAACGCTTACTGGTATTTTTCTTTTGTTCCTGGAAACCAGAATTAAGTCTTTTACTCTTGGCGCCGTCTGCTTTTGGGATTGATCCAAAAAAAGATTTGCTTCTTTTTTTTCCGAGAAAATAAGATCCAAGGGCTCTCCGATTATTTCCGACGCCTTATAGCCGGTTAATTTTTGAAAGGCCTGGTTAACGTCGATAACGAACTTCGGAGGATTAACGGCACAAATTGCAAGAGGCAAGAAATAAGAAAACTCTTCTATATAAGTTTCCAAATCTTCCAAGTCCTCCTTGGCTCTTTTCAATTCTTCTATTACTGATTTTTCACCGTTTTGTTTTTTTTCGATCATACCTTATTCCCAAGTTATAACGATTTCATGGTAAGGATCTCCCGAAAACTGGCACTTGGTTTCCTGGGTTTTAAAATTCTTGGCATCCTTCAATAAAAATTGGCTGATTCTCTTAAAATAACCTCGGAAATAAACGCATAAAACTGGATGAACTTTAAAATCTCTGATGCGCACAATAAAATATTTCTTTTCCAGAGAATAACCCGGCGTCTCAAGCTTGCCTACGGTGTAATGCTTTTCCCAGTACTTGGGGCTTTCTTTGTAAGTCATTTCAATGGTCAGAAAATATTTCATCAAAAGTTTGACTATCAGAGAGTATTTCGGAGCTAAGTTACCCATTTCTTCTATATCCTGATCCTGTAAGTTGAATATGTTCTTGATTACAAGAAGAGAAACGACCCGCAGCCCCAAAGGATACCAACTGATGGCCTTGATGCTTTTATAATCTATGGGGCAACCCAATCTTTCCAGCTCTTTCTCGATCGCTGCTACGCTCTCCTTCCCCTTTTTATTCCGGATGTATTCCGCATCGGTCTGAAAAACCACGCCTCTGACTTTTCCGGGGGTTGCCAATAATTTTTCGACATCTTCTTTCGTTAATTTATTGTTTGCCATATGATTTATTTTTTTATCTCCGACCTTTGGTTTTTTCCAATTCCTCTTTCAGCCCTTTAATCTCCGCTTTCAAGGAAACCATCTTCAACTCTCTGCCCACCGAGAGCTTGTTGAACCTTTCCAGTTCTTGGATTTTTTCCTGCAGCTGCCCCGTTCTTTTTTCCACCTGTTTTTCCAAGCTTTCCGACAGTTCTTTCAACTCCTTCGTCCTGGCTGCAATTTTGATTTCCAAAGTGCCCATAGCCGCTTCAATCTCATCCTGTGTCTCGAGCAAACTAATGTAATTTCTCTGCATATTCCGGGTGATGGCTCCGATCATTAATATGGCGACTGCAAGGAGAAACATATCCAAGGCCGGAGACAAAACTCCAGCAATCGGGTAGGAGAAAAACAGGTAAAAGTACGAAAGCAGAGTGATCGCGCCGGTGAAAAAAACTGTTTTTTGATCCCGGAAAAAACTGACTATTATAAAAATCAAAGTGTAGCCCAGTACAATGGGTCTTCCGAGATAGGGAATCAGAAATAATATCAAAATGGTCAGGACGGAAACCAAAAGAAAGGCAGTCAAATATTTGCTCCAAGAAACCCAGACCTTTCCCGTTAATATCGATAAAAGACTGAAATAGGCAAAAAAGCCGATGATAAACAGAAAAGAAAATTCCTTCCAGGCGAATATTTTAGCCCCGAGAAAAGAACTTACTATTTGAAAAAACAAAAAGGCGAGCAAAAAAGCGGAGAGAAATACGACCACAAGGCGGGTGCCTTCAACCTCCTTCTGCTCCAAAAAATATTCTTTGAAAGAACGGATGGGCGTTTCGAGCTTATCGCAAAATTCCTTTATTTTCCTTTTTCCGTATTCCGATTGGCAATTCCAATGCTTAAATATGCTTGAGAGTAGTAAACTGTTGATAGGACGGCCGCCCCTCTGGCTGACTATGGAAGTAAAAGTAAGCTCCAATAAATAGGCTGAGATGATGTACCACTCAACCTGAGGCATCAAAGCGGTGGTTGCGAAGAGACCGACGTTTTTATATTTCAAGCCCTTAATCTCGCTGAGATATCTGGCCACGGGCAAGGAAAGACGGGTCCAGTTGGGAGAACCTATACAAACAACGTCGTATTTGGAAACATCTTTTATTTTCGGGGGAAGAATCTCACATTCCTTTTTCACCATTCTGATATGCCACCATGCAAAAAAACTGTGCTCCTTTTTAGGCCTAATTTTTTCAACGTCCACTTCAAACCCCCGCTCCCGAAAATTTTTTTCAATGGCCAGAGCCACTTTTTTCGTGGAGTCCGTTCTCGAATAATAAGCGATTAAAACGCGCATTGTTTTTTAATTTTACCACAACCTTAGGTTCTCCCCAATCTGTTTCTCCTGTTTTTCCGAAGCATCAACGGGAGTTTCCGACAGCCTTTTCAACAAACTGGTGAATTCGAATTCTTCCAGAAGGTCCTTCGCTTTTCCCACGTCCAACCCCCTCCATGCGCATTTGTTTAAGTTAAAATCTATGGGAACGTTTTTTTCAATCTTGGCTAATTCTTTCGAAATAAATGCCTGTTCTTTGTATTTTAACAGGGTCTCTTTCAGTTTAGGCTTCAGCTCTTTTGCCTTGGCGGAGCTGTTTTCTATTTTCTTATAAATGCTTTCCAAGCTGCCGAATTTCAAAAGAAGCTCCACGGCGGTCTTCTCCCCGATGCCGGTGACTCCGGGAATGTTGTCTGAGGGGTCGCCCCTCAGGGATTTGAAGTCAAGGATTTGTTTTGGTTCAAGGCCTCCGAATTTTCCCCTGACGGAATCTTCATCGTACAAAACGACGTCTTTTACTCCCTTCCTCAGGGCGTAAATCTTTGTATTGTCATCAACCAGCTGGAGAGTATCCAAGTCGCCGCTCAGTATAACTGTTTCTATTTTCGGCAGGACCTGTTTTTTCGGTGCCAAACGGGCGATCGTGCCGATGATGTCATCCGCTTCAAACCCCTTTTTCTCGAAAAAAGAAACTCCCATTGCTTTTAGAAACTCTTTCACTTTGGGAATTTGCCGATAGAGCTCCTCGGGGGCCGGGGGCCTTTTCGCTTTGTATCCTTTGTAAATTTTTGAGCGGAAAGTGGGAGCCGGATAGTCAAAAGCGGCAGCGATAAAATTGGGACGAAGATCTTTCAGCGCTTTAAAAAAAACCAGCAAGAACCCGTAGACCGCATTTACCAGCTCTCCGTTCTTCCGGCTCAGTGCAGGCAAAGCGTGAAAAGCGCGATGAATGACCGAGTTGGAATCAATGATGATTAATCGTTTTTTTTCACTTGTCATGTTTGGATTTTGCCACAATTTTTCTTGTGTTTTTGTTAATAAAATCGAATTTTATCCAGACTGTGTTTCCGGGAAGAATCTTTTTTACCCTCTCGGCCCATTCAATCGCTACAATGTTTTTTGGATCGGCCATGATCTCTTTTAAGCCCAAGCTTAGGACTTCTTTTGCTTCCCGGATTCTATAGCAATCGATGTGAACGAAATATTCGAACCTCGGCCTCCCCAGTTTGAACCTCTTAAGGATGACGAAAGTGGGGCTGGTTATTTTATCTTTCACCCCCAATCCTCTGGCAAAACCCTGCAGAAACGTGGTCTTCCCCCCGCCAAGGTCGCCTCTTAAACCGAAAACAAATGCTCTCTTTCCCGGACGACTTTTAAGAACTTCTTCCGCCAAAAGCTTTCCCAGTTTTTTGGTTTGGGACGGATTTTCTGTAATGATTTTCATTGACTTTTGCTTAAATTCAAGATAAATTAAACTAACTTACTTAATTTTAAACCTTCATGGCAGAAAACACAAAAAGAGAAGCCGAAGGAGTAGAGATTTCTTCGAAAAAAAACTCTGAAATTAAAAAGAAAATAAAAAATATCCTCGACCTGAAAGAGGGAATTAAACAATCCGCCCTGAAAAACGTCTCGGATATCCTGGAAGTCATCCTGGGAGGAGCAATAATCCTGGGCTCTTCCGACATCCACATAGAAGCTGAGGAGGAACGGGCTAAAATCAGGGTCAGGAACGACGGGATCCTGCAGGATGTGACCACTCTCTCAAGAGAGGTTTATGAAAAAATTCTTTCCAGAATCAAGCTTTTGTCCGGCATCAAGCTGAACATAATTGATCGGCCCCAAGACGGCCGATTTAGTGTTTTTATGGAGGAACTGACCATTGAAATAAGGTCTTCCACTTTGCCTTCCGAGTATGGGGAATCAGTAGTTTTAAGAATTTTAAATCCCAAAAGCCTGATAAACCTTGATGCCCTGGGATTAAGAGCGGATCTGTTAAACATGTTTAAGGGGGAAATCAAAAAACCAAACGGCATGATTATCGTGACGGGCCCTACCGGCTCGGGAAAGACCACGACCCTTTATGCTTTTTTAAAACAAATCCACAAGCCGGAAATTAAAATCATAACGATTGAAGACCCAATCGAATACCACCTGGAGGGAATATCCCAGACGCAAGTGAGTCCGACCAAGGGCTATGATTTTGCCACCGGCCTCCAGTCGATTATGAGACAAGATCCAGATGTAATCCTGGTTGGCGAAATAAGAGACACCAAAACCTGCCAGATCGCCCTCCAGGCAGCGCTTACCGGCCATTTGGTTTTTTCCACTCTGCACACCAATGATGCCGCCGGCACCGTAGCCAGACTAACCAGTCTGGGCGGAGACCTCGCCAATATCGGCCCGGCAATCAACCTGGCTATTGCCCAGAGATTGATCAGAAAAATTTGCCCAAAATGTGCAAAATCCGGAACTCCGACCGCCGAAGATTTAACAAAAATAAAAAAGGCGCTTAAAAACATTGATAAAAGCGTCAAGTCTCCAAGGATAACATCAAAAATAAAAATTCCCGGGGCAAAGGGATGCAAGTACTGCAATTTCACCGGTTACCGGGGAAGAATAGGAATTTTTGAGGCAATTTTGATTAACGATGACATGGAAAGATTCATTTTAAAAAACCCTTCCATTGCAGCCTTAAGAGAAGAAGCAATTAAAAAAGGAAGGATGACGACCATATATCAAGACGGCATAATCAAGGTTCTGGAAGGAGTCACGACCATCGAAGAAGTGGAAAGAGTAACGGGAGAATAAAAAAACAGCCCCGGAGCTGGGGGACTTAAGTACTAGGGACTAAAGTTCAGAACCCTTTCGAGGAGTAATCTCGCCTCAGCCAGATTATCCTTCAAGGAAAGATTCCTCCCCCCAGCTCTGGAGCTGCTTTTTATCTTCAGATGTATTATTGTAATACATTATGTTAAATTTGTCAAGGGGACTAGTATTTCTCTCTCTTCTTCTATCGGCTTTCTCGCTGCAGGCTGCCGAGACTGGAAAGATAGACATTAATACGGCGTCCCTGGACGACCTAGTTAAAATTATCCATCTAGGAGAAGTCAGAGCAAAAGAGCTAATTTCTTTAAGACCATTCTCTTCTTTGGACGACCTTACCAGAATAAAAGGCATCGGAGAGGCAAAGCTTGAAGACATAAAAGAACAGGGCCTGGCCTGGGTGCCCGAACAACCCCAAGCAGAACCTAACAAGCCTTTTATTGAGAACCGGGCCCAAGGAAGCTATCCCGAAGGCATTGTCATTAATGAGATTCTCCCCTCTCCTAAGGGAGCCGACGCGGAGAAAGAGTGGATCGAGATTTTCAACCAAAACAGCTTCGAGGCCAACATCTCCGGATGGCAGATTACAGACCTTATAGGACAAACTCAGAGTTACACGTTCCCGGAGGGAAGCACCATTGAGCCTGAAGGATTTTTTCTTCTACCTCGGCCGGAGACGGAGATTACTTTAAACAACGACGGGGATGAATTAAAGATGCTTCGGCCGGATGGCAGCTACGCCGATTCCGTCGCCTACAAAAGTGCGCCGAACGGACAGTCTTTCAACAGAACTCCTTCTGGCTGGACGTGGAGTCCGCATCCGACCCCCGGAGAGGCAAACTCGATTCCCCTCCCTGAAGAATCCGAAGAGAAAATACAGCAAGAAATAAAAAATGAGGATGCGTTGGCCGCCCTAAATCAAGTTATCAATCTCGAGGGGAATAAACGAAACCCAGAAACGTCCTTTCCTTTTGCAGCAGCCATCTCCCTTGCAGTTTTCTCAGGATTAGTTATTCTTAATCTGAAAAAGAAAATAAGTTTATAAACAACATGTCAGGACATTCTCACGCAAAAACCGTAAAACACCAAAAAGAACTGGACGCAAAAAAGAGAGGAAATGCTTTCTCCAAGGTGACCAGGTTAATTTCGGTTGCCGTAAAAGAAGGAGGCACCAATCCCGAAACCAATCCGAAGCTAAGGCTCGCTTTTGAAACCGCCAAGAAATGGAACATGCCCAAAGAGAACATTGAAAGGGCCATCAGCAGAATGAGCGGAGAGAGCTCCGCTGAAAACTTTGAAGAAGTCGTTTTCGAGAGCTTCGGTCCCGGAGGAATAGCAATTATTATTGAGGGAATAACCGACAATAAAAACCGCACCCTGGGGGAAATAAAGCAGATTCTCAGCCAAAACCAGGGAAAACTGGCAGGAGAAGGATCAGTGAAATGGCTTTTTGAAAAAAGAGGGGCGATTACCATAAAACCAGAAGAGCAGCCGAAAGTTAAAAACAAGGATGAATTGGAGCTGACCGCCATTGAATCTGGCGCGGAGGACATTTATTGGTACGACGACACCCTGGACGTATATACAAAACCCGAAGAGATGGACAAGGTTAAGCAGAAATTGGAAGAAAAGGAAATAAAGATTGATTCAACTTCGATAGACTTAGTCCCCAAAGAAGAAGTTTCACTTAATGAGGCTGACAAAGAGGCATGCCAGAAATTATTCGATACCCTGGATGAAAATGACTCCGTACAAAACATTTACTCTAACGCCAAGCTTTAATAAAACGAGGGAATAGATTAATTAAACATCATGGCAAAGGAATCCGAAATAAGAAAAAAAGCGATTGAACAACTCAAGGCCGACGGCTGGATAACGTGGTTCGCGCCGAAGGTAAAATTCATGCAGACGGACGTATTTGGGATAATAGACTTGATGGCTTTAAGGGGTAAGAGTAAAAAAAACATACAGCTTACCACCCTGTCTAACGTTTCGGCCAGGAGAAAGAAAATAACTAACTTTTTAAAGAGCAACAATATCGAATTAGCCGTGGAAATATGGGCCTGGAGCTCTAAAAAAAGATGCTTCAAGAAAGAAAAGGTTTGCATGAGAGAGACTGTCTAAAAAGAGTCGACCCTTGACAAGTTTTTTAAAATAAATATAATACTTGATAGAACCGACAAAAGGTCGATGAGTTTAAAAACAGACTCCACTTAAAAGGTGGAGTGAAACAATTAAAAAGCCGATAAAAATATGGAAGACAAAGAATTAAATCCTATCTTAAATCAGGAAGAAACTCCTGAGGAAGGAACAGAAACTCCTGAAGAGACTAAAGAAGAAACTTCAGAAGAGGTTTCTGAGTAAAAAAAGAATCCCGCAATTTTGCGGGGTTCTTTTTTAGAGCAACTTTACGAATTTTCTTTTGCCAACCTGGACTATGAGTCCTTTTTTTATTTTCACTATTTTTTGCCACTCGGTCTGGGTCTCGCCTTCGATCCTGACGCCTTTCTGCAGAATCAATCTTTTGGCTTCCGATTTTGACGAAGCCATTTTTAATTTCACCAAAAGGTCTAAGATATTCATCTTCTCTCTCCCTATCTTCGCCCCGGGAACGACTGAAGGAAGTTCTTTCTTTTGAAAAACTTTGGCAAATTCCCCTTCTGCCTTTTTCGCCTCCTTCACCGAATGATACAGTTTCACGACCTCAAAAGCCAGCTTTTCCTTTAAATCTCGGGGGTTGGTTTTTCTCGACTTCAATCCTTGTTTGTAACTCTGTATTATCTTAAGCGAAACGTCTGTAAGTAACTCGAAATAGGGAATAATTAAATTATCCGGGATGGACATGATTTTGCCGAACATCTCCCCTGCCCGGTCTTCTATCCAAATGCAATTGCCGGAACTCTTGCTCATGGTTTTGCCGTCCACGCCTAATATCATCGGGCAGGTCAGAACGAACTTTTCCTTATTCCTTATTTTTTGCTGGAGCTCTCTGCCGATCAGCATGTTGAAAACCTGGTCCGTGCCGCCTATCTCCAGGTCAACATTCATAGCCACGGAATCATAACCCTGAAGTATTGGATACAAAATCTCGTGCATCCAAACAGTATCTCCTTTCCCCATCCGCTTTTGAAACATATCCCTTTGGAAAAGCCTTGTGGCTGAGATATTGGAGGCTATGTCGATGATTTCCCTGAGCCCCAGTTTTAAAAGCCAGTCTCCGTTATATTTGATTTTTACCTTAGAAAAGTCTAGAATTCTACTTGTTTGTTTTTTCCAGGTTTTTATGTTTTCTTTTATTTCCTTTTCGGTAATTCTGTCTCTGGCTTCTTCCCTCTGGGAAGGGTCTCCGGCGAGTACGGTTCCAGTTCCCACAACCAAAATCGCCTCATGCCCCAAATCAGCGAAGGATTGGAGCTTGCGAAGCGTGATGGTGTGGCCGAGGTGCAGTTTCGAACCGGTCGGGTCAACCCCCAGATAGAGCCTTATCCTCCTTTTTTGCATAAGGCCTTTCAGCTTGGCTTTTTGGGGCAGAACCTGATCGACGTTTCGGCTCAGAACTTCTTCGATTTTCTTGGGGTCGGTATTTATTTCCATGTTTTTTTATTCTAGAATATAAGCACGAACTTGTAAATTTATGCCACAAAGAATAAGGCATCTAAAAACCTACCGCCAAGACCCAGGGAGAAAAAAAGTTTTCTCCGTTTTTAAAATCTTGCTCGCGCTTTTTCTGTTTTCCCTTTTCTCCGCCTTCATTATTTTTATCTTTTATGCCAAGGATCTTCCCCGGCCCGAAAAGTTTACCGAGAAACAGTTTGTTCAGTCAACGAAAATCTACGACCGTACCGGGGGAGTCGTGCTTTACGAAATTTACGGCGAGGAAAAGAGAACTTTGGTTTCTTTGGATAAAATCCCGGAATACTTAAAACAAGCTGTCATTTCAACGGAAGACGCTAATTTCTATCGGCATTTCGGCATCGATGTTAACGGCATTATTCGTTCAGTTCTGATTAACTTTCAGATTCAACAACCGACTTACGGAGGGTCAACCATTCCTCAACAACTAATCCGGTCAACCTTTTTCAGCACTGAAAAAACCATAGAAAGAAAAATACGGGAAATCATCCTGGCTCTGGAATTAGACCGGCGTTATTCCAAAGAGCAAATTCTGGAATGGTATCTGAATCAGGTACCCTTCGGCTCAAATTCTTACGGAGTGGAAGCGGCCAGCCGAACCTATTTCGGCAAATCGGTCTCGGACATCTCTCTGCCCGAGGCCGCAGTATTGGCTGCCTTAATACAAGGGCCCAGCCGCCTCTCTCCTTACGGCTATCATAAAGACGACCTGCTTACCAGAAAGGATTACGTTTTAAACAGAATGAAGGAAGAAGGACTGTTAACGGAAGAGCAAATGCGGGAATACCAAAAAACGGAAATAACTTTCGTTGAAAAACCGGTCAGCATTCTGGCTCCCTATTTTACCCTCTGGGTAAAACAACAGATAGAAGAAAAATACAGCGAAGAATTCCTGAGAAAAGAGGGGTTAAAAATTTATACGACTCTTGACTGGGGAATGCAGCAACTGGCTGAAGAGGCAGTGGCTGAGGGAATCGAACGGAATAAAAGCTACAACGCTTATAATGCGGGACTTGTGGCGATTTCTCCAAAAACCGGCGAAGTTATGGCCATGACCGTGGGAACCGGAGATTATTATGCCGACCCTTATCCTGAAAACTGCGTTCCCGGATCAAATTGTCTTTTTGATCCCAAATTCAACGTGGTGGTCGGAACAAGCAATAATCCCGGCAGGCAGCCCGGTTCCGCCTTTAAGCCTTTCGTTTATGCTACGGCATTCAAAAAGGGGTAT
>Ga0265595_1000322_pt1 | contig 45339 bp, 36 predicted proteins | sample saktaG_15_FD_190148 | JGI IMG/M metagenome (GOLD analysis project Ga0265595, IMG submission 190148) | Saline water microbial communities from Sakinaw Lake, British Columbia, Canada - sak_2013_06_06_50m | ecosystem: Environmental > Aquatic > Non-marine Saline and Alkaline > Saline ...
CATTAGATAAGACCTTAATTTGTTTTCTGGAGCATGCAGAGAAACTGATAGCTCTATCTGCCAATCACGCTCTTGCAGTCTTTTTATAGCTGGAATTATCCCACAGGTAGAGATAGTAATCTTCCTTGCTCCAACGTTAAATGCATCTTTAGAATTTAATATGCAAATGGCTTTTACAACATTATCATAATTATCTAAAGGCTCTCCAATGCCCATAAATACAATATTATTGGGATTTGACTTCATATTTTTCTTAACAAATAAAACTTGATTTAAAATCTCGCTAACTGTAAGGTTCCTGGTAAAACCCTTTTTGCCACTTTCGCAAAACAAACAGTTATATTTGCAGCCAATTTGGGAAGATATACATTCAGTAACTCTTTCATCGGAAAATATAAGAACACTCTCTATTAAATTTTCATCTTCTAATTTAAATAAATATTTCTCAGTTTGGTCTTTCGATTTAGCTAATTTAGCTAAATCTATCTTGCTTATATAATAATTTTCCTGAAGTAAATCTCTAAATGGTGCTGGGAGACTCAGCATTTCCCTGAAATCTTCTATGCCTTTCTTGTAAAGTAAATCAAATAATTGAGTTGCTCTATATTTTTCAACTCCTGAATTTTTAATATCTTCTTGAAGTTCGTTTAAGGTAAAATTTTTAATATCTTTCTTCTGTATAATCATAATAAAAACTAAATCTCTATAATTTATTTTTTAATTTCTCTTCTTATATCTTCAGCAAATTTTTTTACTCTTTTATCTATTCCCGGAATACTCTTTACAGACCCAGGGTCATTAGCAATAGCAGTTAAAGCAAAATAAGGAGGCAATCTAAATCCTTTGTTAATATTTAAAGCCCCTATTAACTGTTTAACCACACAATCACTCCCTGAATTTCCGGAAACCACAATGGAAAATATAGTTTTATTTCCAAATTTTACCCTTTTGTAAAGAACAGTCATTCTATTTATAACCGCCATAAGCTTTGCGGATATTGCATCATTATAATTAGGACACAACCAGATTATACAATCCGCCTTTTCTATCGCAGGGAAAATTTCTTTTACCATAATCCCTCCATAAAAACAGCTTTTTTCTTCACTATAATGGATGCAGGTTTTATAAGAACATCCTCTACAGTCTACCACGGTTCCATTTTCTACGTGGAGTTCTCTTATATCTTCTCCATTAAGGTTTTCTTTTACCATTTTCCAAAGCGTAAGAGTATTGGATGTCTTAAAAAAACTCGAATGCAATACAAGCATCTTCGGTCTATTAATTATTTTTAAGTTCTCCTCGAATAATTTTTTTACTAATTCTCTGGCTTGTTTTTGGTAAATCTCTATAAGAGACAGGTTATATGTTTTTTGCCAGGTAAGAAAATTATTGAGATTGCAAGTAGCTTCTACAACTGGATGACCGGGGAACCTGCACCCCATCTGGTTGGTTAAAAAAATTATCTTTTGCGCGGTGCTCTTGGTAAATAATTCACTTGAACTCCGGATTATAATTACAGCTCTTGAACCTAAAAGGGAATCATCTCCTCTTTCCTTCAATTTTAGAAATATTTCAAACAAAGGAATATTAAATCCGCATTCATCTAATTCAACAGCAAATACAATCTTCTTATTTTGTAAATCAACAGGAAAATTCTGAATAGTTTTTATAACTGTTAATTGATAATTTTCTGTAGCTATTTTGACAACTTCGGCGAAACTATCCGATATTTTTCCCGGCATAACCAAATAAATCATTTCCATAAAACAATTTCCTCTACCGATAATTATCTATAAAATATTACCCAGTTCCTGATAACTTCTCTTAATTTTTTCTAGCAAAATAACTGGAAGGTCTAATCTTTCAATTTCGATTCCTGATTTAAGCAATCTATTTTTCGCTCCCATAAATACTCCCCCCATAAAAGTTGCACTATAATGCCATTTTCCACTCATAGTGGCAATAAGAGGATAGCTCCCGGAAGATAAAGCGGGAGCTACATAAGGTTTAAAACCGGTCTCCCTCACTTCTAAGTTTGCTTTTACGGTCTGAGCGGTAAGCATCTCGGAAAGACTTTCATCATATTTTTTTAAGCTGTTGGCAATTACCAAACCCCGGCTATGGGGACCAAAGGCTCTTCCTTCTCGATTATATTCAGCAGTTTCGGTATTTTGTTTTGCATAATAGACTGCCCGGGCATGCATCACCCCTAAGCCGTATCCTCTTATCTGGTCTGCCGCCAATCCTTTAAAATCAAACTCTCCGCTTGTATTTTTATTACTAGTCAGAAAAACAGCTTTGCACAATAAGTCTACCGGGTCTGAGATAATAGCAAATATCCCCTTAAACGATTTCTCCCGAGCCCTTCGGGCATAATCAGAGATTATCTTAAAATTTCCCTCGAATTGCTTCATTCTAACATCTTCTTGTTCATTTCCCAAAGAAGGAACTCCTACGGTTGCACAAAATACAAACATATTACAATCAAAAATATTTCCTTCTCTTATCGGGGAGACCTCGGGAAATCTCTGAGCAGTAAAAGGATAAAATATCTGATTTGCCTCTAATTCCCATCTTTTTATCGCGTTTATATTTTTATCGTATATTCCGATAGATTCAATATATCTTCCCCTCAATAATCTTAAACCGGTAAGGAGGATGCCTCCCACATCACCCAATCCTACAAGATTAACTTTCCACCGCGAAGGGAATTTATAATTTAATACATCTTGCCAGTTAGGATATTCGGTATTAAGTGAACTCACTCTTTTTTCTTTTATTCTTTGATTAAGCCATTGAGGTAAATCGTAATCAATCTTTTTGGATTTTTGCAGCAGGTGGATACCCTCTTTTTTTAAAAAAATAAGGGAGGAATCGGAAATACAAAAATTTCTTCTTGATTTTAAAGGATTTGCCGGGTTAAGTACATAAATTATTCCTTTGCTCTCTTTGGCTTCGCTTTCGGATATTTTATTTAATTTATTGTATTCCGATTGGGAAATTAGTATTTTATTTTTTAATTTATGGAAGAACATTAAAAATCCTTCTTATAATTATAATTTTTTCAGTTTGCGGAATAGATAAATTTATTTATAGATTACTATTAAATTAAAAATTTAAAGCGAAAAGCGAAAAACCATAATTTAAAATTCGAAACTTTTTATCTCAATTTTAAGTTTTAAGTTTTGGTTTTAGGCTTTTAACTTTTAGCTTTACATTTTAATGCTATACGATCCACACTATTCTTCACTATATATTATATACTCGATACTCTCTTCTTCCGGTTTCACTCTCCCCTGTCTGTTATCCCTTTGGTACGCCGTAAAAGTTCAAGGCTATTTCTTAAATAATGAGAGGGACTAAGACTTAGATTATAATCCATATCTTCTCCCTGGTCAGGATATCGGGGATAAATAATTACTTCTCCTAAATGACCTAAGGTCAACTTTCTTTGCTGAATTACCTGGTATTCATTTTCCAGAGCTTCTAATATAATCAGAGCATTTTCAATACAAACTTCGGAAAAATTATAGATGGTTTTTGCAGAAACATTTTTAACAAATGAAGGGAAAGTATGGGGTAGTATCTGATTGATAGATCTAACTAAATTTCCCTGAGTCCTTATCTTTCTCATTAATGCATCTCCGCCAATAAAAGGATACAATTCGCTTTCATTAAACCAAAGCTTGAGATTGGGAATAAAATGGGCACAATCAGCATCTCTATTTAATATAGTTGCTATCTCTTTCCCACTACCGGACAGTGCTCCCACAATTATTTTTTTAATTTTGATATCATATTTATTAAATAAAGGCTCAAGGGTCTTTATTCTATACCCTTTATGCAAATAGTCATCAATAAGAATTACGGGCATATCGAATGAATGAATTATTTTAACCTGATTTTCCAGACTCATATAATTAGGGAAGGCGCCAATCTGAAAACTTTTCATATCGGAAGCAAATATTTTTTCTGTATGAAGAGATTTAGTTACCGTATTGGGTACTACCATCTTATGCAGTACCTTTCCGAAAGGTACACACATTGACCTTCCTAAAACTCGAGGGGTTAACGGTATTGTTGAAACATTGTTTAGCCTACAAATTTTCTTCACAATAGTCTGGTTAATCAAATTTATATTAAATGGTAAAACAATATTCCCGGGATAAAAAGTAGTAAACGATTTTAATAATCTTTTACGTGATATTATAACTGATTTTTTAATGTTTAAATTTTGGCAGAAAGGTTCTTTTATAATTGTCTCGGTATCCAGATTGACTATACAGGGTTTACTCATATCCACCACAAATACCGGGTTGTCTTTATCGCTGAAGGGTAAGCGATAAAACCCCATAAGCTCTAAATTCTCTCTCAAGGAGTCTAACGGATAATTTTTTAATATATTTCTAAATATCGTATAATTGTAATCTTTCTCTATACAAAAAGAAAGGGTTTCGGTAAGAATAACCTGCTCAAGGTTTTCGAGTCCTGATCTATTTTCCATATCACTTATGGTAAAAATACCATCAATAACTATAGTGCGGCCAACTGCATTTTCCCGGATGTACTCAGATATCAAGTTGTCCTTAAACTCCTGGAAAAGAATGTTTGAACGAACCCAATGAAAGGCTGAAAAACCCAATATCATTCCATTGTGGCGAACATCGCGCAATAGTAAAATTCTCGGATTTAGTTTATGACTAAACTCAACCAACTTTTTAGATACTTCGTTTCGATTATATTTAGAAAAAACTTTCTGACAAAGTTCTTTTATTAAATCCGGGGTAATATCTTCAATTACCTCCACATCGATAGAGATAGTCTGTACTACACTTTTATATTGTGGCTCTCTTTGGTATAAACTATTATTGTAAATATATTTCTGAGCCAAAGGGTCGATAAGTCTGGAAATATCTCTATTTTCATCTATATTATTTCTTATTTGAGTCGAACTTATTTCTTCATAACGAGTAACAAGATTAAGATTGAAAGTATTTTCCCCAATACTTTCAATTGGTATTTGAACTTTTTTCTTTTGCTCCTTGATAGAATTTGAAGCCTTTCTATCAAAAATAATATGAGGAAAAGTGTGGATTGAATTTTTTGATTTTTTCTTTTTGTAAGCAGAGGCATTTAATATAACATCACTGCCTGCTACAATGTAAACCTCGGAAAAAGGGAAATTTTCCCTCAGAGCCTTTAAATTATCTGGATTGGCGATATTAACCGGCAAATCTTCAGGATATAAATATACATTAAGTTCATCAGCAATAGAAATATTTATTATATTCTTTCTGAAGAGGTGAGGCTGAGTCCTTTTAGACCAGGAAAACTCATCAACAGCCAAGTATGTTTCAAAGCCAAGATTTTCTATTGCCTTAACAATCTCTCTGTGACTTAAAGAAAAGGGGTCAAAGGCTCCTGGGAAAAAAGCTATTTTGTCCGGGGTTTCAAGGTTTATGTTTCCCCTGAAAAAATTATAATCAGAGATAAATTTATACATATAATTAAGTCCGATGCAATTTATTAAAAACATCAGGCCTTCTTTAGTTACAGGCGTTAACAAAGTAAGAATTTTTTTAGCAATAAGTTGAAATATGTGGTTCTTCTCTTCTAAGCTGAGATGTCTTGAGCCAAATATTTCCTTACCGATAACTCTAAATGCTGCCTGTTTAACCTTTAAATTATAGTGCACAAAGCCATTTAAAAGGATACCAATCATCTTACAAAGTCTGTTTTCGTATGATTTCTCTTTTTCTGAAAATCTTTCCCGGTACTTAGGGTAATTAGTAATGGCAATACCAATGGTTCTAAGCATTAATGAGCTTAATTTAGGATCTGACTGTTTGATTTTTTCTATTAAATCATCAACAAGTTCCTCTAACTCATTAGGTGTGAGATAGAGTATTAATTGACCTAAATAGTAAGGAATATATTTAGTAAATTGATAATCTTCCATTTCTAAAGCCCGCAATAGTTCAATGGCTATATCGTTCCTCTGCTGAAAAGATAAAGAAGGCATTAAATCTACCAGGGATTTACCAGCCAAATTTCTAATATCTTCTATGCCGCTAACTTTCAAAATATTACAAAAATGCAAAGCGGTATAGATTTCTTCCTGTTTGCTTTTTAAGGTATGTTCTAATAAAAGTTCTATTTGAATTTTTTTAATTATTCCACTGGTTGAAGTTTTAAGGTTGCTTAGAAATATATACTGTATCTTTTCTATATCTTTTCGATAAAATTCGATATACTTTTTTACCATGCTTTCGTCTAAACCTAATAATTCAACTATCTTCATGTTTAAATAATTTTCAGCAGGGAGCGCTGAGGCAGAAATATTACCGCTAAATATCTTTCTTAAGTTATTTATAAATCTAAATTCTTTATCAATCTGAGTTATTAAATCGTAGATTACTTCTAAAGCAGTAAGCCTGAGATTGTGATTCTCTTTCTTCAACATCTTTATAATATAATCAAATAATACCTTTACAGATTTTTCATCTGAACAGATTGATATATGTTTGGCGGTTTTTATTAAACACAGTTGAGTTTCTTCATCGGTATACAGGTGCTTTTTATAGTGTTTTAAAATACTTTTTCTATAATTGCTTACCTGATGATTATTGCGACAGTTAGAAAAAAGGGAAGAAATCATATTCTCAGTGCTATTAATAATCCGAGATTGATGAAGAGCAATCTTTTTATGGTCTGGCTGTAAAAAATATTTTAAATATCTTTCCAATAAATTAATACTGGTAATCGCGGGAGGTTTTAGAGTAACATTTTGAGGAATCTCTTTGCGGTAATCTTCGTCAAAACTGGCAATCAATAAACCGATAAGATTTGCACTTCTCCTTCTTATTTCATCTTCCGGGTGAGTCAACTGTTCGTATAAATATCCCAAGGTAATCATCTTTTGATTTTGAGTCAGATAGGTGGAATATTCATTAAATATTTGTAGATATTCCCGTAGATTGTTCCAATCTTTTTCGCTTCTGGCTAATTCTAAAAGTGAATTAAGAGAAGATTCATCTCGAAGTTCGTTCATTAAATTTATATTATGTTCTATAGAAAGAAATTTTATATTTTGGATAACTTCCTGGCCCTGCATGAGAGGATAATACGGGTTTCTATCTTTTTTGTAAGAACTAATCTCTTTATCCTCTACATCCACATTTACCCCTAAATTTATCATATAATCTTCAAAGTCTTTTAATTTCTCATAAACCCGGCAATATCTTTTTCTTTTTTTATCATCAACATTATCCAATTTACCTAAGATTACTTGAAAAGAATCTTCCAAGCTAAAAATTTTCATCTTCTCTTTGGGACCGTTATTACTATTTTTAACCCGAAAATCAGAATAAATTAATATAAGTGATTCCAGGGGCAAATTTTCTAATTCTAAATCCCAAACAGAATGATTAACTGCAATGTGTCCGATATAAGGGATATTATGTTTTTTAAACCACATATCAGTATAGTAATAATGTAAATAAGGAGTTCTTTCTATCTCAATATCTTTACATCCATATTTTCCGATATCATGTCCTGCTGCTGCTCCCGAAATCCTCCCCAAATCAACAGGAAGACCCAGATTATATAACTGCCTGCCGACAAATAAAGCAATCCAATTTACTCCACATATGTGGTCTAAAGTATTGAACTTTAAAATTTCCCGGCTTAATTTCATCATCTCATAGACATATTTATCATTAAATACCTTTAAAAATCTTTTATATTCAGCAGGATTCTCCAGTTTGCTTTTTTCGTCAGAAGTTAAAAAATTAAGAGGAAATTTGCTGTAAAAAGCAGGATCACCGGACGACTTTTGGAACTTCAAAATTACTCTTAAAATTTCTAAATAGAGTAAGAAAGTTTTTCGGCAATTAGAGGAGATATCCTTAAAGGATAGATTTACTGTTTCAGGGAAAGATTTAGAGAGGGTAAATTGATACACCTGATGAATCCAATTAGTGGGATTATGTTCTTTGTCAATATTGACGATGATGCCCTGACATAATGAATATACTGCCTGACAACTATAATCTTTATTTTTTACCATAGAGGTTAATTGTTTTAAAAATAGAGGATTTTCAACATATTTTCTAATCAACTCTTTATCTAAAGAGATATCATCTAATATTTGTGTGTGTAAAATCTTTTTAGATATTTTGTTATATAACTCTTTTACCGTAGTTTTACTCATTAATTACCATCCTAAAACATTTTATGGTAAATATATATTAATAATAATTCTTTTATAATATTTATTATAACTGAAAACTACCGTATTTTACAATTAAATCAGGAACTTCTTCATATCGCGTATTGTGTATCGAGTATTGCGTGAAAAAAACTAGAGAAAAAGAAGATAGAAAAACAAAAGAAATAAATATTCTTTTATCTTTCTTACTATCCACTTAAAATTTACATCAATAAGATTTCCGTATTGAAGTGAAGTTATTTTTTAATTTGGAAATAATAAGGGGTACGGTATATTGTAATACCCTACCCCTATTCTATTTATTATTTTGCTTTTCTTGATATCTATTCTTATTAAAGAATAATTATACAGCTACAACTTCTTTTACTTCAGAAATTTCTTCCTTTAATGCTCTGCCAATGCCCATCTGTAAAGTCATCTCTCTCATTGGACATCCGCTGCAGGCACCGGTCAATTTTACTTTTACCACTCCATCTGTAGTCACTTCTACCAATTCAACATCTCCGCCATCTGCCTGAAGAGATGGTCTTATCTTCTCTAAAGCTGCTTCCACTTTTTCTTTCATTGCTTCCTCCTAATGTAATATTATTGTGAATCTGGTATCCCTCTTTTTAACGAGATAATGTTAGCATATTTTCTATACCTTGTCTATAATTAAAATATAGTATTGTGTATATAGTATCGAGTATCGAGTTAAGAAAGCAAAAGAAAAGATAGAAAAAAATAGCATTCTTCTTTCTATCTAGTTAGTCCACTAAAGTTTACACTAGCAATAATTAAGCTCACTTACTGTAAATTCTCAAATTTTAAACCAAAGAGAAATTTCTCGTTCCGCCTCCTCAATGGTAGATGAGGCATGAACTAAATTTTGTAAAGCGCGCTTCTCCTTAGTAGAAAGGTCGGGTGAATCAATGGAAAAATCACCCCTTATTGTACCCAATTCTGCAAAAAGAGGAACCGTGTTCCCAACTATTTTTCTTACAACTTCAATAGCATGATTTCCACTTAAGATAATTGCGATTATTGTCCCTGAAGTTATTTGCCGAATTAACCATTTTCTAACCAGATTACCAATTTCCAGGGCATCATCAGTACCTAAATCCTCTACAATATTTAAATTATATTTTTTATAAGTATCTACGGTCTTTTTACCAACAGATCTAATCCAATTTTTATCATCAGGATAGTGTCGTTTGACAATTTTAGTAGTAGCATTTACTATTTTCATTTCTTCCAGGCTTAGTCCCACTCTTTCAAATCTCGTAATAATTTCCCCAATTAATCCTCTTTTAAATGCATCGGGTTTTATTAAAACTAATGTCTTCTCCATCCTTTAATTCACCTCTAATATTTTTCTCTTATTCCTTGTTATTAAATAAAAGCCTTTCAGCTAATTACCAAAAGACAGATAATTGTCTTTTCTCTACTTCACCATCAAAAATTCACAAAGTATTTAAGGGTGAAGTTAATGAAAGTATGGGTAATGAATGCCGGCCAGAATGACTTTCCCCGATAGGCAATATATCCGAACCACAATCCCATGGGAATACACATCAGGATCTCAATTTCTGGTTTTCCGATATGAAGAAGCACAAAGGGAACCATCTGTATGAGTATACTCGCCTCTTTAAACCTTTCCTTAAGCCCGAACAGAAGAAAACCGCGAAGTATATATTCCCAGAAAAAAAGAAGGGGAACCATTTGAGTGAAGAAACTGTAGTAATCAAAAGGTTTAGTATAATACTGACCTATTGAAGAAAAAAGAGAGCCAATGTACAATACGGGGATAGCGATGACAACTGTTATGGCTACATAAAAACTCCATAATTTATAATCCCCGAGCCTGAGGCCAAAATCAAGAGGATTTTTTTTCAAGATAATTAAAATGGTAAAAATCGGAAGGATTGCATAATAAAACAGGTAGTTTACCACCAAGGATGACCCTATCGGTTGGCAAATTGCGAGAACAAGAAAAAGTGTTGACGTGCACAGAACAACCGCTTCTTTATAATTGTTTCTGAAAAAAGAATGTATCTCGCCTAATTCTTGCTTAAAAATATTAATCATAATTCCTCCTTGCCCAGATAAGTTTATATTAATTTATATATTCGATAAACTTTTCAAAAATCCTTTTTTTCGCATAAAAAAGCATTTTAGTGATGCTAAGCTATTCAAGCGACAGTTCAAATCTCTGTTCGTTAACCTCTGTACCCCACTGTATTCCTTTGTGTTGTTCAACGAGTTCAAAACCACTCTTCTCATAGAGGTGTTTCGCAGCACTAAGACCCTCAAAAGTCCAGAGGTATACCCGCCTGTATCCTTTGTTCCTACAAAAGTCGAGAGCTTTGTTAATGAGTTGGTTGCCCATACCTCTTCCACGCAAGATATCGGATATAATGAACCACCGAAGATGTGCTCCTTCTTTTTCGGCGTGAATCCCGTCGATGGTAATAGAGCCTTCAACACGATCTTTAAGTGATGCGGTCCAGAAACCATCGCATTTTTCATCATATCTCCCGAGGAACTCTGAAAGCTCAGTAGCCACCTTCGCTTCAAAGAACACCGAAAAATCCCAATGCTCGTGATAATAAGTACCATGAAGTTCAGCAACTCGACCGATTGAACCAGGGATATAGCCCTTTACTATTTTTATATTCGGCATGCATTACCTCCCAATTAATTCTTCTCGACTTTTATCCACCCATAAAGCCTTTTCTAAAAAACGTTACTTTAATTAAATTACTACATAAACTTACAAAGTCCTTCTTTTTTTATAATAAAATTTAAAAAAACAAAAAAGCCCTTTAACTTGATTGCCAAAGGGCTTGGAATTAGCAAGCTCCCCCTATTGGACACGTTCAGAACTTTTAAAGAGGATATAGCAATAGAAAATATCAGATTAAATCAGTTAGTTCTTCAATATTAGATACGACATCAAAAATTATAAGGTGAAAGTAATTGGACGGGTTTCGTAACTTTTTGCATGAGCTAGAATACTGAAGAAGTGAATCAAAAGTTAGAAGAAGTAATTGGCATCTGTTAGGAATTAAAAAAATAGAATAATTCTTAAAATAAATTCTGCCTTCAAAATATTTCTAATTAAATTTTACTCCAAAAAAAATTTACCATTTAAGGTATGATGTTAAATAGGATAAAGCATCATCGACTCTCATGTTCCATTATTCGAATTACTTTTTTTAAAGATAAACCATATCCCAATTAGCACTAATATAATTCCTGTTATAAGTCTGAAATCAACAAATAGTAAATTATTAACTAGAAAAAACAGGGAAACGGCTCCCAATATGCCTACGGGAATTAAGAGTCCCTTCTCTCGCCCACCAAAAAGAAAAAGCTGTAATAGGCCTATTGCTACCCCTAGGGGAAATATGGGCCATAAATTTTCCATTAAATGCCAACCATAGATGACATTAACTGAAAATAAGAGGCCATAAGTAATGAGTATTCCTCCGGGAACCAGAAGACCTGCATCCTTCCTGTAAATAAAATAACTCAATTCAAAAACAATTCCGGGTATTAATAAAAACAATGGCCATAAATTATCCCAAACAATTTTTATTACTCCAAAGTTCGCTAATATTAATAGTACTCCTATAAATAACAAGAAAAGACCGAATAGATAATTAATTTTTTTCATCGATTTCCTCCTTTAATTATTTAATAATTTTCAACTTTGACAATTTTATTATTCGTTAGAAAATAGTGGATGGTTGTTTTATTTAAATACTTAACCATTTATTTTAATAATATTTTTTCAATTCACAAATTCATTTAACCAGAGAACAAACTGCTAAACATATAACTGCTTTCTGTAATAAACGCTGCACGTCATACGCTTTATGATATCTTCAACGTTTATATCCAATCATCCTTAAAAATTCTTTTCACTCTTTTACTTCTTTCGCTACTTCTTTTGCCCTCTTTTTAATTTTTTCTTTAGGTTCCTCTATTTTATCAAACTTATCATCAGAAACTTGTTCAGACTTTTTGGGAATTATAATCCAGGCAATAATATAGAAAAGAATTCCTGAGCCTCCTAGAATAGCAAATAGTACTATTAATAACCTGATCAAAGTAGAATCAACATCAAAATATTCCGCAATTCCTCCACAAACACCAGCAATCTTATAATCTTTTTCTGACCTGTAAAGTTTCTTCTTCATGATAGATTTACCTCCTTTCATTGGTTTATTAAAAATATCTACTTAACTTCACGAAGTTAACTAACGTAATTTCTATTTAAATGGTCTTCTAAAATGCTTACCTTTAAAGCCCTAAGAGTTTTTTCTTTATTTTTATTTTATATATAAATGTTAGGATAATGATAACGAAGCTTTTGTAACTATATTCGACTCTTTAAATTAAAAACCCTTCTTTTACAGAAAAATAATTTCTAGAAGGGAAAAAAGCCCTTCAGCAAAATGCCAAAGGGCTTGGAATTAGCAAGCTCCCCCCTGCCAGACAGAACGATTATCGAACTTTTTGCATGACTGAGGAAACTGTAAAAGTATGTCGTAAATTAGAAGAAGTAATTAGTACCTGATATTACTATAATTATTAATCCCCTACAAAGCGTTAGAAAAAATTACCGAATTATTAAGCTGGTGAGACCAACCCCTGACATATAGGGGCATCCCCTGTTACTTCTATTTTTATAACAAATTGTTATATCTGCTTCGGAGCTCCTCTTCGGAGATGAGTGGGTGGCTTATTTCGTAAAGAGTTTCTTTATTCATTACACCTTTTTTAATCAACTCATAGCCTGCTCTTTTCACCGCATTCAGTACGGCTTCCCCATCTTTGGTCAATTTCCCCTTCTCCTTCATTAAAAAGGCATGGGGTCTTAGCACTGCACCGGCGAATTCTACATTCGCCCCTTTCGCCAGCTCTTCGGTGATGCGTACTACCGTTTCAAAGTTCGCTTTCTCCCACCATCCACCGCTAGATAGGAGCACGATTTTACGAATCTTAACCTGTTTATGGAAGCTGGCTCGTGTGCGCCCCTCATGAATCTCAAGGTAAGGTTCGATTAAAGGACATAACCTATTGATGAAATTCTGCATCTCACCTGGTAATGGGATATAAACCGGAGTGGCTAAGACAAGGATATCCGCCCCCCTAAGTTGAGGATAAAGCAGTTGCATATCATCCTTGATGCAGCATTCTCCGGCTTTCTCATACCAGCAGTACATCTGGCCACAAGTACAGGGCTTTACTTTAATACGTCTGGCGTAGAATAGCTTGACCTCAGCTCCGGCATCCATCATTCCCTGAATGAAGGGAGTAAGTAATAGAGCGGTATACCCCTTTTCCATTCGAGGGCTGCCATTTATCGCAATGACCTTCATGGTTACATCCTCCTTTATGTTAAAGAAAATATCAATTAGTTACTTAATCTATACTCCGTGTTTTTTAAGGGCAAGGAAATAAATATTATAGATTTTTATATTATATTCGACTCTTTATATTAAAAATCCTTCTTTTTCTGAAAAATAATTTATAAAATAACAAAGCCCTTCAGCAAAATGCCAAAGGGCTGGGATTTGTCTGGCTCCCCCTAACTATAGTCATATACAATATATGTACCAAAATCTTTTTCAATCTTTCTATTACAAAAAGAATCAAATAAAAAACCATTTGGCTAAATTTCATAATGAGAAAAAATCAGCCAATTAAACTAATGCAAACATCCTCTGTAATGTTTAGGATTAGACTATTTTCCTGAAGTCAATTTACCCTTCTTTTTTTTTAACTTATTTGTTGCATCAACGTATTTTTCGACTTCTTTAACCAAAGTTGTTACTCTAGTAATTATATCAAGTTGAGTTTTATGTTCTTTCTCTAGGTGCCGAATATATTCTTTTATTAATAAATTTTCTTCATTACTAAGTGGTCCTTGTTTTAAAAAATGGTTTATTTTTTCAGCATTGTTTTCATATTTTTCTCTATATTTTATGAAATAGTTCATTGTTACCTTTGTTAGTTTTGAAAGGTTTTTCTGTATCATAATTCTTTTATTTAAATCTTTTTCCTTTTGGTTTAAATTATTGAATTTCTTTTCAAATTCATTATAAAGCCCCATAATTCTGGTATTTACTTTTTTAGTTTCATCTTCAATTTCTTTTAACCATTGAGTTATATCTTTTCCTACAAACTTATCTATGAATTCTTTAACAATCTCCTTTTCGTCAAGATTCTGTAGCATTATTTTTCTTTCGAACTCTTCCAACCATCTATTTCTCATTAGAACAGTAATATTTGCAACAAGTAAAATAATAGCTCCAATGAATGCGCTTAAATAGACTGCTAATTTTAAAACAATTAGATAATTTAAAATATTATAATTTTGTATAATCTGGTAGATTGAAAAGATAAAGGAAATTGATAAAACTAAACAAAAAAATAAATATATATATTTAGCTATATTCCTTAATTTTTTATTATAAATATATCCCGATTCAATTCTTGGCATTTTATTCTCTTTTTTAGTAGTAATTTTATTAATTAAAAGACCAATTATAAAAATAGTTTCGTAGATGGCAAAAATAAAATAAGGTAAAATGCTTAATCCGTAATATTTTAAGTAAACTGTAATATAAATATTGCTAAAAAATCCAACAATATGAATAAAATATAACACTCCACCAACGAAGATAAGAGCATTCTTCATAAATTTGGTGTAAAATTTCCTTTTTTCATCGCGAGGAATTAATAAAACAAACATAAAAACAGTAATTATTATACAAAAATTAAAGATATTTGTAATGGCTAACTTAGTTAGAAATACTTTTTTTATATCCATAATAACTATTGGCAAAATATCAAACAACTTGAACAATACAAAACCAATAAGTCCAAATAATGCCCATGTATTAAACCCAGAAGAATTCAGTTTACTTATCTCTCTGTTATTTAAATTATTAAGATATTCCAACCAATCTTTTTGATTAAGTTTATTCTTTTTCATCATCTTCTTTAATCCCTTTTTCAAAAATTCCAAACTACCTTTAATTATTTAATACGATAGTTTTTCTAAAAATCCTTCTTTTTTAAAAAAATATCAAAAAATAAAAAAGCCATTAAGCTAAAGGAGTTAATTAATCTTCCTGTTAGTGTTCCAAATAATGTGTAGTTAAATATAAACCCTTAAATCCTAAAGGATTTCTTTGTTAATATGGTTAAAATACAAGAGAATAGGAGATTATAGCAGTAAAAGAGAGTATATTAGAGATAAAAAGGTATAAAGCGGGGATATTAGGAAACCACAAAAAATAAAAGCTAATTAAAGCCTGTTTTAAGCCCATGTTTTAAGTTGGCTGGTATGATTCATCGTATTTTTTAAATACGCCTTATATACGCCAAAATAGAAGCTTTTTTCAAAAACGCTAAAACTCTTATGTTTCAATGGTTTTATTGATTTCTTGCAAAATCTACGCGTAAATCATTGATTGTTTTCTTAATTTCTTTGATTTCAGCAGTAATACTATGGGAAAATTCCTTTTGATTCTTGATTATTTCGGTAATAAAAAACTCTAATTTCCATACTAAATATACAGAAAGTACCAGGGGAAAGCCGTTATTTGCTATTAATTTTAGTACATATTCAATATCCAATTAATTTACTTCCTTTCCAAAAGCGTTTTGGTCCAGGCCTCATATCAAGATGTAAGAAATTTTTCTTTTCATAAAATCCAATACCATTAAAGTCTATTTCATGAGCAATAGTGAGAAGATCATAAAGTAAAAAATCTTTTACGTGGATGTCTACCGCCATACCCAGGAGATGATAAGAACCGGATACTCCCCCTACTCTATGATTTTCTTCCGGACACCGGTATCCAGAATTGATATATATTGGCCTATTGATAACCATCCTTAAATGATTTAACCTGGTAAAAAGATCCGGAGACAGCATAACCCGCTTACAGCAGGGACACTCAAACTCATATAAAGAAAAATATTCAGTTAATTCTATATCATTAATTATATCCATTATTTATATTTTAAGGTCCTGCCATTCCTTACCACATCCGGCATAGCCTTATAGATAATTTCGTTCACCTCCGGGACAGTGGCTTTCATCAGATCCTTTACATAGGAAATTTCACCCTCTTTTAATTCAACTTTTTGTTTACCTAATATTTCAATTAACTTTACCCAGGCCACTTTCCATTTTTCCTCACCATTCCCTATACCCAGTTCTTCTTCAGCCCAAAGCATAGCGGAAAGTATTGCCTCTTTTATTTTGTCTGCCCTATCCTGGCCAAACTTATTGATCATAAATTTAGAGGCCAGACCAACCAGAAAAACAAGAGCGAAATCTAATAGATATTTCGTGATAAAACCTTCTAACATTTATTGCTCCTTTCTACTTCCCAGGGAAGGTCCGCGGCCCTTCCAAGGAGAAATATTACCATATATTAAAGTTATACATCCATAACATCGGTAGACTTGTAATCAAGGATTCTTGCATTGACTTTAGTCACTAGGTCATTGCCGTTATTATGGAAGATATTCTTGGTGATAATCGTATCCATAACTCCTTCGATAGCTGCATCTTGTGCAGCTAAGTCTGCATAATCTCCATCATCTAAATTTTTGGGATTGTTCAAAGTGAGGTTGATAGTTTTTGCAGCACTATCCCTGAATTGCATATAGAGTCTCTTGTAACTGGTTACCTCTCCTAATTCGGTTGCCATTATTTTTCACCTCCTTTTTAAGGATTTACCATCTGGTAAATCTGTTATCGGTTTTTAGTTTTAGTTATTAGCCGTTCCTTTGCTTTTATATCCCCCTTTCCTGCTAACGGCTATTCACTTTCCACTACGACTTATTTGCTATTCAGTAAGTTGGGATTCTTTTCCAAGTCTGATTTCATCTACAGTGTACTTCTGCAAACCTACTAAAGCGGTAGCGGTATCATAGGCATCCTGATCTAAAGCAGTTGATTTAACCTTGGCAAAGGTCTTGCTGTTAATGATAGGTGCTCCGGTACCCGGATTGGTACCTACTACCAGTCTGAACTGTAAGGATGAATCACGGGGAACAGTTATTACTGTGGCCATTTATTTTTCACCTCCTTTTTTATGGGATTTGGATCAAGTAAAACCAAGAAGTATATGATTATATTATCATATAACCATATATAAGTCAATATTAGAGCATTATCAGCTTCTTTTACTCATAAAGATTATTTTTCCTTTGATTTCCTTATAAATACTCCTTATTTCATAAAACTAAAAAGGGACCCTTCCTGATACAAGAAGGACCCCTTGACCGCCATAACGACTCGTGCTATTCTTATCGTATACAGAGGATATGACTTAGCAGAAGTGATGTACATGAAAATAGGTGTTTGGCCCGATTGGCCTTATCTTTGTACTGAAAATATATATAGCGGTTTAATGATATGATATACGATATATAAATATTTACCCATCCTCTATCCCCGACCCAATTAGGGATGGTCATGGATTACATCTTTGCAAACGTCCTTCTGTATATATAAATGGAAAATGTAGTTACAAATGTAAGAAGTACGGAAAGTGCATCTGCCTGTGGAAGATTATAACTTACATCGGAAACCTGCGTATAGATAGTAAGAGGCAAGATATTTACACTTACTCCGGTAAGTGCAAGTGCTGTACCATATGCTCCCATAGATACTGCAAAAAGAAGTACTGAACCTGCAAGTATTGATGGCCAAAGTACTGGAATAACTACACGTTTCATGATAGTTATAGTCCCTGCCCCCAGACTATCCGCTGCTTCAACTAAAGACCAATCTAAATTACCCCAAGCAGATATCATTATGATTATCATTCTTGGTATTTGGAAATATAGATAAGCAACTGTCAGTCCTTTCCATGTAAATAAATAAGATGAGAATTCTAATGGTTTAATACCAAATATTTTTTGTAAAATAAGTGTTATTGTACCACTGCTTCCCAATGTTATTATAAAAGAATACGCAATAATAATACCAGAAAATGTAAGGGGTAGTGATGTCATTGTATATAACCATTCTCTTATCATTCCTTTAGATTTTGATATATAAAAGGATATAATAGTCCCAAAAATAACCCCAAATAAAGATGTAGCAATAGAAAGACTAAGGCTATTTTTTAATGCTTCCATATATGATTTTTGGAAGATATTTTTATAGTTTATTAGACTTAATTTTCCAAAGGAATTGTAAAAACTTTCTTTAATAACAGACAAAAAGGGTATAAACAAAAAAAACATTAAAAGGATAAATAGGGGGGCAAGGAGAAGAATCTCCCTGCCCTTTTCCTTTTTAAACAACATTATTTTCCTAAAACTTTTTGTTCCCATTCTTTTTTAAGTCCTTCAAGTGTATTTTGAGCTTCTGTCCAATTAACATTATTCGCCGCTTCATAATCTTTTAAAGAAACAAATTTGGAAGCTATTTCTTCTGGAAGTTCTACTCCTTGTACTGATGGTCTTACAAAACCTTCTGCAAATATAGATTGCCCTTTATCTGAAAGTAAGAAAGAAAGCCACAGTTTTGCAGCATTAGGATGTGGGCAGCCATTTATCATGCTTTCTAAATAAGGAACCGTTACTGAACCATCCTGTGGGATAACGATAGTTGCATCTGCACCCCCTATATATTTTGCTTTATATGCATTGAAATCATATGTGATCCATATAGGAATTTCTCCTTTTAAAAATAAAGAATATGCAACAATAGTTCCATAACCTTTTATATTTCCCTTTTCCTGGATGTCTGCTAAAAGTTCTATCCCAGGAGAAGGATTATTTTCATCTCCGCCATTGGCATAAGCTGCTGCAAGCACAACCGCATGACCAAGTCCTGTTGTTCTCGGATCAAGATAGTATACTGAATTTTTATAATCACCATTCACAAGATCGCTCCAACTGCGAGGTATATTCTTTACTAATTTGTTATTTATTGCAAAAGCAACTGTACCTTGGTGAACTGCGAGCCAATGTCCTTCTAAATCTTTTAAGCCCTCTGGTATTTTATCGAAATTATTAGGTTTAAATCCTTGCGTAACTCCTTTAGATTTTGCTATTGGCCCATATACAATGCTGTAATATGCAGTATCTGCCTGTGGATTGCCAGACTCTTTTTCAAGTCTTGCAACTGTTGCCCCACTTCCTAAGTCATTATAAACTACAAACATTCCTGGGTATCTTTCCTGAAATGCCTTAAATTGTCCAATATGGTTTGCCCAATATGGACCAGTATCATAACTTACAATATCTCCACCCTCTTTTATGGCAGCATTATATAAGCTTTCTTCTTCTGGAAATAAAGGATTTTCAAATTGACTATAACCTATCCCTGTAAAAACAAATAAACTTAAAACTATTAAACTAAGAATAAGCATATTTTTTTTCATTTTCTTTTCTCCTATCAATTTTTTTAATTTTATTTCTCAAGAAATACAAATTCTTCAGGATTTAAGTAAATATAAGCTTTTTCACCCCCTTTCCAAGAGAATCTCGCAGCGGGTAAATCTACTAAAAATTCTAAGTTGTCTTGTGTAATTACTAACACTCTCATCATCGAACCTAAAAATGTTATACCCTTTATCGAGACCTCTAAAATATTTTCCTTTATCTTACTGGAAAAATCTTTAATAATTTCTTCTATTTCTATTTTTTCAGGTCTTATCGCTACTGTAATTTCGGAGTTTATTTTCTTATTTGGAATATGATTAATTTGAATTATATTCGAGTTAACTTTCATTTTCCCTTTTCCCACATATTCGCCATTTAAAAAACTAGATATACCTACAAAATCTGCAACAAATTTATTTATAGGGTGATTATAAATATCCATAGCCTCACCTAGTTGTTGTATGGTTCCATCTTTCATTACTGCTACACGGTCTGATATGGATAATGCCTCTTCCTGATCATGGGTAACATAAATAGTAGTTATATTAAACTCCCTTTGAATTCTTTTTATTTCATATCTTAAAAATAACCTTACTTTGGCATCTAATGCAGAAAGAGGTTCATCCAACAGAAGAATTTTCGGTTTTATTGCTAATGATCTTGCAAGTGCTACTCTTTGCTGTTGTCCACCAGATAACTCCTTTGGGAAACTTTTTTCCTTACCGCGTAACCCTACAATTTCAATTAACTTATCCACTTCCTTATTTATAGTCTTTGGATCCACCTTTCTTGCTTTAAGCCCAAAGGCAATATTTTCGAATAGATTTAAATTTGGAAAAAGTGCGTAATTTTGAAATACTATACCTATATTTCTCTTTTTCACAGCTACATTATTCACCATTTCATTGTTAATAAATATTTTCCCTTCATCTGGTTTTATAAAACCTGCGATTAGCCTTAATGTTGTAGTTTTCCCACAACCTGATGGCCCTACTAATGAGAGAAATTCTCCATTATTTACTTTTAAATTCATTTGTTTTACAGCATTTACATTTCCATATTTTTTTGTAATATTTTCAAATTTTACCAATTTTTCATTTCTCCATCTTTCTTACTTAATTTTATAGCAAGTTTTACTGCTTCTTTAGGGTCTTCTATCTTAGGAATGTGAGAGCAAATCCCGGAATATGATTTTAGATCCCATGTATTTATTCCCACTATAGGTACATTAAACTTTAGCGCAAAGGCAATTTCAGATAATGTTCCGTAACTTCCATCAATTGCAATAATTGCATCTGAACTTTTTACAATAACTATATTTCTGCACTCTCCAATGCCTGTCACTATAGGAATTTTTATGTAAGGATTAGCATCAGATCTCTCCCATGGCAATACCCCAATTACAAGACCACCTACATCATGTGCGCCTTTTGCAGATGCTTCCATTACACCTCCCCTTCCTCCATTTATTAATATATTCCCAGAAAGTGCAATTTCTTTTCCAACCATATAAGAAACGTCATATATATCCTTCAAACATTTTGAATTTCCGATTACCCCGATAATCATATTAACACCTCACCCAGTTCTTGTTATTCTTAAAAGTCTCATTATTCCCAATAAAGAAAAAATGCTTACTGCGATAAGTATGGTTGTAGCAGAACAAGCAAACCCAGTTTCGCGGGAAAATGCTTGAAAAAGTACCACGGGATATGTTTGCGTCCTAAAACCTGAAAGCATTACTGCAAGTTGAAATTCACCAAGAGACATAGTAAATACCATTAATGCACCTGAAAGTATACCAGGAAGTAAATTAGGTATAAGTATTCTTCTGATTTTATATATAAAAGAAGCTCCCAGGCTCTCTGCTGCTTCATCTAACAGTTTCCAATCTATAAGTTTTAAATTTGCATGTATAGGTTCTATCATAAATGGTAATGTAAATATCAAATGAGAAAAAAGGACTATTTGCCATGTTCCCGTAAGGTGTATCCATTCTTGGTTGTAGAATTGTATAAGTCCTGTGGCAATAACAAGAGGAGGAATAGCAATCGGTAATATTATAACCATGTCTAGGAATTTTTTTAAAAATATTGAAGTAGAATTATATATAGCAAAAACTGCGGGCACACCAATAACAATATTGCCTACAACGGCTAATGTTCCTACAAGCAGACTTATTTTCATTGAGCGAATATACATAATTTCTTTAAAAAGTATTTTATACCATTTAAGTGTAAATAAACCTTGAGGCAAGATTGTTCCATACCATATTTCCCCGAAAGATCCTAACGCTAATAAAAGAATGGGTATTAATATAAAAAGAAGAAAACATCCTAAGAAAAAGATTTTAAAAATTTTTTGCACTTTCTCCACCTTTACTCCTAAATTCTGTTTTCAATAAAACTTTTTATAATACTATATACTACCTTTTTTTAAAAAATCCTTCTTTTTTGAAAATAATTTTAAAAATGTCTTTATCTTGATTAATTATAATTTACCTTATAATATATCATCCGGGCATATTCCCATCAATTCTTCTTTACTCTAGCCACTCTAATTAACCCATCTCTACCAATCCGACTAATCTACTTCTACCACGACCGCCCGCCAGGAGCTTTTTTTGCTAATAAGCTTATTTGAAAGTCTGCCAATACATAACAAGACTCTATCGGACATTCTAAAAGAAATATATGAGGCTTATCTTATCCGATAAAGCTTTGTTATGTATATCAAAAAAAGCATTATATTTTTAACCAACCAAAAGCTTTTTAGCCTGGTTAAAATTATAAAGGCGGGCTAAATGAGATACTTTTTATCGTAGGGCTAAACTTCTATTTCTGATCATTGCCTGGCTTCCCCTTCTCTTCCTGATCACTATATTTCTACGTTTAAATATTTTTTACCTGTGTGCGTGCATACACTACAGGTAGAGCAGATAAAAAATACTAAAACTATTCCAAGAGATTTGTATGTGCGCCAACGGTGGCGTTTATAGAAGACTCAGCACCGCAAAAAAAGCAAGCACATAATTAAGCAGGAGATTTTTTGCGGCACTAGCTTCTACAAACGCCAGGAGAAAAACTACAAAGAAAAGAAAAAAGATGGACTTTCCCCTGCGATAGGCAAAAACTATATAAATAAAAATGTTTCTTTTCTCTAAACTTTTTATTTATAGATGTTTTTACTTATCGCTAACCGCAAGGAATCCGAAAAAATTAGTCACCGAAAAAGAAGATAAAAAAAGCTCCCGCATATTTACCCTCTTTTACTTTTTATCTTTTTTTTACGGGGGGCTTGACATTTCCAACCCTTTGGCATTTTGCTGAAGGGCTTTTTTATTTTAAAATATTTTACGAAAAAAGAAGGATTTTTTTATATTTTTGTCGAATGTACAAAATAGTGTTTCATGCGTAATTACGACCAATTACTTTTCTATTTTTATATAAAATCGAAAAGAATCCTCTAAAAAATACAATATTTAAGAAGACATAATAATAAATATCTTTTAGAATGTGACAAATGTAACGGCCCTTTGTCTTATAAAGATAAATCATTTGAAATAAAAGGAGTAATATTGGTATTTAAGAAATGGTATATTTAAGGAAAAGCCCTTTTAAGGTTGATCAAATTGAAGATAATGCAAATGCATTTGGATTAAGGATGCAAGAATTAGAAATATGCATCAATAATATTTTTAATAGACAAAATATTCTAATATATGGTCCTATGGGAATAGGTAAATCATCATTTGGATTTCAACTTCAAAAAATGCTTAATGGGGATACGACGTTACTAGAAAGATGCAAAATTGAGTCCAAAATTCCGGAGCATATTTGTATAAGAACTAGCTGCCACGAAGTTACTCAATTATCTCAGTTAGTGTATAATATTCTTTTTGAGCTAAAAGAAAAAATTGAATGCAATGAGCAATTTGTGAAAAATAATAAAACAGTATCCTGGGGTATTGATTTAAAGATTCTGAAAGCAAGTTATGAATCTAGTAGCTCTGTGAAAAAATATTCACCTGCAAATATGGTCACAGAGTTTTCCTCAGAATTAAAAAATGTTTTAAAATATATAAAAGAAAATAGTGCTTATAAAGGAATAAATATTTTAATAGATGAATTAGAAGAAATTTCTAAAGATATAAACTGTGCTCATTTTTTTAGAGCAGTTGATGAAAATTTACAGTGGGCTGGAATGAAGGATATATTTTTTATATTTATTTCACAAACAGGCATATATAGTAGATTACTGTCTGAAGATAAATCCTTTTGTGATAGAACTATAAGTTCAATTGAATTACCTATTTTGACTAGTAGTGATTTGGAATATATTTTAGATTATGCTTCAGAAAATGCTGAAAAGCCATTTTCAATTGATCAAAGGGCTAAAAAATTAATTGTATCTTTATCTTCGGGATATCCAAATGTACCTCATTTATTAGGAAATTCAGCTTTTTGTTTGATGGAAAATGAAAAATATATGTCATATAATGATGTTATACATGGAATTGAATATATAATAAAAACTAACAAAAAAAATGTATATTTAAGTTTACTAAATACACTCAACGAAAATGAAAAAAAAGTAATTATTCATATGACAAGTTTTGAAGGAAAAGCTAAGATTCCTTTGGAAATTTCCTTAGACTGGATTAGAGAAAAATATGTTAATTGGTTTTTCGAAGAGGATTTAATCGATATCGATAAATTATTAAGTGAACTTGAAGAAAAGGGTTTTATAAAGTTATATAAGAATAGAAATTTTTGCATCTTTTCGCAAGAATTATTTAGGATTTTTTTAACCCGTGTAAGGTTTGAAATAGAAAGAAATCTCTTACACGATAGAAAAAAAGATATAGATCCTCAAATTCGAAATTTAGCGAGTACAGAACTTTTAACTGATATACAATTAGGTGAATTTGATAAAAAACTTGATCTTCCAAACAATGAAAAAAAAGAAACAATAAAAGAAATCAGTAATACTATTAAAAAATCAGAAATAACATTTCTTTGGGAAGAAAACGATTTTTATTAATAATTGCAAAAACATAAGGAATAAAATCTTTATAATCGATAATTAAATATTACAACAGGGAAGGCCGTAGTAGCTCAATAGTCCTGTAAATTAGGAATAACATTTTCCAATTTGTTACCTCTTAATTTCTAACAAATGCTAATTACTTCTTCTAACTTTTAATACACTTTATCAGTTTCATTGCTCGTGAAAAAATTCGAAAATCGTTTTTTCTGGGATAAGATTAACCCACCGTTTTTAATCGTTGCACCTTCTATATCAGAATAAAGATATATAAAAGGGGGCGATTTTCCCTTCTTATATATCTTTTAAGCATTCGTCTTCTCTTTAGCATTACACGATAAAAATAATTTCAATTTTTTTCCTTAAAATTAAATTATTTTTTGAGTGTTATGCTTCTTCATTCGCTTTTCTATTTCTGGTATTGTTTTTTGTAAAAGAGGGGTGATTTTCCCCTGTTTACGAAAAGCAATACTCTTTCTCTGCCTGTGCGCGTCCGCACGCAGACAGGTCTCTCCCTGGCAATACTCTCACTGATAAATTACTATTTATCCGGTTGAGTGTATTGCTATTTCTTTGTTCTTCCCCTTCTCTTTCCCCTGCGATAGGTAAAAAAATCTCAGATCAGAAAAAGGTATTTTCTTTTTTTGTTCTGAGTTTTTTTTCTTATCGCGTAAACGCAAAGAAACAAAAAGATATAGCCACCGAAAAAGAAGATAAAAAAACTCCCGCTTGGCTACCTTCTCTATTTTTTTATCTTGTTTTTTCGGGAAGAAGACTAAACCACGAGCGATAGCAGATGCACGAAAAGGTTCGCAAATAGGGGCGGGGCAAGGGAGAGAGGGTCTCGATAATGGCTGCGCTTATGCTTGTAGAGTAGGGGGTGAATCGACCGCAGTTTTTCCTTCCCCCTTATGCTTCCCCCCCTAATGAATCATAGCCTAACCTTGTTTTTTTGCGGTGGCGAATAAAGCGAAGCAACAGCGGGGCCGTAAAGAGCGTTACCACCCGCATTTATACTTAGAAGCGTCCCCGCGAGCGTAGCTTTTGAGCCAAGGAGCAAAAATAAAAAGAAGGGGGATAAGAGGAGGGTCTTAGGGGGGATTTAAGGGGGAAGGAAAGTTACCCGCCCCGCACGTGTGATTGTAAAATTAGGAATAGCCGGAGTAGATTAAATTTGCCTGATAAATTAGATCAGTCAGAGTGGCCAGAGTCGATAAGGCGCTATTAGGCGAAGTGGATTAAATTAAATCTAAATTAAATGTGAAATATTAGAGAAAAATCGTTCTGGTATGGTAATGAATAATGAGAGATAGTAGAGAGAGAAAGAGTGGACTCAATTTGCTGAGCATGAGATACTGAAAAAAATATTTAAGTCTAATAAAATAAAAATACCGAAAAAAAAGTATGTTAAATCTTTCGGTATAGTCATATTAAAAGGGAGTGTAATTTCGGCAAATCACACTCCCTTTTGTAATTATAATTATAACACCTTAAATAGTTAATTAGTAAAAAATGAAAAATAATATTTTTTATTTAATCCCCCAAGCTTTCTTTATTGGTAAAAGCAAAAATTCATTAAAATTAGCAAATTTATCTTGGCTCTCTTCTTTGATAACAATTTTATTATCTAATTTTTCAAAAATTACATTATGGTGAAATTCATCGCCTTTTGTGTTTAGAGCAGATAGGGAAAGTACTTCTTTTTTATCAGGACCTTCAAACCCTTTTTTAGTATATTTAACTGTACTAGCAGGATACATCCAAGATTCGCTTATTAGTATGAGAGTTATTGCACCTGTACTTTTTAAGGTATTAGCTAATTTATGGATCACAAGAATTTTATCCGATTTGTCTTTAAATTCCAAATAGTAAGTTTTTTTACTACCATCAGGATATCCTATTATCGCTATAGAGGAATGATAGCCATCTCTTTTGAGTACGCCTTTTGCCATTTCAAAAAATATTTTTGCTTCGTCATTTAAGTTTTTTGCATCTTTAAATTTTTCAATAGAACTCAAACAACTAGAATACCTTTCTTTTAATTCTTTTTTAGATAATAATTTTTTATTAATTACATTTTCTTGAATATCTACGAACTCATTATTTTTTAGATCAAACCAACTTGTTCTATACCAATCAAACGAGTTCATACCCCCATGAATTTGACTCTTTTGACTATTATAGACATGATACCATGAACACTTTTCGACATATTTATCTTTCGGAAATAATTTATGAGCATCTAATAAAATTTCTGTTAAAAAACGAAATGTATGAGCAAGTGCTTCTAATAATTCTTTTTTTGGAAGTTCTGAATCTACCCACTTTCTTTCTACCCTTAAAATAGCGTCAAGGTAGGAAGGTTTCATTGATATTTTTTTACTAATCACTCTTACAAAATCACTCGTTTTAGTAAAAGGAGGAATTTCTATTTCAATTGATGGTGGTTCAAACCAGCTTGTTACTATTGCTATCTTGGCTTTACTGAATAAGATTAAATCCCCTTCTTTTACTATTCTATTCCTTGAATCGTTTAACCATTTAAGAATTTGATCACTTCTCATTTGTGACTGCCATTTTTTATACCATTCATTAAATCCCGGAATATCGGATTTACTTTTTTGTAATATCCATGTAATAGTTCTCAGGGTTTGGATACAATTATTAAGGTTTAACCTAAAAGATTCGGGATCATAATAGTTTTTTGCACAACTAATCCATAGATCCCAACTATCAAACCATCTTTTCTCTACATTATTCAAAATACAATCATTTATATCCAATATTTTTATTCCCTAAATATTATTTATAAAAATGAATACAATCTTGGCCAGCGACTTTAATGTAATTTAGCATTAAGTATTTTTATTATACTTATTATCAAAAGACATTAAAATATCTTTATCATCTTTCCCTAGTGGCATCTTTTTATGAAAACAAAAGTAAAATCCTTGAAATGCGGTCCAAATACTTGATTCAAAATAACCCGTAAGTTTATAAAGCCTTCTGGTGTAAGAGCATCTTTTGTATTCAAAACTATTAGGCAATAATATTCCTTCTTTTTCAGAGTAAATAAGACTTTCAAGAATTACATTTCGAGTAGGATGAATCATCTTAGATTTTAGATGATATAATGTTTTCATTAGTTCTTCGTTGGCTTTAGGCTTATTTTGAATAATGGAACTCATATCTTTTGACAGCTCTTCTCTGCAGATAAAGTCGCTTGGAGAAACATCTTCCCTAAACCATTTTTTTAAATTTAAATCACCTTTTTTAGTATGTTCGGAAATAATGAAATATTCTGCAGCATCAATTGTTTCATCAATAATTCTCAATAATGATCCTGCATTTAAATAAAAATTTTCGAGGCATAAACATGCCATATTTAACAGGTTTATTACCTTTGCAAAAAGAATATAAGCAGCGACTAATGCAGTTTCATCATTTAAAATATTCATATTATTTTTATATTTATTATGTATTTTCTCTAATATTTCAATGTCATTTCTATATTGTTCTAATAATTCTTTTATTTTTTGAATTAGAATCTCATCTTTTTTATTTATTTTATCTGATTCAAGTGATAATAAACTATTCAATAAGTACATCTTTGAAATATTTCTAACTTCTTCATTGTAGCAAAGAATTTTCAAATCCGGTTCTGAAATACAATTATCTGAATTAATATTCTTGTATATTTTAATTTTATTATCTTTGATTAAACCATAGAAAGTATTTTGGGTAAGCATTAATGTTTGAGCGGCAATTAAAAACGGAATTAATTTTACCTCTTTTCTTATTTCCTTACACCTCATCAACTGTTCCTCACTTCCCGGATAAAAAATAACTTCTTTATCGCTGCTTACATTACCATTTGTGTCTTTAACTCTTCCGGATTTAATCCACTCTTTTATTATTTCTCTTCTCTTTTCTTCCAGGACAACCTCAAGTAATTTTAAAATTCTCCTTTAACCCTTCCCCTATTAAGCTTTTCTTTCCAAAAATTGGGTGTGTGATCTTTAATAATTTTTGTATTAGAATAAATTTATATCCCTAATTTTTTGGGCGCTTAAATATTGCAACAGGCGGGCTTCCTGTCCCAACGTCTGGACAATAAATTACTAGTTCCCAACCATTACTACCGATTTTATTTAACTCATCTATAGGAAGAGTAAACTTGAGATAATCAATATCTGCCTTGGTTATCTCCTCGGTAGTCTCCTTACTAACTTTCCGTCTTTCTATTACCTTATATTCCCATTTTATCATATTTTCTCTCCTTTCTTTTAAAGATCCTTCATAAATACTACTGCTTTGTAAATTTAAAGGTTAAGGGAATATTTTTTGTATCTTTAATCATTCCGGAATCAATCCACTCTTTTGTTATTTCTCTTCTCTTTTCTTCCAGGACAACCCAAAAGTTATCGGACTATTGTCTTGGTACGCCTTTCCTATTTAAGAAAATGGATGTGATTCTATTATTTACTAGGGCATCGCCAAACGAAGAACCGTCCCTCTGTTTTCTTACGTCCCTCTGTTTTCTTATTGGCAAAAGCAACTACTACCTTGAGACATTCATCTCTCCAAGAAGGTTTATACTCAATATTTTGTGTTTCCATATTTCTTCTCCTGCTTAAAATTTCTTTTATTTTTATTTATATAATCAAAAGTTCTTATAAAAATGATCAGCTTAAAGAGATATGCCCTATTTTTTCTTAGGACATGAGCGCTAATTCTTACTCACTTTCCTTTACAATTTTTATCTCTTCTTCTGTTAATCCATACAACTTATAGACCCTTTCGTCAATTTCCTTATCAATCTCATCTTGACGATGTTTTAGCTCTTCTATTTGGTTGAGTATTTCTTGACGTTTTTGTAAGATATTCTGGAGCTGAGCAGAAGATTTAGGAATTCGGATAAGGTCAACAACCTCAGAATTTGTTTTTCCTCGAAGAGTATTACCTAAGGACTCAAGATAAAGTTCTATGTAATTTGCTACATATTTATTTTTGCATTCAATATACGATTTCTTATCCAAAAAAACTTTAAAATCTTCTCTTTTAATTTTTGGCTTACCAATTCTATCCCTTAGTTCAACTCTAATTCCAGGAATATCAGCTAAATCACCAAGAATAAAATCAAAATCTTTAAGTAGTTCTTGGATATCAGAGACTTTTGCCTCGAGGGTTGGGATATTTTTATTAATTTCTAAAATCTGGTCTACGAAATTTGCAAATTCTTGTTGGGCTTTCGGCGAAACGGGTCCAATAGGAATGCTCTTCACATCATTTACCAAAATTTTGGGAAACAGCCCCTTTTTCGCTTTCGGAGAGGTATTAAAATGATAAAAGGCGAATAAAGTAGAATTTATTATTGACAAAATATACTTTAAATCATACTCCCCAACCGATTTGTTAATTACATTAATAATACTGGGGTTATTATAATATTCCTCATCAGTGAAAGTGGCGTTGATTTTACCAGTTTCCTCACCTGTAATCTCACGAATTAAAATTCTTGGAGAAGTGAAAAATTCAGGTTTCCGAGGTGCTGCAAGCCAATTGCCGTAACTTATCCATTGTGTTCCATTCCACTTAAGATAATACCGTTTCACATCTCCTCCTCGTAACTCTTTTCTATAACTCTTATCCTTTTTGTATTTGGCATGCCAAATTCTATTTTTAATAGTCTCTGGAGAATGACCTCTATATTTATCATATGGAATTAATCCTTGGCTAACTTGGGCAATTTTGCCGAGTTTCTCCACATCTGACTCTATCTTTACAATTATATTTGCTGTATTTGCTTTAAATCTAAACAGGTACAACCATTCTTTATCGTTATCCTTGAGTACCGATAATTTTCTCGTATTTCGAAGTTTGGCCACTAATGAGTGTTTTTTGAATTCCTCACAGAAAAGAGCTTTAACCTCAGACTCGTTTCTTGTCATGGCATTCGTCTCTATTCTTAACAATAAAATGATATTTCTAACCTTGGGATCCAGAAAAACACTAATTTTTGAGAGATCTACTATTTGAGAAACACAAGACCTGTCTAACAGGTGCTGCCTAAATTTATTAGCATTTACATTTAGTATAAGAGTATTTGGTACAATATAGCCCAAATGACTTTTATCTTTTAACAATTCCATGCCTAAAGCAATAAAGTATTCAGAAATTTCATAATCTGCAACAAAAGGATATTTCTTACTGATTATTTTTTTACTTTCTGAGTCAAGAATATCCCCATATGGTGGATTTCCTACTACAAAGTCAAATCCATCTTTAAATTCACCTTGCTTGAGTTTTATCATTTTTACAATATCAGTATCAATTAAATACTCGCTTGTTTCTCCAGGAAATAACCTTAACTCCACTTTTTCTTCGGGAATTCTTAAGGAATCTGTCTGGTAAATATTAAATTTATCCATTACAAAATCTGGATTATTTTTCTTAGCTTGATGAATAAGGTTTATGACTTGAAAGAATAGATTGGTTTCTGCAAGATGACAGGCAAATGGATTAATATCAAAACCGTAGATACTTTCCTGCAATTTTCTTAAGATGGTCTCTGCATCAAAGCCATGGTTTTTAAGTTTCTCTACAAAAATATTAGTTGCTCTTACTAAAAAACCTCCAGAACCGCAGGCTGGGTCAAGCAACTTTGTACCTTCAATCTCTGACTCTGGAGTGTAGTCTACTGCATCCAAGATGTAATCTATTACCTCTTCTGGAGTGTAGAATTCTCCTAATCGTTTTCTTTCCTCTCGATCGAGATACTTCTCATAAAGTTTTCCTAATACATCGCGGTTTACTTTATTAAAATTGTAAGGGTTAAAAGTAAATAACACTCGCAAGAGTATATCATTATCAATTTCATACCAATCAAAGATATCAATTTGAAAGAGATGCGGATAAAATTGGTTCATTATTTGATATGCTTCTTTAAGAAGGGCTTTATAATCTACCTGGCTAAATTTAATATACCCTCTATATTCTATGTATTTCTTTATCCCTCCATCAGATATCTTACGTGAAATAATACCCTTATCCTCACATATACGGATAAGGAGGATACGGTTAAAGAAAACATACATTGTTTCTAAACAGAAAGCCTCTGGTGTAGTATTGGTGGGGGATGTTTTTTGCCAGGTTTCGAATGATTTAATAAATTTTTGTGCCCTTTCATAGCGTTTACGGATTTTTAAAAATGTCCGTTCCTCATATTGTTTAATATGCTCTGAGCACTCTTGATATTCTCCTTTAAGATAGTTAAACTTAACGAGCACATCTTCCTTAACCTCTTCCATTCTTTCCTGAAGAGCAGAGAGGAAATTATTAAAATGTAATTCTTCAGAAATATCAAGCTGAGGTTCAGGATAAATATATTTTACATCAAGATATTGATTTTCCCTTTTTAAGGTCATCAAAATAGATAATTTTCTCCAATCTTCATCAACGAAGGCTCTGATTCCTTTTTCAATGAATTTTGTATAAATTTCTCTGAAATCAATCTTAACAAAAAGCCCCTTGCTTTTTTCTGCTATTCTATTCCATACCTCAAAAACAACGCCATTAGTTAGAACAGCGTATTTAGCGCCGAGTTCGTCAAAATATCCTGATAAGAGGCGTTGACGATGCTCAATAAATTCTGCTTGTGAGGCATTGCTTCTCAAGGCTTCAAGTGCAATAAGAGGACTACTTTCACGATTCTTAATCCAATTATCTATTGTGCCTGTAGAGAGAGTGGATTGAGGATTAAAGTCTTTATGCTTGTCATAATTTAATACATCAGTAAATAGAGGAATGATTATTTTTTCATAGACTACTGCTTCATCACCTTTTCGCTCTGTATTCAAATAGGAGAGATATTTCTTATTTTGATGCTCAAATTTCTCAAATACAGACATCATCTCCATAATGAAATTTGCATCAATTTTTGTTTTAAGTTTAATTTGTGCCATTATACACCCTTACAGTAAGCGATATTTTTTTCCTTCTCCGTTCTTTGCCCAGTCCCTTTAGACATTTAGATGAACTCTTTTTACAGGCGAGGTTCGGAATTTCAACTAAGTATATGCGAAATCGCCTTTACTTTAGCCTATATAAGCCAAAAGACCACTCAAGGTGCCTAATTATAAGAGTATTACGGTTATTGCACCTTACCACTAATTTAAAAATTCTCTAATAGCATCTTCCGGAGATAAATTAAGATAAATATCAGTAGTGGCCGACCGACCATGGCCTAAAAGAGATTGTGAGGAAGAAATTAAAATTTTAAAATTTGGTATTCCTTCTCTCATCTTATTATCAATAACATTCATCAAAGAGTTAATTGTAACATCGATGACAGAACCAATAAATTTTATAATAACGTTTTTTTATTCATAATAATACCCTTTTTAGCTTTATAGAAAAATCTCGCTAAGTAAAATTCTCTACCGGCTAATCCTGATAATTCTATCTCAGCTACAGAAAAATTAAGAAAAAAGGGGACCAGGCTAAGACAATTTCTTTCGATGATTGTTTCTTTTAAAGTCACGGTTCTCCCTTTAAAAGCTCATAAACTGTATTATTAAGCTCGTGGGTAGGTATGCAAAAGCTGTGGGGTTAAATGAATATCTAAATCTATCAATAATACGCGCTTGTTAAGCTTATTTAAGCCCGCTCCTATGTTAATTGCGCAAGTAGTTTTTCCCACTCCGCCTTTTTGATTGATTAAAGCGATTATTTATATATTAAGCAGTCCCTCTTTTGAATTTCTGGTAAATTTAAGATTTTAAAAGTTCGGTATTTGTCGCTATTGTCTATCTGTATTTTCATTTATATGTTTTATAAAAATTACTTTATTTTAATTTTTGTTTTTGATATTTTGCTAACAAGATAATTAACGAACGCGGAACAAGAAATTAGCATAAACTTTGCATCTTCTGAATAAAGTTCCGCTTCTTCAAGCAAAGCATGGCGTATGCCCTTAGCATCGCTTGTGTATCCATATAAATTGTTAAATGCTTTTTTTAAAGCAGGATGCAACCCAATCTCATTCTCCAGTATTTTTAACGCTTGTCCTAAATTGGGTCTTTCCTTTTTTACTATTAGCTTACAAACTGCTTCTACCGCACTTATAGATTCCTTGATTGAATTTCTATAATCAGGAGACTTTTTATCTGAAAACAAATCTAAGGCTCTTTTTATATGGATACTAACTGCTTTAAAGGGCTTGGAAATGTTTAAGGCTTCTTCTACTTCAGAAATTTCTTCCTGTGAGGTTATCTGTGTAATTTTGCCCCCAACAAAACGATATGCAGACAATTCGCTTTCCAAAAAAGAATTACAAAGCTTTATAAATTTCTTATTATTGCTATTAGAATAATTATTATTAACGACATATTCTATAAAATCATATACTTCGTACCATTTAAGACCATCATATTGTTCTTTTATTTTTTTATGTATATGGAACCAAACATCCTGTAAAGTATCAAGCGGTTTTTTGAAATGGTAAACCCAAATTTTTTTAACAAAATCTTCATCTTCAAATGAATAAGAAAAAACTCGTGCCATTTCATCCCAGTAACAAAGGGTCAAAGCATTCCACAAAGAATTTCTTAAATCAATGTCCATATCGTTTATTTGAATAACACTTTTAACTGGTTTAATTCTTTCCCTTTGAGAGAATAACACCAAGTATTCCTCCTGATATTTTTGAAAAGAAAAATATAAATGCTACATTGTTTATTTTATCTGTATAAAAAATAAATCTTTTTTAATTTTTCTATACCCTTTTTATAGTACGACAAAATGTTTATAAAATCCTTCTTTTTTTAAAATATATTTCAAACTTTCCGGTATGTAGCTCTTGGCATTCACCGATAAATCGGTAAAATCGTTTTCAGGTTGCGAGAAATAAAAGAAAATAGCAAAAAGTAAGGAGCAATAAATCGCGGGATATCGCGAAAAATGTCCTGATAAATTAGGGAATATCTGGAATCCGATTAGAATTGAAATAATAAATAAACAATGAAATTATTTATTTTGGATTTCAATATTAATAGCTTATAATATTTAAAATTTTTTAACAAGGAGTACTACAAATTAATATAAGATTGAATATAAAAAAAGAAATTGAAAAAATAATTAAAGAGAAAGCTAATAATATTTACAAAAAATATTATTCTGATAACCCAGATTTTGCATTAGAGAAAGGAATAAACAATAAAGCATATTTGGTCAATGAAATTTGCTTTATCTTAAAAAAAACATTAATCACCCCAAAAAGAAAAAGATATTTAGATAAAAAATATATTTTATCTGCCATCGATACTTTTGGAGCCGATTCAAATATATTTTTCTCTCCAAATTTTGAAGAATCACTAAAACATCTCCCACCTTTAAGCGCATTAGATCTTTTTAAAAAAAAATATTTAAGCGATGTTAACAGATTTTATGCTAATGAACATCGAATTTACCAAGAAGATAACGGGATTATTCCATATTTTACAATAAAAGAATTATCTTGCCTATATAAAAAATTTGCTTTATTTATTGAAGATAATAGTGAGTCTTTAATAAAAACAGGCTGGCCTGATTACAATTTTACTGACAGTGCATGGCTTTTTTGTAAATTAGTCCCGAACTATCCCATAGAAATACCGGCTTACATTAAAAATTTTAATAAATTAAAAAATCCAAGTAGTGACCCTTATTTTTTCTTAAAAAAATATTTTTTAAAGAATTTAAATCAATTTAGAAGATCCAAGTGTAAAACGGTTTCATTATCAAAAATATTCTCTTATAAAGAACTTGGTTTTATAGAAGATATAAGGTACAAATTTTTATGCTTAAAAAAGGCAATTTTATACGAAATTAATCAATATCTTTTTTTGGAAGCAACCGATAAAGATGTTTGGTTTAAAAATTGTATAAGAATACTTTTTAGCAGTTTTTCACAAAAAGATGTTCAGGCCATAGCATCCATTGAGAAAAAATATAATAAAATTAAATTATTTAGCAATCCATTAAATGGAGGCTTAAACAGGTTATTAGAAAATATTATCTTTTTATATGAAGAATGTAAATTTAAGAAAATGACCCTTGAAAAAAATACGATGAATTCAATTTTAAAGGGATCGAAATTCAATGTTCAGAGAAAATCCAGGTCTTATTATCAATTAGCCCAAATTGAAGAAGATGATTATGAGAATAAACGCTTTAGTAAAATGAAAAATAAATTAAATGATGGACTTGTTAGAATCGAAAAAGAAACAGAAAAAAATAAACTATTTATATCTGAAATTTTAGACATTATTAAAAAAGAGTGTTTGAATGTAGACTATTCATTAAAACAAAAATATTACCCCTTTGTAGATAATTTGATTAAAAGTCTTGAAAAAGGGGAAAGCTTTGAAATAGGTATACCATTTTTAAACCGATTGCCCACCCTATCCCAAAAAAGAATAACTCCATTGAAACTTCCATCTGATACAAAGTGGGAACATATCACTATACAATTCTTGGATTACGATAAAATTAAAATTCAAGCACCTAATAAATTTAATAAGGTGGTAAATTTTCGGAAAATGGGTTTTGAAAACCAAAAGAATAGAAAACCGAATAAGCAATGGGAATTACTTTATAATCTTTCACGATATAGGGGAGATCTATCCTGGACAATAGCTACTTATCGGAAAAAAGTTGATTCCCATCCCCTTTCCACTCCAAAAATAAGAAAACAGATTCAAAGGCTTTCCAACACCTTAAAGGAATACTTTAACATTATTGACGCTCCATTTTATAACTATATAAAAATTGGAGCATATAAAACGAAATTCTTTTTACTCCCTGATCCACTCAATGCAAAAACCATTCTGTGACGTCACGGTACGATAAAAAAAATATTTTTCCATTATGAACCCTTTATTTAAAAGGGTTCTATTTTTTTATTTTCTTCTTGCGTGAAATTTCGCTAATTATTTATAGAGGTATAAATATGGCGAAAAATCAATCTTCCAAATATTCCAAAGAATTTTTGCATAGGACTATAGAAGTATGGCAGCCCTATTTTCCTGTTCCCCTCACTTTAGGTGATGCCAGGGAAATCACTCAAAACATGACTGCCTTGTTTAATTTTCTAATAGCTCATGAAGATAAGCCGGAAGAAACTAAGTAATAGTTTTTAAATCATTTGTCAGGAGGGTAAGTATCAAAAATTAAAAGTAAAATTTTTCATTTATGGGATAATCAGGAAAGAAGAATAGTATCTGTTGAAGCGACTAAAAAAGAGGGTAAAAACTGGATTGCTCTGTGCCCTTTTCATCCGGATAAGAACCGGCCTAATCTGTATGTTGATGAAGAGAAAGAAAAATATCACTGCTTTACCTGTAATAGAAGTGGCTTTCTTTATAATCCAAAATACCGGAAATTAAAATATAGTTATCATAGGAATATTGCGGAGGCTTATAATTATAAGGATGAACTGGGAAATTTACTGTACCAGGTGGTCCGCTATAATCCGAAAGGATTTAGCCAGAGAAGACCGGATGGAAAAGGAGAATGGATCTGGAATATGAAGGGCATTAATCCGGTGCCCTATCACCTGCCGGAGATTATAGGGGCCATTGAACCGGTGTTGATCGTTGAGGGAGAAAAAGATGTTGAGAATCTGAGAAGTCTAGGTTTCACCGCAACAACAAGCCCGATGGGAGCAGGAAAATGGAAAGCATCTTATGATCAATACCTAAAAGATAAAGAAGTGATTCTTGTTCCTGATCATGACAAACCGGGATATCAGCACTGCCGGAATATCGGTCAATCTCTATGGGGAATTGCTTCAAAAATCAAATGGTTGGAACTGCCGGATTTAGAAGAGAAAGAAGATATTAGTGACTGGATAGAAAAAGGCAACACCAAAGAAAAACTTCTGCAATTAATCGAGGCAGCGCCGGATTTTGTTCCCAAAAGGCTGGAAGAAAAAGGCCATAAAAAGGCAAACCATATCCTGTTGAAAGATCGGACAAAGTCTATTGTTCCTGATCTAATTCATCTTGTCAGGGAGCAAGGTGTGACTAAATACCTATTCTGTAGAGAGGGACGATTCACCATAGAAGACTGTTTTATAAAAGATAATAAAAAATATACACCTAAGCAAAATCTCCCCATTAAAATATTGGATTCAAATATAATTAATCGATCTTTAAAGATAGATATTACCAGGCTTGCCACTGAAATCAATGCATTTATAAAAAGTTATCTAGAGATGCCGCTTGATTCAGATTATTTGGTCCTTACCATGTGGGTTTTTCACGCCTACTTAATCGAAAAATTCAATACCACCCCTATTCTCTATTTTTACGGCGTCAAAGAGACAGGAAAATCGAGAGCCGGTGAAGTATTAAATGAATTGGCTTTTCGAGCTCAAAGATTAACTTCTTTAACGGAAGCCACTTTATTTCGCTCGGTTGAATTGTTCAAACCTGCACTTATCATCGATGAAATAAAGCTCATGGGCAAAGGCGGGAATCATGGACTGGCAGACCTGATCAAGACCACTTATAAACGGGGAGTAAAAGTATCAAGGATTAACTTGAATAAATATGGTGAAGACCAGATCGAATATTATGACACTTTTACCCCGCTGGTCATCTGCACCACGGAGAGCATTCCCGATATTATTGAAAGTCGGTGCATTCTTTTTATTATGCAGAAAAACAGCAATCCTCAAATAGAGAGAAAGATTGATAAAAAATGGGCAAATGACTTGAGGGAAAGATTAACCGTTTTTCGGGCAAATTATATCAACAAGGACCTTCCTGAAGCGCAGTATATTGCCCGGGGAAGATTGAATGAAATTATGTTTCCGCTCTATCAAGCGCTATTGATATGCGAACCGGAGAGAAAAAGTGAATTTATCCAAATCGTAAAACGAATACAGAAAAATAAAGATAATGAAGAAGGCATGGGATTGGAGGCTGAAATTGTAAAGGCTATTGATGATGAATGCCGGGAGAATCGGGACAGACAATTCTTAACCCAGGCCATTTCAAAACGTATCAATGAATTCCGGTCGGAGAATGAAGCCATTTCCGATCGGGTAGTCAATAACCGGATCAGGCGGTTGGGATTCCATAAAACAAGATTTAATAACGGCAGAATGGGCTTCCGCATCAATACGGAAAGACTGCGCTGCTTAATAAATAAATATCAGATTGGTGATAAAACTGAAGCTTCTGAAGCTTCTGAAGGATAATATGAAATGCGGGATGATACATTTAAAAAGCCTGATAGCTGGAAACGCAAGCACCGCTTTTGTTTTGGCACAAGGGTTTTATGAATTTCTACTCTTTTCGGAATCCTTCGCTTATCTTGTATAAAGCTTCAGAAGGTTCAGAAGGTTCAGAAAATTGAAAAAGGTTGTGGAAAACTCATCATTTAAAAAAATGTGCATTCATTAAAAAATGAATTGATCATTATAATTTTATTTCATACAAAATATTGGAGGAAAATAAAATCAATGAAAAAGTTTGATAATAAATCTTGTTTGCTATATAATGCGTATATGGATGATTTAATAGAAAAATTAGAAATTTATCGATTTGAAAATAGAATCAGCCAAAGAAAATTGGCTGACCTACTACATGTCCACTTCTCAACCGTAAACCGCTGGTTCAACAGCAGAACCATACCTAACAAAATTCAGAGATACCACATCAAAAAATTATTTGAGGATCACAATTTCCAGGGATAGAACTTTTAAAATATTTGTTATATTAATATTTTCTAAAAGGCGGACCATATGAAAGCAGTATTATATGCACGAGTTTCCAGTAAAGAACAAGAAGAAGGTTTTTCCATCCCTGCTCAATTAAAACTACTCAAAGAATATGCTTTAAAAAACAAATTAAAAATAATCAAGGAATTTATTGATGTAGAAACGGCCAAACAAGCTGGAAGATCTAGCTTCAATAGTATGATAGATTTTTTAAAAAATAATAAAGAAGTCAAGAATATCCTTTGTGAAAAGACTGATCGACTGTATCGAAATTTCAAAGATTATCTCACCATTGAAGGTCTTAATTTAATTATCCACCTGGTTAAAGAAAATGAAGTTTTATCTAAAGAATCGAAATCTCATCAGAAGTTTATTCACGGTATTAAAATTTTAATGGCTAAAAATTATATTGATAACTTATCCGAAGAGGTTAAAAAAGGATTACTGCAGAAAGCCCATGAAGGTTACTATCCTTCCTATGCCCCTTTAGGTTATATAAATGTAGAAAAAGAACTAAATGGTAGAAAAATAAAAGCTATCGAAATCGATCCACCCAAATCCCAGATCATTAAGAAAATATTCAAGCTCTACAGTACCGGGGAATACTCCGTTGAGAAAATTAATCACTTTGCTAATGAAGAAGGATTAAGAAGCAGAAAGGGTTATAAATTATACAAAAGCACTATCTATAAGATACTGAAAGACCCTATCTACTACGGAGATTTTAAATGGAACGATAAGATTTATAAAGGCAAACACACGGCCATCATCAGTAAAGAACTTTTTGATCAGGTACAAAAATCCTTCTCGAAACCGAATAGGTCTGAAAAGATCCAAAAACATAATTTTGCTTTCTCAGGACTCTTAACCTGTGCCAAATGTGGTTGTACCATCACGGCAGAAATTAAAAAAAATAAATATGTTTACTACCATTGTACCAACTATAAGGGTATATGTAGAAAAATATTTATAAGAGAAGAATACTTAGCCGAAAAACTGGGTGAGTTAGTAAAAAATATAAGGATTGGGCCTAAGATTATCAACTGGCTGAAAGAAGCTCTATTAATGAGTCACCAAGACGAGAAAGAATACCATGATAGTCAGATAAAATCCTTACAAGAACAATACAATAAACTACAGCATCGTCTGGATAAAATATATATTGATAAGTTAGATGAAGTAGTCACAACTTCATTTTATCAGGAAAAGACTAATGAATGGAAAGGCGAACAAAATAATATACTCATTAATCTTCAAAAACATAAAAATGCAAATACCAATTATTTCGAACAAGGAATTAAAATTTTAGAACTTTCGCAAAAGGCTTATTCTTCTTATCTTAAGCAAGATAACGCCGGGAAAAGAAATCTTTTAAATATTCTGCTATCGAACTGCACCTTAAATGAAGAAAAGCTTTATCCTACTTATAGAAAACCCTTCGACTTACTTGCCAATAGCCCTTCTCGTTCTACTTGCCCTAGTGGACAGCTTCAGAACTTTTTGTTGGGATATTGTAACAGATAATATTAAATTAGATCGGTTAGTTTTTCAGTAATGTAACAAAGCTAACTGTTATTTGGTTTCTCTGTTAAAACGATTTTCGAATTTTTTGTATGAGTGTGGATACTGAAAAGATGTGTCAAGAGTTAGAAGAAATAATTAGTGATTGCTAAGAATTAATAAAATAGAATAATTCTTAAAATAAAGTTACCGAATTATTGAGCTGGCACAATCGTCTCCTGTTTTTTTACTATCACCACACTAAATCAGTAAAATAGAGAGTATTATTCTTTGCGTTTCTCAGAGGTACAGAAAGAACTCTCTGGAATGAAGGTAGAGTTGGGGAAAATTGAAGAGAATGATGTTAACAACAAGAAGCCAGACCTATCTTAAATTGTTTAAGTGTTTTATATCTCTTTATTATATTTTTAGGTCTGACTTTTTATTATATTTTAAAAAATATCTCCTGCTATGTTTGCTATTTTACAAAAAAACTTAATTCAATTAGGGAGATTAAGTTACTGGTGTTAAACTTATACTTATATTGTAAGTTTCAGCTGATTCTACTACAATATTGTTTACAATCTCTTCGACATAACTTCCTGCTACCACATTAAGAACATAGGTTCCAACTGGAAGCTGCTCAATAGAAAAGCTACCTTCAGTATCAGTTTCTGTAAAGCTGTCAAAACTATATGTACTACCACCAGACAGAGTTATAGTTACCGTTGCTCCCTCAATTGGCGAACTATTTGCTAAATTTACTACACTCCCTGAAATTACCCCAGTTTCTTCAAACGACAATATTATATCAACTACCGTATCTTCACCATCTTTCACTACATTGCTTTTAGAATAATCATCAAAGCCGTCAGCATATACATTTAAAACACAATTACCTATAGGAACATCTTCTATAAAATTAAATGAACCATCTTCTGAAGTTGTAGTATTATAGACAAAGATATATTCTCCACCAGAAAGACTCACACTTGCTCCACCTATTCCTATTAATCCTAAATTTTCACCACCATGATAAGACACTGTCCCATAAACTGAACCGGTATCAATATCTTCTTCTGAAGGAATTTCAGATGTTACATGAATAACCGGTTTCAATTTATATTTCCCGTTACCTGTTTTTACCACAGATTTCTCAGCATCAAAATCTATAGTTAATTTAGTAATCATACCTGCAACAATTTCAAAAGGACGATTTAATTTTATTCCAGTTTGATAAACACTGGGAATTTCAAGAGGTTTTTCTGTTAAACCTGAATCATTTAATACTATCCAAGCATCTTCCTCTTCATCACCTTTTAGGAAAAGTCTAAGTTGGGTATATTTATTGGTCTCAAGCTCCAAAGATGCTAATAACATGGAAACATCCTCTAACTCTATAAGATTAACCAACAGGCCTTCATCCCATTCCTTTAATATTTCCCAAGACCCTTTATATTCTCCTTCCTCTCCATCTCCAGCTATATGTCCCTCTATTTTGGAAATAATTATATTTACTTCCAAATAATCCCCCGGAGCATCAGTAAGATAAATTTTTAGTGTTCCCTTTCCCGGTACTACCCCACCTTCTGTGTCTTCTGAATTTAAATCACTCTCCGGAATTACTAAATCATAAACGCATCCTGAAAAGAAGATAACAGTTACTATCAAAAACAAAACAACACCAAAATACTTTTTCATTGTTCTATCCTCCTTTTTTATATTTAATAAATTTAAAATATTTATTTAACAAAGATAATATATACAAAGTTAGATACATCCTCAATAATTCATTATCAAAAAAATAAAAAAAGCCGGCAGTCTGGCAATCATAGCACTTTAAGTGCTTTAGACCCATGACTTTGCGTCCTATCCTTTCAGATAGTTTGCCTTTATCAACTTTCGAAGATGCTTATTCTATTTTTGAATATACTTGCCTCTACTTATTTTATTCCCCAAAAGAATCATTTTTAGACATTAATTTAAGGTTTTATTAAATAAAAAAGCCCTTCAACAAAAGACCAAAGGGCTGGTTATTATCTGGCTCCCCGGGTTGGTATCTGAAAGCGTGCTTTTATAGGATAAGTTAGATCTTAAAATGAAAAGGGTCAGAGCTGGGCATATAGGGATTTACTTGACTTCTTAGATAATTAACTTTAAGTGAATTAATCTTTTTTACTATATTATACTCACATTTAGAAAAACTTACCTAGAATAAAACTTCAAGGTTAGATGCTTTTTCAGCCCGCATTTTATGATTTCTTCTAATCACCCTCAAAGCTATAATAAATTCCATAGGTAACGCCAGAGAAAATTCCATAGTTATATCTACAAAATAATATCTCCCTTAAGTTATAAGACAATATGGGACAGAGAGAAAGGTATCCAAATGTCTTACTCGGCACTTAAATAAATCACTCGCTGTCCTGATCAGAGAATTCCTTTAGCCTGTCCACGACCCCACCAGAGAAGGCAGGATAGTACTAAAAAAAGACACGTTGGTAATGCAGTGAACCAGGTTGCTCCGCTACCTTCTTGCATAATCCAACTGTACAGGTTCCCTAGACCGGCAAATAAAGCAGCCAATGCCATTGATGTTACAAAGATACCCTGTTTTTCAGATTTACTAGAAACCATTAAGGCACCAATTCCCAGTGCGATGATCACACCTCCCGACCATCGTAACCAGCCGAATTCAAAAGGGTTTCCAGCATTCAATTTTACCAATGTACCAGGAACGAACAATAAACCGATCCCATAGACAAACGCTAAAACCGCGACAATTATCAAGGTGACTTTCAACACTTTAACATCATCCTTCTGAGCCACGATATGTTACCTCTTTTTTTCTTACTAGTATAAGCGGGTTGAAATCGCGTCTAATTCTTTATATCCGAGCTTACTATTTATTTTAAAATTCTCTAATAATGTCTTTTATCTTTCTTCTAACTATTCATAATCTAAATTTCTCATATCTTTCTATATTTTAATACTACACAATTTTTAAAAATCCTTTTTTTGAAAAATATTTTGAAAAATATTTAATATACTTCTCTCCAGGAGATTTTTCTCCAAATCGGAATGCCAGTACCAAGAACTGTAACGCTAATTAAATCTGTAGCATAGGCAACATTAAATGCAACTCCTCCGCCACCATTAAAAACTCCTGTAATAGCATAAATAGCCCCTTGGTTAATGTCAACAACACCGTTATTTTCAAAACCTCCCTCAGTTTGAATGACTCCTTCACCATGAATAGATCCTCCGTTGGTTATATCTCCTTTAGCTACCAGGCTAAGAGGATGAGTTGTAAGATCATTCACTAAAGTTATACTTCCATTTCCTAAAATATCAATTGTACCGAAAGCTGCAATGGTTGCATTTTCAAGTATTAAATCAGTTTTTATAATGACATTTCCATCTATGTAATGTATGCCGCTTAAATATTTTGGGTCATTAAAAATAACCGTGTTATCGCCAGGTATAGTAGGGTCTGCATCATAGTAAAAACCCCCATCAACTTCTCTATCGGCCAAATCTTGGAAATAAGGCCAATCAATATGAGGAAACTCTTCAGGGGGTACAGGATCAGCACCAGGATCATACTCATTAGTGCCGCATGCGGTAGCTTCTCCATTCTCCAAGTTAAAAACCTCAGTACTTGTAATAGTTAGATCTCCATTGGAATGAATATTACCGCTAATAGATATGCCTCCTTTAAATTCCATATCATCGTCTGTAAAAATAGCCTTGTCATAAGTTAGACCAGGGACAGGCGTTATTCCCTTTTTTAACTTTACTTCAACCACACGATCCTGCACATATTTGCCTCCTCCTTCAATTGTTCCGGTTGAGATAAGGGTCTTTATTTCTTCAGGATATTCAGGTGTACCAGGAACAGCAACTTGAACTTCTACATCATAATATTCTGTAGTAGTACCTTGATGAAGGTCACCTACAAAATCCATACCATCGGGATTATCTTCGGATGAATTTAAATACCAAATCGATTTTTCAATCCCCCCGTCTGCTTGATATAATGCTTTTGTAGTATCTCTCTGCATAGAAGATAGTTTAATGTCATTGCTGGTCATTGCCATTAAAGCCACTACAAAAGTCAACATTAGAAAAGTAAATATCAAGACAGATAAGAGAGCTGCACCTCTTTGATTTGACAATAAATTTTTTAATTTATTGTATTTTATTTTATTATTCTTTTTTTTCATATTTCTCACCTCCTTTACTTGACTTATTTTTGTGCCTTTCAGAAAACTCTGAAACCCTTGTCTTACAAGGCTTTTAGAGTACCTCTATTTTGTTCTTCACCTCCACCCTTGAAACCCTTATCTGATAAGGGTTTTGGAAGGTTATCGGTTAATTTCTG
>Ga0265595_1000323_pt1 | contig 45282 bp, 49 predicted proteins | sample saktaG_15_FD_190148 | JGI IMG/M metagenome (GOLD analysis project Ga0265595, IMG submission 190148) | Saline water microbial communities from Sakinaw Lake, British Columbia, Canada - sak_2013_06_06_50m | ecosystem: Environmental > Aquatic > Non-marine Saline and Alkaline > Saline ...
ATTGTCAACTTAAATTTATTATATAGTTAACATATAACAACCACTCATGCCTTTATCTTCGCAGCGATGGTATTTTTGCGGATTATTTAAAATCAAGGCAAAAAAAGCCAAATCGCTGCTCCGACAAAGGCATGAGTGGTTATCTTTATAGATTTTGAGATTTCAATTTTCCAGCTATTTCACCTTGAGGGCCATGATGGTGATATCATCGTGCTGGGGGGCGTTTTTGCGGAATTGCAGGACCTCTTTATAGATATTTTCTGTTATCTCTTTTGCCGTCAAATTCTTATACCTTGAAACGCATGCCTTCAACCTGTCTTCTCCAAATTCCTCTTTTTTTATATTGCGCGCCTCTGTGACACCATCTGTATAAAGCACAAATGTGTCTCCCGGGGACATCGGTATCTCTTCTTTAGCGAATTCAACGCCATCCATGATACCTAATGCCATACCGCTCTTGGCTGTGATCAGAGTCGTATCTTTGTCGTTTCCCGCAAAGATAACGGGAAGATGGCCTGCGTCAACGATAGAAAGCTTCATGTTTTTACCATCAACATTAAGATAGGTAAGTGTGACAAAAAGCCCTGATGTTGACTCTGTTGCTATCTGGTTGTTAAGCTCTGTGACGACTTTAACAGGATCAGCTTCAGTCTTTGAATGAAACCTGAAATTGCTTACTGTCATCGCCATAAAAAGTGCCGCGGGAACGCCTTTTCCTGAGACATCACCTATCATTATACCAAAGCTTTTATTGTCGTTTCGTACAAAATCATAAAGGTCTCCTCCTATTGATTTTGCTGGTTCCATCTTAAACCATATATCGAAGCCATCCTTTTCAGGAGGGGCCTGCCTTAAGAAACTCTGCTGTATCCTTTTGGCGATATCCAGGTCTCTCTGCATAAGGATTCTTTTATTTTGTTCAGCGATATATTGGTGAAATGTACAAAATACATAAACCCCCACTATAAGGAGCAGCGGATAAAACAGGTCTATCCAGATGTTAAAAAAGGCAAACAATCCAAATGCCACTGCTATAAACCCGAAGAATATAAAAACAGCTGACAGTACCTCAAAAACAGGCTTAAATTTGAATACAGCTATCACAATAAGGCCTGACAGCACAATCAATATAAGGATATTTACAGCAGGGTCAACCCTTACTATAAAATTCTTTAATAGTATTGTATTTATCAGGTTTGCATGAAGCCCTACCATGGGGTAGCGTTCCTGGAGAGGTATGGGGTTTAAATCATGTGTGGCAACCGCGGTAAGGCCTACAACACATATCTTGCCTCGGAGTTCTTCCAGGTCAAGAACTCCCTGCTTACCCTGATGAAGGTCTCTGTAAGATGTAAGTATATCTATAAATGAATAATGCCGGAATGCCTGCCCCCAGTAACCGGCATAATTTATCATCATCTGCCCGTAAGAGTCTGTGGGTATTTTTATATCAGGGCTTAGCTTAAGGTATCTGCCCCTATCAACCTTTATATCAGTTATCTTTATGCCCAGCATATCGCATAAAGCAAGCAGGGATATCTGGGGTATTACCTTATCCTTATAGCTTATAAAAAGAGGCGACTTTCTTCTTTTCCCGTCTATATCTGTTGCAGCGTTTATGTGGCCTATGCCGCGGGCTATTTTAAGCAGTTCGGGCATGGGTTCTGACTCTATCTCAATGGCATCCGGGAACAACCCCTTTGGCCTGCCTTCGGAAAGCCTTAATGCAACGGGCAGATAGACATTTTTTGCCGCTGCAACACTCTCAACAAGTTTTACATCTGATTCATGGCTGCTTTTTGTGCTGAAAAGTATATCGAATATCACTGCCTTTGCGCCGCAGGCAGTAAGCGCATCCACTAATGCCGCGTGAAATTTTCTGTCTATGGGCCACTGGCCTATTTTTTCAAGGGTATCCTGGGCGATCTCGATTATGACAATATCGTCAACTGATTTTTGCGCAGGGCGGGTACGAAATCGGAGATCCAATGTGGAAAGCTCAAAAGTCTCAAACAGGTGAAGATAGGAGGCAAGTATCACCACAACAGGTATGGTTATAGCTATCAAATATCTTAATGTTTTTTGGGGAAATTTTATTTTAGGCATTATTAGAAATAAAATTCACGCACTCATTATTTTAAAATCATCGTGTCCGAATAGCATCAAGCATTAAAGCGGCGCCGCGTGAACCTTCCGCGCGCTCATCCCTTAACCAGTCAACATATTCGCGAAGGTTTTCTCTGAATTGCTGCCAGCCTTCTCTGTCAAGAAGTGTTAACATTATCAGATTACCAGGGGCGTCAAACCTATCTATAGCACACTTAAAACCATTGTCAATTATAATCACTTCTGCCATAGGTGTACCATTAACATTTATACCTCTGGCATATGCCTTGTTCTCAAAACACCCTACAACAGTTTTTTTGCTATCTGTCTCAACTGACATGCCGCTTCCGGCAACACCGGCAATAGCTGTTGGCGTGCGCACCTCAAAAAGAGAGGCTGAATCAATGCCTTCTATCAAGGCAAAGGCCTTGCCTTTTGAAAGCGAGATCTGCTTTTTCTTTATATCAGATACAGTCATCTCTGAGTTCTGGGAAAGTGTCACTATGTTCTTTTTTGTAGGATCAAGTGTAATGCCAACCTCAGAGGCAATTGATGTCTTTATCTTATCGTTATCGCCTAAAGACATGCCTTTTTTAGCGAGTATCCAAAAATCTTCACCTGACTGTTGTACATTTACAACACCTTTGACATAAAGCACCTGCATGTCTTCTTCGGCATAAGACGCTGCACAGAAAAAAGATAATGCCACTGCAAAAATCATTAAAAATAATATATATCTCATAACTTACTTCTATCTGTCCCTTGTATCCTTTTTATCCTTTTTATCTTTTTCATCCTTGCCTTTAACAAGCAGTTTCCATGGATTGCGTTTTATGTCATCCGTAAATTCTTCGAGATTATCAGTAGTCCTTCTTAAGTTATTCATTATCTCGTCTATATTAGGCCTGTTCTCAGCCACCGCGCTGTCTAAGTTTTTGACCAGGCTGCTTATATTCGTCATAGTCTCTTTGGCAGCCTCCATTGTGGATGTTGCCTGCTCTATAATGGCATCTATATCAATAGGGTCTTTACCTTGTATGGTCGCCCCACGCTTTATGGCCGGGGCCCCTGCATCTCCCGGGGATAGTTCTATGTACTTCTCACCCATAAGGCCCAAGGTTGTAACCGATGCCTTTGCGCCTTCCCTGATGGTGGCATTCTCGCTCAACTCAAGTTTTACAAGGACTACAGTATCGCCTTCTTTTCTATACACAAGCTGAACACTATCGACCTTTCCAACCTCAACCCCGCTTAAGCGCACAGAGGCGTCTTTTTCAATACCTGAGGAATTTGAAAATACAACATTTATATTGTATGCCTGCTGGAACGGTTTAAAGTTACCCGCCATTATGGTAAGGCCCGCTAAAATACCGACGCATAGTATCGCTACAAACCCTGTCTTTACCTCATTTGTAAGTATCTTTGCCATGTGCCCTTCTCCTTATTTTGTAAGTTCCTCTAAATAGCCCTCGCCTGATTTGAAAAACTGAATAGGCCCGTCAGGGCTGCCTGTAATAAACTGTTTTACGCGCGGGTCTGCTGAATTTTTAATATCCTCCATAGCGCCCTCCGCTATAATCTTTCCTTCATAGAGCATAACAACCCTGTCGGCTATTGAAAAAACGCTCTTCATATCATGGGTTACGACAATTGATGTTATATGAAGCTTCTTGCTTAGGTCAAGTATAAGCTTATCGATAACACCTGCTACTATCGGGTCAAGCCCGGCGGTAGGTTCATCGTAAAATACCATCTCGGGGTCCATTGAAATCGCCCTCGCCAGGCCTACTCTTCTTCTCATGCCGCCTGAAAGCTCACTCGGCATAAAATTCTCAAAACCGCGAAGGCCTACCAGCTCAAGTTTCATCTTTATTATAATATCAATTATATCAGGGGCAAGTTTTGTGTGCTCGCGCAGAGCCAGGGCTATGTTTTCCTTGACTGTCATGGAATCATAAAGCGCCGCATTCTGAAAAACCATACCATATATCTTTCTTATCTTATCAAATTCAGATTCGCTAAGCTTTGTTATGTCCTTACCTTTTATAATTACAGAACCGCTGTCAGGCCTGTGGGTGCCTATCATGTGCCTTAATAAGGTGGATTTTCCGCATCCGCTTCCACCCATAATAACAAGGGTCTCCCCTTTATATACCTTTAAATTAATGCCGTTTAAAACCACCCTGTCACCAAAGCTCTTAACCAGGTCTTTTATCTCTATTGAAACTTCCTTGTTTTCCATGTATCACTCCTGAATATATAAAACAATTGACTATATACAATATTGTAATAATTGAGTTTGTGCCTTTGTTGAAACAACGCATTGGCTTTTTTTGCCAGGATTTCATAATGTGCAAAAATACCATCGCTGCCAAAATAAAGGCACAAACGAAATAATAATCTAACTATATGTTACTAAAAAAGAATATACCCGTAAGCACACAATCCGCCAATATAATAAGTATAAAGCTTGTCACAACACTTACTGTGGTAGCACGGCCAACGCCTTCGGCGCCTCCTTGTGTATTAAGCCCCATATAGCAGCCAATAAGCGATATAATCATCGCAAAAGATACAGATTTTACCAGGCCTGTATATATATCTTTAAGCTCTAAAAACTTAAATGTTATGTTTATATACAGCCCGGAGTTTATGCCTACATTGAATACCCCGACAAGATAACCGCCTATCATGCCTACAAGATCAGCGAATATCGTAAGGCAGGGCAGCATTACAATAAGCGCTAAAAACCTCGGCACAACAAGAAACCTTACAGGATTTAAGGCCTGAGTCTGTAACGCCTCTATCTGCTCCGTTACCTTCATACTGCCAAGCTCAGCTGTTATCGCGGCACCAACCCTGCCCGCGACAACAAGCGCTGTAAGAACAGGCCCCATCTCTCTTGCCATCGCGACAGCAACAAGGCTCGCCACATACATCTCAGCGCCAAGCTGCGCGAGCTGATACGCACTTTGCATCGCGAGTACAATACCTGTAAAAAACGCGACGAAGAAAACTATAAGCAGGCTGTTTACGCCGCTAAATACCATTTGCTCAAATATATTTTTTCGGGAAGGCGCCTTCTTGATAAACGGGCCCGCAAACGTCCAGAAGAGAGACTGGCCAAGTAGTATAAATATGCCGCCTATCTGTGATAAAACGGATAGAGTAGATTTACCTATTGCCCCTATCATGTTTAGCATTTTCTTTTCCTGTTTTTAGAATCCGGCTATTGCCTCTTCTTCTGTTTCAAAAATCTCAAAAAGTTTCTCGAGCTTTGTGATCTCAAAAAGGCTTTTAACCTTAGGCGCAAGATTTGAGATGCGAAGCTTGCCGCCATAAACCCTGGTCTTTTTAAGCATCTCCACAAGCGTTGCCAGGCCTGAGCTATCCACATATGAAACACTGTTTAGATTCACGAGTATTTTCATCGCCTTATTCTTTACACCCTTTTCAAAGGCCTCTCTTATGTCCGGTGAAGAATTTATATCTATATCGCCTTTTATCTCATAGGTAGTTATGCCATTAACCTCTCTCTGTGATATATGCATCGCGGTTCCCCCTTATTTTAGTTTTAAATGTTTTATCATAGTAAGACGATTACCCTGCTCATTTGATTTGAGCTCATCCATAAGATGTTTTATAAGGAAGACCCCTCTTCCGCTTCCTCTTAATATGTTCTCATCTGAAGTAGGGTCCGGTATAGAGCTTAAATTAAAGCCCCTGCCGTTATCCTCAACTGAAAGGGTTACCTTTGCATCCTTATAATTAAAGTCTATCTGAACCTTCTTTGTCTTGTCAAATTTATTACCATATTTTATCGCGTTTATCAACGCCTCTTCAAGGCAGAGCCTTATATCAAATATATCACTCTCATCTGTCCCGATCTGCTCAAGCATATTCTTTATCTGGTCAACAGCATGTTTTATGTTGTCTAAATCACTCTCTATGATTATTCTCTTATCCATTTCGTCTAAAAATATTTAAGGGGTTTTGGCGGGGTCAATAAATCTTCCTATTCGGCGAAATTTTTCATAACGGGCCTTGACCATATCATCTTTTGATATTGATGATACCTCTTTTATGCCATTTAGGATTATGCGTTTTATATTATCAGCCGCTGCTTGCGGATCACGATGGGCGCCTCCGAGCGGTTCAGGGACAATTGTATCTATTATACCAAAATTCAAAAGATCCTGTGCCGTAAGTTTTAAGGCCTTTGCCGCCTCATCTGATCTGGCACGGTCTTTCCATAATATCGCGGCGCATCCTTCCGGAGATATCACCGAATAATACGAGTTCTGCAAAACACATACCCTGTCACCTACTCCTATGCCAAGGGCCCCTCCGCTTCCGCCTTCTCCTATAACAAATATTATAATAGGCACTCTTATAGAGATCATTTCCCGGAGATTATAAGCTATTGCCTCTGCCTGGCCTCTTTCTTCAGCGCCGATACCAGGGTATGCCCCTGGCGTATCTATAAATGTCACCACAGGGATATCAAATTTTTCAGCAATTTTCATAACCCGTATCGCTTTTCTGTAGCCTTCAGGATTTGCGCTTCCAAAATTTCTCTTTAGATTTTCATTGGTGTCCCGGCCCTTCTGATGGCCTATGATGCAAATCTTATGCCTATCTATCCTGGCTAACCCGCATACTATGGCCTTGTCATCGGAAAATGCGCGGTCTCCATGGATCTCTATAAAATCATGCATTATCATGCTTATGTAATCAAGGGTATAAGGCCTCTGGGGATGCCGAGCTATCTGGACCCTTTGCCAGGGGGTAAGGTTCTCAAATATTTCCTGCTTTAATTTTTCAAGCTTTTGCCTGAGCCTTTCAATTTCAGAATGAAGATTTATGTTTTCAGAGCTTGTAAATTTCTTAAGCTCTTCTATCTTTCTTTCAAGCTCTAAAATGGGTTTTTCAAACTCCAGGCCGCTTCCGTTCATCTATATCGCCTTCTAATCTATCACAGTAACTGATATACCTAATGGTATAATGCTATATAGTTCTTCCACATCTTCATTGCGCATCCTTATGCAGCCCTCTGTGGACTGATATCCTATGCTCTCAGGTTCTGTTGTGCCATGTATCCCATAACCTGGCTCCGGAGTGGTAAGCCCCATCCATCTGGTTCCAAGGACATTCTCAGGGCTTTCAGCCGGAATAGCTGCACCCTTGTTATACCACACAGGGTCTACAAGTCTATCTCTTACCTTAAATAGGCCTATTGGAGTAGAATTGTTCTTACCCGTAGCCACGTCATATATCTTTATAACTTCATCACCTAATAAAACAGTAAGCACGCACTGCTTGTTATCTACAATTATAGAAAATGGCTTATTCTGTACCTTAAGCTTCATGCCAGGTATAATAATATCGGATTTTAAATTGTTGGCCCGTTTTATAAGCTCTACTGTGGCTGAATACCTGCCTGCTATCTTAGCCAGAGAGTCACCCGGGACTACTATATACAACTCGCTTTCAGGCGTTAGGATATTGGAAAATAAAAGAGCTGTATTAACAGATGCTATCTTTTTTTGTACACCAGCATAATCACAGAATTGAGAATACTCGTTGATGATCTCATAATATAAAGCCTTTGCTTTAAGCAGGTTTCTATCCTTGCTATATATATCAGCAAGCGTTAAAACAGCTTCATAGCCATCTCTCTGACCCTTAGAAGAATCTGCTATTTTCTCAAGTTGTTTTATGGCTTCGGCTCTCTGGCCCAGGGTTAAAAGTTCTTTTGCCTGTTTTAATACTTTTGACTCCTTAGGGGCAACAGAAACTGTACCCTGGCTTGGGGTTTGGGGTTTTTCGCTTTGTGAAAAACTCAGAAATACTATCCTAGATATTACTACTAAAAAAACAGCTGCTGCAATAGCAATAGATACGCGCGGTATATTCTTATTCATCTTTTCCCTTTCCTTCTACATGTATATATATAAAAAATAACCTAAAAAACCCCCAAGAGATGCCCCTGCCAAAACCTGAACAGGTGTATGGCCTATGAGTTCTGCAAGCCTTTCTTCTCTTATCGGTTTTTTAAAATATATATCCTCTACCATATTATTAAGCACCTCTGCCTGCTTTCCTATAGCGCGCCTGGCGCTCTGCGCATCGAACATAGTAACAATCGCAAAACCTAAACCGATAGCGAATATACCTGAATCAAATCCATAGGACAAGCCTAATGTTGTGGCAAGCGCTGATGTCGCGGCGCAATGTGAACTCGGCATACCACCTGTTCCTATAAGCCACTTAAAATTAAACCTTTTCTCTCTTATTATGTCTGCTGTTATCTTGATAAACTGGGCGGTAAACCAGCATATAACGGTAACTGTAAACACCCTGTTATTCGCGATCTGCTCTAAAAAGCTCATAATTTTATACAGGCGGGTTAAAAAGATTTGCCGTAAAAATGTGTTATAATTCTGTTTATATTTATTGGATCAGCATCTAAAAGCTCGACACCTGTATCATAGTAAGCTACAGGCGATTCATCTGTTGTTATCTCAACCCTTCTGCTCCATACAACCCTGCCGCTTAGCTTTACATTATTATCTGCTATAGTTATATCTATATCCAACATGGTCTTTGGCAGAAGTTTTTCTTTTAAGGAAAGGCATATACCGTTTCCGCTTATGTCCTTGCTTACCGATTCTTTTACTATCCTTGGCCTTGTCCTTACCTCATAGGTAAGCTTAATGGGCAAGGATATTCTCTCATACAGCCTGCTTTCCATACTAATACTCCTATTTATAATATTGCGATTATAGCATATATACTATTTAACGTAAAGACTAAAATTAAATGAGCACACTTTTAGTTGTATAATCCACCAAATAACATAATATCGTTTATGCCTTTGCCTTCGCAGCGATGGTATTTTTGCATAGACCTAAAATCAGGGCAAAAAAAGCCAAATCGCTGCTTAAGGCAAAGGCATAAACGATTAACTCTAATAATAAGATTAAACAGCATCTCGAATATCAAAATAGCTGCTGTTGTATATTATGCGCCCTGTCATCTTATCAAAGACAGCGCTTCCTGCCTGGTCTTAGCATTTTCCTTGAATATGCCTCTTACGGCACTTGTTACTGTAACAGCACCTGGTTTTTTCACCCCGCGCATTGACATGCAAAGGTGTTCTGCCTCTATTACAACGAGCACCCCAAGCGGCTTTAGTTTTTGCATTATAATATCAGCTATCTGGGTTGTAAGCCTCTCCTGCACCTGAAGTCTTCTAGAGTATATCTCTACAACCCTTGCCAGCTTGCTTAAGCCCGTTACTCTCCCGGATTTCGGGATATAGGCAATATGGGCCTTGCCCGTAAAAGGAAGAAGGTGATGCTCACACACAGAGTATAGCGGTATACCCTTAAGAAGCACTATTTCGTTATGCTTCTCCCCCAATATAACCTCAAGCTCTTTTTTAGGATCCATCTTTATCCCGCTGAATATCTCTTCATACATATCAGCAACCCTTTTAGGGGTATCTATAAGATCCTCTCTTTTGGGATCATCACCTATTGCGGCCAATATCTCTCTTACCGCCTTTTCTATTCTCTTCTTCTGCATCTTGTATCCTCCGATTATTTGCCTATACAGAACCTGCTGAATATTTTATCAAGCATATCATCCGTAAATACTTCGCCTGTAATCGCGCCTAGGATATCCGCGGCGTCTTTTATATCTATGAGCGTTAACTCAACCGGCCTTTTCTCATCTATACCCTCTATTGCCGATTGCAGGAAAACTGATGCCTTTCTTATTGATTCTATATGCCTTGAATTGGATAAAAGTATGCTCCCTACTGATACTTTTTGGTTTAAAAAGGTATTATATATCGCGTCTTCAAGTTTATCAAGCCCTGTTTTACGCTTTGCCGATACGCTCAAAACAACATTGTCATTGAGATATTTTTTTAAGGCCTTCGGGATTAACCTCGACGGTAAATCCGACTTGTTCAATAAGACCAATGCCCTTTTTTCTTTTAGATTATCCATTAAAGACAGGTCCTCTTCTGTAAGTTTCCGGCTCTTATCAAGCACCAATAATACGAGATCCGCCTCACCTATATATTGCATGCTCCTGTTAACGCTTGCCTTTGTGATCTCATCCTCTGATTCTGATATCCCCGCGGTATCAATTATCTTTAGAGGAATGCCTTTTATATTAATAACCTCTTCTATGGTATCTCTTGTTGTCCCCGCTGTCGGAGCCACTATGACTCTATCGTTTCTTAACAGGCTGTTCATAAGGCTTGATTTACCGACATTAGGCCTGCCGCAGATAACACAAGAGGCCCCCTCGCGAAAGATAGCGCCTTTTTCAGAAGAATCTATAATTTCAAAAAGCACGCCTGCCGCTTTTTTTAAAGACTTCTTAACGGAGCTTATCTCTGAAGCGCCTATTTCCTCTTCAGGAAAATTTATATCCGCCTCGAGGCATGCGGCCGCGTCTATGATATCTTTTCTGGCTGATCTTATCTTACAGGACGCTTCGCCTCTAAGCTGGCGCTGGGATATATTGAGGCTTTCTTTTGTGCGCGAGGCAATGATATCGCAGACCGCTTCTGCCTGCACAAGGTCTATTCTTCCGTTTAAAAAAGCCCTTTTTGTAAATTCGCCGGGTTCCGCGAGGCGCGCGCCTTTTTCTAATACAAGGTTTAGTATCTGCTTAAGGCATTCCATACCGCTATGACAATTTATCTCTATTATATCCTCGCAGGTATATGTGAAGGGCCTATGCATAACCGAAAGCAACACCTCGTCTATAACCCTGTTTTCATCGTGTATGTGGCCGTAACGCAGGCTGTAATTTGCAAAAGCAGAGGGCAGTTTTGGGTTTTTCCCCCTAAATATCTTATCCGCTATATCAAGGGACGATGGTCCGCTTACGCGTATAATACCTATACCATTTTCACCTGGAGGAGTTGATATCGCGGCTATTGTATCATTCATCCGCATCTCTTAACGCTTAATGTTTTTAATGCCTCTCCAACAAGAAACAATGACCCTGCTATAACAATGACCCCATCTTCAGGCGTAATAGATCTCGCGAAATCTATTGAATCCCTGAAGTTATAGCAAACGAAACTCTTTCCTGATAAAGCGCCTGCCCCATGAGCAAGCTCTAAAGCGGAAAGGGCCCTTGGCGAATCTGCTTGTGTAAATATTACATTTTTTGCCAAAGGGCAGAGGTTTTTTGCTATTTGCTTATAGTCTTTATCAGAAGATACCCCTAATATCAAGCTTATATATTTCTTATTAAAAATTCTCTTAAGCGCGCCTTTTAAGGCCTCGGCAGATGCCTTGTTTTGCGCGCCATCCAGGATAATATAAGGATTAGTAGAGTATACTTGAAAGCGGCCTGGGAAGCTTACCCTGCTTATGCCTTTTTTTATATCATCTTCAGATATTCGAAAACCCAGCCTGTCTTTTATAGTCTCTGCCAAACATACAGCAACAGAGGCATTGCCGGCCTGGTAACTTCCTATAAGAGGGGTATGCAATTTTCTATAAAAGTTATATCTGGTTTTTAAACTAAAGCCTGTCCCGGAAAGCGAGGTCTTGATATTACTCGCTACGATATCTCTGCCTGAAATAAATAAGCGCGCGTTTTTTTTAAGCGTAACATTGTTTAAAACATCAAGGGCCTGCTTTTCCTGCTTGGCGCTAACTACATAAGAATTGTTATGTATAATGCCGCATTTCTCTTTTGCTATCTCTCTAAGCGATCGGCCAAGCAAATGGGTGTGGTCATAACTTATTGGCGTTATCGCCGATATTGTAGATTCGGCGATATTTACAGCATCAAGCCTGCCGCCCAAGCCTACCTCCATAATGGCTATCTTAACTTTTTCGCGTAAAAAATATAAAAATGCCGCTGTGGTTATTGCTTCAAAATATGTAATGCCCTTTATCCTGTGCGCGTCTATAATATTTTTAATCTCAGATATCTCGCGGGCGAATGCCCTTTCAGATATGCACTGTGTGCCAACTTTTATCCTTTCTCTTATGGATATCAAGTGAGGCGACACAAAAATACCTGTCCGAATTCCCGCTGCGTTTAATATAGAACCGAGCGTGCATACGGTAGACCCCTTGCCCTTTGTCCCGGCTACTGTAACCGCGGGATACTTTTTCTGCGGGTTGCCCAACAAAAAAAGAAGTTTTCTTATTCTATCAAGGCTATAGGCCTGGCTGTAATTGTAGTCTGAGAATTTTTCATAATTGATAAGGGCATCCAGATAATGCAGGGACTGTGCGAAATTCATACATTCTCAATGGCGGAAATGGCGTATTCCGGTAAAGACCATGGATATATTATGCTTGTTACAGGCCTCTATTATCATATCATCTGCCTTTGACCCGCCCGGCTGTATAATAGATGTGATGCCCGCTTTCACAGCAAGCTCTACGGCATCTTCTTTTGGGAAGAAGGCATCTGATGCTAAAACAGCGCCCTTAGAGCGTTCTCCTGCCTTGTGCGTTGCCATAAACACAGAGTCAATTCTGCTCATCTGCCCTGCGCCGATTCCGACTGTCTTTGCCCCCTGAGCAAGGACTATAGCGTTTGATCTTACATGTTTTACGGCCTTCCATGCGAAGATCAATGCGTCAACCTCATCAGGAGAGGGTTTTTTCTGTGTTACAATCTTAAGCTGAGCTCGATCAATGCCCTGCGTGTCCCTCTGCTGGATGAGAAGGCCCCCTGTAACATTTCTAAGGTGAAGTTCGTCCTTGTCTTTAACCCTGCTTATAACTTCTGCTGAAAGTATTCTCATGTTTGGTTTTGACACGAGCCTGCTTAACGCGTTCTGCTCATAACCGGGCGCTATTATACATTCTATGAAACCTGCACTCAATATAGCCTCTGATGTATTCACATCGACTTTCCTGTTTAAGCCTATTATGCCGCCAAAAGCCGAAAGCGTATCAGTGCTGAGCGCGTCTGCGAATGCCTTTGTAAGAGTACTTGCTGTTGCTATCCCGCAGGCAGTTGCATGTTTTATTATACACGCCGCGGGCTCGTCAAATTCCTTTACAGCCTCAAAGGCAGCATCTAAGTCCATAATATTGTTATACGAAAGCGCCTTTCCATGCAGCTGCTTAGCATTGGACACTGACGATTCTCTTGAAAGCGGTCTCTTATAAAAAGCTGCTTTCTGATGCTCATTCTCGCCATATCGCAAATCCTCTGCCTTGTCAAAAGCCAGTACAAGTTCACTCGGGAATATGGATTCCACAGCTTGAGGCGAGTGAGAAATAAGTTTTTTCTTAAGATACCCTTTTATGTGGCTGTCGTATTCTGATGTAAGTGAGAACGCGTCAATCGCAAGCCGGGCAAGTGTTGGGTCCAAGATACAGCCATTATTTTCATCAAGCTCTCTTATTATGGCTTCATACTGCGAAGGGCTTGTAAGGACAGCTACCGAATGATAATTTTTAGCCCCGGAACGAAGCATTGAAGGCCCGCCTATATCGATATTTTCTATTGCCTCTTCGATCTCTACGTCTGGTTTTGATATCGTCTTTTTAAACGGGTAAAGATTTACGACTACCATATCTATCACGTCTATCCCATTGGCTTTAAGCTGAGCCATATGTTCATCCTTTTCCCTTAAGGCAAGGAGTCCGGCGTGTATCTTTGGATGAAGTGTCTTTACCCTGCCATCAAGCATCTCAGCAAAACCTGTTACCTCATCCACTGCCTTAACATTTATGCCTAAAGCGGATATAAAACGCGCGCTTCCCCCTGTTGATATTATCTCAACCCCCAGGGAGCTTAGTGCTTTTACAAGAGGCTCAAGATTGGTCTTATCAGAAACGCTTATCAGTGCTCTTTTTATAGTAAGCATATGGTACTCCTTATATAATATGGGTTAGGGATTGTGATTATACCACACAGATCAGGTATATATCAATAATATTATTGTAGGAGTTTTAGTTTGAAACGGAGGAGGCGTATCTTTGCGCGCAGTTCTGTTATATCCTGCGTCAATGTATCGATCTGCTGATACTGGGCATCTATCTTATCACGCAGACGCAAAGAATCCTCTGTGTCTGTTGCCTGTACGGGAATTTGCTTAGTTAGTTTGTTAAGATCGACTATCATCTTACGCACAGCCGAAAGGGATGATTGTTTGAGCCTGAGTTCAGTTGAAAACTCCATAATACGCTGTTTGATTTCAAGCCTGTAGGGGTCAAGCTGGCTGTTAAGTAAGGCGGTACGTTGTGCTGCATTCTCCTTTGCTGCCTGCAGCTCTTTTCTTAGGGCAAGCATCCTTGCTTCTATTTCACCAGCCTTTAAACTCTGTTCTGAATTTAATGATGTTATTTTTCCATCCAGTTCTGTTTTTTTCCGCAAGATTTCTGCAAATAAGGGGTCATTATCCAGCACCTCCTGCCTTATTTCACTGGCTGATTTGAATTCAAGCGGATACTGGCATCCGGAGATTGATATTACGATTAAAAAAGATATGAACACCTTATAAGCCATATGAGTCTCTTCTATGTGAAAATAGGGGCAACTTCTAATTAATTTAATTAGCAGCTGCCCCTATCGTTTACTATTTTTATTTCTTCTTCATCTTGCTGATAATATCTTCCATAGTCCTGGCCGCTATATCCTTGCACCCTAAACCAAAAGAAAGGCCTAATGCCAAACCTATTGCCGCAAGAATAATATTTATAACATTTAATATTACCCCTGTCTGTATCTGAAGCTGCTGCATTGCTATAACAATAGCAAAAACAATAACCACTGTCTGTGTTATCTGGCCAAGTATCCGGGCCTGAGTTATGCCGGCATTGCTTGCCGCTGTCCTTATAACAGTGCTTAAAAGAGTTGAAATGAACATACCGAGAACCAGTATGAATATCGCCACAATTATATTAGGTATATAATTTACTATAGTATTAAGGACCTGCGCGGCAACTGTCCACTGCATGGCATTTAAGGCTGTAATCATAACTATAAGAATTACTATCCAATACACAAGTACGCCCATAAGCTCTGATAGGGTATACTTTATGCCGCCCTTTGCGAGGAAACTGCTTGTGCCTGACTTTTCAGCAAGCGTATCAAGCCTTACAAGCTTAAGGCTCCTTACAATAATGGTCTCTATAAACTTTGCTATCAGCCAGCCGACTATGAGTATAACCAAAAGGCCAACCATTCTCGGGATAAATGCACCCACCCTGGTGAGCATCTCCCTTACAGACTCCATTATAACAAATGTCCAATCCATATTCGCCCCCTCCCTATTTTAACGGTTTCGCGTATAATTTAATTTTAACACAAGCAATATGGGCTGTCAAAATAAAAATGGGGTTATGACCGATTTTGAACCTGCCATAACCCCTTTAAATAAACTAAAAAATTAATCTTTTTTGCCCTCTTCCTTCTTTTCTTCTTTCTTTGACGCAATTGAATCCTTTATTTCAGAAATACCTGCTATTACGGCTATAAGCCCGCCCAAAATTAAAATAAAAACTATCATGAATTGAATACCTAGAACAACTGCCTTGCCCCATGCAAAAAAAGCCAATATAAGGCCTACCACTACCGCAGCCGTACCGCCTATTATGCTTATTATTTTACCCATACCCTATAAACCTCCCTTTTTTGTCCGTGTATTACAAATTATATCATCTGATTGAAAAATTGCAAGTAAAATATCAACAAGCAAAGAAAAATATTGACATACTCGAGATTTTAGTGATAATATCATATGATTTTATCGAAAACAAAAACAAGAGGAGAATATGCATAATATATCAATCTCTTTATTAAAAGAAAAAGAGATAATCGGAAATAAAACCGCTATGTCAGTAATAGGGGTGTCCACTTTCGCGCTGCTTACATGGATAGGCGCGTATGTCTATATACCTCTTGACTTTACTCCTGTGCCTATAACGCTTCAAACACTTTTCGTATTTCTATCAGGCGCTATATTAGGTAAAAGGCTTGGGGCCATATCGCAGGCAGCATATCTGGGCATGGGAGTTTTGGGTATGCCAATTTTTACCGCGGGAGGTTTTGGCGCATTATACGTATTAGGGCCAACGGGCGGATATATATTAGGTTTTATCGTGTCAAGCTGGCTTATAGGCTATATGATAAGAAAAAATGATGCCATCGGTTCCATAATAACAGCCTTTGTATCTGGGGCAACGGTAATATTCGCGCTTGGGGCAGGCTGGCTGGTTTTCGGATTAGGGCTTAATATAAAACAGGCGTTCTTTTTAGGTGTGCTTCCGTTTATACCCGGGTGTATTATAAAAATAGCGATAGCGGCAATTATAACTAAAAACTATTTAAAGCGCGCCCGGCAGATATTTTCTTGAGGTAGAGAAAACGTCTCTATTTTATCCAACCTTAATAGCTTCTAACGGGCAGCTTGATGCCACCTCATTCATATCACAATCGCAGTCGCCATCTTTAACATGCGCAAGATTATCATCCTCAATCTCAAACTTGTCAGGGCACATACTTGCGCACAACCCGCAACCTGTACATAATGATTCATCAATTGTAACGCTTGTCATCATTTCCTCCTGTTTTTATTTTATATTCTATTCCCCTGCTATCTGCTCTATCATATCCTTTGGAATATCATAGCCTTTGTACCTTATAAGACCATTTTTATCCACAAGAACAAACGTAGGTACACCCTTTACATTATAAAGGGAAGCGATAGCGGCCTCAGAATCTAATAATATTTTATAAGTTATGTTGTGTTTTAATTTAAATTCACTTACATTAGAATTTGTCTCTTTTATATAAACGGCCAGCATCTGTAAATTTTTATCCTTATGGCTATTATATATATTTTTTAAATCAGGTATAACGGTTACGCAGTGAGGGCACCACGTGGTAGTAAATATAACAAGGACACCTTTTTTACCTGAAAAATCAGATAATGACACGCTCGCCCCCGATAGATCTTTAAGCGTAAAATCAGGTGCCTTCACAATCTTAGAAACGCTTTCCTTTACAGAATCGCTGGAACATGAGGACAGAAAAAACCCGCAAAATACAACTGCTAAAATAAAAATTTTCACACCCGTTCGTCCATTCATCAGAACATCCTCCCTGCCTGTATAAGAAAGTATTGGGCGCATATTATAAGTATCACGCCAAACACCTTTTTTACAATACTTAACCATTTTCCGGATTTCGGTAACGACGCGGCCAACCCGGTAAAAGTCCCGACAACAAGTAGTAATAATCCTATCCCAAGCGCGTATGTAAATAAAAGGCTTACACCAAGAATTACATTCTGCCTGCTGCCTACATAGGTAAGTACAGCTCCTAAGATAGGCGCTGTGCAAGGGCCCATTATAAGGCCTGCCGTTATGCCAACCAAGAAAGCACCTAATAATCCTTTTTTAGACCCGGGGGTAACCTTTGGCCTTAAGAAACCCGGCAATTGAAAGACAAAAACATCCATCATGGAAAGCCCCAAAACTAAAAATATATTCCCTACAATAATGCGAGTCCAGGGATTTACCGAGATCTCTCCAAATACGCTGCCTCCTAAAGCAGCAATAGCCCCCAGGCATGAATAAACGGTCGCTATGCCGAACACATAAAATAAAGACAGAAAAAATGCCCTTCCCTTTGTCCGGGCAGAGCTTGCTCCGATATATCCTATGGTAACCGGTATAACAGGATAAATGCACGGTGTCAGGCTGGTAAAAACCCCGCCTAAAAATACTACGGCATAGCTTAAAACCGATATATCCTTAATTGTAATATCTGAAAATGATATGAGTGATTCGAGCATTATAGTGTTATTATGTCGCCTTTTTGTCCCAATGAAAGCGCCAACAGCATATGCTCTCTTATGAGGCGCGTCAAGAGAAAGTTGTGCTTTATATGCATACTGCCATTGTGCGCCATCCTTTTCGCGAATGCGGGATTATTCAAAAACTGCCTTATTTTTAATGCGGCGCCTTCCACGCAATGGCACAGAAGTCCGCTATACATATTTTTTATCTGAAGAGGTATGCCGCCGACAGCGGATGCTACTACGGGCTTTTCTTTCCAGAGGGCCTCTGTAACTGTAAGGGCAAATCCTTCTTTAAGAGATTTCTGCACTATAACAGACGATGCCCGCTGTAACGCGTTTACCTCTATATCATTATTCTCAGGTTCTATGAGCAATATATGTATATCCGGTATATCCTTTGCCCTCTCTCTTACCTGGGCTAAAACCTCTTCTCCTTCAGGGTCATCCGCGGCGCTGTTTCCTATCAGAACCAGCTGTGCGTCTACATATCTTTTTACCAGTTTAAAGGCATCTATCACGCCAACAGGGTCTTTGAGATAATCATACCTTGACACCTGGGAAATTATAGGCTTTTTGCTGTCTATGCCATATTTAGAAAGCACCTTAGCAATTGTTTCCTTACTTAAAGGCTTGTTCTTATCGCTTAGAGGGTCTATTGCAGGGCATATCAAAAACTGGGGTATCTTTAACGGCCTTGTAAACTTCGGGCTTGAAAACATGGATGCATCGTAACCCTCGACAAAAGCAGACAGAAAATCCCACACTCTTTCATCAGGGGTAGATACGTCTATATGGCATCTCCATATCCACTTTACATCTTTCAGCTTTTTTTTATTCTGGATAAGAGCTATAGGCTGGGGATCATGAACAAATACTATATCACCATTTATCTTTGTTGTCCTGTTATACGTTCTCGCAGTTTCAAGGTATACGTCAAAATCCTTATCAGTTATTATTTCAGGCCTGCCATGCAGGGCATTGTGAAACTTTTTTGTCACACTGAAAAAATCGGCATTACCCTCTATCACATCCCATTCAATATCAACGCCCAGCTCCCGCATCAGCGGGACTATCCGGGCGAGCATCTCAGCCACGCCACCTCCAACACGGGTTGAATTAATATGCTGTATCTTCTTTCCCTTAAGCCTGGAGGCAAGAAGCTTTAGCTCCTCTATGGTATCCTCTCCGACTATAGGTATGTAATCCTTTAAGCATGGGAGCCCGGTCTTATTTTTTGGCATTATCTATCCCCCATTCAGGGCTGTTTACGATTATATCTATTATATGCTGACGCAGATTTTCCAGGGTATAGGTGTATGGGTCAAACCTTTCGAGCTTAGCGGCAAGTTTTGGATAGCCCAAGGTTGTCTCTATCCAGTTAGAAAAATCGTTGGTCCCTCTTTCAAGCCTTAACCGGGCATTGAATACATGAAAGTCTATTGAGCGTATTGTAATTTTTTTAAGGGCCTCTACCATATCAGATAAATTGTGCGCGATATATGGTGTTGGCATAATAAAGGTGCGTGATTTTGTAAAATCGAATTCTTTGCCTTGCGGGGCATTGCGTATCTCTTTAGCATTAAAAAGATACCCTTCAATTACCTCTATTATCTTTTCCCTTAATGCCCTTATGGTATTGTATTGATAAACATCTATACTGCCTAAATGCTCACCTAAGACATCCTCACCAAGAATTTTAGCCGCCCAGTATGCAAAGGCATTTGGCGGCTCAGGGGAGAGAAACTGATGCTGCTGTAAAAAAACATGCATATGATAATATATGACAGAACCGGGGACATCCTTGATGATATTTACAAGCTCGCGGGCATTCCTGGCTTTTAGGCCTGTTGATTCACGCAGTTCAATGTGAGTACAAAAACAGAAAGGATTTTTCTTCTTTTTATCTGGCATATTATGGGTTTTATTGTTTTTCAGTTTTATCCAGTATGTCTTTTTGCTTGATAAGCTCTTTCGCGTATCGTGATTTCAGGTTGCCCATTTTCTCTTTAACCACCTTAAGCTTAGCGTCTATATCCTTTGGCGACATAAGGTTTATCTTTTTATTTTTCTTTGCACCTTCTTCGGCTTTGGGGGCCTGGGCAGGGGGCGTTTCCTCTATTTTAGGCTCTGCTGTTTTGGGGGCCTCTTCAACTTTTTCTTCAGCCTTTGGCTCTGTCTCTTTTTCAGGCTCTGCTGCTTTGGGGGCCTCTTCAGCCTTTTCTTCAGCCTTTGACTCTGCCTCTTTGGCTGCGTTTAGTTCTTCCTGTATATCTTTATCTTTTTTTTCTTCTGTCATTTTATTGTCCTTCTCCTTTATGTACGGTGTTTAAATGAGCAACGCGCCCAGTATCAGATCCCGCTGAAATAGCTTATACCTGTAAATTTGATTAAGATTTTTGTAAGTATACCACAAACCTTATGATGTGTCAACATGGTTAGGGATGTCTTTAATTAGGGCTAACGCCTGAAACCAGGCTTTCGACTCTCTTTATAAGATAAGATATCCTTGGCGGCTTTACTATATAATCATCTACTCCCTGCTGAAAAAGCTCTTCTATGGCTTCTGTCTCATCCTGTTCGCTGAGGACTAATATAGGGGTCTTTTTCTTCGCTGCCCGTCTAAGTTGTATGATAAGATCTGCCCCCTTGATATCTGTAAAGGCTATATCAGTTATAATAAGATCAAAGACATCGCTCTTTAACTTTTTTATGCCGTCGCGCCCAGTATTAACACGGCATACCTGATACCCTTCCTCATCAAGAAGTGCCGATAAGGAGTCCATGTCTTTTTTGCTATTATCTATAATTAAAATTTTTCCGGAATCCATATCCTAAGCACCTTTCATCGAATCAATGTACCTAATGCATGATTCTGCCGCTAGCGCCCCGTCACCGCATGCTGTTACAATCTGCCTTAAAAATGTGTCCCTGCAATCACCACAGGCAAATATCCCTGGCATGGAAGTTGCGAGGCTTTTATCTGTCTTTATATAATTGTTCTCATCTAGGTCAATTATATCTTTTACAAAATCTGTACTTGGGGTTTTACCTATAGAGATAAAGATGCCTTCGCAGGCAAGCTTATCTGTCTTACCTGTATCATTGTTGCTAATAACTATTCCTGAGGCCATGTTATCACCAAATATCTCATCTATAACCGAACTCCATACTACTTCTATTTTGGGATCTGATAGCGCCTTATCCTGCAGAGACTTTACTGCCCTTAATTTGTCTCGCCTGTGAATGATATATATCTTCTTCGCAAACCTTGTTAAAAATAGCGCTTCTTCAAGAGCTGAATCCCCACCGCCTACTACAGCTATTATTTTATCCTTAAAAAATACCCCGTCACATATAGCGCAATATGACACACCTTTGCCAATAAATCGATCTTCACCCTTTGTATCTAATCTCTTTGCACTTGCGCCAGATGCAACTATAATTGATAAAGCTCTATAGTTATTTGTATCGGCTGTTACAGACCAGGATTCTATACTATTCTCTCTAATAGACTCCACCTTGTCTACATGGGCAGATATTATCTCTGCTCCAAGATGCTTAGCCTGTTCTTTCTGTTTTTGTATAAGCCCTGCACCGCTTATGCCATCTGGAAAGCCTGGAAAATTCTCTATAATAGCAGCATAGCCTGCCTGGCTCATCGCTGAAGGACTCTCTAAGACAAGGGTCTTTAGGCCGGCACGCAGAGTATATATAGCTGCTGTAAGACCTGCAGGCCCTGCTCCGATTATTATTGTGTCATATATGTTCATAAATTCTATCCGTTCTGTCGTTTAGATTTTTCACTTCATTCAGAATGACATGCGCTGTGTTATTCTGAGGCCGCAGGCCGAAGAATCTAGGCCTTACCTCTACGCCTAAGAGTCTCTTTCCTGCTTATAGGCTTTGTTTTTTTTCTCTTTCTCTTATCATATACAGATACTACCCTTAAACTCTTAAAATGATGTGTTATCTTATCAATCTCTTCTTTTGAGGCTGGCTTTATTCCACAAGGCCTTGTAGGCGTATTTAAATGGACTTCATCAGGCTTTATAGACTTAATAATTTTTGCAATCTCTTCTGCATACGCAATGTTATCTTTTGTAAACATTACCTGGAGAGCCAGTTTTCCCTTAAAATCTTTCTTAAACATTTTTATCGAATCTACTATTTTTTTTACGCTGATAGACTTATGTGGTTTATTGATAATCTGCAGTAAATCGTTTGATGGGGCATCGAGCTTTGCTTCAACAAGGTCTGCATGCTTAAGCTCTCTTTGCACATCCTTTCTTCCTAAAAGCGTGGCATTGGTGAGAACAGCTATTTTTTCTTTTCTGAACTTCCTTATCTCTTTTATCATACTGCCTAAGTTTTTCGCTAAGGTAGGTTCGCCTGTGCCTGAAAAAGTAATATAATCTATATTAAGCTTTGGTATAGAACTTAGTTCTTTGATAAGCTTTTCAGTAGGAACAAATACTCTTCTCTTTAAAGAGCAGGATTTTGCTTTCCCAACCTGACAGTAGATGCAATCAAAGGTACAGGCCTTTCTCTTGGATGAGATGGGGTCTATGCCTAAAGAGCGGCCCAGCCTCCATGAGTTTACTGGGCCATATATGTATTTGTATATCAGCATAAATTATGCCTTGTTCGTTGTCATGGCATCAATTCCCGTATTTTGGCCATCGTACGCTTCAAGGACATCATATCCGGATGCCTCTAATCTTAACCTGAGCAGTGAAGTAATGTCTTTTTCATCATCAACAACCAGTATCCTCTTATTAGCCATTTCAATCTCTTGTGTTAGTTTTATTATAGGTTATAGTATATATAATAATAATGTGATTGTCAAAAAGAAAAAACGGGGAAAAACTATTTGATGAGAATAGGAAGTCTAATTTCTACGGTAGTGCCCTTTGATTTTTCACTCTGTATATTTATAGCGCCATTATGCATAGCTACTATCTGCTTGCATAAAGCAAGGCCTAATCCGATGCCTTTTGCCTTTAAAGAGAAAAAAATATCAAAAACTCTGCTAATGTCTTTCTTTGACAAGCCAATGCCATTGTCTTTTATTGCTATATAGATAATATTTTCTTTTTTGCCGTGCCTGCAGGTTAACTTTATGTTTCCAATATTATCAGGTAACGCCTGATACGCGTTATCCATAATATTTGACAGCAAGACTGCTATCTGCACTCTATCCACTCTAACCCAGATATCCTTAATGGAATTGTAATCAGCAATCAGTTTTACCTTTGGATGTTCGTGTCTTCCCCTGAAACCATCCACGCATTCATCTATTAATTCACTAATGCGCATTTTAGCGTAGTTAGGGCTTAATGGCTTAGAATAGCTTAACAGATTACTTATTATCTGGTCACTTTCATTTATCTTTTTTTCTATATTATCAATATGGCTTTTGATATTTACAAGATAGGGGGCCTTTAACTTTTGTGAGATATTATATAAAGCTGCCCTTATAACACCTAAAGGATTCCTGAGCTCATGTGCTACTGTTGCTGCAAGAGCCCCTATATCAGCAAGCCTTTTGGAATTCTCAAGATCCTTTAAGGCAGCTGAGAGCTCTTCTCTTTCTTTGGCAACAAGAGACTCTAAGTTGCTCTTATCTCTTTTAAGGCTATTCTCTGTTTGCTTCAGTGTAGTTATATCTCTGAATATACCCATCACAACATCTTTGCCATCTAATACGATGCGGGTTCCACTTATATAAACTGGTGTTTTTCGCCCGCTTTTGTGTGCGACAAATGCTGTATGCAAAAATGGCTTTTGCGCGTTGGCATGTGATTTGAATATACTTTTGTACAGTTCTGCATCTTCTTTTGGATACAACTGCATTTGTTGCATGCCAATAATCTCTTTAACAGGCCTTCCTATAAGATTTGCTGCGCTCTTGTTGGCATCTATGATTATGCCTGTATCTGCATCAGCTAAAAAGATAGCGTCATTTGCTGATTCAAAAAGAATCCTATATCGTGTTTCGGATTCGCTAAGAGCGGTTTTGGCTTTTTTAAGTTCTGAGATTTCCACATATGCTTTCTTATATTCTGTAATGTCATCGGATATACCCAATAGATATTCTGGTTTCCCATTCTTATTAAAAATCGGTACTTTTTTAGTGTGCAGTATGCGCTTGCCCTTTTTACGCGTCTGTATAGGCTCTTCTGGTATATTTAATATTTTCCCATCAGACAAAACCTGCTGGTCTTTTTTTATAAAAAAATCCGCCTGTTTCTTTGGAAAAAAATCGTAATCATTCTTACCAATCAATTCCGCTCTCTTATAACCCAGCAGTTTCTCACCGGCACGGTTAAACCTTACAAACCGTAATTCCTTGGCATCTTTTAAAAATATCATGTTCGGTATATTTTCAATAATGGACTCAAATAGAATATACAGTTGATGCAATTCCTCTTCCGCTTTCTTGCGCTTTGTAATATTATGCGCGATCCCGACTGTACCTATAACAGCACCCTTACTATCAAAAAAAGGAGATTTCGTAGTCTCTAACGTAAACACCTTTCCTTGCTTGGTAACCAGGGTTTCTTCAATAAATTTACGTTTTCCAGTGAGCATAACTTCTTTATCATCAGCCCTGTATTTTTCGGCAAGATCTTTGGGCCATATGTCAAAATCCGTTTTGCCGAATAGATCATTAGTTTTTATTCCGCTCATATTTTCAAAAGCTTTATTTACTACCAAATACCTGCTTTTCTTATCTTTAAGCCATGCGATATCATAGATATTATCGAGTATATACTGTTTTAGATTGTCTATTTCAGCAAGGAGTTGTTTTTTGCTTTTTTCGGTATTTTTCATAAACCCTCATATATTAATATTGAAAATATTCTAGGCCATAGAATTACTATTTGCAGGCATCTTCAACCCTGCTTATTATATTCAATGGGTCGATTGGCTTGGTAAGACATTCTCTGATATTGCATATCTTCATAAGCAGCTTATGTTCCTGGCGGGTGAAAACACCTGTAACAGCAATAACAGGTATACTTCTTGATTTCGGGTTCGCCATAAGTTCATCGGCTATTTTAAAACCGCTTTTTTTATCCATCTTAAGATCAAGAAATATAAGATCAGGCATGCATTCAACTGCCTCTTTAACGGCAGTCGTGCTGTCTGAAACCGCTGTTGTTTCATAACCGCTCGATTTCAGAATCTGGCTTATTTCCTCTAAGAACTCTTTATCATCATCTATTATCATCACGCGCTTCATATGCAGAACACCTTATTTTAAAGTATTTTTTATCAGCTTGATGAGTTTTTCTATATCTAGGGGCTTTGCTATATATTCCTTAACGCCGCAGGCCTTTATCTTGTTTATATCTTCTTTTGAGGTTAAAACTGTGATCGCAAACACAGGTATGCGTTTTGTGTCTTCATACATCTGTAATATCTTGCATACTTCAAAACCATTAAGCCCGGGCATCTTAAAATCCAGAAGTATAAGCGATGGCTTACTTGTATATATCTTCCTGCCTGCCTCAAAACCATTGGCAGCAAAATCAAGCTCGAAACCAATGCCTTTTAAAGCAGCTTTTAATTCATCCAGGCACTCTATATCATCATCTACAATAAGTATACGTTTTGTCTTTTCAGCCAGGCTATCAGGCATGGGTATCTGATATTTTTTCATAAACTTTATCAGGTCTTCCTCCGCAACCCGCCTGTGGCCTCCCGGCGTGGTATAGGCTTTCAGCTTATCCTCATTTACCCAGTTTATTACGGTCGTATGGTGCACATTACACTCTTTTGCCACCTGATGTGTGGTAAAAACTTTTTCTCCCATATGATTATCCTTATTTTATATTTATTCTATTTATTATAGTTTTCATTTATAAATATAACACATAATTCTCTTATAGTCAAGTATATCAATTTCAAAAAATTACAAAGACACCTATCGTTTATGCCCTTGCCTCCACAGCGCAGGTATTTTTGCGGAATATCTAAAATCAGAGCAAAAAAAGCCAAAGCGCCGCTCTGGCAATGACATAAACGATTAAACTTAATAATAAAATTAAACAGCAGAAGCTTGAATATAAAAAAACAACTACAGCATTTTTTAGTGTCTTATTTAAGCAGGTTTGAAGTAGACTACGACATCGCAGTATGGCAGGTGCTTGACAAGATCAAGTTCAAAGTTTTTTGATAATTCTTCAGCCTCAAAGACTGTCATATCAGGTTTTACTAAAAAACATACATCAACAAACACCTTTTCGCCTGCCTTTCTTGTCCTTAAACGGTGCACGCCAAAAGACTTTGGCATATATATCTCAACAACCTCTTTTACCTTGGATTTTATATGCTGTGCAGGGGCGATATCCAGCAATTCAGGCACACTGCGCATTATCGCCTTAATAGGCATCTCCAGCAAAATTAATGATAATATAAGCGCCATGACAGGGTCAACATACGGGGTAATTTTATAAAAACCCAAAAACTGCAGAATAAACCCTATTAAAAATCCGGCGCAGACCCCAAAAGACAGGATTGTATCGATATGCCAGTGCATGCCTGATGTCTTCAGCATATCGGAGTTTGTCTTTACCGCTGATTTTTTTATGTACACAGTGATGAATATGCCTAATACGCCTGATAAAAAAGTAGCGATTGTGGGTATAATGTAACTGTGCACATCGTCAATATGTATGATGTCCTGTATCGCGAATTTTATACTGACAATACATATAGCGATAATCATAAACCCCTGCGCTACCACAGTAAGGGGCTCGTATTTGCCATATCCAAAATTATGGATGTCATCCGGCGGCAGGTGTATCTTCTTTATGGAAAATCTGACTAATAGGGCTACAACCAGTATTACCAGGCTTGCGGCAGCATCAAGTAAAAGGGTTATTGAGTCTACAGCAAGGCCGATTGAAAAAGACACCAAAAAAAGCAGGAATGAGCCGTAGATAGAAACCCATACCGCTAATTCCTGCTGTCTCTGCTTTTCTTTTAATGTTATCGTATCTATCATATCCCTTTTACCAAGACTTCCCAGTAAGCATCTCAAAGGCCTGAACGTACTTTTCTCTTGTCTTATAAACTATATCATCCGGCAGTTCCGGCGCGGGAGGTGTCTTATCCCAGTCAAGGGTCTCCAGATAGTCCCTTACAAATTGTTTGTCAAAACTGGGCTGCGGGCCTCCTGGCTTATATTGGTTTTTAGGCCAGAAACGCGAAGAATCAGGCGTAAGCACCTCATCAATAAGTATCATCTCACCATTATACATGCCGAATTCGAACTTTGTATCTGCTATGATTATACCCTTAGACTCAGCATAACTACTTGCCTTATTATAAAGGGCAATGCTTGTTTTTTGAAGTTTTTCTGTAATATCTTTTCCAATTGCCTTTTCAACAAAGGCCTGCGAGACATTGATATCATGGCCTGCATCTTCTTTTGTTGATGGGGTAAATATCGGCTCAGGCAGCTTATCAGACTCTTTTAAGCCTTGTGGCAATTTAATACCGCATATAGACTGCTGCTTCTGATACTCTTTCCAGCCTGAACCTGAAAGATAACCGCGCACTATGCACTCTACGGGTATGGGGCTTGCCTTTTTGACAAGCATAGACCTGCCTCTAAGTTCATCTGCATATTTTTGAAGCTTGTCAGGATAGTCTTTGATATTGGCGGTCAAAAAATGATTGGGAATAATATCCTTTGTAAACTCAAACCAGAACATGGAGATCCTTGTTAACACCTGGCCTTTATCAGGAATGCATGTCGGTAAGACCACATCAAAGCAGGATATCCTGTCAGTTGATATAACCAGAAGTTTGTCCCCTACGCTGTATACATCACGCACCTTGCCTCTTTTAAAAAAATCCACACCGATAAAATTAGTCGTACTCAATGTCTTTGTGTTCATCGCTTTATCTCCTCTATGATATTTGACCTTTTAGTGAAATTGACAATAATTCTTCTGCCATGTATCTTGGGCAAGTCATATTCAGTATGAGGTTGTATCTTAAGCATGCCTGTCTCCTGCATCAGCTCAAATGCAAATGCGCTTAAAAAAAGTATGAACACCGCTATGGCAACTAAGCGCTGCCTGCCTGATGCTTTAGACATTGCGATTATACTCGGCATTATACCAAAAAGCATCACAATACCAAATCCCGCCGCAAGGTTTAATGCATATAAAAAGATATCGGGATATATAAGCGATATGGCCACAGGGGGCAAAAACGCTATGACCGCGTGAAGCGCCTTACTGGGCATCTTAAAACTATTAACCATAAGATCTTCTACAAAGGCGAGAAGCCCTGTGCTGTTTGCTATACATGATGCTATAAGCGCGACCATCGAAAACAATATGGCAAAAGATAAAAACAAAGGCGTTGTTATCATCTTGGATAAAGGGATGGTTGCCGGGAGATTGTTTTCAAATGCATGCATCAGGCTGGCCTCTCCATTTTCAATAGGCAATACCCCAACCCCTATTATTATCCATGCTATATAAAGAACAAAACCTATAAGCATGCCTAAAAATATAGTCCTGATAACAGTCCTGCCATCATATTTAAGCGTCTTGCATATAGTGGGTACCAGATTGTGGAAATTAAAGGCAGCTACTATTATAGGGACAGCGCATGGTAAGAAATACCAGTCTTTATGGACAAGGTTTTCCGCCTTTATATGGGTCGCGCCCATTGATACTATTACTATAAAAGAAAAAAACATAACAACAGTAAATACTGCATTAAACTTTATAACTATCTGGACCCCTTTCATTATGATTACGATCAATACAATAGAAAATAAAAGGGCCACCCACTTATGATACATCAGAGGAACATTTAATATATCAGATATTATAGCCGAACCTCCTGTTATATAAGCGATTAACAGTCCATAAAGCAAAAACATATTAGCCGCTACAGGCACCCATTTACCTTTAACGCCAAAGTACTTCTGGTAAAGGCTCGGGTAATTAAAGGTATCCCGCCTCTCAACCATGGATTCCCTGGCAAGTACTGTGGCGCTAAAAAACATGGCAAAGCCAAAAACCAGCATGCCTATAATAGAAGGCACAAAACCTGCCAGACCGGTATCAATCGGCAAGGCAAGCACACCCGCGCCTACAAGCCCCCCTACCACAAGGAGAATCACCGCAGCCTGTTTAAAAAAACCTGATTGTGAATTATTGTTTTCCATTTTGTTTTTTTATGATATCATAATCTTAGTACGTTTTCAATATAATACATATAGGTTATGCCTTTGTCTTCGCAGCGATGGTATTTTTGCATAAACCTAAAATTAAGGCAAAAAAAGCCAAATCGCTGCTCCAACAAAGGCATAACCTATTATATTTAGTAGCAACAGCTTGGATATACTGTCTAATATATTATTGTTGATATTAAAACAAAGGGGGCAAAGAGTGAATCTTTTACAGGAGATATTTAACAATGAGGTTTTTCCGGCAATAGGCTGTACTGAGCCCATATCCTGCGCATATGTAACAGCCGCGGCGGTTGAGCAATTAAACGGCGCTGTTGAAGAAATTGGGATAACTGTGGACTCAGGCACATTTAAAAACGGCGCTGCTGTCACTGTGCCAAATAGCGGCGGTATGACAGGCAACATCATCGCCTCAGCCCTTGGTGCTGTGATTGCAAAATCCGAACTTCGGCTTGAGATACTTAAAGAGGTTACCCCGGCAATACTAAAAAAAGCGCAAAAACTTATAAAAGACGGGGGTTATAAAATACCAATGCGAAGAAGATGAAAAAAACTTTCATCTTGAGGTAACTGCCAAGGCCAAGGGGCAAACTGTCCATTGCATTGTATCTGAGGGCCATACCAATATAACATGCCTTGAGAAAAATGGAAAATCAATCATGCGCACGCATCCTCATGCAGGGGAAAAAACAAAAAATTACCGCGACGTCTTAAAGAAAATGACCATTGAAAAACTCCTGCATGAAGTGACAAATCTTGATAGCCAGCAGCGCAAGTATATAAAACGCGGTATTGACATGAATATGGCGATATCTGAAAAAGGCGTTGTCATGAAAAGAAGCGCCTATCAGTTAAAACATATGCATAAAGAGGGGATTATCGCGGATGACCTTTTCTACAAGGTTAAGCTGCGGGTGGCATCTGCTGTTGACGCGCGCATGGGCGGCCTGCCGGAACCTGTGATGACTTCAGGCGGCTCAGGCAATCAGGGCGTCCTGACAATACTAGTCCCTTACCTTGTGGGCAAAGACCAGAAAATCAAACAATCTGTTATTGAAGAAAGTATTGCTATAAGCCATGCCATAAACTCTTATATCAAATGCTTTACAGGCGAGCTATCAGTGCTTTGCGGCTGCGCAATTGCTGCCAGCATCGCGGCAGCGATAGCCCTGGTATATCAGAAAGCAGGCATCGATATGCGAAAAATCACATTTGCCGTTGATAATGTAATAGGGGACCTTTGCGGCATAATCTGCGATGGGGCAAAACCCGGATGTTCGATGAAGATTGTAAGCGGGGCAGATGCGGTAATACGCTCTGCTTTTATGGCTCTTGCCGGGTATGGGCTTTCTGTTAAAGATGGCGTTTTGGGGATCTCAGCTGAAGAGTCTATTAAAAACTTAAGCAAAATATCACTTGAGGGCATGGGCTTAGTTGACCCAACCCTTCTTGTGCATATACTACAGAAAAAGATAACCCGCAGTGGCCTTGCTTAATAAATAGGGACAGCGACCAGTTTCTTATTAAGTTTGTTCTTTAAGAAAATGTCCCTATTTATTACCTATTTATCACTCAACAGGTATGATAATCTTCTGACCCTTCTTTAGCTTGTTTGGGTCTTTTATCCTGTCTTTATTCACCTCGTATAGATACTGCCAGCGGTGCGCTGCGCCCAACTGCTCCTTCGCAATCTTTGAAAGCGAATCGCCTTCCTGGATAGTATACTCTCTGATAGATACTTTTAACGCGCTTTCCACTTTCTTTTCTTCCTGTATAAAAAACTTGTCCTCTCCTATCTTCTTTGCATCATAAGTATCCGCTATATCAGGATAAGGTATCATTACCTCTTCAACCTCTGCAATCATAAACTGCGCGTTCCTGTCCTTCTGCATACCCACTATATCAGTAACAGGCGCAATCGCGTCAAGCTTACCGCGGCTTATAATAAGTACCCGTTCTTCTGGTATATTGTTATCAAGCATGAATTGCTTGACCGCATCCCCTCTTCGCCTGCCCAGTTTTTCATTGTATGCCTCTGAACCGCGTATATCGCAATTGCCTGTGACAAGTATGCTTGCCTGGGGATTTCTCCTTAGGGTATCAGATGCCTTTTTAAGTATCGCCTTGGCATCATCACGCAGGTCAGCCTTGTCAAAATCAAAATACACTTTAACGTTTCTGATTATTTTTTTAATAAGAAGGGACGGCCTCAGTTCCTGTGCTACAGGGGGTGGCAGTTCTTCTTCCTTATAATCAAAGATCACTTTATAAACATAAATATAACCACGATTTCCCCATGGCATTGCTTCTCCAGGCTCTAAAGGCCACCACCAATAGCCTCCTTTATCAAGGTCTTTTACAGGCCCTGGCTTTGCATCAGTAGGCCACCACTGGAAATGCTTCTGCAGCTCTTTAAGCTCCTGCTCTTTACGCTCCTGGCGGGTTAATCTTTGCGCCTGAGAATAAGGGCAAAATAAAAAAATTAAAAGCAATAACGCTGCAACTGTTTTCAGGTTCCTGTTAAACATTTTTACCTCCTGGATTATTCATAATTTTTGGCTAGGGATCTTGCGATTTATCTTTTAATGATTATAGCATAAAGAACGGTTTCGTCAATATGTTTTGGCGTATAGACAAATATCTTTTACAAGCAAGGCGCTTAAATACCTTGACCTGCCTTTAGTTTTCATATAAAATTACAGAGCAATTACAAAAAAGAGAAAATATGAAAAATTTCCTAAAATACACTTTAGTTTTCTTATGTCTCATTACGCTTTCATCCTGTGCGTCAAGCCCGTCAGGCCCTGTAGTATCTACTCCAAGAGACATCTCCCCTGCATCTTATTACCCTCTTATAAGACAGGATATATATCACGTTGTCGCTCCGGGAGAAACGCTTTGGCGCATAAGCAAGACATATGATGTGCAGATCGAGGATATTACGCGGGCCAACAGATTAGGCAACAACGATGAATTAACACGCGGCCAAAGCATACTTATACCCTCTGCCGCCCCGGTAAGGCCGGTAATACCATTATTTCCTTCCCGAAAATGGCGCTATATTATTATTCATCATACAGCAACGGATGAAGGGAGTGCTTTGCTTCTTGATAAGTCTCATAAGAATAGAGGGTGGAAGGGCCTCGGTTATGATTTTTTAATAAATAATGGTACACAAGGCAAACCAGACGGACACATTGAGGCATCTTTAAGGTGGATACATCAGGAAGACGGTGCTCATTGCAAGGCATCCAACATGAATGCAAAAGGTATAGGCATAGCAATTGTTGGTAATTGCAGCAATGAAAAGCCAAGCCAAAAACAGCTTGATACGCTTGTATATACCGTTAATGTCTTAAGGAAATATTACAAAATACCTATATCAAACATAATGGGCCACAGAGATGTGCCCGGCGCTAATACAGAATGCCCTGGAAATTCTTTCCCTTGGCAGGAATTTATCAGGCGCCTTAAATAATAAATGACTGGCTATTTTTTTGCTGTAATAATCCCAAAATATTTATAACCCGGTAGATTCTTTACAGAGACTTCTTTAAAACCGGCTTTTCCGCATTCCGCGGCCCACTGCTCGAGGCTAATACAGTATTCGCCTTCATTTAATATATGTTTCTTTCCGTTATTATACATACGGATGAACGCTTCCAGCCCCGCGTTTTTAATAGCAAATATCCATTCCTGTTCCAAAACTTTCAATATCCGCTTAAGCCGGTTTATGTCGTTATGCCTGCCAGTAGTGTCCATATCTATCTCGCCTATTATAAAAACACCTCCTGGCTTAAGTATTTTGTGTACAGCTGCTAAAGGCCTTTGCTTATTCTTTATATGATGCAAAGCGACGGAAGATACGGCTTTATCAAAAAAATGTTTCTTAAACCTTATATGATCAGCATCCATAAATTGGCATGTGATATTTGAATCCAGCTTCAGCCGCTTTATCTTGTCCTTAAAAATCGACATCATTTCATCGGAATTATCAATAGCGGTTATCGAACAGCCGGCCTTCTCTAAAAGCTTTAGGCTTAAGAGCCCTGTTCCGCATCCTATATCAAGCACCTTGTCGCCGCTTTTGGGCTTAAGCTCTCTTACTATAAGATCCAGGAGTTTACGATGGAAATCAGTCTTGCCGAGCGTGTTGTCATATTCGTTTGACCAATTGCCAAACCAGTCTCTTGTGAGAGTGTTGTGTTTTTTAGCCTTCATTCTTTACCTTTTTTGTACCCTTTCAATAAATCAAGGTTTGCCTTCAACACTGTTCGGCTGAATTCCTTAAATTTTTTCGAAACCGTTTTTAGTCTTTTTGCTTTTCTTTCCGTATCAACCATCTTTCCGCTGCCGACCATACGGCCGGTTGGCACATCAACACCTAAAACTCCTGCCTTGCATTCGACAAAAACCCCATCTTTTAATTCAGCCCTGAAGATCACAGAACCAAAACCGATAAAACAATATTTACCGATTTCGCAGGGCCCGTGCACTATGCAACCATGGGATAAGGAAGTATTTTCTCCTATCGTTACCATGCTGTTTCCTAATGAGTGCACAATAACCCTGTCCTGGATATTACAATTATCCTTAATGACAATAGAGCTTCCCTTTTCATCAGCCCTGATAACTGCTCCGGGGGCAACAAATACATTTTTACCGATTTTTACTTTGCCAATAATAACAGCGGAAGGATCAACATAGGCAGATTTTTCAATCTTTGGATATTCGCCGTTAGGATTACTTCGTATCATACTGTTCCTTTTGTTGATGTGAAATAATTCTTTCTGCTATTTAATTTCGCCCTTTAATTGTTGCTTTTTCTGTAAATTTGATAATATCATTCATCATCCTTACTGTCTCTGCCGGGTATTTGCCCGCGGCAGTCTCTTCTGAAAGCATAACAAAATCAGTCCCGTCTATTATGGCATTTGCGACATCTGTTACTTCAGCGCGCGTCGGCCTTAGATTTTCTGTCATACTCTCAAGCATCTGCGTAGCGGTTATTACAGGCTTCTTCGCCTGATTGCATTTTTTTATAATCATCTTCTGGACTATAGGGATTTCATATATGGGCAGGGATACACCCATATCGCCTCTGGCTATCATTATGCCGTCTGATACCTTGATTATCTCATCAATATTCTTTATGCCTTCCCTGTTTTCTATCTTGGCAATAATCCTGCAATCAGGGCTCTTGCCAAGCACGGCCCTTACATCCAATATATCATCTTTTGTGCACACAAATGACTGCGCTATATATTCAATACCATGTGCTTTGCAAAAACAGATATCTTTAATATCCTTATGGCTTATATTTCCGAATTCAAGTTTTGCCTGGGGTATGTTTACCCCTTTATGCTGCTTAAGCAGGCCACCTGTTATTACCCTCGCCTTAAGGCTATCCTTACCTCGGCCGATTACCTCTAAAGCAATATTACCGTCATCAATAAAGACATGGTATCCGTTTTTTATACTGCTTAAAGGCCCTTGATAATCAAAAGGTATTTTGCTGCCTGCGCCTTTTATATTTTTCTTAACAAGGTATAGTTCCTGACGTTTCTTAAGTTTTACAGGCTCTTTAAGCTGGCCTATCCTTATACGATGGCCTTGAAGATCTCCTAAGATTTTTATACAGCGGCGGTATTTTTTGTTTAAGGACCTGATGATGCCTATTTTGGCAACAAGCTCTTTTTCTTTTCCGTGTGAAAAGTTAAGCCTACCCACGTCCATGCCTGCAAGCATCATCTTCCTTAAGATTGTCTCGGTTGATGAAGCAGGGCCTATTGTGCATATTATTTTTGTCTTTACCATGCTTTTTGCCTTTTTAAAAATTACAAGGTCAATTATATACGTAATACCTTACTATATCAAGAATATTCTGGATTTAGCGCCTGAAGGGCTTTTCTGATATATTTCTTGTTCTGGAGATTTTTATGTTGAAGCAGCGCCCGGTGCATCATCCTCTCGCCAGGTTTTTTGACTACATGGATAGGCCTTCCTGTAAATAAGTCTTTCTCCGTGTAATACATGCAGGCCGATACGGTCATAGGCAAGGGAATATAATCCTGTATCTGCTCCGGATTAATATGGTGTCTTTTCAGGTAATCGGCCAGCTCCTTCGCATCCTCAAGGCGCGCGCCAGGATGGCCTACTATAAAATAGTTTACCAGGTATTGTTTTTTATCCAGCATCCTGTTTATGCTGTCAAATTTATCAACAAACTTTTCGTATACTTTAAACTTTGGCTTGTTCATGAGCTCAAGTACCGAGCTGGTGCAGTGTTCGGGGGCAACTTTAAGCTGCCCGCTCACGTGGTGGCTACATAGTTCGCGCATATATTTGTCGGCACAGCTCTCAATCAACAGGTCATATCTTACACCGCTACCAACAAAAACATGCTTTACGCCGGGTATCCTGGCAAGCTCTTTCCATAAACGAAGTGAATAATCATAGCCTAATTTAAGATCTTTACATTTCTCGGGGAGTAGGCATTTCTTGCTGCGGCAGGCGCCTTTTGTTTTCCATAAATGGCAGGCAGCCATATACATATTTGCTGTAGGCCCGCCGACGTCGGTAATAGTTCCGCGGAAATTCTTGCCCTGCGCCATTGATCTTATTTCCGCGACCAGCGACTTAATGCTTCGGCTCTGTACTATCCTGCCCTGGTGCAGATATAGAGAGCAGAAATTACAACCACCTGTGCATCCCCTATGAGATATGATTGAATGCCTAACCGTCTCAAACCCCGGCACACCCTTTTCCTTGTTATATATTGGGTGCCAATTGCGCATATAAGGGAGGGAATATATCCTGTCCATCTCATCAGTGGTAAGAGGCAGCGCCGGAGAGTATTGTATGACAAATCTTTTACCGTGCTTCTGGACAATCGTCTTTCCGCGAATTGGATCAGCTTCAGAATAAATAGCCTTAAAGGCCTCGTTAAATTTATCTTTAGCGGCAACGATATCTTCATAAGACGGGATTGAAATATAATCCTTAACGCCGTCCGTAAAATTCCTGACAACAACCGTACCGCGAATACCGTTGAGGCTGTTTTTGTCGTCGCCGTTTTTTAAACGCCGCGCTATCTCAAGTATCTGCTTCTCGCCCATACCGTAAACAAGTATGTCAGCCTTGGAATCCAAAAGCAGGGATCGCCTTACCTTGTCTGACCAGTAATCATAGTGCGCCAGCCGCCTCATACTCGCTTCCATGCCGCCGAGTACTATCGGTACGCCCTTAAAGGCCTGCTGCAGTTTATTAGTATATACGAAAACCGCCCTCTCTGGCCTTAGTCCTGATTTCCCGCCAGGAGAATAATCATCTTTATTACGCACTTTTTTATTGGCTGTATATTTGGCGAGCATAGAGTCAAGATTGCCTGCCGTAACACCAAAAAATAATTTTGGCTTACCCAACCGCTTAAAATCCTCGATCTTGCTTGGATTTGGCTGTGAGATAATCCCGACCTTGAATCCGGCATCTTCCAGTACCCGTCCTATAACAGCTGCGCCATAAGAAGGGTGATCAACATGCGCGTCACCGCTGATAATTATAATATCTAATTCATCCCATCCGCGCTTTTCCAGGTCTTCTCTTGATATCGGTAGAAAGTTTTTCATAAGACTACTATGTCCTAAATTGACAATAAAAACCATAAAATGGGTTTTAACGAACTTCAGTAAAGCTTTAAAATCAAATAAACAATGCTAAGAAAAACCGCAAGGCCAGTACGCCTGACCTTGCGGTTTTAGATTTTTACGCTGTTACTGTATCTATTGCATCACCCTGCTACAGTTAACGGCCTTCGTTCTTGCGCTTTGAATAACAATCCTTGCAGTATATCGGACGATCTTCTCTGGGCTTAAACGGAACTTCGCACTCTTTCTTGCACTCTGAACAAACTGCCTTGTGCATCTCGCGGGCGCCGCCAAATCCACCTCCACCTTGATATCCCATACTTCCTCCTTTTATTTCTGTTAAGAATTTAACCTATTAATGATTATAGGGGTTTTAAAAAAAACTGCAAGCATTTATTTATTCTAAGGCATCATTGTCACTGGAGGCCTGCCCAGGCTCAAGTGTGGCCTCTATCGATTTTTTCTCCAGTTTTCTTTGTTTCTTTTCCTCTACCTTCTTTTTCTTAGATAATTCTCTCTGGTGCTTCTTATATGAATAATTATCTCTAGCCACAATACTCTCCTTAATCCCGCTTATGATATGTTATTATACCATATAATTATGGTTTTGAAAGAACTTCTTTTTTAAAAATCAACTTGGAAACATAAAACCTATAACAGAGATTACGGGTTTTAGCTGGGGGTGGTTGCGCCAAGTTAGAACTAGTTTAATCACAAATTAAAATTGTAAGTCCTTTTTCCTATATTATTTTATCTAACTCTTCGATCGCTTCACTGACAATATCATCCATCAGCTCTTTTACTGAAACAATTTTGTCAACCCGCGACACATTACTCCCGGCAAATACAACCGCGTTGTCTATATCGCCAAGAATCGCATTATGCAAAGCATGCGCGATACAATAAGGGGCAGCGCTAGGATTGCAGGTTTTAAGACAACGATAGTTACACTTTATCGATTCTCTTCTGCCGTGCTCTACTTCTTCAACAAGTTTAGTTTTTAGTGCCCTTCCGGGCATGCCAACAGGACTTTTTATAATAACAATGTCACTCTCTTTTGCGGCAATATATAACTGTTTAAATTTATCCGACACATCACATTCAAAAGTAGCGACAAAACGGGTTGCTATCTGAACTCCTTTTGCGCCTATCTTAAAAAACTTAGCAATATCTCTACCATCAAATATGCCTCCCGCGGCTATAACAGGTATATTTACGCCTAAATCTTTTTCATACCCATTTACTGCTTCCAAAACATCCTTTAGCAAATCTTCAAGAGGATTTTTCCGCGGTGACTCTAAATCTTCAAATGAAAAACCTAAAGGCCCTCCTGCAAGCGGGCCTTCAACAACAAAAGCATCTGGTGTGCGATTATATCGCTTCCTCCAAGATTTAATTATAATATTTGCCGCCCTGCCAGATGATACTATTGGTATAAGCTTCGTAGATTTGCCTTCCGCAAATTCCGGCAATCTTAATGGCAAGCCAGCCCCTGAAACAATAAAATCAGCCTTTTCGCTAATAGCGGTTCTTACCAGATCTTCATAGTTGCTTAAAGCAACCAGCACATTTACTCCGATAACACCTTTGGTTAGTTCCCTGGCGCGGCGCATTTGTCTTTGAAGCCCCTCCCTTGAGGCTTTAACAAAATCTACTTCGTTTTCTTCTGTGCCAAAACCAAGCCCAACGCTGGCTATTGTTCCCGCTCCTCCGCAATTTGCCACTGCGCTAGCCAAGGAAGCCGTAGAGACCTGAACTCCCATGCCCCCTTGAACAATCGGTATTTCTATTTCTGTGCCTCCGATTATAAGTGGCTTCAATTTATTACTCATTTATTTTCGCCTTTAGATTTTCGATTCTTTGTTCCGATTTTACTACACAAAATAGTAACTGGGGTGGCTGACGGGGTTTGAACCCGCGACCACTTGAGCCACAGTCAAGTGCTCTACCAACTGAGCTACAGCCACCACAAAACATCTAATCACAAACTTCTTAGGAACGGTTCTTGAGCACACGTACTCGTGCTCAAGAACCGTTCCTAAGCACAACATGGTGCGCCCGGCACGACTCGAACGTGCGACCCTCTACTTAGAAGGCAGATGCTCTATCCAACTGAGCTACGGGCGCATTTAGTTCACAGTTAACAATGAACTATCAACAATGAACAATGAACAAATATGGTCGGGGCGGCCAGATTCGAACTGGCGACCCCCTGGTCCCAAACCAGGTGCTCTAGCCAAACTGAGCCACGCCCCGAACCAAACTTATAGGTAAAACTGGTATTAGCAAAATTTGGTTCGGGGCACGCCCCAATCCAAACTTTGACAATAGTGGTTTTGTATAATTTTCAAACTGTATATAAATTGTATACAGTTGTATACATTTTGTATACAGGTTTAGTCACTCTAATTCCTACGTAATTAATTATTATACTTGCGATAGCGAATATAGTCAATCACAAAACAACCAACGATAATAAGGCAGAATAAGATGAATATATCACCATGTTGAGTGTAAAAGGTGAGCCCTGAATCTGAATATATGTTTATAGTATCTGTTATATGGCCTTCTACGAAGAGTTCTTTGGGCTTGGGATTGCCTGCCTGCCGGCAGGCAGGCTTCGTCACATCTTGTTTCCCTCGCAATGACGAGAGCCTGCCCACCCTGTCTATAAAACAGGTCAGCCCTGTATTTGCAGGACGGGCAACGGGGCGCCTGTTTTCAATTGCCCTGAAAACAGAATTAGCAGCATGCTGATAGGCCGCGCAACTTCTGCCAAACCATGTGTCATTCGTCATATTTACCATAAACTCAGCCCCTTCTCTTACAAAGCGCCTTACCATACCAGGAAATATATCCTCAAAACAGATAAGAGTGCCAAATGCGGCGCCTTTAAGCTTAAACAATGTGTATTCATCGCCAGGGGTAAAGTTACCTGTTATGGGGAAAAACCTTTCTATTCCAGGCATATATTTTACAAACGGAATAAACTCTCCGAACACTACAAGGTGCAATTTATCGTAGCGCTGTAATATATGGCCCTTATCTGAAAACAAAACCGCGCTGTTAAACTCAACCTCTCTTTCTTTATCATCAATACCAACCATTGGGGTGCCTAAAAGTATCGGTATACCTGTTTTTTTTGACAGGTTTTCCATATAACGCATAAGGCGTGAATCTCTGTTAAGATAACCTGGGATAGATGTCTCGGGCCATATGATTATATCAGGCCTGTCTTTGGCTGCTTTCAGGGTAAGCCTTTCGTATTTATCAAGTATGTAGTCTTTATACTTGGCATCCCATTTATGCATCTGCTCTATATTGCCCTGGATTAAAGACACTTTAAAGCTCTCAGCATTATCTTTATCGGCACTGAATTGGCTTATCTGCCCCTTGCCATACAGCAAGACTGCAATAACTATAAACAACACAGCCAGTACCTCAAATAATACCTTTACCTTTACCTTTACCTCTTCCTTTACCTTTGTCTTATCATTTAAAACAGATATAATCGCAAATACACTAAAGTTTACAAGCACTATTAAAAATGACACTCCATAGGCACCTGTAATATCTGATATTTGTATAACGGGTAATTGCTTGTATTGAGAATAGGCTAAGATATTCCACCCAATTCCGCCAAAAAGATTTGCGCGTATGTATTCAAGCAGGCACCATGCGCAGGGAAGAATTAGATATTTGGTATGCAGTATATGGTATTTAGTATTTCGTAAAGCAGCGGAAAAAAATAGTCCGAAAATGCCAAAATATAGACCTTGATATAATGAAAGTATTATCCAGCCAATTGGCGTTACCTGGAAAATCCAGTACATGGAGAAAAGGAAAAATAAAACTCCGCAGACATAAGATAGGATAAATGACTGTCGTGGGGGAGTATTTTTAAGGGCAAAAAATAATGGGACAAGGCCTATCCATGCAAGGAATGGGGAATTAAACGAGGAAAAACTTAAGGATAATAAGATGCTTGAAAAGAGTATTAATATAATAGATTTTATGTGGACTTTGGATTGGCCGCTCACGGAGCTCGCGGCACTTCTCCCTAAAGGGACTTCTTTGGTCGCTCGGACATTTCGTCCTCGGTCGCTTCGCAAGATTCGCAATGGCATATATATTATTTTCCGCAGCACTTTTTAAACTTTTTACCGCTGCCGCAAGGACAGGGGTCGTTTCTGCCTACTTTTGCCTCGTCTCTCTTAAACGGCTGGGCAGGGCCTTCCTGGGAGGTGTTATAATTCGAGCGCGTGCGAGTCAGACCTATGTCCATATTATCAGGCATAGGCGGCACTGATGGTTGTATATCCTTCATAGAGCCTGGTGAGGCATGCACAAGCTCTTGTGGGAGGGAGCGAAATACGCCGGCGGTCTTTTGAGTCTCTATCGCCTGTATCCTAAATATATATTCGAGAGAATCATCTCTTATAGAGTCTATCATTGTCATGAACATATCATATGCCTCTCTCTGATACTCTACAAGAGGGTCTCTTTGCCCATAGCCTCTTAAATGTATGCCCTCCCTTAGGTGATCTATGCTTAACAGGTGGTCTTTCCATTTATTGTCTATTGCCTGAAGCATGACAAATTTCGCTATCTCCTGCATCTTTTCAATAGTTATAGATGCCTCTTTCTGTTCATAGGCAGCCATTATTCCCTGTGCAATATAATCTCTAAGTTCTTCCCTGCTTAATGGGATTATTTTCCCCTCATCAATCTTCAGGAGAAATTTACCCCTCAACCAGCTTAAGAGATTGTTGTAATCCCATTCCTCGGGATGCAGATTTTCAGGCGCATATAAATTAAGGCTTGATTCTACAACATCATCCAGCATATTGAATATATGCTCTTTAAGGTTGCTGCTTTCAAGTATGGTTTTTCTTTCAGCATATATGATTTCTCTCTGCTTGTTCATTACATTATCATATTCCAAGACATGCTTTCTTATCTCAAAATTATGCGATTCTACCCTTCTCTGGGCTGTCTCAATAGAGCGGGCTACTATCTTATGCTCAGCTATCGGAGTCCCCTCTTCAAGGCCGAAGAAATCTATAAGGCGTGTTACCCTGTCAGAGGCAAATATCCTCATAAGGTCATCTTCTAATGATACGTAAAATCTACTTGAGCCGGGGTCTCCCTGCCGGCCTGAGCGGCCCCGTAACTGATTGTCTATACGCCTTGCCTCGTGGCGCTCTGAGCCGATTACATGAAGTCCGCCTGCTATGATAACCGCCTCATGCTCTTTTTTTGACTCCTCGCTGTATTGTGCCTGTATATTATGGCGCTCATCTTCTGAGACATCCTTACCTGATGCTATCATCTTTGTGATAGTATCCTCTGCCCTGGATTCAGGATTGCCGCCAAGCAAGATATCAGTACCGCGCCCTGCCATATTGGTTGCTATGGTAACAGCGCCCTTTCCTCCGGCCTGGGCTACTATATGCGCTTCAAACTCATGGTATTTCGCGTTTAATACATTATGCGGCACGCCTTTTCTTTTTAACAGCTGGCCTATATACTCTGATTTGTCTATTGATACCGTACCGACCAAAACAGGCCTTCCCTGCTTGTGGAGATCTCCTATTTCATTTACTATGGCATCGAACTTTTCTTTCGCGGTGCGATATACAACATCGGGATAATTAGTCCTTGAAAGAGGCTTGTTTGTCGGGATAGATAATACATCAAGATTATAAATCTTTAAAAACTCTTCGGATTCAGTAAGGGCTGTGCCTGTCATTCCGGCAAGCTTGTCATACATGCGGAAGTAGTTCTGAAATGTAATGGTAGCGAGCGTCTGGTTTTCACGCTCTATCTTAACGCCTTCCTTTGCCTCTATCGCCTGGTGAAGTCCGTCGCTCCAGCGCCGTCCTGGCATGAGACGGCCTGTAAACTCATCAACTATAATAACCTGCCCGTCTTTTACAATATAATCCACATCAAGTTTGAAATTACTGTGCGCCCTTAATGCCTGGTTTACATGATGCTTGTATTCCATAGAGGCCACTGTATGCATATCCTCTATGCCTAGAAGTTCCGCTGCCTTTATTTCGCCTGCTTCTGTAAGATAAGCTGTGCGCGCCTTTTCATCTATAATGTAATCGCCTGTTTCCTCTTTTGTATGTTCATCGCGCGCGCCCTTTGCAAGCTTTGGCATCATCTTGTCTATCCTGTAATATTTATCTGTCGACATCTCGGCAGGGCCTGATATGATAAGGGGGGTCCTTGCCTCATCTATTAATATGCTGTCAACCTCATCAATTATGGCAAAAAATGGTTCACGCTGAACCATGTCCTGTTTTGATATCACCATATTATCGCGCAGGTAATCAAAACCAAATTCATTATTTGTCCCATATGTTATATCGGCATTATAAGATATCTTTCTTGCATCAGGCGGCATATCGTGCTGTATAACGCCGATTGACAGGCCTAAAAATTCATAAACAGGCCCCATCCATTGGCGGTCACGTTTTGAAAGATAATCATTTACAGTGACGACGTGTACCCCTTTGCCTAAAAGCGCGTTAAGATACACAGGCAGCGTCGCGACAAGCGTTTTTCCTTCGCCTGTTGCCATCTCAGATATCCTTCCCTGATGAAGGACATATCCCCCTATAATCTGACAATCAAAATGGCGCATGTTTATAGTTCTTTTTGCCGCCTCTCTTACTACCGCGAAGGCCTCGGGGAGTATTTCATCAAATAAGCTGTTATAGAGTTTTTTAAGGCTTAACTTTTCCTTATCCCTCGCAGCCTGGGTGGTTGATTCATCTATCTGTTTTTTAAATCTTGCTATATTATCAGAGGCGGCATGCTTTTTTTTATTTAGATGCTCGCGAAAGGCATCTGTCTTTAAACGCAGCTCTCTATCAGAAAGAACTGATACAGCCTGCTCATAGCTGTTTACCTGAGAGAGTATGGGCTCTATCTTTTTAAGCTCTTTCTCGTTATGAGAACCGAAGATTATATTCTTAATCAATCCTATCATGTGTTTGCCTTTTTAAACCTTAAAAATGACTGAATAAACCTGTCTATCTCGCCGTCCATGACAGCCTGCGTGTTTGATGTCTCTTCTTTGGTTCTGTGGTCTTTTACCATATTATAAGGATGGAATACGTACGAGCGTATCTGGCTGCCCCATTCTATCTTCTGCTTTGCGGCATGCGCCTTTTCCATCTGCTCTCTGATCTCCCGCTGCTTTTTTTCATAAAGGCGCGCCTTTAATATCTTCATGGCAATGCCCTTGTTTTTTATCTGGGAACGCTCATTCTGGCACTGGACAACTACACCAGTAGGGATATGGGTAATTCTTACCGCGGAGTCTGTTGTATTTACGCTTTGGCCTCCGCAGCCGCCTGAGCGGTATACATCCACCCTGATATCTTTTTCAGTAATCTCTATATCAACATCATCGGCAACCTCAGGGATAACATCTACTGAAGCGAATGATGTGTGCCTTCTCTTGTTAGCGTCAAAGGGCGATATGCGCACAAGCCTGTGGACGCCACGCTCACCTTTAAGATAGCCGTATGCCCATTCGCCTTTTATTATCATGGTTGTATTTTTAATGCCTGCTTCTTCCCCCGGCAATATATCAATACTTTCAAACTCATAACCCATGATGTTTGCCCAGCGATTATACATCCTTAAAAGCATACTTGCCCAATCGCATGACTCTGTGCCGCCGGCACCTGAGTTTATGCTAAGAATGGCATTATTTATATCATGTTTGCCGCTTAAAAGGCTTTTAAATTCAAGCCCGCTTATGGTTTCCTGAAGATGGTGAAGCTCTTTTTCAGCGTCTTTTATTGTAGTCTCATCGCCATCATCTATTATAGACACTAGCTCTTCTAGATCATGATATTCCTTGAGGCAGGTCTTGAAAGGTTCTGTTGTGGCCTTAAGAAATTTCAGCCTTGGCATTATCTCGTTGGCTTTCTGAGGGTTATCCCAGAAGCCTTCAGCTGACATAGTGGTTTCTATATGAGATATCTCATCAACCTTATTAGGGATGTCAAAGATACCCCCTTAGGTGATCCAGCTTACCCTTTATGATATCTAATTGTGATTTTATCTCTTCTAACATAGCGTTTTAGAGGATACCACACCCTCTCTCCTTTTACAAGTAAAAATCTCTTGATCTTGATAGCGTCTTTCAAGCATGCCTGCCTGCCGGTAGGCAGGCATTGTCGTGCTTGAAAGACGCTATTGTCCTTTAAGCTCTGAAATGGTCGTAGATTGTCTTTGCCTCTTTTTCATCTATAAAATCAACCTTTTTAAGCTGGTTTATGTCCGCCTGTTTTACCTTATCAAGCGAGCCGAAATGCTTGATAAGCCCTGCCTTCCTTCTTGGGCCAATGCCCTTTATCCTGTCGAGTTCTGAAAACTTGGCCTTTTTATTTCGCAAAAGCCTGTGGTATGTTATGGCAAACCTGTGCGCTTCATCCCTTATTCTCTGGCACAACAATAGCGCTTTG